>Ga0335075_10013708_pt1 | contig 12202 bp, 12 predicted proteins | sample Lox_Sample_24_FD_206723 | JGI IMG/M metagenome (GOLD analysis project Ga0335075, IMG submission 206723) | Soil microbial communities from Loxahatchee National Wildlife Refuge, Florida, United States - Lox_Sample_2.4 | ecosystem: Environmental > Terrestrial > Soil > Wetlands | place: USA... | reverse complement strand
GGAGCGTGTCGATGAGCCCGGGCTGGGCCGTGCGCAGCGACGAGCAGAACACCGGCAGGGCCTGCCCGCCGGCCGCCTCCACCGCGTCGGCGAGCGCGTGCACGAAGCCGGTGTTCCCCGCGACGTGATGCGCCCGGTAGTACAGGATCGCCACCGTTGGCCGGGGCGCCCCGGGCGAGGCGGGCTGGGAAGCGGGGCGATCGAGCAGGCCCCACGTCGGCATCGGCGCCGGAGGCTCGAACCCCTCGCCGGTCAGTTCGATCGCGTCGGACAGGAACCGGGCGAGTTGCCGCAGGTTCTCCGGCCCGCCGTGGGCCAGGTAGGCGTGCGCCTCGGCGACGATCCCGGTCGCGACCGTCGACAGCTCCATCAGTTCGGCGTCCGGCGCCTGCTCGCCGCCGAGCACGACCGCGGGCACCCCGGAGGCCAGGACGGCGTCCAGGCCGTCCTCCCAGGCCCGTCGGCCGCCGAGGATGCGGACGACGACGACGGTCGCGCCATCGAGCAGCGCCGGCAGGTCCCCGACCGCGAGACGGGCCGGGTTGCCGAGCCGGTAGCCCGCGCCGCTCGCGCGGGCGGACAGCAGGTCGGTGTCCGACGTGGACAGCAGAACGATCACGATGCCGTGAGCCTCCTTCGGGATCTTGCGTCCCTACTGGACCGGGCGTCGCGACAGCGCAGTGTCTGACTTCGCCAGCCCGCTCCCCCGGCTGGCTCACAGTGGCGCGACCGTGCTGGATTCCCACCAGCTTCCTGGCGCCGTCACGCAGTGGCGACGGTATCCGCGCACATTAAGGCTCGTCAACTGGCGACCGGGACCATGATCACGGGGAGTTTTCCGCGATATTCGCTGAGAACTCCCCACGATCATGGCAGGCGGGCCAACGGCGGCCCGCGCGGCTGACGGCCGCGGGGGCTGACGTATGCTGCGGCCGTGTCACCGACCAGGGCGAGTACCAGCCGCGCAGGGGCTGACCGCTGCCCTGGCGTGCTCCGGCTTGCCGAGGCGGCCGACGGGTTTCTCGCCCGGGTGCGGCTGCCAGGAGGCCTGGTCTCCGGGGACCAACTGCGAGCGCTGTCCCGCCTGGCGGACGAGCTTGGCGACGGGCGCGTGGAACTCACCGCGCGCGGCAACGTGCAACTGCGCGGGCTCGCCGCGTACGCGGCCGGCTCGCTGACCGACGGACTGTGGCGGGCCGGGCTGCTGCCGTCACTGAGCCATGACCGGGTGCGGAACGTGCTGGCCTCGCCGCTGGCCGGCCTGGACGGCGGCCCTGACTTGACCGGGGTCGTGCGCGCCCTGGACGCCGCGCTCTGCGCGCGGCCCCGGCTCGCGGAGCTGTCCGGGCGGTTCCTGTTCGCGATCGACGACGGCCGCGGCGACGTCGCCGGCCTCGGCGCCGACGTCGTGGCGACGCTCCGGCCGGACGGCGCCGTCGTCAACGGCCTTGTCGTCCGCCCCGCGGCCGTCCAGGGCGGTACCCTCCCAGGCGCTGGCGGCGCCCGCGGCGCGCCTGACGAACTGCGGGACGGGATCGTGGGTGCGATGCTGGCGTGCGCCGAGGAGTTTCTCGATCTGCGGGCGGAGCTTGGCTCCGCTGCCTGGCGGATCGCTGACCTGCCTGGCGGCGCGGAGCGGGTGCGCGCCGCGGTGGCGGCGCGCCTCGGGCTTGCTGCCGTCACGCAGCAGCCGGCCGCCGTGGCGACGGACCGGCCTGTCGGTCTCGTCGCGCACCAGGAGATGCGGGGCGGCGGGGAGTCGGCACCGTACGTTCGGGATGAAGATGAGGCCTCAGCCGTGCTGATCGCTCCGCTTGGACGGCTTACCTCAGCCCAGGTGACCTGGGTTGCCGACCGCGTCCGGGAGGCGCGGATCACCCCGTGGCGCAGCGTTGTGCTGCCTGGCGTGGCGGACGCGGGCGGGGTGCTGCGGGAGGCGGCCCGGCTTGGGTTGGGGGTGGACGACGCGTCGCCGTGGCTGCGGGTGACCGCGTGCGCCGGGCGGCCGGGGTGCGCGAGCGCGCTCGCCGATGTGCAGGCGGACGCGGCGGCGTTCGCGGCGCGCTGGCCGGGGCGGCTCGTGCACGTCAGCGGCTGCGGGCGGCACTGCGGGCGGCCCGCCGCGACCGAGGTCGACGTGACCGCCACCAGCGAGGGGTACGAGATTGCCGGAGCCTGATTACGTCCGCGACGGGGCGGAGATCTACCGCCGGTCGTTCGCCATCATCCGGGCCGAGGCCGACCTCGACCGGTTCCCCGCGGACGTGGCGCGGGTCGTCGTGCGGATGATCCACTCCTGCGGGATGACCGACCTGCCCGCCGACGTCGGCTACAGCGACGGCGTCGTGCGCGCGGCCAGGGCCGCGCTGCTCGGCGGCGCGCCGGTGCTGTGCGACGCGCAGATGGTCGCCTCCGGCATCACCAGGCGGCGGCTGCCCGCCGGCAACGAGGTCGTGTGCACGCTGAACGACCCGGCCGTGCCCGCGCTCGCGCGCCGGCTGGGGACGACGCGGTCGGCGGCGGCGCTCGACCTGTGGGGGCCGCGGCTTTCCGGTGCGGTCGTGGCGATCGGGAACGCGCCGACTGCGCTGTTCCGGCTGCTCGAGCTGGTGGCGGAGGGGGCGGGGAAGCCGGCGGCGGTGTTCGGGATCCCGGTCGGGTTCGTGGGGGCCGCGGAGTCGAAGCAGGCCCTGGCGTCGTCCGGGCTCGAGTACCTGGTGGTGCACGGGCGGCGCGGCGGCAGCGCGATGACCGTCGCCGCCGTCAACGCGGTCGCGAGCGAGGAAGAATGAGCGAGCTTGCGAGCGAATCGGTGAGCACCGTGCGTCCGCGAATGCGGACTCCGAGCGCCAGCGAGGTGGCCTCATGAGCGGCGGCACGCTGTACGGGGTCGGGCTTGGGCCCGGCGATCCGGAACTCGTGACCGTGAAGGCGGCGCGGCTCATCGGCGCGGCGGACGTGGTGGCGTACCACTCGGCGCGGCACGGGCGTTCGGTCGCGCGGGCGATCGCGGCGCCGTACCTGCGCGGTGACCAGGTGGAGGAGCAGCTCGTTTACCCCGTGACGACGGAGGCCACGGACCATCCGGGCGGGTACGAGGGCGCGATGGAGGAGTTCTACGCCTCGGCGGCCGCGCGGCTCATGGCCCACCTGGAGGCGGGGCGGGACGTGGTCTTGCTAGCCGAGGGCGACCCGCTCTTTTACAGCAGCTACATGCACATGCACAAGCGGATCAGCGGGCGGTTCCGTACCGAGATCGTGCCGGGCGTCACGTCGGTGAGCGCGGCGTCCGCGGCGCTGGGGATGCCGCTGGTCGAAGGCGATGACGTGCTGACCGTGCTGCCCGGCACGCTGGGGCGCGCCGAACTGACCGGGCGGCTCCAGGGCGCCGGCGCCGCGGCGGTCATGAAGATCAGCCGGAGCTACGGTGACGTGCGCGCGGCGCTGAAGGATTCCGGGCGGCTCGAGCAGGCGTATTACGTCGAGCGGGCTTCCGGCGGGGGGCAGCAGGTCATCTCGCGCGCGGGCGACGTCGACCCGGCCGGTGTGCCGTACATGTCGCTGGTCATCATGCCCGGCGCGGAGGCGGCCGGGGATCAGGTGCCTACGCCTGTGGTGTCGGCGAGTTCCGGGGGGCCTGGCCGGGTGGACGTGGTCGGGCTCGGCCCCGCGGGGCGCGACTGGCTGACCCCGCAGGCGGCGGCGGTGCTCGCCGCCGCGGACGACATCGTCGGCTACGCGCCCTACGTCGACCGGGTGCCGCCAAACCCGCGGCAGCGGCGGCACGGCAGCGACAACCGGGTGGAGGCGCAGCGCGCCGAGTTCGCGCTCGACCTGGCGCTGCGCGGCCGGCGGGTTGCCGTCGTGTCATCGGGCGATCCGGGGGTGTTCGCGATGGCTTCGGTCGTGCTGGAGGCGGCGGCGGCCGATTCGCGGTTCGCTGTGGTGCCGGTCGCCATCGTTCCGGGGATCACCGCCGCCCAGGCAGTCGCCAGCCTGGCCGGGGCGCCGCTCGGGCACGACTACGTGATGCTGTCGCTGTCTGACCGGCTCAAGCCCTGGGACGTCATCGCCAGGCGGCTGGCGGCGGTGGCCGAGGCCGACTTCGCGATCGCCATCTACAACCCGGCGTCGGCGTCGCGGCGGCAGCAGCTCGCTTCCGCGCGTGACCTGCTGCTGTCTTACCGGGCAGCGGAGACCCCGGTGGTGATCGGGCGTGCGGTCGGGACGCCGGAGCAGGACGTGACGATCACCACGCTCGGCGAGCTCGATCCCGCGCTGGTGGACATGCGCTGCCTGCTGATCATCGGCTCGAGCCAGAGTCAGGTGGTGCGTTCCGGGGCTGGCGTTTTGCGGGTCATCACGCCGCGCCGCTATCCGGGCTGAACGGCCCAGCGGGCGGCCTCGGCGACCGTCGCCGCCACGATGGCGGTTCCCGGGGGTAGCGGCGGGCGCTCCACCATGACGACGCCGATGGCTAGATCTTGGGCGGCGTGCAGCTTCGCTTCGGTCATCGGGCCGCCGCTGTTCTTCGTCACCAGCAGGCCGACGCCGTGCTCGCGCATCAGCCGGGTCTCGCTCTCGACCGTGTACGGGCCGCGGTCGAGGATCAGCGTCATGCGCGGCGGGACGGGCCCGTCCGGCGGGTCGACGGTGCGGACGAGGAAGCGGTGCCCGTCGTCGGCCGCGAAGACGGCCAGGTCCCGGCGGCCGGTGGTGAGGAACACGGTGTCGCCGTGCCAGGTCCTCACGGCGGCGGCCGCTGCCTGGATGTCCGGAACCGTGTCCCAGGACGGGTCCGCGTCCCAGGCTGGACGTCTTAGTACCAGCAGCGGCACGCCGGCTGTGGTCGCCGCCTTTGCCGCGTTGGCGGTGATCGTGGCCGCGAATGGGTGCGTCGCGTCGATGACGCGGGTGATCCCCTTGGCCTTTAGGTAGTCCGCCAGGCCGTCCGCGCCGCCGAACCCGCCGATCCTGATGTGGCCGGCGGGTAGCCTCGGCTCGCTGACGCGGCCGGCCAGTGAGGAGATCACGTCGGTCCCCGCGGCTGCCAGCTGCGCGGCCAGTTCCCTGGCCTCGCTGGTTCCGCCCAGGATCAGGATGCGCACCGGCCCAGGGTAGTGCGGGTGCTCCTCGCCATGATCGTGGGGAGTTCTCAGCGCTATTCGCTGAATAGTCCCCACGATCATGATCCGGGGCTTGGTGGGGCACACTGGGCGGATGCGCGAGCTGCTCATCATCGGCATGGGGCCTGGCCACCCTGACCAGATCACCGTCCAGGCCGTCAGGGAACTCAACCGGGTGGACGTGTTCTTCCGCATCGACAAGGGCGATGCCAGGTCCGGGCTGAACGCGGCCAGGGACGAGATCCTGCGGCGGCACGTCACCCGCCCGGGGTACCGCGTCGTGGACATTCCCGAGCCGCCGCGCGACCGGTCCCCGTCCCTGACGGCCGACGGGTACCAGGGCGCGGTACGGGACTGGCACGAGGCGCGCGCGCAGCTGATCGCGGAGGCGATCGGCAGTGAACTCGGGCCGGACGGCGTCGGCGCGTTCCTGGTGTGGGGCGACCCGTCGGTGTACGACTCGATGCTGCGCATCGTCGATCGCGTCCTCGCGCTCGGCGCTGTCTCCTTCGAGCATTCCGTGATCCCGGGTGTGACCAGCGTGCAGGCGCTCGCCGCGGCGTACCGCATCCCGCTGAACAGGATCGGCGAACCCATCCACATCACCCCGGCCCGGCGGATCGCCGGCGGCCTGCCCGCGGGACTGGACAGCGCCGTGGTGATGCTCGACCAGGGATTCACCGCGGCGGCATTCGGCGACCCCGGGCTGTCGGTTTACTGGGGGGCCTACCTCAGCACGCCGGACGAGGTGCTGATCTCCGGCCCGCTGGCCGAGGTCGCCGAGGAGATCACACGGACTCGCGCGGAGCTGCGGGAGCGGCATGGCTGGATCATGGACATCTACCTGCTGCGCCGGGATCGGGAAGCGGGCGCGGTCTGACACACGGTCACCGCCGGTCCTACCGCGGCTGCCCGGGCCGCGGGCAAGCGGCGGGCTCAGTAGCTCTTGATGGTCGCGGGTGAGCACATATTCGCCAATTCTGGAGCTGCGCTGCGCTCTGCCGGGTAGCACGACAGTTGTTGACCACTTGCCGGCGGTCTGACGTCTCCTTGCCGCGCAGGACCCTGCTGTTCACCTGCGGCTGGGTCATCACCGAGGCAGGCAAGGCCGCCATCGCGGCTGTCCTCGAAGACGCCTGGAAGCCATCAGGTCTAGCCGGTGATCACGGCAGTGGGGTCGCCTCGAACACCCGATCGGGGTCGTAGTGGGATTTGACAGCGAGCAGCCGGCTGGTGTTGATTCCGTAGGCGTCCCTGACACGCAGGTCACCGTGTGTCAGGGCGTTCGGCCAGCCGCCGGGCAGGGCGTGCGCGCCCAAGCGGCGCTCGGTGTCCCGGACCCACGCTGACTCGGCAGCTCCGTCGCTGTCCGCCCAGGCTCCGATGGTCTCCACTACGAGGTGCTCGTCGCGGTAGGCGTAGGCCGTATCGGTGACGGGCACGCGGGTCGCCGCGCCGTGGGCATGGTGCACGTTCAGCACGCAGGTGGCAGGCATCGCTTCGGCCGACTGCAGGAAAGCCTCGATGGCGTCGTCGGTCAGCCCGGGCAGGATCGGAGCGGCGAACTGGTAGTTGCCGCGCGGAAATGCGCCGTCCAGAGCATGGACGGTGTCGGCCAGCGCCCGCTGGTCCACATCATCCAGCACCGGATCGCCGAGCGCCCGCACCCCGGCGACCTGACTAGCTGCCTGGCCGGGGTCGCCGGCCCACGTCGGGGCGGTGTAGAGGATCAAGCCGCCGGGAGCATGCATAGCGCCGAACATCACGTCCAGCGCGTCGTCTGCCGATGCCATGAGGTCTCGCCAGCCCCGCAGCACCGAGCGCGCCTGATGCCAGCCGAAGGCGATGGTGCCCGTGGTGACCGTGGCGAACGGATGCAGGCGCGTCCGGAGCTCGGTTACGACGCCGAAGTTCCCGCCCCCGCCGCGCAGGGCCCAGAACAGGTCGGGCTCGTGGTCAGGATCGGCCGTCACAACCCGGCCGTCGGCGAGAACGACCTCGGCCGACAGCAGGTTGTCCACACCGAGCCCGATCACGCCGATCAGGGTTCCGTAACCGCCGCCGAGCGTCAGCCCGGCGAACCCGACCGAGCTCACGGTGCCCGCCGCGGCCGCATATCCATGCGGCCGGGCCGCGTCCAGCACGTCGCTGACGGTCGCGCCGCCCGCCACGCGAGCCTCGGCGCCGTTGACCGTGACCTGCCGCATGGTGCTCAGGTCCACCAGCAGGCTCCCGTCCCGGATGGCGCAGCCGGTCACGTCGTGACCTCCGGCCAGCACGGACAACGGCATGCCCGCTGACCCGGCCGCCTGCACTGCCGCTCGCACATCAGCGGTCGTGCGGCATCGGGCCACCACGGTAGGACGCCGCGTCACCCGTGCGTTCCATGGCCGGACGAGCGCCGCGATCGCCGGCGGCTCGGTCACGACCATGTCGGTCGGCAGCTGCTCTCGCAGCAGCCCGACGACGGCTTCGATTCCGGTGCCACGGATAGATGACATGGTTGAAGTGCCTCCTTGGGTGGTTACCACCTCCAAGCCTCCGGTTCGCCAGGGTGAGCAGGCGTCACCTTGTCATGATGATCGCGGCGACCGTAAGCCCGGGCTGGCATCTGGTTCCGCGAGGACGGCGTGCCGGCGGCGTCAAGCCGGCAGATGAGGTGACCGACTTCACCAATAACCGCGCTAGCCACGCCCAACTCGCGACTGCCGAGACCGGTCACCTGACGCCGCACCCCGCCGCGGTGCCATGGGATGCACCCCGGCGCGCTATCTGGCACCGGGACGACGGTATGGGCCGCCGTCTGGGCGGTCGCCGCATCCCTCAGCGACGTAATCCTGATCTCCGGGGCGGCCAGCCGCCGGTGGGCGCTGCACGCCGGTGGGGTCTCAGCGCACTATTGAGCGTTGGAGCCCTGAGGAACTCAACGCCTGATGCGGTAGCGGCTCGCCCTCGAGTCGTCCCGCGGGGACCGCGCGGCCGCACAGCGCGAGGGCTAGGTCTTCGGCCGCGCCGCACAGGGCCGGGCCCGAGCCGTGCGACCAGTCGAGGTCGCCGGCCTGAAGACGACGTCCATCGATAACGATCCCGAAGTGGGCATGGCCGCCACCCACCGTGAGATCGTCGAGCACGACCCGGATGGTCTCGTCTGGGGAGCATCGGGGTGCGCTCAGCGGCACGGTCACGTCCAGCCCGTGGATCACCACGTGGTTGAGCGCGCCGTGGTAGCCGCCGCCGGGCGGCGTCCAGCGCTGCATGATGCCGGAACGCAGGCTGGCGACGAGTTCGTCCGCCGGCAGGCTCGCGTCCTGGCTGGCCACCTCGTTCGACAGCCGGGTGAAGTCGAACTCGCAGCGCCGGAGCCGGGTCATGAATTCCTCTTCCGAGTAGCGCGCGGCCATCGTCATGTGCGCGACGACTTCGCGGACCCGCCAGCCCTCACACATCGACGGGGTGTCCCACTGGGCATCTGAGGCGACCGCGAGCAGGTCGGCCAGGCTGGCGAACTCAGCGGCCACGGCCGGCTGCAAGTGGGCGCCGTTTGCCGGGGATGATGCGGTCATCGTGAGCCTCCTAGCTTCTCGAGGTATGCGGCAAGGCGGTCCAGTGACGTGGAAAACCCTGCCCGCGCCTCCGGGCTGCGGTAGCCCTCGGGGGCGTTCGCCTGCCGGATCTGGAGCTCTGTGCGCTCATCGCCCAGGTCACGGAAGATCGAGGTCGTTGTCATACCGGAGCCGGGCTCGGTCCACACGATCCGCTCCGGCTCCACGATCTCGACGTACACGGCGCGCGTGGGGTACCGGGCGCCGTCGGAGTCGTTGACCATGACGGTCTCGAACAGCCCACCCGGGCGCGGGTCAACCTTGATTGTTTCCAGGGGCGTGCTCACCCCGGCCGGGCCCCAGAAGTGGGTCAGGTGTTCGGGCTCGAGCATGCAGCGGAAGACGAGCTCTCGCGGCGCGTCGAACACGCGGGTATAGGTGAGCTCGCCGGCGGCGGGCGCCTGGTCAGTCATCCGGCGCTCCTTCCCGGCGCCGGGAAGGTGTTCGCCGGAGGTCGCGCAGGTGCTCGTCGAGCTTGTCGAAGCGCTCTTTCCAGACCCGCCGGTTCTCCTCTATCCAGCTCAGGGCCGCGTCGAGCACTTCGCCCTCCAGGTGGCAGGGCCGGAACTGAGCGTGCCGGCTCCGCGAGATCACTCCGCAGCGCTCAAGCACCTTCAGGTGCTTGGAGATGCCCGGAAGCGTCATCTCGAACGGCGCGGCCAGCTCGTTCACCGTGGCGTCGCCCCTGGCCAGCCTGGCGACGATCGCCCGGCGCGTTGGATCCGCCAGCGCGGCGAAGGTGGCATCGAGCCGGTCCTCGGCCACGGTCATGATCGTCCTCCTTGTTACGACCCCAATTCTTACTTCACCATATGGTTAGTTAGCCGTCAAGTTAAATAGGAAGGTATTGCCGGGTCAGAACAAGAAGAGCACCAGCCTGATCCCAGGCGCCACGGGCGACGTTCGAGGGGCATGGCACCGGCCATGTCCGGATCGCCGTCACCCTCCGACGGGCCCCGCGTGCCCCTCACCCGGACGCCTGGCCAGCCCGGATCGTGCCCACCCTCGAAGTCGGCGAACGGCTGCGTGAACTCGTCAGCGCGGCCGGCCTCATCTTGCGTCGGCCCCCCGTGAGACAGCGTCAAGACCACACAGAACTGCCAGATCGGTATCGTCTTGCCCCTCGTCGTAAGGGATCCGATCTGGCGGCAGATGGGCGGTTCCCGATCACAGTCGAGGTGGCGGCGGTCAGTGCCTTGTGGCCCAGAAGTTCAGGTAGCTGTGGTGCAGCCAGTTGTCGACCCATCTGCGGTCGGGCTGGTCGGCAACGGTCGTGCCGTCGCGCAGCCGGGCCAGCTGTGTCTCGGCGTCGGTTATGGCGCCCAGGACTTCAGCCAGCGGCCGCTCGCCGCGGCGGATGGAACGCAGGTATGCCCGGTGTGGTTCAGGGACGGGCAGCGTGATGCGCCCGGTGCTGAGCAGTTCGATGCCCTGCAGCCCGAGCCGCAGGGCGTGCATGGCGTATTTGGTGTCATAACCGTGGGCCGCGATCAGTTCCGGCCGGTTGGTGTGTGCCCCCGCCTGCCCGGTCATCGCCGCCTTCTGGCCCTTCAGGTAGCCCAGGTAGCGGGCGGCGGCCAGCCGGGACACAAACCGGTGGGCGTTGGCGGCCAACTCCGCGCCCGCCTCGTCGCGGTAGACAACCTCGTGCTCGGGGACGAACAGCACCAGCAGCACGGTAGGGTTTCCGGCCAGCGCCAGCCGCGCCCACTTGCGGGCGGAGTAGATGATGACATCCAGATCACCAGCACCGGACCGGGTCGCCAGCCCGCCCGGCCGGTCCCAGGCGGTGTGCCGTTCATACTGCTCGAACCGCACTGAGGGGGCCAGGCCGCCGGTGCCGTTGGGGACCCGGGCCAGCCCTGTAACGAACTGCGGCGGCTCCAGGCACAGGCCCATCTCATCGCGGTCATCCTGCCCGGCAATCGAGGTGCCGTGTACCCCAGACCCGACCTGCACCCGCAAGATCATCCCCTTCTCGGCGATCTCGCGGGCCTCTTCCGAGGCATGCGGATGCGCGAAACCGGCCGGCAACACGGTGGATCCGGCGACCGGCCCGGGCGGGATGACAGACATCGTCCATTTCTAGCCGTACCCGCCGCGCTGTGCCACGCGATTTGGGCCTGCACATCGCCGCGATCACATGCACAGCAATCCCTTAGCGCCCGCCAACTGGCGAATCAGGTCTTGCGACTGGGGCAGCCGTGATACGGGAGCCGGGCTACGCGGAGCCGTTCAGGTCACGGCGCACTTCGTCGGCAAGCTGGTGGATCTGCTGCTCGGTCCGCGCGAGCGTGGCGTCGGCCCGGGCGGTGCGTTCGGCAGCGCGCCGCTCAGCGCGGCTTGGCTTCCTGGTGGCTTGTGCAGGCCGCTGAGCCCTCCGGAAAAGCCTCATGATTCCCGTCCTCTCCAGCCGCATCCTGAGACGAATTCAGGCGCTTGCTACCCAGGCCCGGGCTTTCCATGTCGCGAACTCCGGGACGGCTAGCAGGGTGCCGGTGATTCGGCCGACGTTAGCGACCGTGTGGCTATTCGTGCGGGAGGGCGGGACGGGTAACAGGGATGATGCGCATGAGAGTGTCCAGGCCGGCGAAGTCGGCCGGGTTGGTGGTGAACAGGGGCAGTTCTTCGGCGATGGCGGTGGCCGCGATCATCAAGTCGGCGATCCTCCTGCGCGGCTTACGGCCGCTGGCGATGACCGCCGCTGATACGCGGCCGTAAATCCGCGCCGCCTCGGCGTCGAACGGCACTGGCTCGAACTCGCTCTCGGCGCGCTGCAAGATTTCCAAGCGTCGCGCCCGCTCAGCGTGCTCGTCATACAGGCTTTGCTCGTCGTTACCGCGAACCTCGTGCGGGCCGGCCGATAGCTCGGCGAGGGTGATGGCGCTGATCGCCATCTCATCGGGCAATTCGGCGGAATCGATCCACCTGCGCAGGATCAGGATATTGGTGTCCAGAAGGCCCTGCCGGGGAAGGTCACCGCTCATACGGGTCTGTAACCTCATGCTCGGCGGCGAGATCCTGATCAGCCCGGAATGCGTCCAGGTCGACGCCGGGAGCGTTCCGCGACATCGCGGTGAACTCCGCCCGGGAGACGAACCGCCGACGGCGGCGCAGCGGGATCAGTTCCCCGATGCGGTGACCGTCCCGGGTAACCGTGAAGGAGTGCCCGTGTTCGACCGCGTCCATGATCTCTCGTGACCGCGACCGGAGGTCCCGCTGGGTAATCTCCGGATTGCTCATATCATCAATGTAGCACTCGGTGCTACGTAGTGCCACCACGGTCCGGGGATTGTCCTTCACGCCACATATTACTTAATGTAACTACATATTGACCGTCTGTGATAGTGCGTGTTGAATGGATGCGGGCCGCAGATTGGGAGTGACACATGCCTGGTCTGCCTGTTGTCGGCGAGGAGTTCGCCGGGTACCAGCTGCTGGCGGTTCTCGGACGCGGTGGGATGAGCATCGTCT
>Ga0335075_10013707_pt1 | contig 12203 bp, 13 predicted proteins | sample Lox_Sample_24_FD_206723 | JGI IMG/M metagenome (GOLD analysis project Ga0335075, IMG submission 206723) | Soil microbial communities from Loxahatchee National Wildlife Refuge, Florida, United States - Lox_Sample_2.4 | ecosystem: Environmental > Terrestrial > Soil > Wetlands | place: USA... | reverse complement strand
ATACATGCCGTAGTTTACAACTGCGTGGTAGAAGAGCGCGACTCGTTCGAGAGCGTGTCAGCACGTGACCCGGATTTCCTTCCCTCGGCTATGGGCCTATAGATGGCCTGGATTATTGTAGGCGGCACTAACCCAATCTGTCCCCGAATAATTTGCAGGTAATTTTAAAATAAGAATAAGGGGACTTGGCCACATAAATAATATTTATTGACTGATGCTTTGCCACTATCGATTGTCTAACCCCATTCCGGTGAGAGTCAGTGCCATCCTTAGCATGTTCTCACTATTCAACTGGTCTCCACCATGAATCCTCGCTTTCCTGATGCTCTTCTCCTCACTCTTCCCCTCCTCTTCTCACTCTCTATGACGCCCCAATTCCTGTCTCCATTATTCTGCAAGAATTCTGCAAGATGCACTTCCTTGCCTTGACTCTCGTTCTTGCGGGACTTGCTCTGGCATCTCGTCACCCTCAGGAAGCCACTGTGAACAATATTGTACAACGAGATGGAGACTGCTCACCCTTGCCTCAGGGTTCGTCTTCTCCAAGCCCAGACACTCCCGAGGTCTTTTTGTCCGATCCGGCTCTGCAGGTAAGTTGTTCATCAGAAGCGTACTGTTACAGCTGTCTTACTAATGCCTAGGGAGAGTCCACCAGTGCTATTACACCAGATGGGTACACCCAGGTCTTTGTCAACCAGCAAGGATCCGTGTCTGCGTTAGGCTACATGACATATATTCAACTGAGCAGCTACGATACCCTCACCTGCGCCTCTGAATGTGACCGGAACTCTGGCTGCGCAGCTTTCAACGTTTATATTGAGCGTGATCCGACCCTAGCTCCAAATGCTCAAGACTGCCCCAACCCACCAAGCACCGTCATATACAAATGCGCTCTATGGAGTGCTGCTGTTAGTGCCGACGAGGCAACAAATACTGGACAATGGGTTGATAGCTTCCAAGTCGTCATCACTGGCTCTAATGGTAAGACACCTATGTACAAGACAATGTACACTCTAATCCTCACCCCATAGGTTACAACAAGCTCCCACCCCCGCCAACAATTGCCGGCTTTAGCGGTCCTGTCGAACTTGGCGGATCCATCCAAGCTCCAGATAATAGCTATATGGGCTACACCTACTACGCCTTCTCTGGCCCCGACGATTACAACCCGGCCCTCTGCGCCCAGGACTGCCTGGCTCAGACCGAATACGACAGCAACCACCCTAACGCTGACTGCAGCTACCAACCCTGTATCTTTTTCAATGCATACGTTCAGTCCATAAATGGCGTTCCACAAGGCATGTACTGCACCAACTACAACGAAACTTGGGGCCCTGCCCAAGGAACCAATTACGGCCAGACTCGCGGTGATGACCTCTATACTATCTCCCAGTCTTACGCTTACTCCCTTCTCAACCCCCCACAGCAACCAGCCTATTCCTATAACAGCCCCGTTTGCGCGTGCTTAGATACCACTGCGTCATGCCCTAGCGATACTCCAACGCAAGTGGTGCAGGACCCAGGCTTCGAGCTTCCGACACCATCGCCCGGCATCGGCATTGAAGGGCCATGGACTGCCACTGCTGCGACCGCGACCCGTCCCCAGTTGGTCCTTGGCCTCTCTATGATGATACGGGCTATCTTGCCCATACTGGATCAGGCGCGTTGTAAGCACCCAGATCCCTTCTCACCTGCTCTGTCAGCCCATATGACTGATAAAATGCTGACACTTCATCTTCTCCTTCCTGCAGCTTTTTCTATGGCTACTATTATAATGGTGACATGGGGACTGGCGTCGGCCTCCACGGCAGCATCACGTTGACTCAAACACTCACGTTCTGCTCCTGCACACCATACAATTTCAGTGCCTGGGTTGGCTATTGGGACAACTACAATTCCGCCGTATTTGACACCACCATTACTGTCTACCTCGACGATGTCGTCATCATCCCTACCCAACTCACCTGCAGCAGTTTCGAGGATTGCAACGCCCCAGGCGCAAAAGACTTGGTCCAACTCGGATATAGGCAAATCCAGGCTACTTTTACTACGCCAGCGGAGACTTCGGGCGTATTAAAGTTTGTCTTTGATCTTGGATCTACAATAGAGGGTATTACGGCGATTTATGCCACGTTGTTGGATGACGTTACGTTGACTCAAGTTTAGAGCCCATGCGGTTTTATTGTAATGACTTAATAATTTTGCAGTCTGCGCGCTGCATAATCTCTCTTCTGCGCTAGTAGTATATACTGAAGTTCTGTACAAATTTCTTGGCAATTTCCTCTGAAAATATCTTTAGACTAATGGATAATACACATGTATGACCATAGCTAGCTTTTCTTCGCTTTTATTCTTGTATGAACTCCTAAGTCATTAATTGCGTCACCAATAGTCCTACCTCGTATTCTCTAACATTTTTCGACCTAGGTACAGGATTCTAGCTATAGAATTGCCTTCCAGCGCCTGTAGCTCCTCCAACACCCTGTGTTTTTAAACACAACTTCAGACTAAAATATACGACATGTTCGAATCGCTTATAGAAAACAAAGGCACTACCCACAAATCTCAACCTCTAAAACTTACATGCACTCTAGAATAACCACACTTTTAATATAAAGCAAAGCTTACATTAGTGCTATTAGTATAAGAACAATTGCCATGGAGGGATAGAATGGATGTGTCGTCGGAGTGCACGATAGGTCGGCGTACGCTCCGGAGGTGCTCAGCGGAAGGAATAGGGGCCAAAATAGAGGTAAAACCCAAAACCTCACACAATGTATAGGTGTAGCACGCAATCGATGGCCAACACCGTAATAAACGTAGGGAGAGACTGCATTCCGTGTTCATTAAATTTCCCTAATGATCCTTAAAGTAATCCCTACAGCAATCGCTCGTCTGTAATGTGTCCCTAAAAGTCTATCTTCCAGTCTATAATCCTGTCGTCTTGTCCGTAATTCCTCCCTTGCGACTAGCTATCCATGAGAACGAGATCCCTGAACTGACGAAGCATGTCCAAAAAAGAAACGTAAAATTGGCCTTCAAGAATGGGAAGAAAGAGTGCTAATAGTACTAAGTAGTCTATTCAGGAAGAAGCAGCAGAGCTAGGCAGCACAAAGGTGCAATTAGCAAAGGTACAATTGCAAAGTCATAAGTATTAAATGATGCAAACCTAGCTTACAGACAACCAAAATGCACGAACTAGATTTTAAAGAAGCATTAACACTAGTAGACCACTTAAGGCTGAGAAGGCTTAAGAGAAAAAGAAGGCAAATGCTCAAAAAGAAAAGGACGTGGCTATTCAAAAGGCAGTTAACAATGCAATTAATAAGACAAAGAAGGCCTTCCATAGAAGAGGAATTGACGCCCGCAAAGTAGAACGAGGCTATAAGAAGGCACTTATAGAGTTCAATATGGAGTTTATACTTATAGAGTGGTTAACCCCTATTCGCGACCCAACAAAAGACCCCGCCTTGGAGGGCCTTGAATCACTTAAGCCGCACCCTTGCCTTATACAAGGACTTGAGGCTCTTTAGCCTCCTACTGTGCCTTTTGACCCTCAATTGCTTGCCGGCGGCGATAGCGATAGCGACGAGGCGGCTCTTCAATGGAACAGGTGGTGGATGTGGTGCATCATGAATTTGACGACGATGAATTAGAAGGATCTTATTCATCAGGATCAGAGGAATTAATAGGGTTAAATGATTCAACTGCTAGGAATGCAGATTTCATTAGCCTATATTAATTACTATATATTCAATCTATATATTCTTTCTATTGCAGTTTGTGTTCGTCGTCGAAACAACACACTTGCTTTCGCCGACGTAAGGCCGGAGGCCGCATGGATGCGAACCGACTATTATATTTATTTTTCATGCTGAAAGCAATTAATTGCAAACCTAAGGTTAATGAAAATATAATTATTACATTATGTTTCCAATTTATTTTAGATATTTATCTAGCACTGTCAGTCTGCGCAATAGGGTAACCTATGAGGAAGTCTAGAAAATGCGGACTTTCCTAATCACGTGCATCGCGAGTTGGTATGGATCTGGTCGCATGTCTACTTTTCACATTGTTTTGTATTAATTTATCTATTTACAAAGCTTAGAGCTGTAATACATTTAAATATTGAAGGTTCTAAAACTTAGAATTCTCTATTTCTGGCTTTAAAAGAAGCTCCTTGAAAAATTTAAATGGATAGCTGGGCCTTATCAGGAAATTGGGCAGCGCACGTGCCAAGTATTTTCTCAGGCATACATTTAACGTTCTACGTTCTAGGACTCAGACACAGCCTTGTGCAATAATTCATCTACTTTGGTACATAAATCCTATTTGATAATTGATCCTAGCTTGCTTTTGCTATGTCATTATCAAACTTACTATCTCTGGCATCCCTGCTAGGTCCTATATCAGCCTCGTCTCAACCTATTGCTACTGAAAGCATAAGCAATGTGACTGATGCCGCCCCAAAGGCACCGCGTGACTTGGTCGGTCTCGCCGCTGTTCACCTCAATAGCAAGCTCCAGGAGATGTACTGGGCTGGAGTAAGGAGGGAGTTGAAACATATAGTGCTAACGCTCAAAAAATGGCAATGGCCGGAATACGCTTCTACGGTATTGCCGGATGAAAACGATCATTTCATCCACGGCTATGACACCTTTCTTGATCAAGTCAGCCAGAGCACATGGAATTTCGCACAACGGCACGGAAAAAACGTCTCAGCTCGAACGAAATGGAGAAAAGCCCGCTTGCCAACCTATGGAGAGGCCATACAAGATCGGTACTGGGACATATTCGCAGAGGAGAGGAGCTCTGCACTCAAAGAAGAGATGCGAATGATTCTTGAGGATCGAAAACAGCTTTCTATCTTACAGGAAAGGGCCCGGATGCTCCTTCAGGCTGCCGGGTTTCTTGACATCGATAAGGTGATTGAGTATCGACCCCCAGAAGACAGCATCACATTTTGGAAAAGACCTTCGTTTCCTCAGCTCAGACTGTTACGATTTGATGAGTCCCGACTGCCAGTATTTGGACCAGAGCTTTGCTCTATCTGCAAAGATACCATCCGGGGCTGTATGTTTCGAAATGGGTCTATTATCAACTGCGAGCACTGTTACAGAAAATTCCACTACGGTCGATCTGACTTTGTCAAGTTGTATAAGCACTGCATCCTCTCAGGAGTCATCACTCCCGAAGTCAGCAGGTCGATATGTTGTTGCACAGGAGTTCAACGCATCGCGCCAGATGGCAGTTCTCGGTCGCTCTTTCCCGTTGACAAAGCTGACGCCCATCGCGATTCCAGTACGGGGGCGCTCCGGTGCGGACTTTTTGAACTCCCAGACCTTATTGCTGAGGCCAAGTATAAAGAGATGTTCTCTAAGCTTGAGAAACATACCAAGCTGAGTGAGATCAGGAGGACATCAAAAGAGATGAGACAAGAGAGGAAGCAAATGCTCAAGCTCAAAAAAGAAAAGGGGAAAGAGACCCCGCTTGTTGATACGAAGAAAACTTTTGCGGAGTTCGATAGATCCACGTTTAGGGAGGCAGACGACGACGTGCCTTTCTTACTTCGTTCTGTTACTGATAAGTATCCATTTGGGAACGTTCACATGGCACTTCGAGTGGGTCCCTTAATTATTGAGAACGGGGTAAAGCAGTAAGATTACCCGTCAACTTTCGTGGCATAGGCTGATTGTGCAGTACCTTTGGTGGCGCTCTCATCACAAGCCGCGACCCTCCAAACCTGCAGGTGCTTTTAGACTCGTCGCCGGATGCCGAGGAGAGTCTTCTATTGAGTGATGAAGATGATCGCATGCTGTGGAGTCAAAAAAGGAAAAGAGAACCCAAGAGGTACAAGTGCATGATGAAACAGGTTGTTGGAGGAGCCTTCGCTGGCATCTTCAATCCACAGCTGGAAGAAGATATCATTGATTCCCTAATTTCCGAGAGTAAAGTAACCCCCGACCCAGGGCTGGGATATGCTGTCCGAGAAAAATTGTTGGATAGTTCGATAGAGCGTCTTGTTAGCAAGATAGAAGACTATATCGGCTCACGGGTCAAAATCTATCTCAAAAGTATCGCAGACAGATTAATTGACCGCAGCGTCGAACTGCGGTGGAATTTTCGCACGAACAACTGCCAGAACTTCTGCGACAATCTCATCAACAGAGATCTCTTCGGGCCTCTTCTCCCATCATCTACTCCAAGAGAAGGCAACGATCAATCTATAAATGAATTGCCTCCATATATACTGAGCTTTGTGTGTCGACCTGGCAGCTACACTAAAGGATCTGTTCTCTCCAAATATGACGTGCCAAACGGCCTTACAGAAGAATACCTCCTGAAATTTCGTTACGGACGTCACGAGGAATCTGATATCATCGACATGCTCCAGGAGTACTGGTACGATTGGGGTGCTTTTGGTGGACCCATATATCCCTACCAAGACCTCTTTCCCTGGGACTGCACCGAAGCCTACAACCGCTATCCAACGAAATGTGGCAGCTGTAATATCTCAAAGCATGTACTAGCCTTCCCCTTCGACTCCTTCTCCATCATCGCCTTGCACCTCTCAAAAAGCCGATACCTATACCCGCCACCACCACCAACGAGCGCCTCCACCTCGCCAACTGTTACATCGCCCAGCTCAACCATAATGTCCGACATCTCTTGGTTCCGAAACCGCCTCACCCTCCTCCTCGCCAACTCCGCTCTCCTGTCCGCTGCCGCCGCCATGTATTCAAGTAATACCTTCCGGAACGCCACGATATGGCTTCACGCCCAGCCAGATCCCAAACTCGACCGTCTCAAGCTCGGCGGCATTCACCGCGCCCAGCCTTTCAGCCACCATTTTGAGAAGGGAGCATACCACCATTACTTCATCGCCGACTGGGCGCATTTACGACCTGAGCAGCAGATTGCCGCGTATGAGGTGCTGAGGGATGGCCGCATGCGCCAGGCAGATGTTGGTGAAGGCAAGAGTTCAGATGATGGAGGCGGTGGTTGTGAAGCGGTGTTTATGTGCGATGGGATGGATGTGGGATGTGCTGGGGGATGTGGGGCGCAATGTGGTGGTGGATGTGGGAGTGGAAATTGTGCTTCTGGAGGCGATGGCGGTGGGGATGTGGGTTGCGGAGGTGGTGGGTAGGGGATGTGTTGAATAAGGTGGTAAGTATGACGCATGAGACTAATTACTCTCCATTCGAGACGTATCTGCCACAACCATACGGCCTAAGAGAATAACATATCCTGGCTAGGAGCTTAATCTAAGATCGTGCTTTGTATTGCTAGATGCAGAGTAAATCTTCATGATGATGGAACATTAGCCATCGACATCCTATCCCAGCGGTGATCTTTCCTATTACTCATCCCAATCGAGCACAGAAAAAAACAGCCTCGGAGCTCATTTTCATTATTTCTCGAGTCTGTCCAAATCGCACTTTGAAACTCCGTATAATACACATACTTCATCCCTGTCATAAAATCATATCCAACCCTGCCCACTTCCTCCACCATCTAACCCAACATGTCCATCCCACCAACAAGGCTCGAGACAGGCCCCGCACCACCACCAACACCACACATTCACCTCACTATCATCCTTATTTCCGCGGTCCAGCTCCCTCAAACATCTTTCGCACCGCAAACGCCTCGCCAAAGACTGCATCTCGGACCGCTCACGGCGCTCAAGCGTAGCGATGACTGCGGTTGCATCCAGGCGTGCACAAGACTGGCAGAGCGGTCTCTGAACCAAACTGCCGCTGCCTTCGGACGCAACAGTTGGTGGCGGTGGCGGTGGTGGTGATGGCGGTGAAGGGGACGTAGCACGGGACCACCAGTGGCGACGGTGAGCATTCGGCCTGATTAAGGACTCTCGATCTCCGTGGCACGGCTTTTGGTGCATGTGCAAGCATGTGTTCTGTGGGGTTTCTTTGTCCTGTATGGGCCGCGAGCACAGGCAGTGGTGGTAGCATCTAGAGCAGTACGGCGCGCAGTTCTGGAGGTGATGGGTGCTAGCTGGCTTCCCCATCTCACGGGTGACAGTGCAGGTAGCACAAATCTGATTGCCGCAGCTCCAGCAGGCGGCTTTGGTGCCTGGCTGACACGAGGCTAGACGCAGGGTTTCGATGGCCTGGTTGCGACTCGAAGAGGGGAAGATGGCGCGGTGGATAGTTCGGGATGTCAGGCTAAGATTAAGGATGTTATTGTAGTGGAGGTGGGGGGCGAGGGATTGTATTATCTTGGCGTTTGAGAGAACTTGGGCGAGAAGGGTAGTGGTCGCTGTTTCAGCAGCTTTCGGTCTCTGGAGCTGGCTCATGGCAATAGAAAATGCTGCCTTGCGTTGCTGATTATGTTTGCGGGACAGCCATTGGTAGCAGAAAGTGGCTGTGCCTGTGATGAGGGGCGGAAAGGTTGCGAAGAAGAGGAGAACGAGGCATTCAATAACGTTCACGCCACTTGAGATCGACCTGTTAGCGGACAGGATGTTATAACTGATGTGGGGAATGATGATAGTTACAGTATGGAAATGCCCCAATACCACTCAAATTGTAGCCCCGAGCATCCATCATCTGGTGTGTTTGTACCATTAGTAGCGCCGATCATTTCAAAAACTTCTGTCAATCCTTCAACTTTTGGCCATGTTTCTGGAAGATAACATCCATCGATGGATAATGGCAGGAGTGTTGATAGGGTAATAGAGGCCGCGGTTAAAAATATTATTGGGAACAATAGGAACAAGGCGACGTAGAATCTAGAGCCACTCTTTCTCTTTCTTTGGCGATTGGATGCTACCGCGCACACTATAGCAAGATTGCATATAGAACTAGCTATTCCCTTGAGAATGAATCAGCCACTGTAATATTAAAAACATGGCGAACTTGAATTTCCGTACTGCAATAACATAGAATACAAGGCTGCGGCGAGTAGATATCCATGCTGCGAGGTAGTGGAGGTCTTCTTGGTCTGGAGTTAAAAGAACCGTGCTGATCACAAATAGTATCTTTGAACTAAGAACTATGACCACGAAGAAGATACCCAGAAGAACCGCTTGATAATTGAAGGCCATTCTTAAGTATTAAAGCGCTTGAATGTCCTTGAGGTATAAGGAAGAATTTATGCTGCCTGAAGTTACAGCCTCACGTAATTAAATCGTCGGTGTGAGCCTGACCTGCATAGCCACATTATGCACGTAAAATCTGCTCCTGCTCAGCCGCACGAGAAGCATCAAGAAACTCCCAAAACCCAGATCGTGGGAGAGACATTCAGACATTAGTTCAAAAATGACTTTGAAGATCGAATGCGCCCTTCATGGCTCGAGCAAAGCAGCCCTCAAGGCCTTAAATCGTTCCGTCGCGAAAAAGAAGTACAAGGCTGCACAGTGCGAGGCAGACGAGCCTCAGATTCCCTCAGCCGCAATTTTCGAACCGCTCTTCTCGGCACAATCTAATAGCGGCGCTCGCGAGACGCCCATACTGCCCAGCATTGCGGAATGTGCGGTTCACCTAGAGCTTCTCGAATGCTTTTTCGTGCTGCGGCAGCGGGTGCTGAAGTCGGATGAGCTGGACAAGGTATTTGGCATCGCGCCTCGCCATAGGGTGGTGAAACGAAAAGGCAAAGATGTCAAGCTGAAAGACCCCGGCATGTGGGAGCGACGCCAGGTGAAATGGCCGATGTTCGTCGAGTGGTCCGTCGTGAGGTTTTTGTGCTGGCGGCGAGTGGTGACTGCCAGGTTTTCGCAAGCGCAAGCGCCAGGCTGGCAGCTGGGCGAAGACAATCTCCCGCCTCTTGACGTTCTTATGGTGTTACATTCCTTCTTGCTGAATCCGAGCTTGTTCCTGCCTAACTCCGTAATGGGGCCCCTAGTGCGTCTCATCTTTCCATGGCCAGCTATCCACAAAGCTATTAACAATGGAAACTGGAATTTTGCTCCAGCGGATCATGCTTCCGTCGGCTTTCAAGACTTGGTCGGTCTCAATGCGGACCTGTTCGAGGAAATTTCATCTTGGAAGGACCTCCCTGAACCGAAAAGAGCTGCACTATTGCGCTTCAATTTTGCTGGCAGCAGAGTATATCCGTGGACCCCTCGCTGTTCATCTCAAGAAACGAACCAACCGGCAGTATTTGATCCCAGCGAAAAGTCATTCGGCACCCAGCTGTCCGCCGCCGTCATCCGCCAGGGCAATTTCATTGAGAAAATGAATAAAAAACTCTGGATCCGAAGTCCTGCACTAGAAGGCACTCTTACCCGTGCGACATCTCGGTATTCCCAATTCCTTACATTGATAAAGCTCAACGGTAATTCAGTTCTGGTCCCAACACTTGACATCGATCTCGTCTGGCACACACACCAATGCAGCCCGATTCCGTATCTAAGAGCCACTAAGCAGCTAGCTGGTAAATTCCTCAACCACGATGACAAAATGGTCAAGGGTGCATTGGATGAAGGCTTCGAGACGACAAGAGGTCTTTATCTGGTGAAATTTGGGAGGGAATATAGGGTATGTGGTTGTTGGGATTGCGAGGCTCTTCTTTCGGCTTTGAAGACCACCGGAACCGGCGGTGATGCTCCCGCAGAAAAGGACATCATGCATAAGGTCTGCTCTGAGGTCTCATATTACTGGTCCGTTGAAATTGCTCGGAGAAATAAGCAGCCGTTACCAGTCAGGAATTAGTGTATGGTATATATGAACCTGCTAATTGAGAGGGTTTTTACTAAATATGGTCACCTAAATTTCTCATAAAGCATCTCATGCGTCTTGGGCGGTGAATGTGCTGATACAGAAGTTTCACTCAGCCTTTTCTACTAGGTGAGAGCTGCTGTACTTATGACAACTCATTCATCGCATTCAGAGTCACTCCAACGTAGATATTGAAATCAATAAGGCTTTGAAAATTCCCGCAAATTACAATTAATTCACGAGTGTTAAATTCGAATTGCATTTATTCCCTCGCAAGTCTCTCAGTTTCCCGTCTATTGCGAACTTTCTCTACATTAAGCTATCCAACCGCCATTCCATTATCCTTCCAGCCAATACAGCCATTGAATATGCCCTAAGGTCATTAAAATTCTCTTCGTGTAGTGCACTCCGCTATGGACCTCGGTACACCAAAAGATAAGTTTCGCAAGCTCATCTGGCTGAATCTTAATTGCTTTAAGTGTAAGTGGACTCGAGGTTCGACTTCGCAATGGATGTGTCCCGCAAGTGACATTTTCAGGACGATAATCTCACCAATCAAGTGATACTCCGGTAAAAGTGCTGCTTCGAGGCGAGCATAGCAGCTAATTTGCTGCAGCTATGATTTGTGCTTCATATGACGTGCTGGCCTCGACAGTCAGAAACTCTTTAAATGATCTTTTTCTATAATCAAGGACGAATACCATTTCCATTCCGTACCAACATCCTCTGAAAGCTGTGAATTCGAGAACATCCTTGGCGACTTAGGATTTCGTAGAAACTCTCAAGATGCGCTTGGACTGGCAAAACGAAGGCAGAGCACAAAAAATACAAACAAATGGATTAGATCATATTAATATTATTCGATGACGACGGAATTTGTTAGCAATCAGACAGTACCACTGCAATTTCATGACCGCCTTTCACCAGGTGATGCCTGATCCGATAACAGCACTCTACGCACAAAACGAATCTACTTCCTCAACTATAAGCCTCTCCGGCTTTCCTGGCTGTTAATGTGGTTAGCTTAGCTAGATCAATAGACCCTGACACCAATGTATACTAACCTAAGACCAGACAACATTGGAGCTGAAAACGTGTCTACCGCTTATAGGCCAGATGGCACAACATTCTCTAATAACGTAAATCACAAATAAGTTCTATGGATCAGAAAGCTACATTATCCTACAGCTTGTCGGATTATGTCATTCGGCATGGTTATTTCGCCGCGAATTCTCGGAATAATGAATGAACAAGAAATGATCTTTGAATTCATGATTGCTTAAGGAGCTTGGACATATTTTGACTCGGAGATCAAGTCAGGATTGTCGGCGTATTTACAGCATAGAATCAAATCTGCTGCTAGACTGTGCCTCAGCAGTTTGCTCGCTAATTAATCCTTAACCGATTTCCCGCCAGAACGCCCACCCCGGTCGTCCGCCCACCTGATTTGTACCAAAACCCACCAAAATCCGTAAAATCCCACCTCTTATAACTCAACCAAAACATATTGCTTTACCTTCAAAT
>Ga0335075_10013706_pt1 | contig 12203 bp, 13 predicted proteins | sample Lox_Sample_24_FD_206723 | JGI IMG/M metagenome (GOLD analysis project Ga0335075, IMG submission 206723) | Soil microbial communities from Loxahatchee National Wildlife Refuge, Florida, United States - Lox_Sample_2.4 | ecosystem: Environmental > Terrestrial > Soil > Wetlands | place: USA... | reverse complement strand
GCACCGGGACGTCGCGACGGCCTGGTTCAGCCAGTTCGAGGGCGCCGGGCTCGACGGCATCGTCGCCAAGCCGCTGGCCGGCCAGTACGAGCCGGACAAGCGCGTCATGTTCAAGATCAAGCACGAGCGGACCGCGGACTGCGTGGTCGCCGGGTACCGCTTGCACAAGAGCGGGCCTGACGCCATCGGCTCGCTGCTGCTCGGCCTGTACGACGAGGCCGGCCGGCTGGCGAGCGTCGGCGTGGTCGGCGCGTTCCCGATGGCGCTGCGCAAGCAGTTGTTTACCGAGGTGCAGCCGCTCGTCACGAGCTTCGAGGGCCATCCGTGGAACTGGGGCGGCGAACTACCGCCCGAGGTCCGGCATCCGCGCGAGGCCGAGGGCAGCCGGTGGAACGCCGGCAAGGACCTGTCGTTTGTTCCGCTCCGGCCCGAGCGCGTTGTCGAGGTGCGCTACGAGCACATGGAGGGCACCAGGTTCCGGCACACTGCGCAGTGGATCCGCTGGCGCGATGACCGCGATCCGCGCTCGTGCGGCTTTGACCAGCTGGAAGAGCCGGTGCGCTACAACCTGGCCGACATTCTCTCGCCCGAGGCGGCCCGCTAGCCGAACCAATCCGACTGGGGTCAGATCATCTCGGTGAGGGGTCCGACGATGCGCTCGGCAAACTCGGTGATGAGGTCCGATCTCGACTTCCGTCCCGGGGTGCGGAAGCCGTGGCGGCGCCCCCAGAGCGAGGCGTGAACCGCGTGGAACTGGGCCCAGCGCCGGACACGCACGGGGTCTAGCTCAGCCGAGTCTGCGAAGACGTCGAGGCCTCGCCTTAGCGCTCCCGGCAAGTCACGTGGTCCGAGAAGCCGCAGCGGCCGCCACGCGACGACCATCCTGACGTCATACGCCGGGTCTCCCGCATAGCCCTTCGGATCCACGGCGAGCCACGGCTCACGGTCAGCCCTGAGAATGTTTGCTCCGTGAAAGTCGCCGTGGACCATCAGGCCCGGCTGAGCTCGCCCGATCTCGCGCACTGTCGCGGCTGCCTTGTCAATCGCCCGCGGCGGAAGTGTGCGCGTGAGTTCGCTGGCAGCCCCGCGCAGCTCTTTCTCCCAGCCGCAGGCTCGCTCCGCCAGGCACGGCATCGCGGCTGGCGCCGCGATAGCGAGGCGGCGGCTCAGGCGCCCGGCGACCGAGACCGCCTCGTCCGCATCTGCGATTCCCAGCAGCGACTGCGCGTGCGCACGCTCCAGCAGCATCGCGAAGGACTCGTCGTCGCGTTCGTGGAGCATGACCGCACCGCGGCCCGACCATGCCGCGTACGCATCCGGCTCGTAGATGTTGCCGGGATGCGGGAAGGACACCTTCAGCACGCACGGGCCGTGCGAGCTGTGCTTGACCGGGACGACTATTCCGACCTGGCCATGGAGGACATCGCCATCCGGCGTGCAATTCCAGCGGCCAAGCAAGTCGTCAACCAGGCCCGGCAGGCCAGCAAGCCACTGCCGGCCCCTGTCCCCTTCGTCGGCGGACTTAGCCCGCGCAAACGCGGCCGGTATCTCGATCATGAAGCCGCAGCGCGTGGCGCTACCGGACGATGAAGTAGATAATGACGGCCAGCACGATCAGTCCGGCGACGAGCGGCACGAGCCGCTTGTAAATGGCGCCGCCGGCGACGCTCATCAGGTCGAGCGCGGGCGTCGACGCGTCGGCCGAAGGCGCCGCAGCCTCTCCACCATGATCGTGGAGGCTTTGCTCGCCGTCTATCAGCGAAGTCTCCGCGATCGCGGGGCCGCTGCTGTCGGCACCCGTCTCGCCCGCAGGCTGGCTGGCCGGGGCCGCCAGCCCGCCGGCCAGCTTGCCCTCGAGGCAGTCCGTGAACTGGCCGAGCAGCTTGGCTGATACTTCCTTGATCATCCCGCTGCCGAACTGGGCAATCCGGCCAGCGATCGTCAGGTCCGTGCTGACGTTCACCTGGGTGCCGGAGTCGGCCGGCTGAAGCTGAGCGGAGATGACGGCGTTGGCGTTGCCGTTGCCACGGGAGTCGCGGCCGCGGGCGTCGATCACCGCGCGGTAGGTCGCCTCGTCCTTCTCGGTGAACCGCGCGGTGCCTGCATACTCGGCAGTGACGGGGCCGACCTTGATCTTCACCTTGCCGGTGTAGACGCCATCGTTGACGCCGGTCAGCTGCGCACCTGGCATGCACGGGGCGATCAGTTCCAGGTCGGTCAGCACCGCCCAGGCCTGCTCGATCGAAACGCCGACAGTGAACTCGTAGTCCAGCTTCATGCTCGTCCTCCGCACCGGCCCGGCGGCTGCGCCGCGGCGTCAGCTGATCTTGCCCGATTCATCGGCTGGGTGTCGAGATATGCGGAAACGGCAAGGGCGCGCCTGGCTGAACTGCTCCGGGCGCGCCCTGATGGCCAGATCAGACCCTGGCCGTGTCCTTGCGCATCCGCCAGGCCGCGCCCGCGGAGAAGATGATCAGCCAGGCCAGCACGTTGACGACCCAGGTCCAGTCGACCCCGTTGCCGAGCAGCGGGGTATGCACCAGCTGGTTAAGGCCGTACATCGGTGTCCACTTGGCGACGTCGCGCACCCCTGCTGCGAACTGGCTGACCGGGATGAACAGTCCGCCGGCGAACGACAGCGCCGCCAGGATCAGGCCGATGAGCTGCATGACGTTCTCGGCCGGCAGCAGGTACCCGAGAAACAGCCCGAACGCGGCGAACAGCAGCGAGCCGATCCAGACCGATAGCCCGCTGGCGATCCAGAGTCCAGTCGACATTGACGGCTTGTCCGATAGTGCACCCACGACAAAGGTCGCGGCGACCGAGCAGGCGCCGAGCACGAGCGCGGTCATGATCTTCATGGCAATGTAGGCGACCGGTGACAACGGCGTGAGCCGCAGCTGCCTGCTCCACCCCTGCGCACGCTCGATCGACACCATCGCGCCGGCGAATGTGGTCGCGACCACAGCACCGTAGACTGCGAGGCTGACCATCACGAACGCCGAGATGTTGCCATGCGCGCCTGGCCCTGCTGGCTGATGGACGTAGGCCTTGTTCAGCCCGAATAGCAGGAAGAGCACGACTGGCGCGACGATCGCGATGATGACCGTCCGGCGGTTGCGGAGGAGCCTGCGGACCTCGAGCTTGAGCGCGGTGAGGTTGAAGCCGCCGAGCGCGGGTGCTCTGCGCGCGGCGAGGTCGGGCGCGATGGCGGAAAGCGGGGCGGTCATGTCTGTGCTCCTGTAGCTAGGGCTCCTGTGCCTGCGTCGGTTTCGTCGCCGGTCAGCGCGAGGAAGGCCTCCTCGATGCCGCGAGCGGTGATCTCCAGGTCGCGGGCCGCCGTCTGGGTCAGCAGATAGCGAGCGGTCGCATCGCTGTCGTTGGAGTGCACCAGCACTGTGTCACCGCGGATCTCCACCTGCTCGGCGCCCGGCAGGCCGGTGAGCATGATCTCCGAGGCACCCGGCAGGGTCGCGCGGACGGTCCGGCCCGCCGCCATCGCCTTGATCTCGGCAGCGGTGCCATCGGCGACCATCACGCCATGGCGCAGCAGCACGATCCGGTCCGCGTAGGCGTCGGCTTCTTCCAGGTAGTGGGTGGCGAAGAGGACGGTACGGCCCTGCTCGGCATCCTTGCGAATGGCGCTCCAGAAGCTGCGCCTGCCCTCGACGTCCATGCCGGTCGTCGGCTCGTCGAGCACCAGCAGCTCCGGGTTCGACAGCAGGGCCAGCGCGAACCGCAGCCGCTGCTGCTCACCGCCCGAGCACTTGCCGACGCGCCGGTCCGCTACCTCGGTGATCCCGGCGCCGCTCAGCACCTCCTGTACCGGCTGGCTGTGCGCGAACAGGCTGGCCGTGTACTCAACGGTCTCGCGCACTGTCAGGTCCTTGAGCAGGCCGCCGGTCTGCATGACGGCAGAGATCAGGCCTCGCGAGATGGCCTGCCTCGGGTGCATGCCGAGCACCGAGACCGTTCCTGAGCTCGGCTGGGACAGGCCGAGGATGATGTCGATCGTCGAGGTCTTCCCGGCGCCGTTCGGGCCAAGGATCGCGACGATCTCGCCTGATCGGAGCTGCAGGTCGATGCCCCTGACGGCCTGCACGTGACCGAAGTTCTTGCGGATACCGGCGAGGTCGACCGCCAGCGGCCCGTGGGTGCTCGCGGGCCCGGCACCCGAGTCCGTGGTCGTTATTGTCATGCTTTCAGTCTGCCGGCGATAGGCGACCAGAAGCATCCTCTTATTCTCACGACCTGCCCGTGACAACTGTCACGGTCGGATGAGGGCTAGCCGCCGAGGCTGCGCAGGAAGCCGGGCGGGACGAGGACGTCCTCCCGGTTCAGGTCGTGGACCGAGGCCCTGGCGAGCCCGAGCAACGCCGAGTCAACCCCGTTCCTGAAAATATCCAGGACGTTCTCGACACCGGTCTGCCCGGCGGCCGCCAGTCCCCACAGGTAGGCCCGGCCGATCATGACCGCGCGGGCGCCGAGCGCGAGCGCCTTGACCACGTCGCTGCCGCGCCGGACGCCGCCGTCCAGCAGGACCTCGATCTGGCTGCCGACCGCGTCCGCGATCGCGGGCAGTGCCCTGATGGTGGCCGGGGTGCCGTCCAGGTTGTTGCCGCCGTGGTTGGAGACCGAGATGGCGTCGACGCCGGCGTCGACGGCACGCTTCGCGTCATCCACCCGGATCACGCCTTTGAGCAGGAACGGGGCCGCCCACTGATCCCGTAGCCACGCCACGTCGGCCCAGCTCGGGGGCGGTGTCATCATCCACTCGCCATACGCGCCGAAGAAGGTGGGCGGCTCGGCCCCCGGCAGCGCCATGTTCGGCACGGTCAGCTGCGGCGGCCTGCCCGTCCGGGCGTAGGCAGCCAGCCAGTGCGGCCTGATGATCGCTTCCGGCAGGTGCCGGGCGATCGTGCGCAGGTCGGTCCGCTCCGGGATCTTCGGGCTGCCCCAGTCGCGGGAGTGCGTGAACGTCCAGTCCGCGGTGAGGATCAGCCCGACCGCGCCGGCCTTCTTCGCCCGCTCGAGCCGGGCCTGGATCTGATCGCGGCTGCCCGCCCAGTAGATCTGGAAGAACGTCTGCGGGTTCGCCGCCGCGACTTCCTCGACCGGCTTGCTGGCGAACGAGCTGAGGCCCATCGCGGTGCCGCGCGCGGCCGCCGCCCGCGCGACTGCGACCTCTCCGTCCGGGTGCACCGCCTGCACGCCGGTCGGCGAGATGAGCACGGGCATCGAGACGGGCTGGCCGAGCACGGTGGTCGCCAGGTCGCGTTGCGCAGGACCGCCGACCACGTGCGGCGCGAAGCCAAGCTCGGCGAACGCGGCGACGTTGTCCTCTCGGGTCTGCCCTCGCTCCGCTCCTGCCATCAGCGCACCGTAAACCGAGGCCGGGAGCCTTTTGCGGGCCCTGCGCTGAGCGACCGCGACCGACTCGAACCAGGTTCCTGCCATCTCTGCATCAGTCCTTTCCGCCCACCCGGAACATCCGCCACGAGACCGCCGGCCGGACCGGCGCGAGGGTCCGGCTGCGCACGCAGCCAGTCCAGACACCGGCCCCGTAGCAGATGTCGTCGGCGATCTGCCCGAGTGTGAACCGCACCGGATCCAGGTCCGGCTTGCTCTGGGCGTAGCTGGTGAGCGCAGGGCCAAGCAGCAGCGACGCCGCGGCAGCGCGCCGGCCCCAGCGGCGCGCCCGCGTCGTCCCGCCGGGATGCGCCAGCGCGAGGGCCAGGCCGGGGGCCACGAACTGGGTCGCGTACCGGCCGATCCCCAGCCAGGTCTGCCGGATGGCCGTGAGCGTCGCGGCAGGCGCGCCGTCGGCCGGGACGCCGGCCCGCCGGACCGCGTCCGTGAGGTGCAGCCAGCCCGCCGTCGTTGTGACGGCTGCCACTGCAGGCCTGCGGGCGAGCAGGGCGGCAACCGCCACCGTTGGCCAGGGCTGCAGGACGAGCGGAGCCATGTTGGCCGGATGCCGGCGCGCTAGCGGCCCGGCCGACGTCCCGTACCGGAAGCGGCGTTCGAGCAGGCCAAGCCAGCTCGTCGGACCGTCGTGCGGCACCTGGACCGAGGGGTCGTACCTGATGCGCCAGCCTTCCTCGTCCAGCCGCCAGATCAGGTCGACGTCTTCGCCGTAGCGCAATCCGGGGTCGAAGATCTCAGTGCCGCCGTGGCGGGCGACGCTCTCCAGGGCTTCGCGCCGCACCAGCAGCGCGGCGGTCGGGACGTAGGAGACCCGGCCGCCCGGCTGCACGCGCGCGGGCGATCCGCCAAGGTCGAGGCTGCCGCGCGCTGCGGTGTACCTGGCCGCTGAGGACGGGGCGCCAGGTGGCACCCTCGGGGCGACGATGCGCGGCGCCACCGCGGCGACCATCGGGTCGGCGAAATGCGAGGCCAGCGCGGCGATCCAGTCCGCTGGCGGGAGGCAGTCGCTGTCCAGGAACGCGATCAGGCTGGTAGTGATGCCCGCCAGCCCGGTGTTCCGGGCGGGACCCGGCCCGCCGCTGACGTCCCGCCGGCGCAGGATCGCGGCATGGCGGGTCGCAATCGCCCTGGCAGCGGCTGGATCGGAGGAGCCGTCATCGACCACGATCACCCCGTGCTGACCGTTCGCATTATGCGCGGTCAGCGACCCCACGCAGCGGTCCAGCATCGCGGGCCGGTCGCGGACCGGGATGACAACGGTGACATCGCCCGCTGCGGCTGCGGGCGGCGGGACCGGGTGCGCCAGGCCGGCGTCAGTCAGGCGCCGGGCGAGCGTGGCACTGGCCGCCGAGCTGACCGGCCCGGCGCGGAGCTCGGCTAGTGCGGCCTGTCCGGCCGGGGTCAGCTTCAGCACCCTGGCCGGCGACCCGCCGAACAAGGAGCCATCCCCGAGCTGCTTCGTTCCCTGGTCGAATTCAATGCGGAATCCGGACGGCAGGGGCGTCACGGGAACGGCATTGCCTGGACCGGGTACCGGCCCGGCTCGGCCGGGCGCGCGCGCCGCCGATGACCGGCTCGTGGCCGACTGGCTCATAGCGCCAGCCCGCCATCCACCGGCACCACAGCGCCGGTCATCCCGCTGCTCGCCGGGCTCGCCAGGAACGCGAGCACGGCGGCGACTTCGGCCGGAGCCAGCAGCCGCCGGACTGGCTGGGTAGGACCGAACTCCTGCGGCCCGGCCAGGTCGTACAGCCGGGCGCTCTCGGCCAGCATCGTGGTGTCGGTCGAGCCAGGACTCACCGCATTCGCTGTCACGCCGGTCGGGCCAAGCTCGACTGCGAGCGCCCGGATCAGGCCCGCTACTCCGGCCTTAGCCGCGCAGTAGGCAGCGAGCATCGGCAGACCACGGGTCGCCGCGGCCGAGGCAACGGCCAGGAACCGGCCACTGCGCGGCTGCGGCCGTCGCAGCAGCGCGGGCACCGCGGCCCTGGCCAGGTTCAGCACGCCGCCGAGGTCGGTGTCGAGCACCGCCTGCTCCTGCTCGCGCGGTACCTCCCACTGCGGTACCCCGCCGGCGATAACACCCGCGCACGCGATCGCCGCGTCGAGGCCGTCCCAGCGACTCTCCGCGGCGGCTACGGCGGCTTCCAGCTCCGTCGCGTCGCGGACATCGGCGACGAACGACGCGACCCGGTCCTGCTGGCCAGCCAGCACTCTCGCCTCGGTGACGACGCCGTCCAGGTCGGTTTCGCTGGCCAGCGGGTACGGGACGTTCCTGTCGTCACGAGCCCGGTCAACGGCCAGGACAGACCAGCCAGCCGCGGCAAGCGCCCAGACCGTCGCGGCACCGATGCCGCGCCCGGCCCCGGTCACTACTGCGACCCGGCCGCTCATGGCCCGCCCCGGCCTGGCCGTGTCGCGCGCTTGCCCGGGGCGCACGGCCGAGCGATGACTGCGGGCATGCCGCTACCCTGCCTCCGGCCTGAATCCCGCCAGCGGGCTCTGATCGCATGCCCGGTCCGGGACGCTGCGAGACTCCCGGCGGCTAGCCTCGCCGAAGCCCGAGCCGTCCGGCCGGCGACCGATCGAGATCGGCACCGGCGCCCTGCGGTGCGAGTGGTCGCCCGACGGTCGCGGTGCGCCAGCCGAGTCTGCCGTCGCCAGCGCCGCCTCGCCGAAGCCTCGCACGCATTCGGGGTCCGGCCCGTCGAGCGGCAGCCCGGTGAAGAACTTCGCCGCCATGCACCCGCCCTGGCACGCGTCGAACGCCGAGCAGGACGTGCAGGCGCCGCCAGACTGCGGGCGGCGCAGGTCAGCGAACAGCTCAGAGTCCCGCCACACCCCGGCGAAGCCGCCGCTGCCGCGAACGTTTCCCGCCAGGAACGCGTCATGGATGGCGAACGGGCACGCATACACGTCGCCGACCGGGTCGATCAGGCAGACCACCCTCCCGGCCCCGCACATGTTGAGGCCGGGCAGCTCCTGGCCGTACCCGGCCAGGTGAAAGAACGAGTCGCCGGTCAGCACGTTCTCGCCGTGCGCCATCAGCCAGTCGTACAGCTCGCGCTGCTGAGCGGCGGTCGGGTGCAGTTCGTCCCAGACGTCGGCGCCACGGCCGGACGGCCGCAGCCGCGTGATCCGCAGCTGCGCGCCGAACCGGTCGGCGATCACCTTGAACGCATCGAGCTGGCCCGCGTTCTGGCGCGTCATCACCACGGAGATCTTGAAGCCGGCGAACCCGGCGTCGGCGAGATGCTGCATCGCGCGCATGGCCGTCGCGAACGAGCCGCGGCCCCGGACCGCATCGTTGACCTCGGCGGTCGCGCCGTCGAGCGAGATCTGCACATCGATGTAGTCGCTGCCTGCCAGTCTCCTGGCGACGTCGGGAGTGATCTTCACGCCGTTGGTGGAGAACTTCACGCCGACGTGGTGCGCGGTGGCGTAATCCACCAGCTCCCAGAAGTCCGGCCGCACGGTCGGCTCTCCGCCGCCGATGTTGACGTAGAAGACCTGCATCCGCTCCAGTTCGTCGATCACCCGCTTGCACTCGGCAGTAGTGAGCTCAGCCGGGTCGCGGCGGCCCGAGCTGGACAGGCAGTGCACGCACGAGAGGTTGCAGGCGTAGGTGAGTTCCCAGGTCAGGCAGATCGGCGCTTCGAGGCCGAACCGGAACTCCTGGACCAGGGACGGGGCAGTCACCGTCATTGCGTTGTCTTCCTGCAGATCATCTGGCTGGCGGCCAGTGTCGCCAGCGCCCTGGCATAGACCGGAAGCTCAGCCGCCCCGATCCCTGCTACGGCGCACGCGGCCCGGGCGCTCGGCTCCGAGTCAAGCGAGGACACCACCGTCAGCAGCGCGGGGCTCTTGAGGAAGGAGAGCCGCCGGGTCCCGAAGTGATAGAGGAGCGCGCCGAAGCGCTCAGGCCGGACCGATACCTGCGGGTGCAGCCGCCAGGCGGAGTCGAGGTCGAAGCCGAGCGTCTTAGTAGACACCGCACATGCCGTCGATCGAGATCTCCTCGACCAGCAGGTCAGCTGCGATGACCTCGACGGTCTCGCTGCTGACTGCCTCGTCGGTGATCTCGTCCGCCGGCGGGTCGAGGAGTTCGGTCGCGCTCTCAGGCATGTCGGCTCCTTAGTTTCGGCACTGCGTGACGAATTAGCAGTAACGTTAATAGGCATCGGGTGACAAAATCAAGGCCCGAGGAAGCGAGCCAGCCAGATGCACGCAGCCGAGCACCGGCCGGCCGGCGACGGAGTGGTATCCGCCGGCGGCGGCCCTGCACCCGGCGGCCCTGCACCCGGCGGCCCTCTACCCGGCGGCCCTCTACCCGGCGGCCCTCTACCCGGCGGCCCTGTACCCGGCGGCCCTCTACCCGGCGGAGCTGGCCGCCGCGGCCGTCCGCCGGGCACGAGCGCGCGCGAGCTTGAGATCATCTCGCTGCGGCTGTTCTCGGAGCATGGCTTCGAGGACACCACCGTGGAGCGGATCGCCGCCGAGGCCGGGGTGAGCCGGCGGACGTTCTTCAGGTACTTCGACTCGAAGGCCGACGTGCTGTGGCACGCCTTCGACGGCGAGGTACGGGCGCTCCGCGCGGCTTTCGGCGCGATCCCGCCAGAAGTCCCGCTGATGGAGGCGATCAGGCAGGCCGTTGTCGGGGTGAACCGCTACCGGGCCGAGGACGTGCCCGAACTGCGGACCCGGATGAGCCTGATCGGCTCGGTGCCGGCCCTGCAGGCCAGCGCGGCGCAGCATTACGACGCCTGGGAACGGGCCGTCATCGAGTTCGCCGCCGCCAGGCTCGGGCTGCAGCCTGACTCCCTGTACCCGCTCGCGATCGGCCGCGCGACGCTGGCCGTGTGCCGGGCCGCCTACGATCGCTGGGCGGATCGCGCCGACGCCGATCTGACCGTGTACCTGGACCTGGCGCTGCGAGCTCTGGCGTCGGGTTTCGGCAGTGCGGCCGCGGAGCTCCGGTGACACCCTGGTGCGGTGGTGAGCCGGGCCTGGCGCAGACTGGGGCGATGTCCGCAGACGTTCGGGTGTCGGCTCCAGGGACGGGAGACGCCGACGAGTTCATCGCCGCCGTGCAGGCCAGCCGGGCGCTTCAGGAGCCGTGGGTGTTCCCGCCGGACACGCCGGAGCGCTTTAATGCCTATCTCGAGCGTGCCGCGCGCGACGACCAGGCCAGCTACCTCATCCGGCACGCCGACTGCGGCGAGCTGGTCGGCTTCGCGACCATCAGCAACATCGTCCGCGGCGTCCTGCGGTCCGGCTACCTCGGCTATGGCGCGTTCGCGTCCCACGCGGGCCGCGGGCTGATGACCGCCGGCCTTAGCGCGGTACTCGATTCGGCCTTCACGGACGTCGGGCTGCACAGGGTCGAGGCGAACATCCAGCCCACCAACGCCCCGTCGCTGGCGCTGGCCCGCCGTATCGGCTTCCGGCAGGAAGGGTTCTCGCCCCGGTACCTGTTCATCGACGGCGACTGGCGAGATCATGAGCGGTGGGCGCTGCTGGCCGACGAGTGGACGAGCCCGGAGGCCACGCAATGACCGGCACGCCGCGCTCAGCTGACGCGCCCGGCACACCACCTGCCCCCGGCACGCCGCCCGCCCCAGGTGCACCACCTGCCCCCGGCGCCGGTCCGTCACCGGACGCGAGGCTGGTCCATGCCGGAACGCAGCGCACGCCCGGCGAGCTCCTCGTCGAGCCGCCGGTGCTGGCGAGCATCAGAGCGTCGCTGGGTGAGCCGCAGCCCGAGGACTACGGCCGCAGCGGTAACCCGACCTGGGTTGCCCTGGAGACTGCGCTCGGCACGATCGAGGACGCCGACGCGGTGGTCTTCGCGTCCGGACAGGCCGCCTCGATGGCGCTGATGCTCTCGCTTTCGCGCGGCCGGTCGCGCATCTTGGTGCCGGGAGACGGCTATTACAACGCGCGGGCGCTCGCGGACCGGCTGCGGCCGCACGGTGCCGAGCCAGTGCCGGTCGACTTTCAGGACCTGGCCGAGGTCGACCGCGAACTCAGCAGTGCCACTGCCGCTGGCGGCGCGCTGCTGTGGGCGGAGACTCCGACGAACCCGCTGCTTCGCGTCGCCGACCTCGCCGCTCTCGGCCGCCTCGCGACAGCCGCGGGCGCGCCGATGATCGTCGACAACACGGTCGCCACCGGCCTGCTCCAGCAGCCGCTCGCGTTTGGCGCCGTTGCGTCACTGTGCTCGCTCACCAAGTCCGCATCCGGCCACTCTGATGTGCTGCTCGGCGCCGTCACCACCCGCGACCCCGAGCTGGTGGCGGACCTGCGCAGCTGGCGCACGCTCGGCGGCGGTATCGCCGGACCCATGGAGTGCTGGCTCGCCATCCGCGGACTCCGGACGCTGCCGCTGCGGATCGAGCGGCAGTCGCAGAACGCGCTGGCCCTGGCCGGATACCTGAACGGCCATCAGCGAGTCCGTGCCGTGCACTATCCGGGTGTCTCCGCCAGTACCCTCGACGTGGCGACAGCGCAGATGCCGCGCGGCTTCGGGCCGCTGCTGTCGTTCGAGCTAGATGGCAGCGCCGCAGCCGCCGACGCGGTTGTGGCGGCGGCCCGGCTCATCGTGCCGGCCAGCAGTTTCGGAGGTGTCGAGTCCACCTGGGAGCGGCGCGGCCGGTGGCCGGGCGAGACCGCGCCTGAGTCGCTGATCCGGGTCTCGGCCGGCATCGAGCCAGCCGCCGACCTGATCGCGGACATCGAGCAGGCACTCACCAGTCGCCCAGGCTGATCGCAGGCTC
>Ga0335075_10013705_pt1 | contig 12204 bp, 11 predicted proteins | sample Lox_Sample_24_FD_206723 | JGI IMG/M metagenome (GOLD analysis project Ga0335075, IMG submission 206723) | Soil microbial communities from Loxahatchee National Wildlife Refuge, Florida, United States - Lox_Sample_2.4 | ecosystem: Environmental > Terrestrial > Soil > Wetlands | place: USA... | reverse complement strand
AGCAGCGGCCCGGGAATGGCTGGCCACCGCGAGCGGAGCAGCACCAGGAAGGCCAGGACCGCTGCGGCGACCGTGAGAACCGCGGGCTGCGCGGCGCTGACGTCGCGGGCGAACGAGCGAAGCTGGGCGACGAATCCCTCGCCGGTCACCGGCACCCCGGTAACCCGGCTGAGCTGACCGGCAATCATGATCAGGGCTACGCCGGCCATGTAGCCGACCAGAACCGGACGCGACAGCAGGTCCGCGACGAAGCCAAGGCGGAGCATCCAGGCAGCCACCCCCATGACCCCGACCAGAAGCGCCAGGGTCGCAGAGAGCTCGGCGTACCGCGCCGGATCCCCTGCCGCTAGCGGCCCGATGGCGATCGCGGTCATCAGGGCAGTCGTTGCCTCTGGTCCCATCGACAGAGACCGGGGCGAACCGAGCAACGCGTAGACAACCAGCGCCGGCAGCGCTGCCCACAGGCCCGCAACGGGTTGCAGGCCGGCGACCGTGGCATATGCCATGACCTGCGGAACCAGATATGCCGCCACAGTGACCCCGCCGACAACGTCGCTACGCAGCCACGAGCGCTGGTAACCCTGCAGCATCGCCAGCCGGGGCATCACACCAGTGTTCTACCCGCACGCATGCGTTGGCGGCAGCTCCGTTTTGATCACTCCGCTTGCGACCTCGGCTAGAACTGGAACTCCGCGCTCTCGCCCGGCCCTAGCTGCCGTGTTTCCTCCCTGACCATGATCGTGACCGGCGCTGCGCGGCCCGGTCGGCATATGACCGACATGCGGTCGGATACCAGAATGATGTCGAGCCGGTTACCGCGGTAATGGATGCTGAACCGCAGCTGCTTGACCTCCGCAGGGAGCGCGGGATCGAATCGCAGTGTGCCGCCGCGAGCCAGCATTCCGGTGAGGCAGCGCAGCACGATGTCGATCGTGCCTGCCATTGCGCCCAGGTGGATGCCCTCGCCGGTCGTTCCTCCCTGAATATCCGCGATGTCGCTGTTCATCGCTGCCAGCAGGCAGCGCCACGCTTCGGCGGGGTTCTGGCGGGCCAGCACCCAGGAGGTGACCACGCTGCTCAGCGTCGAGCCGTCCACAGTTCTGGCGAGGTAGTAATCGACGGTCTGCGCCAGTTGCTCCGCTGTCACCTGGTAGCCAAGTCCGCTGAGCAGTTCTTGCAGTTCATCGCTGGGTAGCAGGTACCGCAGCATCAGGACGTCAGCCTGCTTGGAGACCTGGTAGCGGTTGACGCTGTCACCCTCGGCCTCGAGCACCCGGTCCAGTCGGCGGATGTTGCCGTAGCGGGCGTGGTAGCCCGCAAAGTCGAACTTCTCTAGCCGGTCGTAGCCCTCAAACTGGGCCAGCACGCCGTCTGGGGTGAACAGGACGCGCATCTTTTTAGTGATGTCGCGCCACCGGTCCAGCTCGCCCGCGCTTAGACCGAGCTCGCTGACAAGTTCGTTCCGGTAATGCGGTGGCAATTCATCGAGCGCCTGCAGGGCTCGCAGCAGGACCCACACAGCCATCACATTGGTGTAGGCGTTGTTGTTCACGCCGGGCGTCTCGCTGCCGGGGTACGCGTCGTGGTACTCGTCGGGTCCCACGACACCGAGAATCTCGTAGCGGTCCAGCTGGTGGTTGTAGGTCGCGATGCTGGCCCACAGGCGTGCTATCTCGATCAGCAGCTCGGCACCCTGGAAGCGCAGGTACTGGATGCTGCCAGTGATCATGTAGTGCTGCCAGACGTTGTATGCCACCGCGATGTTGACGTGTCGCTGCAGGTGGGAATGGTCGGGCAGCCAGCGGCCAGATACCGGGTTCAGGTGCCAGCGCTGGGCCTCCTCGCGGCCGTCACTGCCGCTCTGCCACGGGAACATCGCCCCGTTGTGTCCGGCCGCGCTTGCTGCTGCCCTGGCCGCGCCGAGCCGCTCCCGGCGGTAGTCCAGGAGTGCGCTGGCCAGCCATGGCCGCTGGAGGTTAAGGAACGGGAAGATGAACATCTCGTCCCAGAAGACATGGCCGCGGTATGCCTCGCCGTGCCAGCCGCGAGCGGGCACGCCGACGTCCAGCATGGTGGAATGCGGTGACACAGTTTGCAGCAGATGGAATACGTGCAGGTGCAGGACCGTCGCCACCCATTCGTTGACGCTGTCAATCTCGATGTCGAAGCGGTTCCACAGCGTGTCCCATGCCTCCGCGTGGCGCGCCTCAAGACCCCGGAATTCCGGCGCCGTCTGTCCGGCACGGCGCGCCGAGAGAAGGCTTTCCGAAATGGCGCGGTCGCGCGAGGTGTAGAGCGCGACGGTCTTCTCAACTGTCAGCGGCCTCTGCTGGTCAAGGTCGAGGGTTAGCGCGTGCGCCACCAGGCCGGGCTCAGCCACGAGCCGCCGGTCCGGAGTGGCCGGCCTGCCATCGGCGAACACCCTCGTACGGGCGGTCAGCGCAATCCGGATATGAGACTGGCTCGTCTCGGCCTCGAGTTCGATGGTGTCGCGATCAGTCTCCCCGGTATGCAGCACCGACAGGTGCCGGCCGTCCAGGTCGCGGTAGCGCCTTACCCCCGAGTTGATCACCCGCCCGTCCAGCCCGGACCACACCTCCAGCGTCCCTGTCCAGTTCTCGGCCGTGAACACCGTCTCTAGAGCCGCGAGGTGGGGGTCGTTCATGCTGACCAGGCGGCGCTGGATCATGCTGGTGCGGCGCCCGCCCGCGTCCTCCCACCGCATATTCCTGGTGAGAACGCCCCGGCGGAGATCAAGCTCCAGCCGGTGCTCCAGGACCTTGTCTTCCTGCACGTCGAACCATGGCCCGCCGGCCACGCGGAATGACAGCGGCAGCCAGTTAGGCACGTTGACCAGATCCTCGTTTTCGACCATCCGGCCCGCGACTGGCGTCTGCAGCCGGTTGTACAGGCCCGCCACGTACGTGCCGGGGTAGTGGATCCCGTCTGCGCGCGCTTCGGGCAGCGCACCGCGAGTCACGAAGTACCCGTTGCCGAGCGCGCACAGCGCCTCGCGCAGACCCTGGTGCTCCGGCCCGAAGCCCTCATACACCAGCGTCCAGGCACCAGGCGGTGCCTCGCTCTGCCGCCGTTCCAGCTCCGCCGCGACGCCGCGCGGTTCCAGCCGTCCTTCGGCCAGTGCCGTCAACAGGACGTGGTCGAGTGTGGTCACGACGAGGTCCGCATTGGCCTGGACCAGCAGCTCCTCGTCACCGTGGCGGGCGACGCCGAGAGCCGCCATGCCGCCGGCCTTGGCCGCCTGGATCCCGCTCGCGGCGTCCTCCACCACAAAACACCGGCTCGGCATGACGCCGAGTTCGTTAGCCGCCGTAAGGAAGATGAGCGGGTCCGGCTTGCCCCTCGCGATGTCCCGCCCAGAGGTGTCGGCGTCGAAGAGATCGAGCAGCGTCATCCCCGTGCGCAGGAACGGGTAGTCCAGCCGCTGCTCGGCGGCGAAGGTGTCCAGCCGGATCTGGCGGAGGAACAGCTTCGCGTTCTTCGATGACGAGGCCGCCGCGACCGGGATTCCGGCACCTTTGACAGCCAGGATGAAGCGCAGCGCGTCAGGGAAGGCGGTGAACTGGCCGTCCTCGATCAGCCTGAGCACGTGCTCCTGCTTGGTCGTCGCGTAGCGCTCCGCGCGCCGACCGGCGTCCGGCACGCCGAAATACTCCAGCGCTGCCTTGGCGCCCGCCAGGCGCGGCTTGCCGGCTTGTATCTGCTGATAGACCGCGAGCGTGAACCGCTCAGGGGTGTAACTCGTCTGTGGAAGGATGACGCGCCACTCGCCCTCCATCAAGTCATGAAGGGCTTCTTGCCAGGCCCGGGCATGGGGCGAGTCCACGAGCACCCCATCGACATCGAAGATCCCGCCCAGGAAAGCCATCGGCGTCGTCATACGAATATCCTTCCCGCGCCGCCGGCGGCCAGAAGCATCCCCGTTCCGCGAAGAAGCCGGGGCGTGCCGGCGGACGCCAGCGCCTCACGCCGCTGGCCCGGAGGGTGGCGGGTCCGCCAGCTAGCGTTTGCCCGTTGCCAGCCGCAGCCGGGCGGCGTCGGCACGCTCGAGCTCCTCGATTGTGAACGTCGCCTTGGCCAGCGCCTGCTCCAGCCCCGGGATCCACCGGTCCTGGACCGCCCGGAGCCGGTACCGCGTGGCGCGGACCTCGTCGTTGACTACTCGCGCCGCCGCAGATGCCGCGGCGTGCCGGGCCGCCGCCTCGAGCGCGGCGCGGTGTGCCTGCCGGGCACGCACTAGGACCGGGCTGTCCCAGGTGAGGGTCGGGGGGATGGTGCAAGCCGCTGTCGCCGGATAGCGGATGCCCATGGTCGTTGCGTAACTGACCTGCACGTCGGCGACTTGGCCGTCGTCGGCCAGCCGGATGGCCCGCTCGCCGCCGAGCATCGCAGCTCGCAGCAGCCAAGTCCGGGCGTCCGCCTCGCACTGGTCCCATTGCCCAGCTGTCTCGGCAGCGGCGGCCTGCAGCCTGGCCAGCTCACCTTGCAGGATCCTCAGCTTGCGGTCGAGCAGGTCGGCGCCGCGCCTCGCAGTGTCCAGACGCCGCACCAGCCAGATGCGGCCGGCGCGGCCAGGCGGCACCGACAGCTTCGGCGGCTTCATTGCGCGGTCCCGGCGTCGTCTGCCCGATAGTACGCATCGAGCGCCGCCGCCGACAGCATCGTCAGCTCGCGGCGTGGCAGGACACTGAGGGCCTGCCAGGCCCGGCCGAGCGTATCCTCTAGAGCCCGGTTCTCGGTGCGCTGCTGGCTGATGACCCTGCGCACGAATGTCTGGTCGAAGTCCTGGTAGCGGCGGTCGGCGGCACTGAGCGCGGCCGCGCCGACCAGCTCGGCGAGGTCGGCGGCCCGACGGGCGGCGGCGAGGGCGGCCAGCGTTTGCGCCGCGACGTCCAGATGGTCGTCCCTGGTGAGTCCGGGGCCCGCGCCATGCCGCATCAGCCGGGACAGCGACGACAGCGCGTCCACCGGCGGATAAATGCCCTGGGCATGCAGGTCCGCTGACAGCACGATCTGGCCTTCGGTGATGTAGCCAGTCAGATCCGGTACCGGATGCGTTATATCCCCGCCTGGCATGGTCAGCACCGGGACGAGTGTCACCGAGCCGGGAACGCCGCGGATCCGGCCGCACCGCTCATACAGCGACGCGAGGTCGCTGTAGAGATAGCCGGGATACGCGCGGCGGGCGGGGATCTCGCCGCGAGCGGCCGAAACCTCTCGCAGCGCCTCGCAATAGTTCGTCATGTCCGCCATGACGACGAGCACGTGCCGGCCGAGCGTGAAGGCGAGGTGTTCGGCCACCGTCAGCGCGATCCGGGGGGTCAGGATGCGCTCGATCACTGGCGCGTCCGCGAGGTTGAGCAGCAGCACGAGCTCCGCTGCGGCGGATCGCTTGTCGAGCACCCTGCGCACTGCGGCCGCGTCGGCGTGGGTGAGGCCCATTGCGGCGAACACCACGCAGAACGGCTCACCACCTGCTGATGCCTGAGCCGCGACCTGCGCGGCGACGTCCAGATGCGGTAGGCCAGCCACCGAGAAGATGGGCAGCTTCTGGCCGCGGACCAGTGTCGTCAGACCGTCGATCACCGAGACGCCCGTCAGCACCGGCTCGGCCGGTGGCTGGCGGACCACCGGGTTCATCGGGAACCCGGTGACGGCTGCAGTGGCCTCGCCAATGACCGGCGGCCCGCCGTCCATCGGCTCGCCGCGGCCCGTGCAGACCCGGCCCAGCCAGTCCGGACCCACCGGAATGCGCAGTGGGGAGCCACTGAACCCCACTCGCGTGCCGGTCGCGCCGAGGCCTGCCGTGCCCTCCAGGACCTGGACGACGGCGAGCTCGCGATCGACTTCGAGCACCAGGCCGTGCCGTTCGCGTCCGGCGGCATCCCGGATGGTGGCGAACTCATCCCAGCCCACCCCGGTCACTCCGCGCACCACGAGGAGCGGACCGCGCAGCTCCGCTATGTCGGTGTATTCGGGGCGCGCCCACGGCGTGGTCATGCCGCAGCACCCTGCTCCGCTGGCTCGGGCGGCCCGCCCAGCCGGTCGAGCGTTGCGAGCATGGCGCGCTGGCGGTTAGCGACATCCGCCGGGCTGGCGGCGTCTTCCCGCGCGCGCAGCACCGGGGAGAAATCCGTCTCCTCGATCGCTGCTGCCGAGACTCCCGCCCGCGCCAGCTGCTGGCAGCGAGCGGCGACAGCGAGGATAGCGTCCGCCAGCGCGGCCGCCCTTACGCTGTCGCACGAGGCGTCGACGGCGGAAAGCGCACTCTGCTGCAGCAGCCCTTCCCGGATCAGCTGGCCCGCGAGAATCGTCGCTCGCTCCGGTGGCGGTAGCGCGCTCACGCCCATGAGCTCGGCGAGCGAGCCGAGCCGGTCGGCCTCGGCTAGCAGCCCGGCGAGCCGGCCACGGCGCTGTTCCCACCTGGGATCGCCGTGGTCGGCGTGCCAGCTGCCCACGACGTCGTCGTCGCGCGAAAACGACCCGGCCCACGAAACGGCCGGGTAGTGCCGGGCATACGCGAGGTCGCGGTCCAGCGACCACAGGCAGCGCACGAACCGCTGGGTGTACGTAGTGACTGGCTCGGTCATGTCGCCCCCGGCGGGGGAGACCGCTCCGATGATCGTCACCGAGCCCTCGCGCCCCTCGGCGGTGACGACGCGCCCGGCCCGCTCATAGAACGCCGCCAGCGCGGAGGCAAGGCTCGCGGGGTATCCCTCCTCAGCCGGCAGCTCGCCGCTGCGTGATGCGAACTCGCGCAGCGCCTCGGCCCACCGCGAGGTGGAGTCGGCGATGACGACCGCATCTAGGCCCATGTCGCGGAAATGCTCGGCCACCGTTGCCGCGGTGTAGATGCTTGCCTCGCGGGCCATCATCGGCATGTTCGAGGTGTTGGCGATCACGACCGTCCGATCGGCGAGCGGCCCGCCAGTCCGCGGGTTGGTGAGCCCGGCTAGCTCGTCGAGCATGTCGGCCAGCTCGTTGCCGCGCTCGCCGCAGCCGACGTACACGATCACGTCGGCGTCGCACCATTTGGTGATCTGCTGCAGCAGCATCGTCTTACCGGTGCCGAAGCCCCCGGGTACCGCGGTCGTGCCGCCCCTGGTGACGGGGAACAGCAGGTCGATCACGCGCTGCCGGGTTATCAGCGGCGCATCGGCGTCACGGCGCTCCCGGTATGGCCGGGGCCGGCGGACCGGCCAGGCTGAGGTGAGGCGCACCGGCACCCCGTCGACGGTTGCGATGACGTCCTGGAGGGGAACGGGGCCGCCGGGGCGGATGTCGGCGACGGGTCCGCTGAGCCCTGGGGGCACCAGGACGCGGTAGTCGATGCCCGCGGGCGTCGGCACCGTGCCCAGTGTGGTGCCGCCCGTCACCACGGTGCCGTCGGCCACTCCAGGGTTGAAGGTGAACTGGCGATCGGCTGCAGACGCCCCGATGACGCCGGGTTCGAGCCAGGTCGGCGCTCCGGTCAGTGGCCGCAGCAGGCCGTCGAAAATGCCGCCCAGCAGATGCGGGCCGAGCAGGGCGGACAGCGGCTCGGCTCGGGATCGGGCACGGTGACCGGGTGCCAGGCCGCCGGTGTAGTCGTAGGCCTGCACTGTCGTCAGGTCGCCGCGGACAGCCACCGCCTCACCGGGCAGCCGATGCTCGCCGAGCTCGATGACATCGGACATCGCGACCTGGTCGAGTCCGGTGACCTCGACCAGAGGGCCGTTGACCCTGGTGACGCGCGCCGCGTTCGCGGTCATGGTGCCCACAGCTCCGCGACCTCGGCGCCCAGGCTGGTGACGGCCAGGTCGGCCAGCCGGTCCAGTGAGCAGTCGATGACCAGGCCCGGTCGCCGTGCGATGACGCCCCCGCTCGGTGCGGGGGTCACCTCGGCGTCCGGGCCAGCCGCCTGCTCGGCCAGCACTGTGATCCGGTGCAGCAGTTGCTCATACCCCGGCTGCGTACGCAGGGCGCCAACACCAGCGCGGACCCGGCTGCGCAGCTCGTCGCACGCCGCGCGCTGGGCGGTCAGCACGGCGGACCTCGCGGCGCCGCGGGCCCGGCGCAGCTCGGCGCTCGTGAGCGGATCCGCGGTCGCCGCGGCCTGCGCCGCGACCGCGGCCAGCGTAGCCTTCGCGTCTCGCTGCGCCTCCGCCACGATCGCATCGGCCTGCGCGTGTGCCGCAGCGCGTAGCCGGGCTGCCTCATCCTCCGCATCGCGCCGCAGTCGCTGCCGCACGGGCTCGAGCGCCGCAGTCGATGGCGAGGATGTCATGGCCGCATCACTGCCGTCAGGATGTCCGGGCGCTGACCGAGTCGGTCGGCCAGCCACCCGGCGATTTCAGCGGTCATGACGACCAGCGCCGTATCGGCAGGAAGCGCTTCGAAGGCCGAGATCGCCTCGGCCTCAGTGCCTGCGGGGTACACGATGGCACCGGCGAGCGCGTACCCCTCGGCCGCTAGCGCCTCGCCGATGACCGCCGCCGTGGCCATGCCCGCTCACGCCTTCCCGACCAGGATGATACCGATGATCAGGCCGTATATCGCGATGCCCTCGGCCAGCCCGACGACCACCATGGACCGGCCGAATAGCTCTGGCCGCTCGCTCATCGCGGCCACCGCGGCGGCACCGGTGTACGCGACCGCGATCCCGGCGCCGATTGTCGAGCCCGCCACCGAAATGCCGGCGCCGATCAGCGCGCCTGAGTTGCCGCCACTGGCGGCGTGCGCCGCCGCGGCCGCGCCAGACACGCTGGCCGCGCTGGCCGGGTCGTTGCTGAGACTGAGTACGAGCAGCACGGTGGCGCCGACTAGGAGCAGCGCGCCCGCTGCCGCGAGGATGACCGCGCCGCGCTGTCGATGGCGGGCGGCCAGCCGGGCCAGTACAGCGGCCGGGACGATGATCACCGGTAGTCCAAGGAGCCAGGCAGCTATCACGGCCGTGCCACCTCCGCGTCGAGTGGGTCGGCAAGCCCGCCGGTGTCCTGGACCTCCGTGCGCGCCACCGGCACGTGCCAGGGCCGGAACGGCTCGCCCTGTGTGACAAATACTCGGGAGAACAGCTCGTAGTACTCCAGCCGGAGCGCCTGGATCGCGGCGACCAGCGCTTCGAGGCTGAACGCGAGTGCTGTGCCGGCCGCGAACAGCAGGATTCCGCCGACCGCAAACAGGCCGCCGCGATGCCATAGGTCCCTGGTGCCCTCCCAGACGAGCAGGCCGAGAGCGGCATGGGCGAGGCCGAAGGCGGCGAGCCGGGTAAAGGAGAAGACGTTGGAGACTAGCCGGACCACGAAGTCGAACAGCTCGACCGAGGCCTGCATGATGGCTATGCCACCGCGGCCCGCCTCCGCCAGGAACCCGGCAGCGGCCAGCCCGAGTCCGCCCATCGCGACGATGCCGCCAGCGGCCAGCCATACGCCGTGGTGGAAGTGCCAGCCGGCTGCGGCCGCTGCGGCGCCGAGAAACAGGCAACTGCCAGCGATGCCTGATGGCGCGTACATCGCGGCCCGCCAGCCGCCTTCTCGCCACCGGTTGATCGTGCCGAGCGCGTAGGCGCCGGCGAGCAGGATAGCGCCGAAGCCTGCCGCCGCTAGCAGTAGCGTGACCGGCTGCGCGAGCGGGCTGAGCCAGAGGACGGGCACCACGCCGGTCGGGCCGAAGCACTCGCCGTACAGCACGCCGAAGACCGTCGCAGCCAACCCGGCGCCACCGACGAACGGCCAGGCCGAATGGAACCTGCGCAGCCACCGTGGCCAGCCGAAGCGCAGTGCGACGGCCACGGCAACGAGCAGCACGCCCTGACCGGCGTCGCCGAACATCATTCCGAACATCACGACGTAGCTGGCCCAGGCCAGCCAGCTCGGATCGATGTCGGCGTACGGCACCGTGCCGTAGGTCTGCACCAGGGGCGTCAGCTCGTGGTGCAGCCCGCGCTCCGCGAGCAACGTGGGGGCCTGCGACCAGGTCGGCCGGGCCAGCGGAACGACGGCGCCGCCTGCGTCGGCCAGGGCGCCGGTGATCTCCGGCAGTCTGCTGACGGGTACCCAGCCGACCAGCGCGGCTGCATCCGAGCGGCGCAGCGCTGCCGCCGACAGGGTCTGCAGCTCCGCTTCGCCGGCGAGCAGGTCGTAGCGTTCCGACCGCTCCAGTTCCGTCAGGTCAGGAGCCGCGGGCGTGATGAGCGGCGTGGCTGGCCTGGCTGCCTGGCCTACCCTGGCTACACCGCGTGCCTGCCTCGCGCCAGTGGTGCCATGCGGTCCTGCGCCGCGGTCGATCTGCATGACTCCGGCGTCTGCAAGGTGCGCGAGCACCTCGCGCAGCGCCGCGCTCGGGGCGACCAGCGCGACTCGCTGCATGCGAACCGGAACAGCCGCGTCAGACCAGCGCATCGTAGGCCTCCAGCGCGAGCCCGCCGCGGGCCGCGCAGGCCAGCGCGGCTCGCACTCGCCGCGCATCGGCCGCCATCACCGCGACCGCACCGAGCACCGGCCCACTGTCCGTCACGGAGGAGTGCAGCAGGACGCGGCCTTCGCGTTCGACTCGCCGCCACCAGTCTGCCTCGGCCTGCCAGGGTTCTCCGGCTGGTGCTGCCGCGAGCGTCAACCGTGGTCGGCTGGGCCTGCCTTGGCGCGAGTGGCCGGATATATCAAGCGATGCCACGTCAGCTGCCGCGCTGGCCCAGGTTCGAACCGGTTCCCCGGATCCGGTCAGACGCGCAGCCCACCGCGTTCGCAGGCCGGCGCGGATGGCAAGGCTGGTATCACCGCCCGGGTCGCCCCAGGCGGAGGCAGCCAGGAGCTGGCGTACCTCAGCCGAGCTTCCCGCCTGGCTCATTCGCGGCCACGCGGTCGCCAGCGCCCCGAGCTGGAATTCGGCGCCCATGGGAAGGCCAGCAAGGTTCTGGAGCAGTTCGTCGACGTTGGCGATCTCGAACCAGCCCGCCAGAAGTCGCAGCAGGCTCACGCCGTCGCGCGGCAGCCAGCCAGCCAGCACGCGCAGATCCCACAGGATCGCCTCAGCGATCGCATGCTGCGCTGCGGCAAGGGACAGGCCTGGCTCGGCCGCGCTGCGCAATGGCGTTGTCTCCAGCATCCGCTTGGCTTCGGGCAGCGACTGGCAGGCCGCAATCTGGCGTGCTGCATCGGCACCGAGCTCCCGCCTCGCCATAGCCCGCGCCCGCACGGTGCCGGCTACCCAGCCGGCGGTCATGACGGATCGCCGGCTTCGCCGAGGCCGCGCACCAGGGCGACCGCACGTTCTGCCAGCGACGGCAGCCGCTGGCGGGCGCGCTCGGTGATCGCCGCCGCCTGGGCGGCTCCGGCCGACGCGATTGCCGTCGCCTCCGTGCGAGCGGCGGCAACCGCCGCCAGCACATACTCGGCGGCGCTCGCTGTAGCGTGCTGCTGCGCGGCTGAGGAGATAGCATCGGCCTCGGCGCGGGCCGCGTGAAGGATCCTCTCGGCATCACGGCGTCCCTCCGCGACAATGCCGGAGCACTCGGCGCTGGGCTCGTCCAGCAACATCAGCACGGGCGCGAGTTCGGACTCTAGCTCACGACGCCGGTCCGCGGGCACCGCCGCGCGGCCCGCACCAGGAGTTCCGGCCGGGCGGAAGCGGCTCAGGAAATCCCGCATGTGCGGCACGCCAGCCTCCTCAAACGTCGCGAGTGGGACTCGGCCAGCAGCAGCCGGTCATCAACCGCCGAGCGCCATGTCACTACCCAGGTTGAGCAGCCGCTAGAGCCATAGGTCCTCCGCGACGTCCGCATCCGGCCGCGGGCGGGCCGGGTCGGCTAGCGCGCGGCGTGATGCGCGACCACGGTGCCGGCCGCGGGAAAGAACAAGCTCTCGTGTTCGTCCTGCCACCGGACCAGGTAGGGCGGCTCCCCGTCTTTGCCATGGACCTCGATGATCGTTCCGTGCCGGTCCGTCTCACCCTGGTGGGTTGCCTTGACTGTCAGGGTGTCGCCCGCTGCTGCTCGCATCGCCGTCTCCTTTCCGTCCTAAGCGACCTTCTGGCGGACTTCGGCGGCTGGCCAGGGCCGAAGGTCCGTAGCTTGGGCGTCGACGGCGTCCGGGCCGGCGAGGCGGGGCCTCAGTCAGGCAGCATGTAAGGCCTGGCGGCGTGCCACGCGTGCTCGGCACCATAGGGCCGGATTGCGTCCAGGGCACGCTGCAGCGACGTAATCTGACGGCC
>Ga0335075_10013704_pt1 | contig 12204 bp, 13 predicted proteins | sample Lox_Sample_24_FD_206723 | JGI IMG/M metagenome (GOLD analysis project Ga0335075, IMG submission 206723) | Soil microbial communities from Loxahatchee National Wildlife Refuge, Florida, United States - Lox_Sample_2.4 | ecosystem: Environmental > Terrestrial > Soil > Wetlands | place: USA... | reverse complement strand
GACCTCGCTCAGCGCCGCACCAGCCGCGTCCGGACAGAGCACCGCGGGCGGCGACACCTCATCCAACTCGGATGCCGACTCCTCTGCGGGCGACACGCGTTCCGGTCAGAACGGTGGAGCGGGCCGCATTGCCGAACGCGACGCGAGTATCAGCGTCGCCGCCGACGCGACCCAGTCCCAGCCCACGACGACGGCCACGAGCGCCCTTGCCGCCGCAACGTCCACCGCGCCCGCGGCCACCACGAGCTCGAGCGCTCCCGCGAGCAGCCCGGCCGGGCCGGTCTCACTCGGCGATGCAGCCGAGGCTGTCGAGGCGACGATCACGATGGCCGCGAGGAGCAACGGCGTCACCTCGGCGCGGATCGAGCTTTCACCCGAGTCGCTCGGCGACATCCAGATTCACCTCCAGCACACCGCCGACGGCATCGTCGCGCGCGTGATCACCGCCCATCCGGAGGCCGCTCAGACGCTCCAGGCGGGCAGTGATGACCTCAAGCGCTCACTCGAGCAGAACGGCACCGCACTACTGCGTCTCGATATCTCGACCTCTGGCCGCGGCGACCGGGAACCCGGCGCCGAGCAGGAGGCCGGCTCTTCGGACGGCGCTGTCGACGCCGAGGAAGAGCAGCCGACCGGACCCACTTCCACCGAACGCGTCGCGGACCTGTCCGGCTCCGCGCTCGTCAACGTGCTCGCCTGACGGCGCGCCCGGACCCAGGAGAAACCAATGAGCGTTTCCGCACCCAACACAGCCAGCAGCACCATCGGACCGACAACAACGAGCGGCAGTGCATCGAGCGTGGCCGGCTCGCTGAACGAGGGCGACTTCCTGAATCTGATGATGGATCAGATGAAGAATCAGGATCCGCTCAACCCGTCGGATCCGACCCAGTACATGAGCGAGCTCGCCAGCTTCAGCTCGCTGGACGAGCAGATCCAGATCCAGGAGTCCTCGTCTCAGAGCGCCTCCAACCAGGCCGCCTCCTCGGCGCTACAGATGCTCGGCCAGAACGTGAGCTACACGGACTCCAACGGCAACTCGGCGTCCGGGACGGTCACCGCGGTCGACTTCACCTCCTCGGGCCCGACGCTGACGATCGGCGGCACGACCGGGATCACGCTGTCCGAGATCACGGGCGCCAACAGCTCGTCCACCGATTCAAGCTCGCAGAGCTCCTGAAACCCCCCTTCAACTCTTCTCTCCCCCTCTCTGACGTACGAAAGGAAGTGATGTCCCGATGATGGAAGCGATGGGCGCCGCGATCAGCGGCCTCGAGGCACAGCAGACGATGCTGAACACGACCGCCTCGAACCTGGCCAACGTCGACACGGTCGGCTACAAGTCTCAGAACACGTCGTTCGTCGACGCGCTCTCACAGACGATCGCCGGCGGCTCGAGCGAGACCGCCGAGAACGCCGGCTCGGACCCCGAGCAGGTCGGCCTGGGCGTCTCGGTCGGCGCGATCGAGAACAACATGAGCCAGGGCTCGGACGAGTCGACCGGGATCGCCACTGATCTGGCAATCCAGGGCAACGGCTTCTTCCAGGTCGCCTCCTCGACGGCCTCCACCGGAGGCGCGTCGACGAACGACGCCGAGTCCACCCCCGCCGGGACCAGCTCACCCGAGCTGGACGCGAACTCGATCGAGTACACCCGCGCGGGCAACTTCCAGGTCAGCCCGAATGGCTACCTGACCACCCAGAGCGGTCAGTACGTGGTCGGCGTTCCCGCCGACGCCACGACGGGGGAGCCGGTCAACTCGACGACCGGACCGAGCGGGACGAACGCCGCTCTGCCGATCCAGATCCCGTCCGACGCCTCGGATGTGGCGATCGGCAGCAACGGCGAGGTCACCTACAGCGAGGGCGGGACCCAGCAGGTCGCCGGCTACATCCAGCTGGCGAACTTCAACAACGACGCCGGCCTCTCGCGCGACGGCGGCTCCCTGTGGTCGGCGACGACCGCATCGGGCGCAGCTCAGACGTTCGACGTCCCGGGCGGCAGCAGCCTCGGCTCCGTGCAGTCCGGCGAGCTGGAGTCCTCCAACGTCGACATGGCGACCGAGTTCGCCAACATGATCGACGCGCAGAACGGCTATGAAGCCGACTCGAAGGTGATCACCACGGCCGACCAGATGCTGCAGACGCTGGTCCAGATGCCGCAGGGCTGATTCCGGTCACGGCGCGGGCGGCGTCGGCACATCCGCCGCCCGCCCGCGCCAGATCCGGCTGCCCTGAGCGCCACCCACACCAACTTCTCGAGGACCGCGACCATGATCACCCTGCACCGACTCGGACATGTGCTGGAGGCCTTTCAGCTCAACTCCGAGCTGATCGTGACCATCGAGGCCAACCCCGACACGGTCATCACCCTCACCAACGGTCACAAGATCGTCGTCGCCGAAACGCCCGAGCGGGTCGCCGAAGAGGTGCGCACGCAGCGCATCGAGGTGCTCGCCGGCGCGATGGACCTCCGCAGCGAGCTGCGCGCCGCCGGCCAGCCCCTGCGCAAGCGCGCCGCGCTGCTGCCCGACCGTCCGGAGGGCGCGGAGGTCACGCCCCTCCACCTTTCGTCCACTGATCAGGCTGCCCAGTCCTGAAGTTCTCGCCTCTCCGGCCGATTGAACGATTGACATGAAAGCCGCCACCGCAATCGGAATCGCCGTCGCCGCCGGCGGCATCCTGATGAGCGGGATCATGGGCGGGGTCTCTCCGGCCTCGTTCATCGACATCCCCGCCCTGCTGATCGTCCTCGGAGGGACGTGCGGAGTCACGCTTGCCTCCGTCGGCATGGACGGGTTCAAGCGGATTCCCACCCTTTACAAGATCGCGTTCGGCCCGCCGGAGCTCGACGTTCCCGGCCGCGTGCAGCAGCTCGTGGGGTTCGCCGAGCAGGCGCGCCGCGAGGGCCTGCTGGCGCTCGACGCCCAGACCAAGGACATCGAGGACGACTTCACCCGCAAGGGGATGCAGCTCGTCGTCGACGGCTCGGACCCCGAGCTCGTCGCCGAGGTCCTGGAGGCCGAGATCGACGGCATGCAGGCCCGCCATCACGAGGGCGCGATGCCGTTCGAGAAGGCCGGCGGGTTCGCCCCGACGATGGGGATCATCGGCACCGTCATGGGCCTCGTCCACGTGCTCTCCAACCTCTCCGCGCCGTCCACGCTCGGCCCCGCGATCTCCTCGGCGTTCATCGCGACGTTGATGGGCGTCAGCTCGGCGAACGTCGTCTACCTGCCGGTCGCCAACCGCCTGAAGGCGCTTTCCAAGCAGGAGTCGGAGCTGCGCAACCTCACGCTCGAGGGGATCCTGGCCGTGCAGGCCGGCGACAACCCGCGGGTCGTCGCCGAGAAGCTGGGCTCCTTCGTGCCGCCGGCCGAACGCGCCGGCGAGGACTCTGCCGACAACAACGTCCAAGAACTCCCGCAGCAGGAGGCGGCCTGATGTCGTCGGCACGCCGGGGCGGCCGGCGCAAGCGCGGCGGCCCCGCCCCCGAGGCCGAGAATGAGGAGCGCTGGCTGCTCACCTACGCCGACATGCTCACGCTCATGTTCGCGCTGTTCATGGTCCTCTTCTCCATCTCGTCGGTGAACATCTCGAAGTTCAAGACGCTTCAGGAGTCGCTGAAGTCCGCGTTCTCGGGCTCGATCCTGTCGGGTGGCCACTCGATCATGCAGTCGGGCTCGGAGTCCACGAGCAAGCACACGCCCGCGACCTCGCCGGTGCCGTCGATCATCCCGATCACGCCCAACGTCCCCAAGCTTCAGGACACCAACGCCCAGCAGATCGGCAACGCGATGGTGAGCGCCTCCGGGACCGCCGCCGAGCAGAAGTCCTTCGAGGAACTCAAGCGCCGGCTCGACGCCTACGCGCGCTCCCACGGCTTCTCCAAGTCCGTGGTGTCGAACATCACGCGTCAGGGCCTCGTCGTGCGGGTGCTCACCGACAACCTGCTGTTCACGTCCGGCTCGGCGACTCTGAAGTCCACCGGAGATCCGCTGCTGGACGAGGTGGCCCACCTGCTCAACGTCGATCGCAAGAACCCGATCACGGTTGAGGGCTTCACCGACAACGTCCCGATCCATACCGCGCAGTTCCCGACGAACTGGCAGCTGTCCGCCTCCCGGGCAGTGAACGTCCTGCTGTATCTGACCGCCCATGGCGTCAACCGGGGCCGCCTGAACGCCGCCGGCTACGCCGACCTGCATCCGATCGCCTCCAACTCGACGGCGACCGGACGCGCCCGAAACCGCCGCGTCGACATCGTCCTCGACCGCGACTACCCCGCCCCTTCCTCCTCCTAGACCGACCCCCGTCATGAAAAGCAAGAAAGTCCTCATCCCCCTCATCCTGCTGCTCGTCGTCGGTGGCGTCGGCGCCAAGATGTTCCTGCTGCCCAAGAAGGCCAAGGCCAAGCCGATCGTCAATGGCACGATCTACGTGCTGCCCAAGCAGTTCGAGCTGAACCTCACCGACGGCAAGTACGCGACCATGACGGTCGCGCTGCTGCTCGCGCCGGGCCAGAGCGACGACGCGACCGCCGCCGACGCGGACGCCACGACGCCCGCCGGCTTCGGCACGCTCACGCAGGAGCCGATCATCCGCTCGATCGTCACCAGCGATGTCACCAACGACTCGTCCAAGGTCCTGCTGACGGCATCGGGCCGGGCGGCTCTCCAGAAGGAGATCCTGCGCGGCATCAAGACGCAGACCGACGTGAAGGTCACGAAGGTCTACTTCACCGACCTCGCGATCCAGTAGGAGCAGCGATGACCCCCGATCTTGACCTTCCCCAGCTGAACGACGAGAGCGCCGATCCGCGCGCGAACTCAGACCTGCGCCGGTTGTCTGCCGTGCCGATCGAACTGTCGGTCGAGGTCGGACGGACGCGGATGACGGTCGGCGAGACGCTCGAGCTCCGCGAGGGCTCGGTGATCACGCTCGACCGCATGGCCGACGAGCCGGTCGACGTGCTGGTCAACGGCACCCCGATCGCACGCGGCGAGGTCGTCGTGATCGACGAGCAGTTCGGCCTGCGGTTGACCCACATCATCACTGAGGATGCGTCCCCCAGCGCCGACTCGGCCGCGCCCGCCGCGGACGCCGCGTAGGGCCGTTCACACGCCTCACGGCGCTCCCGCGACGGACTGACCGCGCGGGAGCCGCCGGCGCAAGTTTCCCTCAAGCATCGGGGAGTTTGAGCCGATCAAAAGAGTGACTTTCCCTCGAAGTCACTCCCTCGATGCGGTCTGCTTTCACGATCCTGCGTGGCGCTGCCCTGATCGGCGCCCTCACCCTCGGGTTTCCCGCGGCTGCCTTCGCGGCATCCTCCGGAAGCGGCGAGAACACACCGCTGCACCTCGCGAGCAGCGCGGCGCAGCACACCAGCTCGTCGGTGGGCAGCGGGAGCATCCTGCGCACGATCGTCGCCTTGGTCATCGTCGTCGGCCTGATCTACGGGATCGCCCGTGTCCTCAAGAAGGTCAAGGGCAGCGACCAGCGCGCGACGGGTGACGGCCTGCAGCACGTGGCCACGCTGCCGCTCGCGCAGGGCCGGTCCGTCGCGCTCGTGCGCTCAGGCTCGGACGTCGTCCTGATCGGCATCTCGGAGTCCGGCGTGACCCCGATCAAGGTCTACAGCGAGTCCGAGGCCCTGATGACCGGCATCGCGCTGCCGCCCGCCGACCAGGACGAGCCGGTGCTGCTGCTCGAGTCGGGCGAGCGCAAGCCGCAGCGGAATCTGATGGACCTCCTGCGACAGATGACGGTGCGGGTGTGATCGGCGCAATCCAGTCCTCCAACTCGGTCCAGCTGCTGCTGCTGATCGGGGGTCTGTCGCTGATCCCGGCGGTGCTGTTCACGGTCACCGGGTTCACGCGGATCCTGATCGTGCTCGGATTCATCCGGACCGCGATGGGCACGACGACGACGCCGCCGAACCAGGTGCTCGTCGGCGTCGCGCTGTTCCTGACCCTGTTCGTGATGCATCCGACGATCGACCAGATCAAGAACGAGGCCTACGAGCCGCTGTTCCACCACAAGATCAGCACCGAGACGGCGATCGACCGTGCCCAGGAGCCGCTGCGCGAGTTCATGTTCAACCAGGTCAAGCCCGAGGACCTGACGCTGTTCATCTCGATGGCGAACATCAAACCGGTCCCGAGCACCCGCAAGGGCGTGCCGACCTACGTGCTGATCCCGGCCTTCATCCTCTCGGAGCTGAAGACGTCGTTCGCAATCGGGTTCCTGATCTTCCTGCCGTTCCTGATCATCGACCTGATCGTCTCGTCGACCCTGATGAGCGTCGGGATGATGATGCTGCCCCCGACATTCATCTCGCTGCCGTTCAAGATCCTGCTGTTCGTCCTCGTCGGCGGCTGGGACCTGATCACTCGAGCGCTCGTCACGAGCTTCCACGGCTGATGGATCAGGACACAGTCATCAACCTCGCCACCCAGGCGATGACGCTGGCCGTCGAGGTCGCCGGACCGATGCTCCTCGCCGGGCTGGCGATCGGGCTGCTGGTCTCGATCTTCCAGGCGGTCACCTCGATCCAGGAGCAGACGCTCACCTTCATCCCGAAGATCATCGCCCTGGCGGTGATCATCGTCGTGCTCGGGCCGTGGATGCTGCGCCAGGTCGTCGACTACACCGAGAACCTCTACCAGTCGATCCCGACGCTGATCTCAGGCGCATGACCCAGTCTGTCTTCAACGGCCTGATGCATCAGATCGGCCCGAGCCACGTGCTCGGGTTCTTCCTTGTGCTGGCTCGGATCAGCCCGCTGTTCGTGGTCGCGCCCCTGTTCAGCTCTCAGATGATCCCCACTCAGGTGCGGACCGTCATCGCCGTCGCCCTGTCGATCGGGATGACGCCGATCGCCATGCACGGGCAGACGATCCCGTCTGACCCGCTGATCATCGCGGCGCTGTTCATCACCAACGCGCTCACCGGACTCGGCTTCTCGCTGGCGGTGAGCGTGGTCATCGCCGCGGTCAACTCGGCGGGCGCGCTGCTCGACGTGGTCGCCGGCTTCTCCTACGGCCAGCTGATCAACCCGTTCGACGGCAGCCAGGGCGGGGTTCTGACCAACCTGTATTCGATGATCGGGCTCGCACTGTTCATCGCGATCGGCGGCGACGCCTGGATGCTGCGCGGGATCGAGCACTCGCTCGTGCTGGTGCCGCTCACCGGCGCCCCGAAGATCAGCTCGCTGGCCGCCGGCATCGACATGGCGGCCGGGACGGTCTTCGTCTCGGCGCTGGAGCTCGCGGCTCCCGCGCTCCTCGCGCTGCTGATCACGGACGTCGCCTTCGGACTGGTCAGCCGCGTCATGCCCCAGCTCAACGTCTTCGCCGTCGGCTTCCCGCTGAAGATCGGCGTCGCGATGCTCGTCGTCGCCGCCTCCCTGCCGTTCCTCGGCGGCTTCCTCTCCAACCAGGTGGCCGGCGTGGTCTCCTCGGCTCTACAGGCGCTCTGATGGCCGGCTCGGAAAGAACAGAGAAACCGACACCGAAACGTCGCCACGACGCGCGCAAGAAGGGTCAGGTCGCCCGCTCGGTCGAGCTGTCCGGCGGCTCCACCCTGGTCGCCGGCCTGATCGGGGTGATGGCGTTCGGGCCGAAGATCGTGTCCAACTCCGAGGCGGCGATGCAGGCGATCTGGGGTCAGATCGCCGTCGGAGGCTCGGTGACCTCGGCCGCCGGGCTGCACGGCCTGGAGCAGCTCGTGGTCAGGGTCGTGCTGGAGACGGTCGCCCCGATCGCCGCCATCTGCGTCGCGGTCGGCCTGCTCGTGAACATCGCCCAGGTCGGGTTCAAGCCCTCCACCCACGCCCTGCACCCGCAGTTCTCGCGCCTGAATCCGGCCTCGGGCATCAAGCGCCTGCTCGGCAAGCGCGCCGCGTTCGAGACCGGCAAGTCGCTGGCGAAGGTGACGGTGGTCGCCGGCGCCGCCGCGATCTCGCTGGTCCCGATGATCAAGCATCTGTCGACGGGCGTCGGTGCCACGCCGGCCGCGCTCGGGTCACTCATGTTCTCCGGCGCCAAGACGATCGCGATCCGGGTGCTCGCGGTCTACATGCTGATTGCGGTCGCCGACTACGTCTGGCAGAAGCGCCAGTTCGAGAAGGGCCTGAAGATGACCAAGCAGGAGGTCAAGGACGAGTCGCGCAACCAGGACCTGCCGCCCGAGATCAAGTCAGCGATTCGCCGCCGTCAGGTTCTCCAGGCCCGTGCGCGCATGATGGCGGCGGTCCCCACCGCCGACGTCGTCGTCACCAACCCGACCCACTACGCGGTCGCGCTCGTCTACGACGGCACCAAGCCGGCCCCCGTCGTGGTCGCCAAGGGCAAGAACCTGATCGCCGCCCAGATCCGCCGGATCGCCACCGAGAACGGCGTGCCGATCGTGCCCGACCCGCCGCTGGCGCGGTCCCTGCACGCAAGCGTCGACCTCGACCACATGATCCCGGCCGAGCTGTACGCGGCCGTCGCCCAGCTGCTCGCCCACGTCTACCGGATGGCCGGTCGTAAGGCCGCCGCCAGGAAGGCCGCGGCCTGATGAACAACGCACTGCGACGGATCCTCTCCCACACCGACATGCTCGCCGCCGTCGGCGTCGTGGTCGTCATCTGCATGCTGATCATCCCGCTGCCCCCGATGCTGCTGGACCTGTTGATCACGCTCAACATCTCCGTGGCCCTCGCGATCGTGGTGGCGACGATGTACCTCAAGTCGGCGCTCGAGTTCTCCTCATTCCCCTCGCTGCTGCTGTTGATGACGATGTTCCGGCTGGCGATCAACGTGTCAGTGACCCGTCAGGTGCTGCTGAAGGGTGACGCCGGCTCGGTCGTGCGTGACTTCGGTCAGTTCGTGGTGGGTGGCAACGTCGTCATCGGCCTGGTCATCTTCGTGATCCTGGTGGTCATCCAGTTCGTCGTGGTCACCAACGGCGCCGGCCGAGTCGCCGAGGTGGCCGCCCGCTTCACCCTGGACGCCATGCCGGGCAAGCAGATGTCGATCGACGCCGACCTCAACGCCGGTCTGATCACCGACGACGAGGCGCGCGAACGGCGCAAGCTGATCGCTCGCGAGGCCGACTTCCACGGCTCGATGGACGGCGCCTCGAAGTTCGTCAAGGGCGACGCGATGGCCGCGGTCGTCATGGTCGTCATCAACCTGCTCGGCGGGATCATCGTCGGGGTCGTGCAGCACCACCTCGCGTTCGGCAAAGCGACGCACACCTACTCCCTGCTCACCGTGGGCGACGGTCTCACCGAGCAGATCCCGGCGCTGCTGATCTCGGTGGGCATGGGCATCATCGTCACCCGCGCGGGGGCCGATGAGCGCGACCTGGGCACCGAGATCACCAGTCAGATCCTCGGCCAGCGCAGGGCGCCGCTCGTCGCCGGCGGGGCGATCATGGCCTTCGCGATGGTGCCGGGACTTCCGAAGATCCCGTTCCTGCTGATCGGTGGCATGTTCTTCGCGATCGGCTGGGTGCTGCGCAAGGAGGGCATCGAGGCCTTCCAGCCGACGCCCGCGCTCGCGGCCGCGCTGCCCGCCGCCGGCTCCCCCAAGGAGCTCGAGCCGAAGGTGGCGGCGCACGACGAGGTGCTCAAGGGCCTGCCGATCGATCCGCTCGAACTCGGCATCGGCTTCGGCCTGGTGCCGATGGTCGACCGGGGCTCGGGTGGCACTCTGGTGCGGCGAATCTCACTCATTCGTCGCCAAATCGCATCAGAGCTCGGCATGGTTATCCCTTCGGTGCGAATCCACGACGAAATCGACCTCGATTCACACGAATACGTGGTCAAAGTTCGCGGTGCCGTCGTCACGCGTGGGCGGATCGTTGCAGGACACAAGCTTGCGATGAACCCGGGCGATGCGTTCGGCACACTGTCCGGTATCCCGACAACCGAGCCCGCCTTCGGCCTCCCGGCCGTATGGATCGCCGACGCTCAGCAATCTGAGGCAGAGGCGTTTGGGTACACCGTCGTCGATGGCGAGTCAGTCATCATCACTCACCTCACGGAAACGATCCGCCGCCACTCCGCGGAGCTGCTCACGCGCCAGGACGTCCGCGCCCTGCTCGACCAGCTCAAGGAGTCCAACGAGGCGGTCGTCACCGAGGTCGTCCCGGACGTGCTGTCGCTCGGCGAGCTCCAGCGCGTCCTCCAGCGCCTGCTCACCGAGGGTGTCTCTATCCGAGACCTGGGGACGATCACCGAGGCCGTCGGCGACAAGGCGCGGATCACTCGCGACCCCAGTCTGCTCGCCGAGTACGCCCGCCACGCTCTCGGCCGCGCGATCATCGCCCCGCTGCTGGACGGCGAGACCCTGCACGCGCTCACGCTCGACCCCGCGGTCGAGCAGGAGATCGCGGCGGGGATCAGCCAGACCGCAGAGGGCGAGGTGCTGGCGCTGGAGCCCAGCCGCGCCCAGGCGCTGGTCAAGGCGATCCGCGCCGCGTCCGAGGACGCCGCGGGCCGCGGCATCGCCAAGCCTGCTCTTCTCTGTTCGGCGCGCGTGCGCCGCCACCTCCGTCGCATGCTCGAGTCCACCGTGCCTCAGCTGCCGATCTGCTCGTACAACGAGATCTCGCCCGGAATTACCGTCGACACCGTAGGAGTCATTCGCACATGAGCACCTCCGCCCAGAACCCAACTCCCGCGACCGACACCCGCCCCGGCGAGGTCCGGACCTACCGCGGACGTACGGTCGAGGAGCTGATCCCGCGCATCCGCGCCGAGCTCGGACCGGGCGCCATGATCCTGCGCGAGCGCCAGGGCCTCACCGGCGGCGTTGGCGGGTTCTTCGCCAAGCGTTGCGTGGAGATCGACGCCCAGGCCGCCCCGCGGCTCTCGGTCTACGCCGACGACGACATCGAGCCCCAGGGGTCGGCCGACCCGGCTGCGCAGTTCCCCGGCGGCCCGGTGTCGAGCCCCGCCGCACCCGTCACCCACGCCGCTCCCGCGCCGCAGGCCCCGATGCCCGCGGCAGCTGCGCCGAGCACACCGTACGCCCAGACACCGGAGGCCACCATGCCGAGCACCCCAATGCCTGAGGCCACCGTGCCCGAGACGACGATGCCGAGTACCCCGATGCCCGAGGCCACCGTGCCGCAGACGACCATGCCGACCGCGTCCATGCCGGAGCCCGCCATGCCCGCGGCCACCGCGCCGACCGCTCCGACTCAGGAGGCCGCCATGCCGAACGCCCCCATGCCCGAGGCCAGCGCACCTGCCGCCCCGACTCAGGAGGCCCCGGTGCAGAACGCCCCCGCGTCCGAGCCGGCCATGGGAACGGCCCGGATGACCGAGACCACGGCCCCGGCCACCGCGGCCGCTCCTGAGGCTGCTCCCACATCCGGTGTCGCAGTCGCGGCCGAGCCTCCGGTGCCGAGCGCCGGCCGTCCGCACGCCACACGCGAGGGTGTCGCTGCGCCGAGCGCCCGGACCACCCCGGATCCGTTCGCCGCGCTGCTCGCCCGCTGGGAGCAGGTCGCCGCCAACAACTCCTTCGATCCTGACGCGACGCCCGATCCGTTCGGATCCGTCCCGTCCCGTGCCGCGGTGGAGACCCCGGCGCCCGCGGAGCCGCAGATCGCGGAGCCGCAGGCCGCGGAGCCGCAGGCCGCGGAGCCGCAGGCCCCGGAGCCGCAGGCCCCGGAGCCGCAGGCCGCGGACCCGCAGGCCGCGGCGCCTGAGGCCGTCGAGACGCCCGTCGTGCCGCAGGCCGCTGAGGCGCCGGACACGCCGCAGGCCGACCAGATGCCCACCCCGCAGGCCGCCGCGCCTGCCGCGCCGGAGGCCCCTGCCCCCGCGCCGCAGGCTGCCCCGACCCCCGCGGCCGAGGTGATCCCTCCGGCGACCACCCTGGCGGCGCAGACGGCCGAGTCGATGGCGACCACGGAGCCGGAGCAGGCGCCCGTGCCTCAGCAGATTGCTGAGACCGTGCCGGTCGCGGCGATGCAGCCGGCCGCCGAGACGCAGCCCGTCATGGAGACCGCCCGAGCCGCTGAGACCGAGGCACCCGCCGACATCGCCTCGGGCAACGGGTTCATCGCGTTCGATGAGCTTGGGTCCGAGACCGACGCGCCCGCTGTCCAAGCGGTCGCGGTGAACTCCGTGTTCCGCTCGCAGCCGATCGACACCGCGCCGGCTCCGGAGGCAAGCGTCACCGCCGAGGAGCCTGCCGCCCT
>Ga0335075_10013703_pt1 | contig 12204 bp, 8 predicted proteins | sample Lox_Sample_24_FD_206723 | JGI IMG/M metagenome (GOLD analysis project Ga0335075, IMG submission 206723) | Soil microbial communities from Loxahatchee National Wildlife Refuge, Florida, United States - Lox_Sample_2.4 | ecosystem: Environmental > Terrestrial > Soil > Wetlands | place: USA: Florida... | reverse complement strand
TGCAATATCTGGAAGGCGAATCGTTGGAGCAGTGCCTGCATCGCGTCGGCCGGCTGCCGACGGCGGAGGCGGCACGCCTTGGCCGCGACATCGCCCTGGGATTGAGCGTGGCCCACGAAAAGGGCTTAATCCATCGCGACATCAAGCCGGCCAACATCTGGCTGGAGACGGTGCCGGGAAGTGCCGCTCCCCGCGTCAAGCTACTCGATTTCGGGCTGGCTCGCGTGACGGGCAACGTCAGCAGCTTGACGGCTTCGGGAATGATCGTCGGCACGCCGCACTACCTGGCGCCGGAGCAAGCGCGCGGCCTGACGCTGGACCACCGCTGCGATCTGTTCGCTCTGGGCTGCGTCCTGTATCGGACCTTGACCGGCGCACTGCCGTTCAACGGACCCGATCTCCTCAGCCTGCTCAGCTCGCTGGCCATCGATGAGCCGAGGCCGATCCACGATCGCGCGCCCGAGACGCCAGCGAAGATGGTGGAATTGATTCGCGAGCTGCTGAGCAAATCGCCGTCGCAGCGGCCGGCGACCGCGCGCGAGGTCGCCGAGCGTTTGCGCGCCCTTGAAGGCGTCCCAACCCCATCCGTTCCCGTTCCCCTTGCCGTTGCCGTTCCCGTTGCCATCCCCGAAGCGCGAACGAGAACGGCAAAGGATGGTCCCAGCCGTTTTGCCACCGGATTGTTCCTCGGCGGCGTCCTGGCATCGCTGGTGCTGATTCTGGGTCTCTGGGGTTGGATCAAGATAAGCAACCGGCCGAGCAAGGCCAACGTCGATTGCTCGCTCCAGGGCCGGCCGATTCCGGTGGGCGTCCTGCAATCGCTGTCCGGCTCGTGGGCCTCGACCAGCGCTCCCATCGTCGAGGCCGCCGAGCTGGCCATCAACGAGATCAACGAGCAGGGCGGCGTCCTCGGCGGCCGAGTGGAGCCGATCTTCGTGGACGGCTCGTCGGACGAGTCGGCCCTCGCCGCGCAGGCCAATCGCCTCATTCTGGAGAACCACGTTTGCGCCCTGTTCGGCTTCTGCTCGCCGGCCGGCCGTAAGCACGTCTTGCCGGTGGTGGAGAAATACAACCATTTGCTGTTCTATCCTCGGCCATGCGAAGGATTGGAGCAATCGCCGAACATCGTTTATGTCGGCGCCGCGCCCAATCAACAGATTCTGCCGGGCCTGCAATTCGCTCTCGGCACGCTACGGAAACGCCGGCTATTCCTGGTTGGCACCGATTACGTCTACTCGCGCACGGCTCACGCCATCTTGAGCGATGCTCTCGCCCAGTCGCCCGAAGCTCAGATCGTGGGGGAAGCTCTGTTTCCTCTGGGCAGCAGCGACGTCAAAGAGGCGGTGGAGAAAATCGCGGCGAGCAGGGCAGATCTGATTGTCAACACGATAAGCGGCGACACCAACGCGGCTTTCTTCCGCGCTCTGCGCGCCGCCGGCGTGAGTGCGGAAAAAGTGCCCACTCTGTCTTTCAGCCTGGATGAAAACGAGCTGCGCGCTCTGGCGGTCGAGCAAATGATCGGCGACTATGCGGCCTGGAACTATTTTCAGAGCGTGAATCGGCCGGAGAACACGGCCTTCGTCCGCAAATTTCGGGCGCGTTTCGGTCCTCATCGCGTGCTGACGGATTCGATGGAGTCGGCCTACGTCGCCGTCCATCTGTGGGCTCACGCGGTGAAGGAAGCGAGCGACTCGACGCCGTCGGCCGTGCGTCCGGCGCTTCAGGGACTGCAAACCAACGGTCCCGGCGGCCCAGTGCGGATCGATCCCGCCACCCAGTACGTTTGTAAGGTGGTGCGCGTCGGGCAAATCGGCGAACGAGGTCAGCTCAAGATTGTCTGGAGCTCCGAGGAGCCGGTTGCGCCGCAACCGTTTCCGCCGAGCCGTAAGCGCGAACAGTGGCAACAGTTCCTGGCCGAACTCCATCAATACTGGGGCGGCCGCTGGGGACGATAAGAAAACCACTCTTCCCGCGCGGCTGCATTCTCGGCGTCCCAGCTCCTGCCAACCTCCCTTTCCTACATTTGGCCTCTTTGCCAGCCCTTCCCTTTTCTCTCGGCACCGCGGGACAGGCAAGACAGGGGAAGAAGCCGAAAACGAAACTGGCGAAATCCGCGCGAAAGTGAATGGATCAGCGCGGATAGGCCGGCGTCCGGGGAGGGCTGGGAAAAAAACTTGTTCCCTTCGCGGCCTGGTGGGACAGTATCTTCATGGGTACATATCGGCAACGTTGTGGAGGACCGTCATGGCCGCTTCCGTCAATTACGCCTTGGCTCAGATGCAACGATGAACCGCCGCGGCGCGGAGTGTCGATGCCGCCGATGTCGTGCTTCTGCACCGTTACGTTCGGTAGCGTGATGAATCCGCCTTCGCCGCTCTTGTAGTGCGTCACGGTCCCCTGGCGATGCGGCTGTGCATGCCGGCCGGCCCATCCGCGCTGATCCATTCCTCGGTCATTCCTCAGAGAATCGCTCCGTCGCCTTACGTTTTTCGCAACCGTGAGATTCACTCCTCGCCGCTGCTCATCCAACCTCAGGAAGCGGTCGACAGCTCCTCCCTACCCGCGAATAACCCGACAGGATGCGCTAACCCCTGTGTGGAGAGGGTTCGCATTCCTAATTGTCCAGGTTCCCAGGCGATTCTCAAACCGGCGATGGCTGTTAATGCCAATATCAGAGATGAGTGAGGTCACGAGGAGCTATTGGCGAGCCTGTTCGGCTACACGACAGTGAACAGATACCAAGCGTCTAGCTCGTCACTCTTGAAAGTCTCCCATTCGTTAGCTTCGGCGATCCTTTTCGCAAACTTCTCGTTCTTGACGTAAACGGAGAGGGCGTTCCTCGTGATGTCGAGGATGATGTAACCCGCTTGGTTGTTCGTAATGAAAGGAAGATCGCGGTTGTTCCACGCATCGTAAGCGCGGTGGTCAGAACTCGCGTTTCCGAAGATTGTGAGCTTCGGATTCACCGTGTCGAGAAACTCGTAGTCACGGCCAGAGTCCCGCCCATGGTGCGGGGCGATCAAGACATCCACGTCCGAGACGGTTTTCGGCCACGTCTTCAGGATGTGCGCCCACGTTTTGTCTTCAGAATCCCCCGCGAACAGGATCTTCATTCCATAAGCGCTCTCACAGCCGCGCAGTTCGCCGCACACGCCCAGATGTACCAGGCCGTCAGCGCTCAAGCTGCCGCCATTCACGATCAGTTCGTCCAGGCCCTCAACGCGGGCAGCAGCGCGTACGCGAGTACGGAATCTGCAAATCCAGGGGCTGCGGGATGACTGTGCCTACCGGCACGCCTGCCCCGATGCCTTGCGCTCCCTGTTCGTGCGGTTCGCCAGCGATCGGATGGATTGTAACCTCGTAATTGCGCAATCACCCCGTTAGTCGGAGGCGAAGTTGGATCGGCTGTTTCAACCAGCTACACCAGGCGGCGCTCTCGGCGGTGTTGACCGTGTCTTGCACCTCCAAGACCGCGCCGGAGCTGCGGTGCTTTTCCTTGAAGTCGTTCAGCGCCTCGCGGAGCGTCTTCTTGAACGCCTCCTTGTCGCAGTTGTAATGCGGGGCGTGGTGGAGCTCCAGCACGAACGGCGTGCCGAGGGTCATCTCGCGCGTGCGCAGGGAGAGCCGCTTCAGCACGCCGTCGCGGGCCGGGTTCGGCGTGCGGGGGTGATCCTGAAAGGCGCTCAGGACGCCCCGGCAGATGAACCGGTCGGTCTGCCGCAGGTGCTCCTCTTGGGCCATCATCCGCATCATTTGCCGCTGGGACTCGTAGGCGTCGTTCCCCAGGAACCAGAGCATCGAGTCCTTGTCGCGCTCGAGCTCGGCCAGCCGTTTGAAGCCGTCGTCGCGGTCGCAGTATACGTCCTTGTCGAAGGGGCCGCATTGAAAGTCGCGCGACGTCGAGTTGCGCCACCAGTCTCTGTCGTCCTCGAAGTCGTCTCGGCGGATGCGCTCGATGAGGTCAACATCTGTCAGGAAGTCGCGGAATGGCTCCGCCTTCACCCAGATCTGCGGCTTCTCGAACGGCCCTTCGAGGTGGTAGCGAACAACGAGGGCCTTCACCTGTCGGTCACTCCGGTAGAGGAGCCGAGGGCGGTCGATCCCCGAATCCGGGAGGGGCTTCTCCAGCAGGTCGAGGTCGTTTTTCGGCAGCTTGTAGATCGTAGGCGGCGTCTTCGAGGTATTGAAGAACTCCATCTGGAGGAACAGGTTTCCGGTGTACGCGGACTGCTCGCACGACTCCAGCCATTCCAGGACCGCCTTCTGGAACTGGGTGGCGTCGTCCGAACTGATGGTCTTGCTTTGAGGCTGCTGCTCGATCATGAGCATGAAGCGGCGGAGGTGGCGCTTCGACTCGCCGCGATCTGCCCTTGTTTGGTCCGGAAGTATCTCCCGCGTTCCACAACACCACCCCTCCCGCCTGCGCCCTCATGGTACGGACGATCTGTCCATCTTACCAGACACGCGGTTGCGGGCGGGGTTCGTCAGTCCCCGACTGTCGCGTTTTGCCGTCGTCGCATGACTGAACTTCCCATGCCACGTCGGGTAAAATGGCCCCTTCCAGCCGGCTGACCGAGGATGAATGGCCCGAAAACCACTGAAAACGGACTGGATCCGTAAGATTCGCTGAATCTACAGTATAACCTCTCGTCCATCGGCGCGCCAACCCCGTGCCGAGAGCGTTCGGGCTCCGATCAACCGTGCTCCCAAGCGAGATCGAGCCAGCAACTGTATTCGATGAGTCGTGTTCCTAACTTCAACTGTTCGATCTGTGGCAACAGGCCATCTCTACCGCTGGCTGCCATCTGCCGCGATAGCCATACGGTCGGCCGTTGGGGCGTGCTAATTCAGTCCGCCACTCCTTGTCCCCTTCGGACCTTTCTCTCCCCAACGAACGGACATGCGCCCGTTGCTGCCATCGATCACATTGACGAAACGATAGGTATAGTCCTTGTCAAGCGGCTGCGCTTTCACGTCCTTGGTACCTGGTTCTTCATCGGGGCGGAATTCCTTATCCGGTATCGGCTGGTTGACATTGCTGTGGATGTAATCGATCATCTGTAATCCCATCCCGGCCATCTCCACGCGCAAGGGCAGCAGCGTCTGGTTATCGATGTACCATTCGCGGATGGGCGGGAGATAATCGAGGGAGCCTAGCTCTGTTACCCACGAGCGAACACGCTGACAACGCCGTCCCCGGACGATGGCCTCACCCAGATGCTCTAACTTCATGTCCTGGATGACACGATCCGCATCCTCGGTGCCGACCGAATGGAACGCATCGCAGAGCAGCACGTTTTTCTCCTTGATCTCCTTCGCAGGAAGAGCGATTCGTTCGTTCTTTATGCGCAACCAAGCCGTCGTGCCGTCGCTACCGATCCGGAAGGGGATGCGCATGATGCCATCGATGACGCCGAGAAACCTCTGCTCTCCTTGCATCTGAAAGCGCGCACCCTGCATAGTGAACGTCTGATGCCAGGAGGAAAGTGGACCGTAGCTGTGTGCCCATCGAGCTTCCTCGGAAACGCTTCGAAGCCCTCGCCGAGCCTTGCGAACGCGCTGGACAAGTTGATGCAGTTTATCCGATTGACCCGCCTGTTCGATGCGCTTGCGCAGCGCCTTGGAGTAGACGGAGCGCTGGGTTCGATACTTCACCACGGTCGGCTCCGCCTCGACGCCGTTTTTCTCGCGGAACCCTTCCAGCCGCAGCTCGCCGTTCCAGTTGGCGGGCAGCTCGAGCAGCAGCGTGAACCGATGCCGCTGGGCATCGTATTCCGCACGGCCCAGCAATCTCGGCACTCGGTCCGAGCCAACAACGGAGGCATCGAAACTCACCGCGTAAGCGGACGCATCCATCGGCTTGTCGAACGTCACCTCCAGCGGCGTAAGCAACGACACTTCGCTATCCGATACGGGGACTGCGGAGGTCACGTGCGGCCGCGCCGCCTTCTCGATGGGCAGCTTTTTCGTGGTGAAAGACCATCGATAGGGCTTGGCCGCGATGTGTTCCTTCGATTGAAAGCCCTCGTAGTCCTCCTTGTCGGAGATGAATGATTGGCGGTTCAGTGTCACAGCATGGGTATGGCCAGGGGAGAGATGCACGGGCAAAATGAACTCGTGCGTCTTCTCGTTGTAGCGTATCTCACCGCTTGGCCGGAACCCGGCTTTACTGCGATCGCCCCAGTCGAGCACCGCACTGGCCGGATGCATTGGCCGATCGAAGCGGATGCGGATCTCGGTCATCGGTTCAACCTCAGTGGCCCCATCCGCCGGGAAGACCTGGACGATCGTGGGGCGGTTGCGGTCGGCAGGGAGCGCGTCCGGCTCGGCAGCCTTCGCTTGAGCAGTGGAGGCACTTGCCGATCGCTGCGATACCTGCGCCGTCGCCGGCGCGTTCTCCTGCTCGTGCAGCTTGCCCCGCCAAGCCAGCAACCCCGCTCCCGACCCGATCATTGCAAACACTGTAAGTACAACACCAATGAGTCTCCAGCGACTGATGGCTATCATTTTTTCTACTCCTTCCGCCAAGGCGATGACGTTGGGCGATAAAACGCCCGCAGCCGGTCGTGGACATTCCGCGAAAATCCGACCTGCCCGAACCATCCCTCGCACTATCTCGGTCCGCAGTGCCGCGACTGTCCTATCGGGAGTCAGAGCGGCGCCCATAAGTCCGGCGGAGAGCGTCACACCGCGACGGATCAGTCGCTTCCGCAGTATTTCCCGGCCCCGTGCCAGACGCGTGAACACGGTGCCGATGGGGCATCTCATGCGCACGGCGATTTCCTGATTGGTCATTCCTTGCAGATACGAAAGGACGAGTGGAATGCGGTACTTTTCGGGCAGCCGTTGCAATTCCTCATCGAGCAAGCGGAATTCATCCTGTCCGCGATCGCCGCATGATGCTGCGGGAGCAGCTACCTCCTCCATGGCGACCTCACCAAGAGAGTGTTTCTTCTTCTGTTGCCGGGCGCGGAGGGCGAGGCGATACGCCACTTGATAGAGCCATCCGGAGATTGCTTCCCGGCGACGGATCGATCGAGCCTGGCGAACAAGCGAGAGGAAAGTAGCCTGAAGGATGTCTTCGGCATCGTCGAGATGATGCAACACACGGTTGGCGACGCCCAGGACCATCGGGCCATGTCGCCATACCAGCACTTCAAAGGCGGTGTCATCGCGCTCGTGGATGAAGCGATCCAATAGCTGTCCGTCGCTCAAGCCCCCATCATTATGTCGGAGGATGACGCGGTGTAGCTGGCTCAGGACAGAGAGAAAGCGGCCTTTCATCGTCATGCGTCTCCACGATGCCCCATCGTGCTCTACAAGTATAGTGACAGGCAACGGGTGGATTCTTTCATCGAATTGTAGCGACGGCGCAAAAACGTAAAGCAGGTTCTTTTTTCCTCCCATCTTTTCGGCCGCGGGGGTGCCAGTGCCGGCAAGACATGCCGGCACTGGAGTTCGACGTCATGAGTGTGCGTCAGCGTCTACGGCATCTGGAGCGACTCCATCCGCCAGAGTACTGCCTCGCTGCAGCCTTGCTCACGTGCCCGCACGATCGCGGAGCGAGCCTCTCGCTTGTGCTTGACTCTCCTCTCCGACACATCGGCGTAATACGCGGAGTCTCGGCCTACTCGGTTTCGGCAGGGATTCCGTAACCGCCCCGCGATTTCTACCCACCAGTTGCCGCTTTCACGCGGAGCACCCGCGCAAGAATCCTAGCACATCCCGTCACTTTTCGCGACTCAAAAATCTCTCTTTTTTATCTCTAATGGCCTTGAGCTTCTGGGCGATTTGAGGCTCACTGTCCATACGGGTTGACCGATTCCTCAACCAGCGAAAGGAGAACCCTGTGGAGCTGAACATCGTCAACGAGGTCGCCGCCTTGCAACGCCTGAGCGTCGCCCAACTGCGGCAACGCTTCGCTGACCTCTTCGGCGAAGCTACCGCCGCCAGCAACCGCACCTGGCTCATCAAACGTATCGCCTGGCGCATGCAGGCACTGGCCGAAGGCGACCTCTCCCAACGCGCACGCCAACGCGCCGCCGAACTGGCACGCGACGCCGACCTCCGACTCAACCCACCCCCGAGCAAAACACCCACGCCCCCTCCGCCCGAGCCCGTCCGCATCTCGGCGCCAGTCGATCCGCGTTTGCCGCCGCCGGGCACCATCCTCGTCCGTCCGTACAAGGGCCAGCTGGTGCAGGTGCAAGTGCTCACCGACGGCTTCGCCTATGCCGGCCGCGTCTATGCCTCGCTCAGCGCCGTCGCCAAAACTGTCACCGGCAGCCACACCAACGGCTTCCTCTTCTTCCGCAACAGCCTCAACCACCACAAGGAGAACGCATGAACTATCCCATCAAGAAAGCCGCGGCTACGCTGCCCTCGGTGCGCTGCGCCATCTACACGCGCAAGTCCGCCGAGGCATCGAAGCAACCCAGTCCCACCGATCCCATGAGCGTTTGGAATCACAGCCAACGCATTTTGTTTGCCGTGGCTCACAAGGTCCGGCGGGCCATCCGTCTGAAACTCGATGGCCACGGCCGCGCCGAGGTGGAACCAGAAGAACTGGTCCACGATGCCTTCATTGCCGTGATGGAAGCACTGCCGCGTTTCCATCCGGCAAGAGCCAAGTTCACGACCTTCGTGTATGGCCTGGCGCGTCGCCGCATGTGGCTGGTGGCATGGGCCGCCTTCTACGGGCTGTCGCCCGAACAGATGCACCGCATGGACACGGCCAAGCGAGCGCCACGCTACCACAGCGGCGAGCGTACTCTTGGCGTTACGGCAGCTGGGCAGGAAGACGCCAGCGCGAGGGAATCGGTCCGCAAGGTCGCTGCCCTCCAGCAGCGCTTGCCGGTCGAGGATCGTCGTCTGCTCAGCCTGTACTTGCAAGAGGGCGGCAACTATTGCGCGGTAGCGCGTCGCCTGGGGCGTGACAGTGACGGCATCCGCGCCCGCTACCATCGGCTGTTCCGCCGCATCCGCGCGGCCACGGCTTGAGGCACGGTCAAGCGGCCGGCGCCTTGCCCAGCGACGGCTCGTCTTCCTCACCGCTGCGGTTGGCTGCCAGCAGCCGGCGCACCGTCGCCAACTTTTCTTCCTCCGTTGACCAGCGGTAACCAGGGACGGCGGGTCGAGACCCGAGAGGAACACGGACAACAGGGTCGCGGAAAATCCCTCAAGAACATCCGCTTGACGCGCCGAAATGAGACAGTATACTTTGCGTCACAAAGTCAGTTGGCCGTCCCGATGCAGGATCGTGTTGCGGGTCGGCCTTCTTTGGGAGGCTTTACTTTGCAATGTAAAGTCCTTTGAAATAGGAGGAAAGCATGGCCACCGTCAGCACCGCTTGGCCGTCGCGTCCGACGACGGCGGGAGAGCCGGCCTCTGCCGCCAGGCAGTCGTCGGCCCGCTGGAGCCGGCACTTCCACGTGAACGGCTCCCGGCTGCTGGAGATCCCGTGGGAGCGCGGGGCGGAGCTGGCGGATCGAGAGCGGGACCGGACCGCCGGCTCCCTGGCCGAGTTCCAGCAGGGCGAGGGACAGAAGGGGGGCCACTTTTTCCGCTGCGCCCGGGCCTACGCGGAGCGGACCGGAGATTGGGGCTACGTCGAGGCTCATCGGCTTTTCATGGCGGAAGAAGGGCGGCACGCCCGCGACCTGGCCCGCTTCCTGGTCCTGGCCGGGGTCCCGCTCTTGACGGAGCACTCGTGGCTGACACGCGGCTTCTGCTGGTGCGGCAGCCGCGGGGGTCTGGAGAGGACGCTCCAGATCATCCTCATGTCGGAGATCATGGGGCAGGTCTACTACGCCGCCCTGCGGCGGGCTACCGGCTCCACCGTCCTTCGCCGCCTGTGTACGCAGATCCTGCGCGACGAGCATTCCCACGTCCGCTTCCAGTGCGAGCGCCTGGCCCTGTTGCGCCGCGGCCGGGGCCAGCTCGCCCTGGCCCTGACTCACTGCCTCGACCTCGCCCTGTTCGTCGCCGCGATCCTGTGCCTGTGGTGCGGCCATCGCCGTGTTCTGCGGGCAGGCGGCTTCGGCTTCCGCGCCTTCTGGCGCGAGGCCCGGAACAGGCGGCTCCATGCCTGGAAACAGAAGGGCCCAAGGAGGATCGACCAATCTGCTTATGCCGAAGGGAGGAAGGACCCATGAGCCGGAGCTGGTTTCCCCGCGCGATGCGCGTGGCTCCGCCGCTGGACGAGTCGCTCCGCACCGGGCCGCCGAGGTTGCGCTACGCCCTCCTCATCAATCCCTTTTACCCGAAGGATCCGCACGCCAGCTTCGGCAAGCACGTCCTGACGCCGAGCCTGGCGCTGACGAGCATCGCGGCCGGCACGCCGCCGGAATGGGAGGTGAAGTACTGGGACGAGAACCTCCTTCAGGGGCTGCCCCCCTGGGAGCCCTTCCCGCAGGTGGTGGGCATCACCGTGCACCTAACCTTCGCCGCCCGCGCCTATGCCCTGGCCCGCTGGTATCGCGCCCGCGGAGCCCGCGTCGTCTTCGGCGGCCTGCACGTCCTGTCCTGCCCAGACGAGGTCAGGCCGCACGCCGACGCCGTGGTGATCGGCGAGGGGGTCCATGTGTGGGGCCAGGTGCTGCGCGACGTGGAGGCGGGCACCCTCAAACCGGTCTACCGCGGCGACTACCGCCGGCCCTACCGCGACGACCCACCGCCACGCCGCGACCTGCTGCCGCGCGACAGCTTCCTGACCACAACCAGCCTCATCGCCACGCGCGGCTGCCACAACCGCTGCGGCTTCTGCTACCTGTCCACCGACGAGCTGCACATGCCCTACCTGACCCGCGACGTCGAGCAAGTCGTTTCGGAGTTCCGCACCGACGGCCAGTCCTACGCCGTCTTCGTGGACAACAACCTGGGCTCGCGGCCCGAGTACCTGCGCCGCTTGTGCCGGGCTCTGCGGCCGCTGGAGAAGATCTGGAGCGCGGCCGTCACCATCGACGTGACCGATGATCCCTCCCTGGTGCGCGAGATGGCCCTGGCTGGTTGCACCGGCGTCTTCATCGGCTTCGAGTCGCTGACCAACGACAACATCGCCGACGCCCACAAGAAGAGCCCGCGCACCGAGGACTACGCTCGCCGCGTGGAGGTGCTGCACCAAAACGGTATCCAGGTCAACGGCAGCTTCGTCCTGGGCTTCGACCATGACCGCCCCGACGTCTTCGCGCGGACGGTGGAATGGATCGAGGAAAACCGCCTGGAATGCGCCACCTTCCACATCCTCACTCCCTACCCCGGCACGCCGCTGTTTGCGCAGATGGAGGCTGAGGGGCGACTGCTGCACAGGGACTGGACCCTGTACGACACGGGGCACGTCGTCTTCCGGCCGCGGCACATGACGCCGGAGCAGTTGGCGGAGGGGTACTCCTGGTGCTACCGGCGGCTGTTTTCTCATTTCTCCATCTGGCGGCGCCGTCCGCGGGATTTCCGGGCGGTGCTGCCGTACCTGGCGATGTCATACCTGTACAAGCGGTCGAATCGATTGTGGTATCGCCTCATCCGCCACCGCCTGACGGGGACGGTGTGGCGCGGCCTGGTGGAGTGGACGCGCCGGCGTCATCTGCGCTTTCGGCGGCGGCTGGAAGAATCTCGGGAAGAAGGTTCCCTGGCGGCCTCCGTCGTGTCGGCGGGGGTGTGAACGGCCCGACGATAGCGTTCGCGGGATCAATCCCCTGCCTGTTCGTCTGCTCGGTGTCTCGAAGTGGGTTTTCGACGGAGCAGGGCAGAAGTGTCGGTGGAAGGCGCGTTCTTTCGGGCGGGATGTGCGCGCTCTCTTTGGTCTCTGTGAGAGGGCGAGAAAGCGAGCCAAGGAGGTGAAGATTCGCGACAAAGGGCCAAGAAACGAGCGACGCCGAGAGTCGATTTTCTCGGCGTCGTCAGTTAACTGGTGGGTCGAATGATCCACTGCCGATCGCAAGGCTCCCCACGGTCGTGATGCTCCTCGAACTCCGCCGCAAAGATCTCTTGAGAGTCGCACGGTACGGGCTGCTTCTATCTGTCCTGTTCCAGGCCCATTGCTGGGACTACCGCGATCGCATCGTGCCGCTGCGAACGACCACTCTCGACGGCCTCCAACAGGTGGCCGCTCAACATCGCCCGCCATCGAATGCAAACCGGCTCAGGAGCAGCGAAGATGACCTTCCGGTTATTCACCTACCGGAGAACTCGCTTTTGGGGGCTCGC
>Ga0335075_10013702_pt1 | contig 12205 bp, 8 predicted proteins | sample Lox_Sample_24_FD_206723 | JGI IMG/M metagenome (GOLD analysis project Ga0335075, IMG submission 206723) | Soil microbial communities from Loxahatchee National Wildlife Refuge, Florida, United States - Lox_Sample_2.4 | ecosystem: Environmental > Terrestrial > Soil > Wetlands | place: USA: Florida... | reverse complement strand
AAGCCCTACGTCTTCACCTATGGCGTGGCATCGACTGCAACTCGCCAACCAGTCACGCGTGACACATTGTTCGAAATCGGATCGATCAGCAAAACATTCACCGCGACACTTGCCTCCTATGCCCAAGTGATGGGCGATCTTTCCTTGTCAGACAAGACGAGCAAGTATCTGCCGGCGCTGCAAGGGAGACCGTTTGGCACCGTCAGCCTTCTCAATCTAGGCACGCATACCCCCGGTGGGCTTCCATTACAGGTACCGGAAAACATCAAGAACAACGATGAGCTGCTGCAGTATTTCAAGCACTGGCAAGCCACTTATCCACCGGGAACCCGTCGAACCTACTCCAACATCGGCATCGGAACGCTTGGCTGGATCACTGCCAGAAGCATGCGACAGGATTTCGCGTCGCTGATGGAACAGCGCCTTTTCCCAGGACTCGGCATGAAGAGCAGCTACATCCATGTCCCCAAGTCCGACATGGAGAATTACGCGCAGGGCTATACGAGGCAAGATAAGCCGATCCGCATGGACTCGGGTGTCCTGTCCTCTGAGGCCTACGGCGTCAAGACTACGGCTCCGGACATGATTCACTTTGTGGAAGAGAATATTAATCCGGCGGGACTGAACAAGCCGTTGCAGCATGCGATCACAGAGACGCACACGGGCTATTTTCAAGCGGGTCCAATGACTCAGGATTTGATCTGGGAACAGTATCCATATCCAGTGACGCTGAATGCGCTCCTCGAAGGAAACTCGGCAGCCATGGCCTTCGATGCGACGCCGGTGACGGAGATAAAGCCGCCAGAAAAACCGCGAGAAGATGTGTGGATCAACAAAACCGGCTCAACCAACGGTTTTGGGGCTTACGTGGCATTTGTCCCGGAGAAGCGATTTGGGATTGTCATCCTGGCCAACAAGAATTACCCCAACGACGCACGCGTCACTGCCGCATTTGAAATTCTCACGGCAATTGCCGATGGAACCGAAGGAGATTCCAGATAGCCGACAGATAGGTTGAGAATCATCAACCGAAAAACATGTGCGAATGAAATGCAGCCCTAGGAGGAATTCCGGCCGCGGCGCCTATACATTGCCCTGCAAAGTAAAATTTCCGGATCGCAGGAATGCCTCTTCTCGTGCTGAACCAACGCGGCCTCGTCCTTGGACTTCGCGATGGTCATGAAACATTTAGTACAGATCGATTCGAACGATCCATCGTAAGTACGCCTGTGCGGAAAAACACCTTTCCTAGAAGTAGTCACGATACGCCCCCAATTTCTGGGAGAGGGAGTCAAATTATAAAACGGAATAGGCCCGGTTTGTCTAGTCCTTTCCCGACTTTCTCGAGGTTTTACAATCCTAATTGTCCGAAAGCAGAAAGAACCCGAGAAGTTCGCAGTAAGGCCTGAAAGCGATGGACGGAAAGCATATTTTCTCTCCCATTTCGACGGTGCTGTTACGCTGAGACAGGAACAATTGCTGGAGCCTATGCGTCCTCCTATTCTGCCTGAACGTCTCGTCCTTGTGTTGCCTATCGTCTGGATTCTTATCGGCCTGTTTGCGCAGAGCGTGTCATCCCAGCCCGCCCCGGCGCTTGGAGAGTTTGCGACGATTCAGGCTACCAGCCTGAATGGCGTCCGCATGAATCTGCCGGCTGATTTCGCCGGTCAATTGAACCTGGTGATTATTACTTTCGCACGGGAACAGCAGCAGGAAGTGGATAGCTGGATTCCGGCAGCACGCCAGGTCGAGTCCTCCCACAGCCAATTTCGCTACTACGAATTGCCCACCATGTCGCGGGAGAACCTTTTATATCGCTGGTGGTTCGACGAGGCATTGCGCAGCAACACGACAGACAAACAGTTGCGTAGTCGGATTCTGACCGCGTACGTCAATAAGCGCATGTTCAAGAAATCACTCGATATAGAGAATGAGAAGCAGGTAGTCGCGATTCTTGTCGATCCGAAGGGACACGTCTATTGGCGGGCCAATGGACCGTACAAACCCGCGGATACACCGGCGTTATTGTCTGTACTTGCGGCACACGGTGATTGACTCGGCGCTTGGAATATTGATGCCGCGCGAGAGATGCGGTGGGATTGTCTTGCGTTCGATCGAACCGTGCGCAGCGGCTAAAGTAATTCTTTTTGCATTCTCCATGCATCGACCTTGCGCAAGTAATATTTCGGGACGCGGTCAACGACGCTAAATCCCAGACGCTGATAGAAAGCGAGCGCATCGGCATTTTCGACGGAAACATGCAGGTGGACGCTGCTCCCACCCCACTCGCGCAGGCCTGTCTCCAACCTGCGGTAGAGCGAAGCCCCGATTGATTCTCTGCGATGCTCGGGCAAAACCTCAATGGTGACAAGTTCTCCATAGCGCGGTGCCTCACGAGAGCGGCGGCGGCGTTCAAGTGCCGCTAAGCCGATCATGACACCGGAATGTTCAGCGACCAGAGTGATGACGGTGGGGTTCAACAGGAGGAACGCGATCTCTTCGCGGGGGTAGGCGATGCCGGGAGGAAAGCAAAGAGCGTCGATACTCGCGACTGCATCCAGGTCTTGCGAAACTGCCGGACGGATCGAAAACGAACCTTCCGGCAGTTTCGTCATGGACAGGCCTGCGACCGATTTAAAAGCTACCCGCGGCAAGCTGCTTGTTCTGTTCCACGATTACGCCATGAAGCAACGTTGCAGCGACCAAGTGACCGTCGGAGGAATCCACAATGTGAGTGCGCCATCCGGGATTCCAATAGTCCCAATGCTTGGCCGTAGCATCGATACCAAAGACCAGATCGGAATCATAGGAAGTGGCCACGATGCGCTTTAGCTGCGGATCATATCGAAGACCGCTGATGTCGTTGATAGGAACATCGACGGACTGCCAAGTTTGTCCTTGATTGCTACTATAGGCGACACCCAGGCGGCCACCGACCCATAGATTGCCGCTGTCATCTACTGCAACGTGGCGAGCCCGGTGCCAATTTGTCGGCAACGGCACAGGCTGCCACGTTTTTGCCTGGTCAGGCGAGAAGTACAGAACCGTCTGACCGTTGGCGAAGACGTTATTGCCAGACACCGCAACCCCGTAGAATGGGATCTCGGAGCGTCTTATTTGCGCGCTTGCGTGACCTTTCTCGGCAGTCTCCGGATGGAAAACAGCACCGAGCCAGGCAAACTTTGGGTCGTCGGTGGAGTAGAGGCCCTCCTCCGTTGCGGCATACCACTTGCCACCGGAGAAGGCGACTCCGTGGACTGCATCCTCAAGTTTGCCATCGGGAACCGACACATACTCTGTGGTATAGGTCACATGATGCTTCTTGCTCACGTGTCGAATCTTGTGTGGCGTCAACGCGACACGTGCATCGACGATCTCCCATTTGTCGTTGCGTAAGCGGAAGACACCGTGATTTGTGCCAGCCAATAAGACGCCTGCAGGCGACATGGCAAGCGAGAAGACATCATCTCCGTCCAGGCCGGCATTGAGCTGCGTCCATCCGTGGCCACCATCTTTGGACACAAATACTCCGCCAAACCGCTTGTCATTCAACACGCCGACATACAGAGTATTCGGCGAACTTGGATCGGCAACCATGGAAGAAACCTGGCGTTCCGAAAAGCCTTGATTCGCCGCATGAAAACTCACAGAGCCATCGTCGCTGGCCAGCACGCCACTGCGATCGGTAGCCATTAAAATATGCTGCGAATTTCTTGGATCGACATAAATGTCATTGATGATGATGTCGCTCGGCGTCATCAGCGACCATTTTTCACCGGCATCCAGCGTGCGATAGAGGCCTTCGGTTGTTCCGGCGTACACGATGTTGGAGTTGTTGGGATCTTGCATCAACACGCGAGTGCGGCGAGCCGAGCTGGGAATACCCTGGATCTTATGGAAATTTGCGCCAGCGTCAATGCTTTTATAAATCCCTGAGCAAGCGCTGGTGTAGACGGTGCTGGGTGCCTTGGGATCGATGATGATGGAGAACACATCCGAGTCCACGATCAGTCCCTGCTTAATATTTTGCCAAGTCTTGCCGCCGTCGACAGTTTTCCAGGGCAGGTGCCAGGTGCCGGCGTAAATCACTTGCGGATTCACTGGATCGATGGCGACGGATTCCACTTCATGCAGCTCCGTGCTGCCCATCGGGCTGATCAGCTTCCACGTAGTGCCGCCATCTTCGCTTCGATAAATTCCGGCGAGCGTACCGGCTACAAATATTTTCGGATCCGAGGGGGCTTGTGCGAGAGCGCGAACGGATTGGCCTTTCATGTCTTCGACGGCCTTCCAGTGATGACCTTCGTCCTCACTGATATAAATTCCGCCGTCGGGTTTGTCCAACCTCCAAGCTCCGATCAGGACGCGTTTAGGATTCGATTTATCGAAGACCATGTTGTCGATAACCAGCGAATCGTCCGGAGCGATCTTGCTCAATCGCGCCCAGTGCTGGCCATCATTGGTTTCATACACCCAGCTGTTGGTGGTTCCGAGAAGGATGTGAGAGGGGTCTGCCGGGCTGTACGCGAAACTGCGGGCGTCTCCGCCATAGGGGCCAACCGTATGCCACGGTTGCGCGTTTGCTCCGGTTCCACAAAAGCTGATCAGACCAAAAATGACTGCCGTAATCGAGGGGATTATTCGTTTCATGTTGTGAACCATCCGTGTGTATCGCTTTGTGTTCTTGAGGGAGAAGCGAAACTCACCCGTCGGACTCTGCTAGGGTGATTTGTCACTGCTGTAAAACTCGAGTATGCTCCAATCTTTTCTTCAACGAAAAGGGCCAGCCGCTTCTTTAGCCGGCCGGCCCTTTTCAAAGTTCTGTCAATCGCTACTGATTGGCAGGAGCTGCTGTCGTTCCCGCCGCCTTGTGGTGATGACGGTGGTGGTGTGGTGCTGTCGAAGTTGCACGTCCGTGTCCGTAGGCATTCCTTGAAGCCTTGATGTCTGCGGATACAGGTGTTGTGCCCTGCACGTCGTTGTCGAACGTGGCGCCTGCCGGTACCAGGTAATTCTGGACGGTGTCAGAACCGGCGTTTCCGGTGCGGACATCGATGCGGGAAGGATCAATTCCCTTCTCGTTGACCAGGTAAGCCTTGGTATTGACGGCGCGCTCTGCAGCCCGCTTGTCGGCGTCGCGCTCGTTCGGAGCACTGCTGCCAACCAGAACTGCCTTGGCATCGGCGCTGCGCTGGAGGTTCAGAGCAACATCATCCAGGCAAGCCTTAGCTTCATTGTCGACGCGAACTGGACGACGCTTGTCGCGGCCGAAGCTGATCGAGCACAGTGTCTCGGTCTTCGGTGCGGGCGGCGGCGGCGGCGCGTTGATCGTCACTTCAGTGGTGGCGGATGCGGTTTGACCCTTATCGTCAGTCACGTTGCAAGTAACGGTGATGGCGCCTGGAGCAGCTCCTGTCGTGTTCAGAGTTGCGGTCGTATTCGAACCGCTAATCTGACCGGCCGAAGCGCTGTAGCTGTAGGTGAGTGGACGATTCTGCGGGCTGACGCCGTGAGCGGTAATCGTCGAGGAATCGCCGGGATTGAGCGAGGTCGGATTCGCTTCGCAGGTAACCGTCGGCGGCTCAAACTGCTTGACTGTGAAGGTCGCGTTGCAATCCGCGGATTGTCCCGCCTTGGGGCCTTCCGTCACGTGACCCGCGACGGTGTAGGTTCCCGGAGCCAGGTCGGTGGTATCGACTGTTGCGGTGGTGGAAGTACCGCTGATTTTGCCGCCCGTGGATGTCCAGCTATAGGTCGGCGTCTTCTTCGGATTCAGATTGGTCGCATTGCCTGTGACGGTAATTTGATCGCCAGGATATCCTTCCGTCGGGCTGACCGAGCAGGAGTAGGCGACCGGCGGCGGCGGAAGAATGCTGCCGATGTGATACACCAGGCCGGTACTCAACTGCGCTGCGTTGATGTTGGCGCGGCCACCGAGAATGGCGGCGCCAATGGCGTTGGGGTCCGTGGTGGAATCAGCTGGGCGAAGGCCGTTGCGGCTGCTGCTGGTGGTGCTGCCGGCGCTGGCGTTGGGATCAACAAAGGTGTTCTCCGGACCAAAGGAAACGTGCATGTATTGATAGTCGGCCTGAAACACACGCCAGGAAAGCTTATGGTTCATGACCGGAAGCGGGAAGTCCATACCACCGCCCACCGTCAACGAGGTTCCCCAACGATAAGGGTTGACAAAGTTGACGGGACCAACCCCGTCAGTGTAATAACCCACATAATTCGGGCCGCCGATGCGAGTGGTACCAACCAAACCGTGGACGAACGGGGTAAGGCCATCTTCCAGAGGGAAGCGCGCGATAGGACCGGCATTGATGGTTGTAAAACCATCTCCCGGGCCATCCGGATGGGAGGCAAAACTGGCCTCGAAACCCAGGTTCCTCGTAAAGTAATAGGCTCCGCTGCCAATTGCACCCAGATTCACGGCTGCATACTTCGCTCCATTGACATACGAATTGGGTGCAAGGTAAGAGTAACCAAGAAAAATATCGATGCGCGACGGATTGATCGTCTTCGACGGCGCGGGCGCATTAGGTACAGCTGAACTTGACGAGGTGGCAGCAGTTTGTGCCATCAAAGTCGTTCCCAGCCCCAATACGCAAACAGCTGCAATCCAGCGGCCCTTGGTGCGTAAATTTGAATATTCCATCCCTATCTCCTCCGCAACTTTGTGTAAACAAATCTAATTCATTTTTGTAAATTGCAAGCGCTTTGCTTTGTTCATTCCCAAGCGCTGGACGCGTCACGACGCCTCGTGGTCCCGCCTTACGAATCCAATGCAAACGATCCTAATCCGCAGCAATCGCTCACTCGATTAGAGCACAAGACTGAATCAAAAGGTTACCCCCATTTGCGGGGCTAGTCCAAAGGTATACCAAGAGATACCCGAACGCCAAGAATTAATATAGAAATGATGCCGCAGGTGTTATGGATACTTTTCTTCGGACAGAAGACGGAGTTATTCGAGGTTCAGGACCTTCCTTACCGTTCCGCGCTCTCGAAGAATCTTCTCCTGCAGGAGGGTTATGGCATAGATTAACTGTTCCGGACGGGGTGGGCAGCCGGGGACATAGACATCGACTGGAATAATCTGATTCACCCCCTGGACGAGGGCGTAATTATTGAAAACTCCCCCGGAGGTAGCGCAGGCGCCCATGGAAATAACCCATTTGGGCTCGGGCATCTGGTCGTAGAGTCGACGGATGACGGGCGCCATCTTGACGGAGACGCGCCCCGCGATCACCATCAAGTCTGACTGACGCGGCGAGGGGCGAAATACCTCTGCGCCAAAGCGAGCCACATCGAACCGCGACGCGCCCATCGACATCATTTCAATCGCACAGCAGGCCAGACCAAAGGTCATCGGCCAGATCGAGCTCTTACGCACCCAGTTCAGGGCGGTGTCGAGTGTCGTCAGAATGACTCCCTCGTTTTGGTCATATCCATAGTTCACCTCGCGCACTTTGCGCTGATTTAATGCGCTGCTTTCGAGGTTTCCGAAGAGGTAGTGATCTTTCGCTGGGTGTGTCTCTGCCATAAGAATTCGATCTCTCTCTTCTACAGTATCTCGCATTTTCGCGTGCGTGCAATTGTCGAATCAAGTTCGAATTGAGGAACCTGCGGTCTCTCTAGATATGGAAAAGACGATGGTCGCCATGCCAGAAGGTAAGTAGGTGGCGGGTCAGTCTGAATGCCTGTTCGGCAGGAACTCGCTATCCTAAAAGACCATGAGGGTTCTGGTTATTGGCGGCACAGGCTTTATCAGTAAGCATATTGTGCGTCAGCTCGCAAACCAGGACCACGTAGTTGCAGCATTCCATCGCGGTCACACAAAGGCGACCCTTCCGGAAGGCGTACTCGAGATGATTGATTCGGAATCCGTCATGCCGATTCAGAGATTTCCGGCTCAAGTATTTAGTTTCAGACCGGAGGTGGTGATCCACACAGTTGCGATGGGCGCTGACGACGCACAAGCGGCCGTACACACATTCGCGGGTCGCGCGGGTCGCCTAGTGCTGTTGAGCAGCGGAGATGTGTACCGCGCATATGGACGATTTACTCAGCTCGAACCGGGACCAATCGATGAGGGGCTTCTCCCTGAAGATGCGCCCCTGCGTACAAAATTGTACCCATACCGCAGACAAGCATCGTCGTGTGAAGCGCTCCAATACTGGTACGAAAAAATACTCGCGGAACGCGCCGTGCTCAGCGATCCCGCCCTGCCCGGTACGATTCTACGGCTCCCGAAAGTCTACGGACCAGACGGGAATGAAGATCTCGCAACAATCTATCGCTACCGCAATCATCCCGATTGGCGCTGGACCCACGGATTTGTTGAAAACGTTGCGGCTGCCGTGGTGCTTGTAGCGACCCACCCACTTGCTGGCGGCATATACAACGTCGGCGAAGCATACACCCCCACAATCGCGGAGCGTTTGGCGAAGTTGCCGCTGTCGACTATGGAGCTTGATCTAACCGATCAATTGGATTTCGCGCAGAATATGGCATATGACACGAGCCGGATACGAGTTGAGTTGGGCTACCGCGAAACCGTATCTGAGGAAGAAGGTTTTCTACGGACATTGCATGCCGGTTCAGGTTGACCGCCCGTAAAGCTCGCCGACTTGCCGTCGTGGAAGCAGCAATGCTAGACTCCGTAGTCCTTCGAAGTGCTGGTTGCAGCGGTCGCGTGTGCGAGGTCTGTCGCCGGCGTTCGATTTAGATTTCGAGCGGAAATTGATTTCTATCGGCGGGATGAGCGGCTTTCGCTGCGAGCAAGCACGCGAGATGAAATCTCAGCGCCGACACTGCCGATCAACACAACCGCTCCCGGAGAAGGTGTGGTTCCAGCCCCCGGAATGGCCGGGCCATCCGTGTCTTTGCGCACGCGCATCTTTCTCCAGTAGGAATGCTTCTGGAGGACTGGAATGAAGACGTACCTGGGCAACGAGATTCGCAACCTGGCCTTTGTCGGCCATTCGCACTGCGGAAAAACAACACTGATTGAAGCCTTGCTGGCGACCGCCGGCACAATTTCAGCGATGGGCAGCGTCGAGGATGGGACCGCCGTTACCGCATACGACGAAGAAGAAGTATCTCGGCGAGTTACGCTTGCGAATGCGGTCGCGTTCTGCGAGTGGAGCGGAGTCAAGATCAACGTGATCGATACTCCGGGATTCAATATGTTTGTGCCGGAAGCGCGTTCGGCCATGTTACCGGTGGAAGGGGTGGCGGTAGTTATCGACGCAGTGGAAGGTCCGCAGCCGATGACACAGCGAGTGTGGGACTATGCGGAAGAATTTAAGCTGCCGCGCATTCTGGTCATCAATGCGATGGACCGCGAGCGAGCTAAACCGGACGCGGTGCTGGAGAATCTGCGAGCGACATTTGGACGCACCGTCACGCCGGTTGCGCTACCGATTGGAGAAGGATCATCCTTCTCCGGCGTCGTGGACTTGATTGCGATGCAGGCGTATGACTATGGCGCCAATTCCAAGGGACGTGGTCAGTCCATCCCGATTCCAAAAGAAATGTTGGAGCGTGCACAAGCAGGACACGATGCGTTGGTGGAGTTAGTGGCCGAAGGGAAAGACGAATTGATGGAAGAGTTCTTCACGGAAGGTACCCTCTCGGAGGAGCACCTTGTCCCGGCGCTGCATGAGGCGATTCGCGAAGATCGTATTTTTCCAGTGATGTACTCTTCCGGCCTGAAAAATATTGGAACCGATCGCCTGCTGGAGTTTTTCCGTGTATATGCGCCTGCACCCATCGAACGCCTGCCGGTGCCCGCCACCATGTTGTCTGCCAAAAGCACAAAGAGCTCGAATGGTAACGGCGTCGACCCCGTGCCGGAAAAAGAGAACCAGAAAGTGGTCGACAATGGACCGCTTTCGCTGTTCGTGTTTAAAACGATTTCAGATCCGTTCGCAGGCCAGATTTCCTTCTTCAAGGTGTTTTCCGGATGCGCGCACGATAACGATTCTGTCTTCAATTACAAGCAGCAGGCGCAAGAAAAGCTGGCGCATCTTTCCATCATGCAGGGGAAAAAACCTCTGCCGGTGACGGAGCTACATGCGGGGGATCTGGGCGCAGTCGCGAAACTGCGGAGCACGCACACCGGCGACACATTGGGCGACAGCCGCCATGCAATTCTTTACGAACAGGTGCAAAATCCCGAGCCGGCGATTGCGTTTGCCATTGAACCCAAGACGCGCGCCGATGAAGACAAGCTGGCGAATGCGCTGCACCGCATTATGGAAGAAGACACTCTGATCCGTTTCTATCGCGATCCGCAGACAAATGAGTTTTTGATTGCCGGCACGGGACAGCAGCATATCGAAATTGTGGTGTCGAAGCTGCGGCGACGGTATCACACGGAAGTCACGCTGAAGGCGCCCAAGGTGCCATACCGCGAAACTATCCGCACCCATGCCGAAGGGCATGGACGGCACAAGAAACAATCGGGCGGCCACGGGCAGTTTGGCGATTGCAAGATTCGCATTGAGCCTTTGCCGCGCGGAGGCGGGTTTGAGTTTGTCAATGACATTTTTGGTGGAGCGATTCCACGCAATTATGTTCCGGCCATTGAAAAAGGCGTGCGCGAAGCCGCGGATCGCGGCTATCTCGCCGGTCATCCCATGGTGGACTTTAAGGTGACGGTATTCGACGGTTCGTACCATGAAGTGGATTCGAACGAGATGAGTTTCCGCATCGCTGGACGCTTGGCGTTTCGCGATTGCATGGAGCGAGCGCGACCGGCATTGCTGGAACCGGTGATGCGAGTCAGCATCCAGACACCCGATAGCTTTGCCGGAACCGTGATGGGTGATCTTCCGGGGCGGCATGGTCGCGTGTTGGGAATGGAGCCGAGTTCGGTGCCCGGGCAGACCGTGATCCAGGCGGAAGTTCCAATGGCCGACATGCTGACGTATGGAGCCGACCTGACGGCGATGACGCAAGGGCAAGGCAGTTTCCACATGGAGATGGACCACTACGATTTTGTGTTGCCGCAAACCCAGGAAAAGCTTGTAGCTGCGGCAAAACAACATCAGACGGTGCCGGACGACGAAGGATAATCTTCTTTGCTTTGGATACAATCAGCCCATGCAACTGGCAGAATTGGCACGCCGACTGAACGCGCGTTTGGAAGGCAGCGTGGAGAATCCTGCGCCCGAAACCATCGAAATCACAGGCGTCGCGGGCATTGAAGAAGCCGGCGCGCAGCAGCTAACATTCGTCGCCAACCCGAAATACGCTGCACTGACAAAAACCACCCAGGCCGCGGCTGTCCTCGTTACCGAGGACTTCCCCGCCATCGCGGCAGCAACTTTGCGAACGGCCAATCCATATCTTGCGTTTGCGCGCGCCATCGAGATTTTCTATCCGTCACCCATGTATGCTGCGGGTATTCATCCCACGGCCATCGTTGCCCCAACCGCGAAGTTAGGCCGCAACTGTCACGTGAGCGCATACGCAGTCATTGAAGACAATGCGGAGATTGGCGACGGCGCGGTGTTGCTGGCCCATGTCGTGATCTATCCCAACGTACGCATCGGAAATCGTTTTTTCGCGCATGCTCATTCTGTTGTGCGCGAAGGATGCCAGTTGGGTGACGATGTGACCCTGCAAAATGGCGCAGTGATCGGGTCCGATGGATTTGGATTTGCGAAAGATGATGCGGGCCGATGGTACAAGATTCCACAATCAGGCCCAACGATTCTGGAAGACCGCGTCGAGGTGCAGGCCAACGCCTGCATTGATCGTGCCAGCGTGGGAGAAACCCGCATTGGCGCTGGAGTAAAGGTCGACAACCTGGTGCAGGTGGGTCATGGATGCACCGTGGACGAGAATACATTGCTGTGTGCGCAGGTTGGATTGGCCGGCTCATCGCACCTGGGTAAGAATGTCATCTTAGCGGGACAGGCCGCGGTGGCGGGACATTGCTCGATCGGCGATGGATCGATCCTGACGGCGCAGAGCGCGGTGTCGCACGATGTGCCTCCTGGCAAGGTGATGAGCGGATCGCCAGGTCTGGACAACAAACTTTGGCTGCGCTGCGTGGCCGCCTACAGCCGGCTGCCGGAGATCGTAAAGACTGTGCGCAAACTGGCAGAGTCGAAACAATAGCCGCACATCGGTATCCCCTTTTTTCTCGCCTACACTGGAGACATGAGGAAACGGAATCGACTGCGTGGAC
>Ga0335075_10013701_pt1 | contig 12205 bp, 7 predicted proteins | sample Lox_Sample_24_FD_206723 | JGI IMG/M metagenome (GOLD analysis project Ga0335075, IMG submission 206723) | Soil microbial communities from Loxahatchee National Wildlife Refuge, Florida, United States - Lox_Sample_2.4 | ecosystem: Environmental > Terrestrial > Soil > Wetlands | place: USA: Florida... | reverse complement strand
TCCTGCGGCGGTCATCGAACAATTCCGCCATCAGCCAGCCGAGCGAGAACACGGATCCCTGCGGCGGCGGGACGGGCACATGCACCGGCGCATGCGGCGGTAGCGGCGCATGCGGTGGCGGGCTGCTTTCCGTCGGTGCGGACATAAACGCTTCTCCACGCTCGCGAACAATTGCGTTGGCCAGTTCCCGGAATTCGACACTGCATAGAAATTGGTCGAAATTGGTCCCGGATTGCCCCGATTTTGGCAGCCAGCAACAGCCGCTGTCAACGCGTTCTGGAATTCGCCGGGCCGGTCAGCTGGCCGCCGCGGCGCCCGACGGAGTCCACCCGATCGCCGGGGCTATGTGCCGCGCGATCGTGTCCAGGATCCGCGCGTTGTATTCGACGCCGAGCTGGTTCGGCACGGTGAACAGCACCGTGTCCGCGGCACGCACCGCCTCGTCTGCGGCAAGCTCGGCGGCGATCGCGTCGGGTTCCCCCACGTACGTCCTGCCGAACCGCGATTGCACTCCCTCGAGCAGCCCCACCTGGTCGTCATGCCCTTGGTCGCCGAAGTACAGCCGGTCGATATCTTCAGTCACCGGCAGCACGCTGCGGGAGACGGAAACCCGCGGCTCTCGCTCCCAGCCCTGCTCCGCCCAGGCCTGCCGGTACAGCCGGATCTGCTCGGCCTGGAGCTGGTCGAACGGCACCCCCGTGTCCTCGGACAGCAACGTGGAGCTCTGCAGGTTCATGCCCTGCTCCGCCGCCCACTGCGCGGTCGCCCGAGTTCCGGAGCCCCACCAGATCCGGTCACCGAGGCCCGGGGACTGCGGCTGGATCGCGAGCCCACCGCTGACGCCGGTGCGCGCCGGGTCAGTCCGCGCGACCGCCGCGCCGCCGATGGCGGCCAGGAAGATCTCCGTCTTCCGCCGTGCGTTGTCCGCGGCAGTCTCCCCTTCCGCGGGCACGTAGCCGAACGCCTCCGCACCCCGCAGCGCTATCTCCGGCGACCCCCGGCTGACGCCGAGCTGAAGCCTGCCGCCGCTGATGAGGTCAGCCGCCGCGGCTTCTTCCGCCATATAGAGCGGATTCTCGTAGCGCATGTCGATAACGGCGGTGCCGATCTCGATCCGGCTGGTCCGCGCGGCGATCGCGGCGAGCAGCGGGAACGGCGAGGCCAGCTGCCGCTCGAAGTGGTGCACCCGGACGAACGCCCCGTCAACGCCGATCTCCTCGGCAGCCTGCGCCAGCTCAACGGTCTGCAGCAACGAGTCAGCAGCACTCCGCGTCTGCGACCCGTCCACATCCCGCCAGTGCCCAAAGGACAGAAACCCGATCTTCTTCACGCCTACATCAGCACCGCCGACCAGCCCCGGATTCCCGGGCCCACGCCGCCACGTCCTGCTTCGGAAGGCGTGTACTGTCTCATCCGCCGACGCGGAGGCATCCGCAGCGCGCATGCCACCCCATGATCACGGAAACTTTTTTCTTAACGGAAATTCTGCATGCTATACGCAAGCTTTCTTTCCGTGATCATGGGGCGCGCCTACCGATCCAGATTCACGAAACAAAGTCGCCGCGGCGTACGCCGACGACAAAGGAATTCCATTGGGTAGAGCTGAACATCAGTACGGCACCGCGGACATTCTTGCTGTCGCGGACAGCAATTCCCGCTCCATGTGATGCCGCGATTTCTACGCATTGACCAGATCCGTACGAGCGCGAACTTCTTCTCCAGGCGCGTCCGGAGCCAGCAGCGTCGTCGCCAACGGCTTTAACGTGCACCATACCCTTCATTGTGCCACCCTCACGGTCACGTGTCCTTGTAGCCGGGACGCCACCGTACCTCAGCCTCCGGTCCGAAGTATGGATTACACGCAGAGTTTCCTCACGAGTCCTGACAAAACATAGGGAAATGAGTTCCCTTTTGATTTTCGTAGCACATGGTGAATCACGGCGCTGCCGATCTCGACCCGGCTGGCAGGCGCACTGGCAGGTCATCTTTCTATCATTTCCGTGGGGATAAATGCATACGAATCGGACGCAAAAAGTGGTCGAAAGTGATATGAAGATCCACCATGTCCTGTTGCAGGGCTTGCTTCTTGCAGCACATACTGACGACGACTGCGCGAATCCCGATCCGGCGTGTCCCAATAGCGGAAAATCGCCGGGGCTGGGTAGTGAGCTACCCGTGGCGTGTGCAGCCGGAGGGGCGAGCCTACAGACGGAGTTCGCTGCGCCGCACGTGGGCGAGGAAGGCCTTCCACCCTAGGGCAGTCACCAGCAAGACGGGGCCAAGCGGGTCCTGGCTATCCCTTACGCAGACGCGGGTATCGTGCGGTGCAGCGACTTCAACGCAGCTGCCGCTGCCGTAACTGCGGGAGCTTTTCCGCCAGCGGCGGCCGGAGTTATCGGTATCGTCAGTGACACCCGCAGCGCGGTTGGCCCCATCCACGGGGCGACACTATCGCGTTCAGGCCCACAGTCGTGGGACGGTTTCGAGAATTAGCTCCCGCGAGTCGTCCGGAGACAGCGAAGCCGCCACGAACGCATCGAAGATGAGGCGGAAGATATATGTATCCGTCTCGCCTTCAATGTGAAGTTCGTCCGTTGCACCCTCGGTACTGACAACATCGCCGAGCTTGTCGCTCTCGTCCTCCGAACTGAACCCGAACACCATGAACGAATCCGCCCTCAACGACGTCTCGCCCTGCAAGGGCAAGATCCGCAGGTCGACGTTCGGCAGTTGTGCGACCTCCGCAAGATGACGCAACTGCTGGGCCATTACTTGCTTAGTGCCTACCTGCCGCAGCAGCACTGACTCGTCCAGCACCACAGATAGTTGAAGGGGGGGATTGCGCACGGTCAAGACCTGCTGGCGGATCATTCTGGCCTGCACCCGCCGCTCGAAGATCCCAGGAGGCATCAGAACGACTTTCTGATGAGCGGTGTTGACCGCCCGCGCGTATTCTTCGGTCTGAAGTAGGCCGGGGACCGCCACCACTTGCCAGATCAGCGCCGACGCGGCCTCAGCCTCTAGGCCGATGTGTCCCCTGTACTCCGGCGATAGCGCGTCCGCGTAGTTGTCCCACCAGCCACGCTCGTTGGCCTCAACCGCTAGGGCGAGCAACTGGCTTCGGTGGGGTTCGGGGACGCGGTAGTAGTTCAGGAGCTTTTCGATTTCCTCCAGCGGGAAGCTGCCCTGCCCCAGCTCGTACCGGCTGACCTTGGCCGCACTCCAGCCGAGGCCCCTGGCCACCATAGTGCCCGTACGATTGCCGCGGAGACGGCGCAGTTCTGCGGCCAGGCGGCGCCGCCTTACCGTCGGGCTTGCGGACGAGGTCACGTCAGCCTCCCACGTCGCTCCCTGCGTGCCTAATTGCAGTTTGCCCAAGTCAGCGTGTGCGATCCCGGATGTTCACCGGGTATACGGCAAAAAACACCCTAATCGTCTTGATGAGATTCTCATCGTGATTCATGATGAAGGTACCAGCTAGGGGCATCCTGCGCTTCAAGGGGCTGCCATGGAGATCAGGCGCAGAACTAAGCCGGTCTCCAACAGCGTTGTTGGGTCCGCGACGACGACGGTTCCGGACGCCCGCCTGCGCCTGGATCGGTCCGACCGAAGCCCGCGCACCCATGCCCCGTTGAGTAGGCCATTCCGCGGCGGACGCCACGTTCCCGCTGCGCGAGGTCCGCCGGCCTGATCGCGTCACGCAGATTCCCCGGGCATCGCACATAAAAAGGCGCGGCCGAAGCGCCACTTCGACCGCGCCAGAACGAACACCAGACCCGTGATGAGTCCTTGTTCGAGTTACAGCTAGCAACGTTACCCGCCACGGGCAAGATTGCCTAGTCCTACCTCATCCCTATTGTCGGGATCTTCCCGATGACTGGGATCGGTGGGCTCAGCACGGGTCGGTGTGCCTCATCCGCCATGGCAACAGCCAGGAGTGAGACACATGCCTGTGCCAGCCCCCCAGCCACAAGACAACGAAACGATCGTCGTGATCATCTTGTTTCTCGCCGCTCTCACCGTCAGGTACTGGCGTGAGGCGCTGCGGGTCCTCGTGATCATCCTCATCGCGCTCGCCGTGCTAGGCCTGATCACAGGCCTGCACGGCCTGCACAGCGCCCTCGGCCAGCGTGCCTAGCCGTCGGCTAACCCGGAAGACGTCCGCCGGCTGGCCTGGGCCGCGGCTGGCCGGCGGACCCCCGGTGGCCCTAGTGGGTCGCGGTTACCTTCGACAGCCCCGCCGGGGCGTCTGGGTCCAGGCCGCGCAGCAGCGCGGCGGCCAGCGCCAGCTGCTGGCCGCGGATCGTGGCCAGGATCGGAGCGGTCACTTCCGGCACGCCGGGAGGCAGCGGCAGATCGGCGCCGGGCATCGAGCCGCAGACGGCATACGGCACGCCCTCCGCCCTGAGCCTGGCGGCGAGCGCCGTCTCGTCGGCGGCGAACCGCTGCCCGCCGGAGACAATGAGCACCGGCAGCCGGGAGTCGAGCGCGGCGATCGGGCCGTGCAGCAAGTCGGCCGACGACAGCCCTTCCGCGAGCACCCGCGCGGACTCCTTGATCTTCAGCGCGGTCTCCAGCGCGGCGGCGTAGGCGAGGCCACGCCCGGTGACCACCAGCCGACCTGCGTCTCCCCAGCGCGCCGCGACCGCCGCCGCGGGTCCGGAACCGGCCACGCCGAACCCGCCGGTACGGACGGCCGCAGACCCGGCCGCAGACCCGGCCGCGCCGGCGCCAGCACCCGTGGCCGCACCGGAACTCCCAGCGCGGGAGTCCGCCAGCAGCGCGGCGGCCGCGTCCGGCAGTGCCGCGATGTCAGCGGGGGAGACGAGAACAGGGTCATACGCCGCGGCGATCGCGGCCACCGCGAGCATCTCCGCGGTGACCGTCTTGGTGGCGGGCACGGCGAGCTCGCGACCGGCCTCCGTCAGCATGGTGAGGTCACATTCCCGGGTCAGCGGGCTGCCGGGCTCGTTGGTGATGCCGATGACCACCGCGCCGGCCCGGCGCATGTGCCCCGCCGTCTCGACGATCTCGGGCGTCGCGCCCGACTGGCTCAGCGCTACCGCGAGGTAGCCGCTGTAGTCCACGTCGGCCTCATACCGGGTGTGCACGCTTGGCGCGGCAAGCCCCGCGGGCCGCCGGGAGGCAAGCTCGATCAGGTACCGCCCGTAGACGGCGACGTTGTCTGACGAACCGCGGGCCAGCAGCACGGTCCCGGCCAGCCGGCCGGGACGCAGGCGACCGGGCAGCACCGCCCGCACCTCGTCGCGGTCGGCCGCGTGCCGGGCGGCGAGGCGGCCGAGAACCTCGGGCTGTTCGGCGATCTCGGCGGCCATCAGTGATCCGGCGGTCGTGGTGGATCCAGCGGGCATCGTCGGTCCTCCTGCCTCGAAGTCGAAGCGGCGGGCATAGGGAGTCAGCCGCGACCGTTCGGAACTATAAAGGACGGCCACCACCGGACCGGACCCGCGGTGCCGCTAGCCCGCGCATCGGCGAATTGCCTATCAGGCCGGGGCGGCGTCGTATCGTATAGAAGAGCCTCATCGCGAATCCCTGAGGAGACGGATGCCTGTACAGGCCTGCGCGCGTGTCGCTGAGGACGGCCAGTGACTGAGCTTGCTAGCACGATGACCCCATCTGAAATCGCCAGTCAGGCGGCGCGCGCCATCCGCGTGCTCAACGAGCTGACGAACGGCGGAGGCGAACTCAGCCACCCCGGCGACGTCAGTGCGATCGTCCGCAGCCTCGAGCTCCTCGGGCAGGACCTGCCGCAGCTGTGCGAGCAGCTGGCCAGGTTCCTGGTGATCCAGCAGGAAGACGGCCAGCTCGCGCACGAATCCGGCCTGGACACGGACGACTCGGTCACCGAAGTGATCGAGGCTCTGTCCGCCGCGGGTCAGGCGGCCGACATGATGACCGCGGCCCTCACCGAGGCCCGCCGGGCCACCGGCGGGCTGACCGCTCCGCGTTAGGCGCGTCCGCCGGCCACCCTGGAGTGGCGCGGGCCGTGCACGTTAACGCACACTGGCAGCATGGAGCTGCTGGAACGGCAGGCGGCACTGGCCGGCCTGGCCCGGCTCGCGCGGCAGGCGCGCGACGGGCAGGGCGGTATCGTCCTGCTGTCCGGTGAGGCGGGGGTGGGCAAGACCGCGCTACTCGAACGCCTGCAGCGCGACCTGCCCGATGCCCGCTGGTCGTGGGGCGCCTGCGACGGGCTCTTCACGCCGCGGCCCCTGGGCCCGCTGTTCGACCTCGCCGGCCACCTTGGCGGCGACCTCGACCGGCTGTGCCGCGCCGGGAGCGACCGTGAGGACCTATTCCGCGCGCTGCTCCGCCAGGTCAGCGACCCTGGAACGCTGGACGTCCTCGTCATCGAGGACGTCCACTGGGCCGACGAGGCCACGGTTGACATGATCTGGTTCCTCGGCCGGCGCCTCAAGAACGCTTCCGCGCTGCTGATAGCGAGCTACCGAGACGACGGGCTGAGCACGGATCACCCGCTGCGGGTAGTGCTCGGCGGCCTGGCCGGACTGCGGTCGACCCACCGGGTGACGCTGGCGCCGCTGTCACTAGCCGGTGTGCGCGAGTTGTCCGGTGACAGCGGCCTCGACCCGGCCGAACTGTTCCGGCTGACCAGCGGCAACCCGTTCCTCGTGACCGAGGTGCTTCAGGCTGGCATGCGGGAGGCGCCCGCCGCGGCGCGTGACGCGGTGCTTGCCAGGACGGCCGGCCTGACCCCCCAGGCACGTGAACTGCTGGACGTCGCCGCCCTGCTCGGCACCAGGATCGAGCCGGGAGAGATCGAGGCGGCGGTTCCCGGCTCGGCCCCTCTCATCGACGAGATCCATGTCTCCGGGCTGCTCGTCGAAGACGGCGCTCGGCTGAGGTTCCGGCACGAGATCGCCCGGCTGACGGTGGAGCAGGCGATCCTGGCTCACCGCCGAGGTCCTATCCACCGCCGGATACTCGCCGGGCTGCAGAGCCTCGGCTGCACTGACGACGCCAGGATGGCGTTCCATGCGGAAGGCGCGGGCGACGGCCCCGCGGTGCTCAGGCACGCGCCGGCCGCCGCCGCGCGGGCCGCGGCGCTGGCCTCCCACCAGGAAGCCGTGGCGCAGTACCAGCGGGCGGTGCGCTTCGCGGACGGCGCGGAGGTGGCGACGGCCGCCGCGCTGTACTACGCGCTCGGGGCCGAGACGGGGCTGATCGACCGGTGGGAAGACGCCAGGGAGATTAACTCGTGCGCCCTCGAACTGTGGCGCCAGGAGGGAAACCGGCTCCGCGAAGGCGCCGCGCTGACCCAGCTTAGCTGCGTGCTGTCGCGGCTCTGCCGTGGCGATGAGTCGAAAGCAGCGGCCGAATCCGCGCTGGAGATCCTGCGCCCGCTCGGGCCGAGCGGCGAGCTGGCCGCGACCTACGCCGCGCTCGCCTCCATAGCGATGACCCACGACAGCAACGCCGAGGCAATCGCGCTAGCCGAGCAGGCAGCCGGGCTGGCCGAGTCGGTGGGCGCGCTTGAGGTGCTCAGCGACGCGCTCAACACGCTCGGCTGTGCCCTGTCTGGCACCGGCGGCGACTGGACGGAGCCGCTGAACCGGGCGAAGGCCATCGCGGTTTCCGCGAACCTGCCGGAGCCGGCTGGACGGGCGTTCGCCAACATCCACGGCATCTACTGCGACCAGCGGCGCTTCGATGAGGCTGCACACGCCTACGCCGAGGGCGTCGCGTACACGGACGACCACGACATCGGCATGTACGCGAACTGCCTGCGAGGCGGCCACACATTCGTCCTCGAGCAGACCGGGCGCTGGGACGAAGCGGCCTCGCTGAGCGGCGAAGTGCTCGCCATCGTCGCCTCCCCGATCAACCGGGTGAACTCGCTGATCACGCTCGCCACGGTCCGGGCCCGCCGCGGTGACGACAGCCCCTGGGACCTCCTCGACGAGGCGGCCACCGCGGCCGATGGCACCGGCGAGCCGCAGTTCATCATCCCGGCGCGACTAGCGCGCGCCGAGGCGTACTGGCTAGCCGGACAGACCGGGCCGGCGCGCACCGAGGCGGAGCTCGCCGCCGCCGCGACAACAGCGGACGCCCTTTCCTGGGACCGGGGCGCCGTGACCTGCTGGCTGCGCCGCACGGGGGCCGACGTGGCCGTGCCCGGCGAGCTCGCCGACCCGTACCAGGTTCAGCTCGACGGCCACCTGGAAAAGGCAGCGCAGATCTGGGCCGATCTGGGATGCCCCTACGAGGTCGCACTGACGCTCTACGACGCGACCGAGGAGCGGTTGCTGCGCCGCGCTCTGGAGACCTTCGCCGAACTCGGCGCGGCAGCAGCGGTGCGCGTGGTCCGGCAGAAGATGCGCCGCCTAGGGATCAAGTCGGTCCCGGCCGGTCCGCGGTCCGCCACCCGCGCCGATCCGCTCGGACTCACCCGTCGCGAGCACGAGGTCCTCACGCTGGTTGGCGAGGGCTTCACCAACGCGGAGATCGCGGCGCGCCTGTTCATCTCGGTCAAGACCGTTGATCACCATGTTTCCGCCGTGCTTGCGAAGCTCGGCGCCCCCACGCGCGCCGCCGCCGTGACACGCCTCCGGTCGCCGGCGTAGCTCAGGAAAACTAGGTAATCCGCCGCGAAACCTGGGTACTCGCTCCCGATCCACCACCGGCTCTCCCTTCCGTACGGTCGCTGTACAGGCACAACCAAACGAGGGGGAAATCTCATGAACGTCTCTCAGCGCCCACGACGGCTCCGCGGCGTGTTCGCGGCACTCACGGCACTCGGCGGCACGCTAGTCGCGCTGGCGGTCACCGGCACCGCGGCGATGGCCTCACAGGCACCGCCGCCCGCGACCGGGTCGGTCATCCTGCCGCCAGGGCCGTCCCAGGTCACCGTCGCGGGGGGGATGCCAGGCTGGCAGATCACGCTCATCGCGCTCGGCGCCGCGCTCGTCGCGGCCATCCTCGCGGTCTTGGCCGACCGGGTCTGGTCCGCGCGCCGCCGCCGTGCGGCAACGGCGCCGCGGCTGGGCGACAGCCCGGCGCGGGTCACGGGGAGCGTCTGACATCGCTCAGAACAGCGTGTCCTGCCGCGGCGCGTCGCGGCGGCGGGCACGCCCGTTCGCCGCGGACGAGCCGTTGCCCCGGTCGAGGAGAGACGGATCGATCGAGGCGAGGAACGGCGACGGCGCGCACGTGGTCAGCGAGCCGCGGATCGAGCGCTCCGCCGCGGTCAGCAGGACGAGGCGCGTCGTCGCGCGGGTCATGCCGACGAAGAGCAGACGGCGTTCTTCGCCGGCATCGACCTCGGCGCCTTGCCACGGGCGCAGCGGCAGCAGCCCGTCGTCGCAGCCGACGATGAACACGACGGGGAACTCCAGGCCCTTGGCCGCGTGCAGGGTGAGCAGCGAGATGCGATCGGCGCGCGGATCCCAGGTGTCGACCTCCGCGCCGAGCGCCAGCTCGTCGCGGAACCGGTCCAGGTCGTCGCCGCACCGGGCCGCCAGCGTGGCGAGCACGTCGGCGGCGGCGCGGATAGCGGCCTTGGCGACAGCCCGGCCCGCCAGGCCGGCCGAGTCCGCCGGGTCCGTGTCATCGCAGTACGCCAGCGCGAGCCGCACCGCCTCGGCGAGCTGCTCGGCAACAGAGGCTGGCTCGGCTGTATGGCCCACGGAGCCGGTTATAGGCGGCTGTATGGGCCATACAGCCGACGTGGTGGCGGGAGCGGGAGCGAGGACGCCTGGTGGGGGCAGAGCAGCCAGGATCTCGGGGACGCCGGGCATCTCCGCGAGGCGAGCGTGCGACCGCCGCTGGACGGGGAACCCGCGGTTCGCTAGCGCCTCCCCGACCGCGGCCGCCTGCGCCGCCGTCCGGTACAGCACGGCGAAGTCAGCGAACGACAACTGGTGCTGCGTCCGGTCCCGCCCGTCCACCGCGCGGCTGTCGAGAGCGTGGAACGACGCCCCGCCGAGCAGCCGCTCCAGCTCCGCGGCCACGGCCTCGGCTTCCGCCCGCTCATCGGCGGCGGCGAGCCTGACGAGCGGGCCATCGGGGATGTCGGTCCTGGCCGGCACCAGCTCACGGCCTGGCACCAGCGTGCCAGGCCGGATGAGCTGCATGGCGGCGCGCACGATCGTGGGCGCCGACCGGTAGCTTCGCGACAGCCGCACGGACTTCGCGGCGGGGTAGTCCTCGGCGAACCGCAGGAAGTAGCCGACGTCGCCGCCGCGGAAACCGTAGATCGCCTGGTCGGGGTCGCCGATCACGCACACCCGGGAATCGCGGGTGGTGAGCAGCCGCAGCAGCCGGTACTGCAGTTCGTCCACGTCCTGGTACTCGTCGACGAACACGTCGGACCACCGGGCCCGGTACGCCGCCGCCAGGGTGTCGTCGTCGCCGAGCAGCTCAACGGGCAGCGTGATCAGGTCATCCACGTCGACCAGGTCGCGTTCCCGCAGCGCCGCGTCGTACCGCGCGACAAGCGCGGCGTCTTCGTCGGCCACCGCCGGGGCGGGAGGGGAGGTACCGCGCGAAGCACGGGCCCGTTTCGACAATGAGATACGGGCAGCCAGCGCGGCGGGTGAGTCGCCCGCTGACATCAGCCGGAGCACCGCCCGGCGGGTCGGCTCGTCGGCGACCTGCAGGCCGGCGTCGACACCGAGGCGCTTGCAATGCTCGCGGAGGATCAGCAGCCCAAGGCCGTGGAAGGTGGCGACCGAGACCCGGTCGGCGGCTCCGTCCGGCAGCAGCGCCGCGAGCCGCTCACGCAGTTCGTCGCGGGCGCGGCGGGTGAACGTGACGGCCAGGCAGCCCTCGGGCGGCAGGCCGCCGGCGATCCGGTGCGCGATCGCGTGGGTGAGCACCCGCGTCTTGCCGGCGCCCGGGCCGGCCACGACGAGCAGCGGGCCGCCGTCATGGGTCACGATCGCCTGCTGCTCCGGGTCGAGGCCGCCGGGCATGGGCGGCACCGCTTCGGCAGCGTCTGGTTCCGGAGCGGCCGCGGGCGCGGCGGCCGCACGCGTGCTCCGGGCCTTGCGCGGCGCGCGAGGCAGGTCGAACAGCGCCGCGCCCGCCAGCTCGTCGGGTTCGAAGAGCCGGATGATCCCGTACACGCCGTCGTACCCGGCCTCCCGCCGCACCTCGCCGCGGCGCAGCCGTGCGATCGCTTCCGCCACAATCGACGGCGCGCCCGCCGCCAGGTCATCGAGCGGCACGTCGCCGAGGATGGACAGCTCCGGCCCGAATCGCTCCACCAGGGCGGACACCTGAGCGGTCACCGACTTGGACTTCGGGCCGACACCCGCGATCTCGCCGAGGATCTCCGGCAGCTGCACGAACGACGAGAACCCGGCCACACCGTCCGGCCGGTAGCCTTCCGGGCGGTCGGCGAGCGCGTCGACCCGGTGCTGCACGCCGATCGTCGGCGTCTTGCCGCAGACCGGGCACTTCCCGCCGGCTTCCCTGGTCTCTTCCGGCGTCATCCGGACGTCGCAGGCGCGGTGACCGTCGAGGTGGTACTTGCCTTCCTCGGGGAAGAACTCGACCGTGCCGCCGAAGCCGTCGCCGCCGCGCAACGCCTGATAGATCGAGAAGTAGTCGGGGTCCGGCAGGTCGAACGCGGTCGCCTCCCGGCCCAGCATCGGCGGCGAGTGCGCGTCGGAGTTGGACACGAGCCGGTACCCGTCCAGGCTGGACACCCGCCAGTTCATTTCCGGGTCACTCGACAAGCCCGTCTCGATGGCGAAGATGTGTTCCGCCAGGTCGGCGTAGCAGTCAGACACCCGGTCGAATCCGGACTGCGAACCGAGGACCGCGAACCACGGCGTCCAGGCGTGCGCGGGGATCAGATAGCAGCCGTCGCCGCCTTCCAGGGTGATCTCCAGCAGGTCACGCGAGTCAAGGCCGAGAATCGGCCTGCCGTCCGCGGCGAGATTACCTATCTTCGCTAGCCGGCGCGTTATCTCGTCCACTGCGTCCAGCGACGGCGCGTAAAGCAGGTGATGCACCTTCCGCGTCCGGTCGTCCCGCTTGTAGATCGTCGAGATCTCCGACGACAGCATGAACCGGACCGGCGTGCGGCAGGCGGGCGGCAGCGTGTCGTGGACGGCGCGCTCCAGGTCCGGCCGCAGCCGGAACATGCCGGGCCCGTCGGGCACGAGCTTCGTACCGAGCTCTTCGCGCCACGCCGGGTGCGTGAAATCCCCGGTCC
>Ga0335075_10013700_pt1 | contig 12206 bp, 10 predicted proteins | sample Lox_Sample_24_FD_206723 | JGI IMG/M metagenome (GOLD analysis project Ga0335075, IMG submission 206723) | Soil microbial communities from Loxahatchee National Wildlife Refuge, Florida, United States - Lox_Sample_2.4 | ecosystem: Environmental > Terrestrial > Soil > Wetlands | place: USA... | reverse complement strand
CTCGGCCGCCTCTGCCGCATCTTCGATGCGCACGTAGTCCTCCCGCCGGGCCAGGCGCCTCGAGCCGGTGTAGAACAGCTGCGCGAGCCAGTCGAGCGCCTCCCCCGTGGTGTTGAGCCCGACCTCAGTCACGTAACCGTGATCGGCGACGATGCTCGGATAGTGGGTGACGTCCTGGTCGGCCAGCGGCTCGCTGATCACCGAGTTGAAGCAGCTCGACGAGCCTGCCATCTCGCTGACCGGACCGCCCTGCATGACGCCGGCCCCCAGAGCGCAGGCGATGCTATCGCCTGCCCCGGCCACTACCGGAATTCCCTCCGGCAGGCCGAGGCGATGCGCGAGGGCTGGGCGGATCTCCCCCGCGACGCTCCAGGAGGGAACGACGGAGGGAAACGTCGCCGTGTCGAGGCCCATTCGGCCGATGAGGTCAGCAGCCCAGCGGCGTGCCCGCAGATCAAGCAGAGCGGTCGCGGCCGCCATCGACCAGTCAGTCGTCGCGTTGCCGGTCAGTCCGAGCGCGACGTAATCGGTCGGCTGGACGAACCGGCGAGTCGCCGCGAAGATCTCGGGCTCGTGCGCGCGCAGCCAGAGGATCTTGGCGGCGACGTGAAACGCCGCTGGCACGTGGCCGGTCAGCCGGTGCAATGTGTCGTCGCCAAACTTCTCCCGCATCCAGGCAGCTTCGGCGGTCGCCCGGTTATCGCGATAGATGATGCCAGGGCGCAGCGGCCTGTCGCGGTGGTCAAGCGGAACCACGCTCGGGCACTGCCCCGTGACGGCGACGGCGCGCACCCGATGGTGCTTGCCGAGCGATTGCGCCAGCGCGCCGAGCGCGGACAGCGCGGCCGACTGCCAGCGCCGGGCGTCCTGTTCCGCCCATCCTTCGGCCGGCAGGAAAGTCGGATAGGTCCGCCGAACCTCGTGCACGGGCATGCCGGAGACATCGAAGGCCGAGGCACGAGCGCCCGACGTTCCCACGTCGATGGCGACTAGCGCCTCCGCGCCGGCCGGATCGCCCCCGGTCGCGGGACTCGCCCGGCCACTCATCGCTGGCCGCCGCTAGCCCCGGACGAGCTGCGCGTCAGCCCGGTCCTTGCTGAGACTGATGAGCGCGCCGTTGAGTGCCCCGGTCGAATAGTCACTGCCGGGGTTGAGGATCAGGCTCTTGCGCTTGCCGAGCCGGCGGATGCCCGATGCCTCGTGGATGTGCCCGTGCAGGCCGGCCAGTGGCTGCCGCTCAATCTCGAGGTCCCGGACCGCGGTGCTGCCGACGGCCTTGTACTGAATCTGGCCGAGAACCGCCTGGACTCGCAGATTCTCGTCGAGCGCGGGCGCGTCGTCGAGCTGACTGTTGTAGGGCGGCGGGTGCAGGTTGAATATGGCGCGCTCGGGGCGTTCGAGCTTGTCCGCCATCTCCTTATAGGCAGCGGCCAGCTCCTCCTCGGTCTGCTCGCGGTAGGTGTGCCAGGGGGTGGTGTTCGCGTATCCCCAGCTGATCATCTCGTGCTCGTCGTCAACGCGAACTACCTTGCCCTCGGCATGCACGCCCCAGGGCGCCTGGTCGAGCATGTCGGCCAGCTCCGGCGGATCATCGTTGCCGAGCATCAGGTAGAGCGGCACCCCCCGCGGCCGCAGCCGCGTGTCGGCGATGTCCAGCCACTCCGCCAGCCGCTCGCGCATGAGCCGCAGGAAGAGCGCATCGAGGGTGCCGTCTGCTTCCATGGCCTCCAGCTCGCCGGGCTCAGCTCGGTAGGGGTAATAGCCGTGGTCAGCGATGAGCTTCTCCAGCTCGGCCAGCTCGCTGCCGTCACTCAGCTCGTAGCGGCTGCCGACAAAGGTGCACTGCCAGAGGCCGTTCGGCCCGCGGACGATCGACTGGATCGCCTTGCCGGCGACGTCCCCGCCGAGCACGAGCACGTTCGGCTTGTACACCTGCGTGGCGTTGACGAACTTGCGGAAGCACAGGCTCGAGCCGTGCAGGTCGCTGACGAAGTAGATGAGCGTGCTCTTGGCCACTGAGTCTGTCACCGCCCTTTCTCGGTCGCGCTCTGCCTGGCGCGCCTTGCCGCGGTCATGAACTGTGCTGCGCGATCCGGATCCACTGCGTTCCAGGTAATGCCGCCGGCCTTCAGCGCCGTTCCCACGATCGCTCCATCGGCCCGGTCCAGGACGGCCCCGACGGTCTCCGCCGTTACCCCCGTATTCGCCAGCACCGCCGTGCCCGGCACCGCTTCCTTCACCTGGCACAGCTGCGTCAGGTCCGTCGGCTCGCCGGTGATCGCACCGCTGACGAGGAGCGCGTCGACCCCCAGGCAGACCGCGCTCCTGGCCCGCTGCTCGATCGTGCGATGGCCCACTGAGCTGGCGAATTCGGGCGTGATGTTCGCAAACAGCGCGACGGACTGCGCGCCGATGTCGATCCGGTAGGCGCCGATCGCGCCGAAGTCCGGCCGCATCAGCCCCAGGTCGCTCTCGTACACGCCGGTAACGACCTCGCGGATGAAACTCGCGCCGGTGGCCCGCGCTACCGCGAGGCTCGCGAACGGGTCCCAGACAAGATTCACCCCGTACGGCCGGGAGATCTCGCGCTTCAGCTCGCCGATCACGGCGGCCATCGCGGCCACTTGCGCTGTGCCGACGGCCAGCTGATACGGCAGGTCGGCCTCGTTGCAGAAGAGCAAGCCGTTTACGCCGGCCTCCTGGAGCACCTGCACGTCATGCGCCGCCGACTCGATGATCGGCTTCAGCCCGGCTGCCCGGTCGTGTTGCGGCCGCCCGGGCAGCGCCGGCAAGTGCACCATCGCGATGATCGGCTTGCTGACTCCGAACAGGTCGCGGAGCAGGGAGGAGGTCATTGGCCCACCGCAAGCGGTGCCTCTGGGGCAGCCCTGTCGCTGTCCCCGGCGGCACTCGCGCGGTCCTCCGCCAGCGGCGCAGGACCACCGGACTCGACCAGGATCACCTCCACGCCCTCGCGGGAGATGCGGTCCACTTCGGCCGGATCGGCGCTCCGATCGGTGACGATGGTGTCTACTCGGCTGATCGGCACAACGGTGCTCAGCGCGACATCGCCGAACTTCGAGCCGTCGGCCAGGACGATGATCCGCTCGGTCTTCTCCAGGGCCGCGCGGATCACGCCGGCCTCCTCGTCGTTCAGATCGGTAACGCCCCTTCGTGCCGAGATTCCGGCGGCGCCGATGACCGCGACATCGGTGTTGTAGCGCTGTACGCAGTCCACTGCCGCGGGTCCGACACAGCTGAGCTCGTCTTGCCTCACCATGCCGCCGGCCATGATCACGCTGACCCGTCCGGTGCCGAGCAAGCTCGCGACGACCAGGGACTGAGTGATCACAAGGAGCCCGTCGCGCGTGGCTGTCAGCCGGGCGAATTGCTCAACGGTCGACCCAACACCAATGAACATCACTCGCACATCCGCGGTCAGCTCCGCGGCGCGCATGGCGATCTGGCGCTTCTCCTGCGCGTGGTGCAGCATACGCGCGTTCTGGGTGACCTCGAAGGCCCCTGCTGAGCGCACAATCCGCGTGGTCGCGCCGCCGTACGTTCGGCGGACGAAACCGTCCCGGTCCAGTCGGCGAAGGTCGCGGCGGATGGTCATCTCCGAAACGCCGAACTCGCGGGCCAGGCTGCTCACCTCGACGGCCTGGTCCGCTGCGATCCGCTCGAGCACTTTGATGCGCCGTTCGACCGCTAGCACCGCTCTCCTTTAGATGTTCAGTTCTGGCGCTCAGGGTGATCGTTGATGTCCGAATGATTGACAGTTCTTACCGATTATGTTCGACTTTAGCCAGCCTCACAAAACCGGTCAACGGGGGACCAGCGGAGGCCTGGGCGATCAGGAGGAGCTCATGGCAACAGCAGACCAGTCCCAGAGCCGGCTGTTTGTCCGGAACAGCACCGGCCTCGTGCGGTCAGCGTCGGCGGTCGATGCGACGATCTTCAACGCGGTCATTTCCGCGCCGATTGGGTCGACGCTTGCCTGGTCGATCTTCTTCACGCTGGTCGCCTTTCCGGGCGCCGATCCCGTCGGGGTACTGGTCATCACGCTGATCATCAACATCCCGGTGCTGATCATGTTCGCACTCCTGGGCGCCAGCATGCCTCGGGTCGGCGGCGATTACGTCTGGGTGAGCCGCATCCTGAATCCGCCGCTGGCGCTGATCTCCAACCTGTGCATGATCATGGGCGGCCTGCTCGGCGCGGCCTACTTCGCCAAGTTCTTCTCGATCTTCGCCCTCGGGCCTGCTCTCGTCGCAGGTGGCAGCCTCGCTCACAATCACACCCTGATTAGCTGGGGCACCTCTTTCGAGACCAACGACACGTGGATCCTGATAGGCGCGCTCGCCATGGTCGTCTTGCAGACGTACGTGCTGATCCGCGGCACGAAGTCGACGTTCCGCTGGCAGAACGGCGCGTTCCTGATCGGGATGCTGGGCATGGTGGTGGCGTTCATCGTCCTCGGAGTCGCCACCCGGCACGGATTCGACTCCAACTTCAATGCCCTGAACAAGAGCTTCGGCGGCGGCACCGTGCAGCAGGTGATCGCGTCCGCGGGCGCGCAGCACGCTGCGCCGCATCTCAGCGACATGAGCGCGACGCTGCCGACCGTGTTCTCGATCCAGGGCTTCATGATGTGGAACTTCTGGTCGGTCTACATGTCGGGCGAGCTCAAGAGCGCCTCCAACCGGCGCCGCCAGCTCACGGTCATGTTCGGCGCGCTGGTCTTCGACGTCGTGCTGCTGATCATCGGCGCACTGCTGATCTTCCACGTTGCCGGATACAACTTCATGTACGCGGTGAACGCGTCGGGGAACAAGGCGTACGCGATCCCGTCGGGGGGGTTCTACTCGTTCCTGGCGGCGCTGTCGGTCAACGTCCCGGTCATCACAGTGATCATCCTGGGCTGCTTCCTGTTCTGGGCGCTTCCGTCGATGATCGCGAATACGTTCATGCCGATCCGGTCCTTCTTCGCATGGTCGTTCGACCGGCTGATGCCAGAGAAACTCGCTGACGTCAACGAGCGGACGCACTCGCCGATCATCGCGATCCTCACCGTCAACGTGATAATCGCCGCCCTGACGATCTGGAGCGTCTATTCCAACGTCTTCCAGCTCGTGCTCGGGCTCATCGTGCTGGCGGGATGTCTCGGTGTCGTCATCGTCGCCTCGGCGGCTATCGCACTGCCGTTCCGGCGGCCCGAGCTGTACCGGGCCTCACCGGCGAACGTGAAGTTCCTCGGGATCCCGGTGCTGTTCATCGTCGCCCCGCTGTCGATCGCCATCTTCGTAGCGCTCGCGGTGGTGTCCACCCAGTACCCGGCGCTGGTCATGAACGGCAACAGCGCGAACTTCTGGTGGATCCCGGCGTGGTTCGGTGGCTTGTGCGTGGTGGGTGCGGCGCTGTACTACATCCCGAGGTTCATCCGCGCCCGCCGTGGCATTAACGTCAGCTTCGTCTACAAGGAGTTGCCGCCAGAGTGACGCCGAACGCTTCCGACGCCCAGGAAAACGGCATCCTCACCGACATCCGCGCTGAAGCGGGACGACTGAGCGCCAGCGCGCTCCAAGCCGGATTGCCAGCCCGCCTGATCGGCGGGCTGGCAATCTGGCTCCGCTGCCCAAGCGTGCGCACCGGGCCCTTTGCCCGCAGCTACGACGACATGGACTTTGCGGTCGCGGCCCGCGGAAGCGCAGCGTTCAAGGATTTCCTGGCGGCGGAGGGCTACCTGCCCGACCGCTTCTTCAACGGCCTGCACGGCGAGACCCGCCTGTACTTCGCCGCGCCAGACGGCAGATGGTCTATCGATGTCGTCATCGACGAGCTGACCATGTCCCACCGGCTCGACTTCCGGACCCGGCTCGACGGGCCATCACCAACGGTGCCGCTTGCCGACCTGCTGCTGAGCAAGCTTCAGGTGTGGGAGATCAACAGGAAAGACCTCGGCGACACCCTCTGCCTGCTCGCCGACCATCGCCTTGGCGCGGACGACTCGGATCCCGAGGCGGTCAGCCTCCAGCGCATCACCGCGGTGCTCGGAGCTGACTGGGGCTTCTGCCACACGGCCGAGCGCAACCTTGGCAAGCTGGCCGAACTATGGACCGAAGAACCGCTCCCGGCGCCCGCAAACGACGCTGGCGAACAGATCGAGTCCCTGCGTCGCGCCATTGACGAGGCGCCGAAGACCCGCGGCTGGCGGATGCGAAACCGCATCGGCGAGCGGGTGCGCTGGTACGAGGTCCCGGAGGAAGTGGGGCACTAGCCTCTCGCTGCGCGCTAAGGAGCGAATGCCAGCAGCCGGCTACTCGGGTGCTGCAGACGGCGCGCCTGCCATCTTGGCTAGCTCGGCGTAGTCGTAAGCCGACTCGGGCTTCTGGCGTACGAACCCATCGAGCATCTTGGCATCCTCGCCGACGAGGATCCGCCAGGCACCGTGACGCACGCCGTCCAGGATGATCTCCGCCGCCCTGGCCGCGCTAAGCGGGGCCTTGTCCCGAAAGTCGGCGTTCATCTGCACGACGAACTTGCGCAGGTCGTCGGGCGACGGGCTGTCGGGCAGCAGGCCAGCGCTGATCAGGCCGGCCTGTGCGGCCGCGGGGAGTAGTTCCTGGGCCTGAGCGTCGGTCATCTCCTCCAGGTCCGGGATACCGTGGGCGCGGAAGCTATTCGCGACGATGTCGGTGCCGACATGCCCGGGCATCACGACAGCGACCCGGACCTCGGGAGCGTTCGTGCGCAGGTCCTCGATGAGTGCCTCGGAGAAGCCCCTCACGGCGAACTTGGCCGTGCTATAGGCGGTGTTCGGCATGCCCGGCCCGAGGGTGGCCCAGAAGCCGTTCACACTGCTGGTGTTGATGAGGACCCCATCACCGCTGGCGATGAGCAGCGGCAGGAACGCGCGGGCACAGTAGTACACGCCCCACCAGTCGATGGCGAATGTGCGTTCCCACTCCTCCCGCGGATCCTTGACGAATGTCCCGGCCCCGCCAACCCCGGCGTTGCTGAAGACCAGGTCCACATGATCAGTCTCATGCTCGGCAAGTAGCTCATCCCGGAAACGAAGCACCTGGGCCTCGTCGGAGACGTCGCAGTCGTGACTGCTTACCCTGACCCCGGACGGGGCGCTCTCGCGCGCCATCATTGCCGTCTGTCCGACGGCCTCGGCGTTCCAATCGCACGTCGCGACGGAACTTCCCTGCGCCGCAAGCTGACGGACAAGCTCGCGGCCCATGCCCGATCCTCCGCCGGTTACCACCGCGAGCTTGCCCGCGAAGTAGCCGGTACTGCCCTGCCCGGCGCCCTCGGCAGCCGATGCGCCCTGTGCCATCTGCTCCACCTCCACTTGGCCTGGCTGGCGTGGACCAAGCCCGTCACTAGCCTGGCGACACGCCGCCTAAGGCGCAAACCCAAAGTTCGGTCCCGGGCGCGCGACGACGCCGCAAGCGTGGCGGCTAAGACTGCAAGTACTTCATCGCTGCGATGACCCGGCGGTTGTCACTGTCAGAAGGAAGCAGCCCAAGCTTGGCGAAAATGCTGGCGACGTGCTTCTCGACAACGCCCGGTGAGATGACAAGGGTCTCGGCGATGGCCGTATTGGAACGGCCCTGAGCGATCAGCGACAGCACCTCGCGCTCGCGCGGCGTCAGCGAAGATAGAGCGTCAGCACGACGACTGGCGGTCAGCAGCTGCTTGACCACCTCTGGATCGAGGACCGTACCACCGTGCGCGACCTGGCTGATTGCCTCGATGAAGTCGCCCACGTCGGCGACCCTGTCCTTGAGCAGGTAGCCGACGCCGCCGCGCGCTCCCGCCAGCAGTTCGGTGGCAGACCTCGTTTCGATGTACTGGGAGAAGACCAGCACTCCGACGCCGGGATGATCACGCTTGATCGCGTGAGCGGCCTGCAGTCCCTCATCGCGGTGAGTCGGCGGCATCCGGACGTCGATGATCGCGACGTTGGGCTGAAGCTGGGCAACCGCCCGCAAGAGCGAGTCGCCATCAGCGACGGCTGCGACGACTTGATGGCCGCGCCGGGTCAGCGTCTGGGTAAGGCCATCTCGCATGATCGCCGCGTCCTCAGCGATGACGACGCGCAGCGGCCCAGGCTCGTCGTTCCGGTTCATCAGGCATGCCCCGGCAGGCTGACGGTAATGCGAGTAGGGCCGCCCGCGGGACTGTCAATCGTGAGCTGCCCGTCGACTGTTTGCACACGCTCCAGCAGGCCTTCAAGTCCGCCTTCCGGGCTGAGCCTGGCCCGCCCCAGGCCATCGTCGGACACCGTCATCCCGAATCTGTCGCGGTCGCTCGTGACGCTGATCTCGGCTTTGCTGGCACCAGCGTGCTTGGCCACGTTCGCGAGCAACTCGGCGGCGCAGAAATAGGCGATCGCTTCGATCGCCGGTGACGGCCGATGCTTGACGTCGAGCGCCAGACCGACCGGTACTGCGCTTGTCTCGGCCAGCGAATCCAGCGCCGGGCCGATGCCGTGGTCCAGCACTGGCGGATGTATACCCCTGGCTAGGTCTCGCAGTTCGGCGAGCGTCTCCTTGGCATTGCGGTGCGCGGCGCTGATGAGCCTCTGGGTGCGGCCGCCGTCACCGGCGAGATCAGCGGCCGACTCCAGGTTTTCTTTGATCTCGCCGAGTGTCATGGCCAGCGCCGCGAGCCGTACCTGGGCGCCGTCATGAAGGTCCCGCTCGATCCGGCGGAGCCGCGCCGCCGACTGGTCCACCGCACGGGCCCGGCGTACCTCCAGCTCGCGCGCGCGCTCGGCGGCCGCGGCTATTCGCGCCTGGGCGTCCCGCTCGGCCTCGAGCTGGGCGGCCCTCGCCTCCAGCGAGGCGTAACTCGCGGCCCGGTGCCGGTAGGCGATGGACTCGCCGACGACCCAGGCCGTCAGCGACACACTGCCCAGCAGCGCGGCGGCGGCCAGGATCGAGTCCAGCGGGTGCCGGGAGTTTGCCGGTCCCCACCGCTCTATCGCGATCGCGGACAACGCTATGCAGACGGCCAGGCACGCCACCGAGGTGCGCGGCGCCGTATTCGCGGCGACTGTGTACAGCAGCACAGCGAGCACTATGTCAGCCACGGTTGGCTGCCAGGCGCCGATCAGGTAGCCGCCCCCAGGTGACAGGCCGTACACGACCTGAGTGGCCGCTACGGCCACCGCCACAGCGAATGCCTCCACCGGGTATTTCCGGCGCGCAAGCACGGTGGCGGCGAGTGCCAGGCTGACTACTCCGATGAGCGGATCTGCCGTCGTTTGGCCCAGGCTGAGGAGAAGGATCGCGCCTGCGAGCGCGACGTCCGTTTCCCACGGATGGCGGCGGAGCCACGCCCACGCGTCGTGCATGAGCACAGCGTACGGCCCGGCGCGCCGCGATCCGTTCGGCTCGGACTGCCTCCGCATGTGCTCAGGCGTCCCTGCGGCGCAGCACAATTGCACCGGCTACTAGCAGCGCGGCTGTGTAGCCGGCAAAGACGGCGAGCTGAACCCACGGAGAGAACATGTGTGGGATACCGCCTTGCGGGTTGGTGTAGGTGATCTGGGGCACCAGGTACCCGCCTGGCAGCCACCGCTGGGCGTCGTTGAGCCAGGGCGTCGGCAGTGCCCTGGATAGCTCGGGGATCAGGAACAGGCACCCGTAAGCCGCAGCGATGGCGCCGGCCGTGTTCCGCAGCACGGCGCCGAGGCCCAGCGCGAACAACCCGGCCAGCGTGACGAGCAGCGCAGCCTCCGTCACCGCCCGCAGCACCCCCGGCTGCGATAGCGTCGCTCCCGCGTGGATGCCCGTCAGGAACCGCTGGCCGATGAAAAAGGACAAGAAACTGGCCGGGAACGTAGCCGCCAGGGCGACTGCCGCGAGCACCATCGCCTTGCTTCCGTAGACGATTCCCCGCCTCGGCAGCACGGTCAACGATGTCCGCATCATCCCGGTGGAGTACTCCGAGGTGATGGTGAGCGCGCCGAGCACCACGATGACAAGCTGGCCGAGCAGTGCCAGGCCGCTGACGCTGTTCTGGGTCGGATCCACGGCTCCCCTGGCCTGGGCTGACATTTGCGCCCAGTGCGCCGAAGTGCCCGCGCAGAAGACAACAGCCCAGATGATGCTGGCCAGCAGCATCACGCCGATCGAGGCGTAGGTCGAGCGGACTGAGCGGATCTTGGTGAATTCTGACCGGATCGCGCCCGTGAAGCCGGCTCGCCTGGCCCGGACAGGCCGAACGCCGCGAAGCGCTCCGCCAGAGGTTACCGCTGCCATTGTCATGCCTCCGTTCCGTTGAATGCCGTCGGCCGGCCCGGCTGGTTCGCCTGGTAATCCAGGCTGTCGGCTGTAAGTTCCATGAACGCCTGCTCGAGCGAAACCTTCGACGTCGACAGGTGATGCAAGCGGATGCCATGAGCGAACGCAAGGTCGGCAACCTGGTCCTGGGTCAGGCCGCGAACTTCGATAGCGGCCTCGCCATCGGCTCCCGCGGTGTCGGTCGGGGCGTTGGCCGTCCCGCCTGCCGATGCGATCGCTGCGGACAGTGCGCTGGGTTGCGGCGTGCGAACCAGAACTGCCTGGCGCTGGCTGCCGGCGATGAACTCGCTGATCCCGCAGTCGGCGATGAGCCGGCCCCGGCCGATCACGATGAGGTGATCGGCGGTGTTCTCCATCTCCGACATCAGGTGGCTGGATACCAGCACAGTGCGGCCCTCAGCCGCGAGCGACTGCATCAGGGTGCGGATCCACCGGATGCCTTCGGGATCCAGGCCGTTCACCGGCTCGTCGAACATGAGGATCTGCGGGTCGCCGAGCAACGCCCCGGCGATACCGACCCGCTGGCTCATGCCCAGCGAGAACCCTTTCGAGCGCTTGTGCGCGACATCGGTCAGCCCAACAATGCCCAGCACTTCGTCAACCCGGCTGGCGGGGATGTTGTTTGTCTGGGCGAGGCACAACAGGTGGCTGCGAGCACTACGGCCGCCGTGCATCGCTTTGGCGTCGAGCAGCGCCCCGACTTCGCGCATCGGGCTGGCGAGCTGTGCGTAGGGCTTACCGCCGACGGTGACCGTCCCCGCGCTCGGCTTGTCGAGGCTGAGGATCAGGCGCATGGTTGTTGTCTTGCCGGCGCCGTTCGGGCCAAGGAAGCCGGTGACAACGCCGGGGCGGATGGAGAAGCTGAGATCGTCGACCGCGACGGTCGAGCCGTAGCGCTTGGTGAGACCAATGGCCTCAATCATGGGGTGCTCCCTCGATAGCGTTCTGGCTGCTCACGCTACGGATGCGGGCGCTCTGGCCCCAGCCGGCTGACTCCCATCCTGAGCTGGGGGATTTCCCCCATGGGCTGCCGTTGACCGGCCCGTTAGCGCCTGGCCGGGCGTGGAGGACGTAGACGCCGCATGGCCGCGCAGTCGAGTTCACTTACCAGGCGCGGCTGGACGCCGGCGTGCCGCACGCGGAGATCCCGCGGCTGTAGCGCTTCATCAGCGCCTTCGTCATGGGCTGGGCGCTGTCAGAGGCAAGCGGCCGCTTCGCGGCGAGCCGGATGAGCGGCCAGGAACGCAGCTGCTTGGCCCCGACGAGATGCCAGAACGCGAACGACTCACTATCACTGCCGACCTCGTGCGCGGCGCAAAACAGCGGATCCAGTGTGGTTCGCAGTTCTGCACTCAGGCTGCACGGGCGATAACGGCGGTGACGAGCGGCACGCGGCCGAGCGGCGGGCGTGGCGGGCGGCGGCGCAGTGGCAATATCAGGTCCAGGTCGAATACTGGGGCCCACCCCTGTACATCCAGGCCGGCAGCGGCCAGCATCTCGGTGAGCTCGCTTCTGGTGTGCATCCGGCCGCGCCGTCTAGCCAGTGTGTAGAACACGCGCAGGTAGCCGACCGCGTGCAGGTCGGCTAGGACGAAGAGGCCACCCGGAGCCAGCACCCGCCTGACCTCCGCCAGCCCGTCACGCTGACTGGCCCAGTGATGGAACGAGACCGTGCTGATCACCAGATCGAACGTCGCGCCGGCAAACGGCAGCCCGGCCGCCGTTGCCTGGACCAGCCCGGCAGGCAAGCCCGCCTGCCGGGCGGCGCGCAGCATCCCCGCCGCGGGATCCACACCAGCCAACGCGGCGCCAGGCCACTGGCCAGACACCGACCACAGCAGCGCCCCAGTGCCGCAGCCGATGTCGAGCACCCGCTGGGGGATAATG
>Ga0335075_10013699_pt1 | contig 12206 bp, 14 predicted proteins | sample Lox_Sample_24_FD_206723 | JGI IMG/M metagenome (GOLD analysis project Ga0335075, IMG submission 206723) | Soil microbial communities from Loxahatchee National Wildlife Refuge, Florida, United States - Lox_Sample_2.4 | ecosystem: Environmental > Terrestrial > Soil > Wetlands | place: USA... | reverse complement strand
TCACGTGGGCGGAGACGCCTTCGACTACTCGCTAGCCGGTGGCCGGCTGCACGTATCGCTCTTCGACGGAGTCGGCCACGACCTGGAGGCCGGGCTGATCACCACCGTCGGCATGGCGTCCTGCCGCTGCGCCCGCCGGGCGGGGAACACGCTGGCGCAGACGGCGGCCGATGCGGACGACGCCATCGCCCGGCACTTCGGCGACACCCGCTTCCTGACCGCCCTGCTGGGCGAGCTGAATGTCACCACCGGCCAGTTCAGCTGGATCTCCTGCGGGCACCCTCCCCCGCTGCTCATCCGCGACTGCAAGGTCATCAGGGAACTGGCCCGCGTGCCCCGGCTCCCCCTGGGCCTGGCCAGCATGGACCCGGCCGCCGCCGGCGGCAACGGGTCCCCTGACGGCCCGCAAGCGGGCGACACCGCCGCCGTATACACCGAACAGCTCCAGCCCCGTGACCGGATCCTGCTGTACACCGACGGCATCACCGACGGGCGATCCGCCGACGGGACTCCCTTCGGGCTGGACCGGCTCACCGACTACGTGATTCGGCACAGCAACGCCGGGATCAGCACGCACGAGACACTCCGGCGGCTCAACCACACGATCCTGGAGTACCAGAATGAGCGGCTGTCCGACGACGCCACCATCGTCCTGGTTGAGTGGATGCCCGACCGCCACGAGGACATGCTGGCCTCCGTGAGCTGACCGGCCCTCCGGCCAGCCGGCGCCATCGAGCATCTCGGCGCGCTGGATGTCGTCTACGCGGGCATCACCGAGGCCCACCGGGCGGCGACCGAGGCGACCGAGGAGAGGATCTGAGCCTGGCCACTCAGGACGTGCTGATCGGGCACAGCCGCCACCTGGAGCGTTCCACTGGCTCGTCCGGGCTCACCTGGAAAAGCCCGACGGCGCTCTGCGCACGGTCGGACCTGGAGAGGCCTAGTGTTCAGGATGGTCGATCACGCAGAACTCATTGCCGTCCGGGTCGCGCAGGACAATGAAGTCCGCCCCGTCCGGATAGGGCCACTCATCCACGCGCGCCGCCCCGAGCTTTACCAGCCGCTCGACATGACCGGCCTGCTCGCTGGTGTACAGGTCCAGGTGCACCCGAACTGGTTCCTCAGGCGGAGAGCCGGCTTGCTGGAGGGAAACCGGCAGCCGCCGCCCAGCCGGGTCGACCAGCATCACGAATTCCGGATCCCAGTCCTGGTCACGCCGCACATAGCCAAGGGCAGCGGTCCAGAAGTCCACCGCGCGGTTCATGTCCTGCACGTTGACGACCACGGTCGCCAGACGCAGGTCACCTACTTCTTCACTCGCGTCAGTCATGCCGGTCGCACTACCCGGTGACGGCGGTCATAGCCACCCATCCGTATCGTCCACTGACGTCTGGGTTACAGGACCGCTGCACCTCGCGCCGAGGTCGGCCGGCCTGCGCGGCTCAGCCGAGTTTGCGCAGCTCGGGCAGCAGCTCACTCTCGGCCCATTCCATGAACCCGGCCTGCTGGTCCGCGCCGACCTGGACCAGGGCCAGATGGGTAAACCCGGCCTCGATCCACTTGCGGGCCGCGGCGAGGTGCTGCTGGGTGTCCGGGCCACAGGGCACGAGTTCAGCGATGTCGTCCTCGGTGACCTGCTCGCTGGCCGCGGCGAAGGACCGCTCGTCGGGCAGCTCGGCCATGACGTGCCAGCCCGACGCCGCCCACCGCCACAGTTCGCGGGCCCGGGCCCGGCAGGCGGAGTCGTCCTGCCCGTAACACACGGCAAGCTGGCCGTACCGGGGCCGGTCTGCACCGGCGGCTTGCTCGAACCCTGATACCAGCGACCCGTCCGGCTCTGTGGCAATCATGGCATCACCGTAGTTCGCCGCGATCTTGACCGATTCCGGCCCGGAGACAGCGATGCCCACCGGGACCGGGGTATCCGGCAGGTCGAACAGCCGGGCGTGCTCGACCTGGAAGTGCTGGCCGCTGTACTGGACGTAATCACCGCCGAACAGGTCGCGGATGATCTCGGCGGCCTCGGCGAGCCGCTGGTGCCGGATCCGGGGCGACGGCCAGCCGCCGCCGATCACGTGCTCGTTAAGCCGCTCCCCCGCCCCCAGGCCGAGGCGGAACCGGCCACCTGACAAGATCCCCATGGTGGCCGCCTTCTGTGCCACCACAGCCGGGTGGTAACGGAACGACGGGCAGGTCACGAACGTCATCAGCGGCATCTGGCTGGTCGCCTGGGCCGCGGCGCCCAGTACCGACCAGGCATAGCCCGAATGGCCTTGCTCCTCGATCCACGGGAAGTAATGGTCAGACATCACGGAGAAGTCAAAGCCTGCGTGCTCGGCGGCTACCAGGTCCGACACCAGCTGCCGCACCGGCGTCTGCTCGCACATGGCGGTGTACCCGAACTCAGTCATGGAGCCGCCCTTCCCCAGCCGCGGCGGCCTAACCAGACAGGCGCGGCCTATCGGGGCCGCAGCGGGCCGACTGCGGGAACCGGCCGCTAGGAACGAGTCCCGACGAGGCTGGCCGCGGCTTGGACGCAGCCGGGCCGGGTCCAGGCGCCGGTCGGAACGGGCCAGCTCGCGCAGGGTGCGCCAGCCCGCGGCCGGCCAGGTGATCGTTCAGGTAAATGCCCAGCAGTTCCTGTGCCATCGCCAACCACCCGCTCACGCTTCCCTGGATGCTCGCAGCGGCCCTTCCCGCAACTGAAGCACTTACCCATGGCAGCCGCGCTCATTGCTCATCGCGCCTGTGGGAGTTGTCGACTATGCCGGGCAGCGCTCATATCAGCCGTATCGGCGCACTTCCTCGGGAGGCGAGGAGATCAGGGCTGGTGCGACGCTCGCTGGAGCGGATTTGTCGATGCCGTAGGGCCGCCGGAGGCCGACCCCGGACACGTCGGCGGCTTCCTCGCCCGCATCGGGCTGGACCTCAAACCCTGAAGGCTCGGTCAAGACCGCGTGGCGTTGTCGCTGTGTTGCAGCTCAGTGGCGATGGTGGTGCTGAGCTCGTTCCAGCTCTGCTCAAATTTGGCTACGCCGTCGCGTTCAAGCTGAGCGGTGACGTCATCGAAGTCGATACCGACGGCCGCGAGCTGGCCGAGTACGCGCCGGGCTTCGTCGTAGTACCGGGTGATCGTGTCACCTTTGACATGGCCGTGATCGGCGAACGCCTCGAGTGTGGATCCTGGCATGGTGTTGACGGTGCCGGATGCGACCAGCTCGGTGACGTACATGGTGTCGGGGTAGGCCGGGTTCTTGACTCCGGTGGATGCCCAGAGCGGGCGCTGTGGCTGAGCCCCGAGCTTGGCCAGCTTTTGCCATCGCTGACCGGTGAAGACTTCCTCATAGGCCTGATGGGCCAGGCGGGCGTTGGCGATAGCCGCCTTTCCCTTGAGTTGTGTGGCCTGGCTGGTGGCCACCTGGTCGAGCCGGGTGTCGACCTCGGTGTCCACGCGGGAGATGAAGAAGGAGGCGACAGAGCGGATAGCGGCAAGGTCCCGGCCGTGGGCAGCGGCTTGTTCAAGGCCGCTGAGGTAGGCGTCCATGACAGCGCGGTACCGGGGGAGGGCGAAGATCAGGGTCACATTGACGCTGACCCCCTCGCTGGTGACTTGCGTAATAGCGCTGAGACCTTCTGGGGTGGCCGGGATCTTCACGAACATGTTGTCGCGGTCCACTGCGGACCGCAGGGTGCGGGCCATGTCCGCGGTCGCGGCCGCGTCGCGGGCCAGCCGGGGGTCGACCTCGATGGAGACCCGCCCGTCGCGGCCAGCTGTCTGCTGGTAGACCGGGGCGAGGACGTCACAGGCGGCGCGGACGTCGTCGGTGGTGACGGTAAAGATCGCTGTGTCGGTGCTGGCGCCCAGCTCGGCCAGGTCACGCAGCTGGTCGTCGTAGCGGTGGCCCTTGGACAGGGCTGAGGCGAAGATGGTGGGGTTGGTCGTCACGCCCACGACGTGCCGGCTGGTGATAAGGGACTGGAGGGCGCCGCTGGCGAGCAGCTCGCGGGACAGGTCGTCCAGCCATACCGCCACGCCCTGGGCGGACAGCTCGGCAAGCGGGTCCTGGTGCGTGTTACTGGTCATGTGCAGGCCTTCCGGTTGTAGATGCGGCCTCAGCGGTCATGCGGGCAGGGCGGTCGGCGGTGCCACCGGTGTTCGGGGCGAAGGCTGCGTGCGGCGTCACCGATGATCTTCTCCCAGCCGCCAGTGATCCCCGCTTCCACGCTGACCCGGGCCCGGATGGCGGGTGGCAGGACCGTATCGTGGTAAGACGGGTCCGCTTGGGCGAGCCAACGCTGGTCAGGGGATGACGGCGTCGACCGTCTTTTTCAGCGCACTGGGCCGGGCGGGCGACCTGGGCGCTTTCTGGCGGGCTCGCTCGAGCTTGGTCCCGAGTTCCTGCAGCTGTTTGCGGCCGAGGCCGGCCCGCACCTTGGGGAACCAGTCCTTTTCTTCTTCCTCGATGTGATGCGTGACGTTCTCGATCAGCACTGAGGCCTTGGCGTCGTAGCGCTCAGCCCCGGCGGGCATGCCCGCTAGCTCCATGCACAAGACGTCGGCCACGTGATGTTCTTCGTAGGACTCCAGCACGTCGTCCTTCAGGTTGGGGAGCAGTGCGCAGACCTCCGGATACATCACCTCATTCTCGATGTAGGTGTGCACCGTGAGCAGTTCGATGATCCGCCCGACGATCTTGGCTTTCTGCTTGGCCGCCTTGTCACCGGCGGCTTGGAACTTCCGGAACTGGCTGCGGATTTCCTTGTGATCGGCCTTCAGCACGACGATGGCATCAGATGACATGCTGCTCCTTCCGGCTCGCTGGGCGTCCGGCGGTGGCTACCCGCCGCCTCTGCCAGCAAACACCGGCGCCAAGCCCACGCGGCGGGGATGGGTTTAGGTGAGCGGACCCACGAGCTGCACGCATCGCCGCCCGCACGCTACCGGTTAGCACGAGCGCCAGCCTCGGAGCGTCGCCGGACCGCAGCAGTCCAAGGGGGCAAGAGCCGCGGCGGACTCGCTCGGCGACCTGAGGCGAGATCACTCGCGGGAGAAAACCGGATGGCGCAGGTGTGCAGGTCCCGCGTGCGGGCAGCGGAGTGTGCGGGTCAAGCAGTGTGCTCGTAGCGTCCGCCCGCCGTTGGGGGGCGCGCCGCAAGGAGGCAGCCATCATCAACACACCCCCGTCCGAACTCGACGGAACTGTCGCCGGCATATTCATTACCGCGATTGTCGCGACGCTGGGCCTCGTCATATTGCTCGGAATGGTCTACTGGGCAAACAGTCACCCAGACGTCAGAAAACCGAAAGCGCAGCAGCCCGGGAAGGCTCACCGCCCCGTGCGGACAGCAGACCCGCGAAGGGCCGTGCCCAGCCCCAAGAAGCCAGGCAGCACATCACCGCGGGCATCAGCAGCGTCATCGCCGGCACAGGCCCTAGACCCCGAACCGGCTGCTTCCCGGCGCGACAAGAGCGGGCTGCCTGTCATCATCTTCGCCAGCCTCACGAGTCTTTTCACCTTAGCCGCGTGGCTACTGCATCGGCGGCGCACCAGCGGCCGACCCCAGGACCATCCCGGGCATTGATTCTCATTGCTCCAATACTGGTGGCGCAAATGTGCGCCGGACCGATGAGATGAAATGGCCGCCAAGCCCCCGCACGAGAGCGGAATCAAGAATACTGGCGCTTGGAAGGTTGTCAGAAGAAAATGAGCCAGACGTCGTGGACGCGGGCTGGTGGAGGGCGAGCACGGGTGGATGAGGCAAAGCGCCGCCGGAGGGACTTCATCCGGGCCAATCATCCTGACCGGGGCGGAGATGTGGATGTCTTCCTCGCGGGCTTGCGATTGTTCGATGAGCAACCCGGCTCATTGGAGCCGCCGCCCGGGGTGGTGCCCGTGGCGCACCAGCCATGGCCTGTCCGCCTGATGGTTGCGATTGCCGGGCGGCTGCGGCCTGGTAAGCGCGCGCGGCGGGTGCGGTAAGCCGGCACGCCCGCTGCCAACCAGGTGAGCAGCTACATCGGCAACAACGGGGCCTGGGTATGGCCCGCCGCAGCCGCCATGTGCCTGCTGATTGCGCTCGCCGCCGCTCCGCTGGATCATGGTCTTGCTGGTCTCCACCGACCGGGCCGGAGACATCACCCTGCCCGGCCCCAAGAACCACGGCACCACCACACTGCCGCCGGCCGCCCTCACCGGCGCCCTGGCCGGGGGGTCGGAAGCCACCACGGCGTTGACTCCGTCAGGGGCCGCATAATTGGCGACGGCCAGCCCTCAGCTCGTACTCAGCGTCACCGTCACTCCGGCGGCCGACCTGCCCGCGCTGCACCGGCGGCTGGAATCCGAAGCCCTCGCCCACGCCCGGCAGGCATTCGGCCAACAGGACCTGCCTGTTCAGGCCGCCCCCAATGTCAGCCGCCATCTGCCTTAACACAGAGGTCTAGATTAGACCTCCGTTTACGGGGTAATTCGCGGCAAATGATCGCCCCGAAGGATCGCGACCGTGTTCTCGCTGGGCGTTATCGGTTGGTGAAGGTGCTCGGCACTGGCGGGATGGGAACGGTCTGGCTGGCTCGCGACGACCTCCTTCACCGGCAGGTAGCGGTGAAGGAGGTCTCGCCGCCATCGCAGATGACCGCGGGTGAGCGCGAAATCTTGCGCCAGCGGACTCTGCGCGAGGCACGTACCGCGGCACGGCTGAATCACCCGAATGTGGTGACCATCTTCGACGTCGTGGACGATGGCGGCCACCCCGGGATCGTCATGGAACTGGTCTCAGCCCGGTCGCTACGGGACATCGTGGAAGAGGACGGGCCACTGACACCTCAGCAGGCGGCCAGGGTGGGCGTGCAGGTGCTGGCAGCATTGCGCGCCGCGCACGCCCTTGGCATCGTGCACAGGGACGTCAAGCCAGGCAACGTGCTCATCGAAGCGGACGGGCGCGCGGTGCTCGCCGACTTCGGAATCGCCCGTGCGCAGGACAGCTCCACTCTCACGACGTCTGGAGTCATCGTCGGCTCGCCGTCCTATATCGCACCGGAACGGGCCCGCGGAGAGCACGGCGGTCCGGAGTCAGACCTGTGGTCGCTTGGAGCGACCATCTACTCCGCCGTGGAGGGACGGCCTCCCTACGACCGCGCGGGAGCATTGGCGACGCTGACGGCGCTGGTCACCGAAGACCCCGACCCGGCCAGCCGCTCCGGGCCGCTGTGGCCGGTCATCAGCGGACTTCTCCGCCGGGATCCGGCCCGCCGCCTCGGGCCTGCCGATGCCGAGCTTATGCTTCGCAGGATCGCCGAGGCGGAGGACGTTCCCGAGGCCACCGCACCTCCCGCGTCTGCCGACAGCGCTATTCCGGGCGCGGCCGGCCCGGCGGCCCGGCTCGAGCACGCAGAACGCACCACCGCATTTCATCCCTATATCCTGCAGCCGACCGCACCGCTGCACCGGGCAGAAGCAGTCGCGCCGCCGCACAACGCGACCGGTGAGGACGTCACGCCCACCCCGCCCACGGGGCTTCCCGCCACCACTGGAGTGGCATCCACCAGCGGGCATCCGGCGGCCAGCGTCTCGCCAGCCGATGACGCTGCGTCCTGGGCCAGGAGCGCGGAGCCCGGGGCTGGGATTGCGGAGCTCGGGGCTGGCAGCCAAGAGTCCCGGCGCGGGCACACGGAAGGATCTGGGCCAGAACTCGATGCCGTCGTCCCGCCGGCTCAGCACCACGCGCCTGCAGCGGCCGACACCAGTGAGCCGTCTGCAGCACGGCCATCTCCGCCTCCGTCCGCGGCCACACCCGCAGCCAGCGAAAACACGCTGATTCCGGGCATCAGGGACCGTCCGGCATCCGGGCCGGAACCCGAGGACGGCCGAGCCCCCAAGCCGCGACGGCTCATATGGATGGTAACTGCAGTAGCCGCTTTAATGGCAGCTGCCAGTGCGCTGGTTGTACTTAATGCCTTCGGCCCTGAAATCTCCGGCCATCATGCTGCTCTGGCCCCAGCGCACCGTGACCACTCAACCACCCGGCCGACGGCCTCAAAGTCACCCGCATCCGGGTCATCGCCTTCATCCGGTAGTTTCACGCCATCCCCATCGCGGCCAAGCTTCGGGGCGCAGGCGGCCGTGCCTGCCGGATATCACAGGTATGCCGACCCGACTGGCTTCTCGATCGCCGTGCCTGACGGCTGGGCCGTGTCACGCCAGGGAACCTACGTCTACGTCGTCCCGCCATCGGGAGGAAGTTTCCTGATCATAGACCAGACCGACCACCCCAAACCCGACCCGCTCGCCGACTGGCGCCAGCAGGAGGCCAACCGGATCGGAACTTATCCCGGTTACCACCGCATCCGTCTCCAGGCCATCTATTACCCGCAGGCTGAAAAGGCAGCGGACTGGGAATGGACATACTACAAAAACGGTGTTCTCACGCACGTTCTGAATCGCAACATTCTTGCTAACTCTAAACATGCGTATGCCCTGTACTGGTCCACACCCCAAAGTGAATGGGACGCGGATTTCCATATATTCGGAGTCTTCGCACGTACGTTCCAGCCAGCCGCGCCGTAAGCTTTGAGCGCAGCTAACCGGCCAGACGTTCGTGGGCGGCGCTGCTACATGCCAGCCGGTCTCGCCATCGATGGCCTTGAGCGGGCCGAGACCCTTGACCCGGCGGTCAAGGCAGGCCAGCGGCTGGCCGGGGCGGTCCCGGGAGGCCGGTTCCGGGACATCCTGCACGGCGTGTGGCTCGGGCCTACGTAAGTAGCCCCGACCGGGAACGTTCAGGCAGACCTTCCGCCGATGGCCGAGATGCACACCGTGGCCAATTGCTGGCGGGCGGCCGGACGCAGGCGACCGCGCGCGGGTGACTGGCGTCCTGCGGGCGGACGGCCGGCTGGGCCGGGTCCGGACCCGGCCGTGAGCCGGACGCCGCAAAGGCGGGCAAGGTAACGGAAGATCCTTCGCCACCCACCAGGCCGGGCTGGCTAGTCGCCAGCCTGGCGAGAACCACGAGTCCTGCCAGCGTGGCCAGCACCGCCAGGGCCGCGGCTGCGCCGCCCAGGACGCCGAGCTGGGCCGACTCGCCGAGCAGGAGGTTGCCCGCGGCCAGGCTGGCCACCGGGGTGACCACGGCGATCACGGGCAGGGTGATCATCGGCCGGCCCGCCTGGTAAGCGGTCTGCGTCAGCAGCAGCGAGCACGGACCGCCCAGCATCAGGGCGTAGGTCGCCCAGGAGCCGGCCATCCCGGTCAGCCCGCCGCTGACGACATGCGAGAACACCATGGTCACGACGGCTATCCCGGCGTCGGCCAGCCCCGCGGCCACGGCCAGCAGGACGGTGCGGCGGCTGCCGGCGGCAGCGAGGCCGGCGGCAGCGAGCGGCACCGCACAGATGGCCAGACAGGCGCAGGCCAGCCCGGCATGCCCGGGCACGCCTGCGACACCCCTGGCGGGCAGGGCCAACGCGACGAAGGATCCGATGCCGACGACGACGGCCAGGACTCCGGCCCAGGCGATCCAGCTCAGCCGGCGGCCCGACCACAGCCGGACCGTGCCCACGCTGAACAGCAGCGACGAGGCGACCAGCATCTGCACGATCGTCAGCGGGCCGGTGCGCAGCGCGACCGCGTGGGCGACGAATCCGCCGAGCTCGGCGCCGAAGCCGAGCTGCCACCACGGGCGCCGCACCAGCAGCAGGAGCAGCCCGGGCCGGCCCGCCGTCTGGCTGGGCGCCGCGGCCGCCTGGCGCTGCTGCAGCGCGGCACCAGCTCCGTAAAGGACGGCTGCGGTCAGCGCCCACACCAGGGCCGTCACCGGAGCACGCCAGGGCGGCCCGCCGGTGACGCCGCACCCGGCAGGGCCACCGCCTCCGAAGGCCTCTTCGCTATGTCTCTCGTCACGAACAGCGACATGCGATCGACGCTATCGACGCGATACATCGCGAGTCCATCCGGGATTCCCCCGATATTCCCCGGGGGTAGCCCCCCCATTGCGCCCCCGTGCTTGCGGCCCAACTTGACCCCTGGCCGGCAGAAAGCCGCCTGCCGCTGCGCCAACCTGCCCGTGCTCTTAGCGCCGGACAAGCGACGGACAGATGATCAAGGCCCGACCGCCACGACCGGCGGTCAGGCCCTTGACCTGATACTCCACTGGTAGCCCTGAACGGATTTGAACCGGCGCTACCGCCTTGAGAGAGCCACTATCACAGTTCAACCCGGGCCGACACCAGGCCCGCCTGTCAGGTATTGTCCGGCAACAACAACCTGGCAGCCATGAGCAACCGGGTATGGGACAGTTCCCTCGACTGGCCCACCTTCGAAGGAACCGGCGAGACTGCCACGAGCGAGGAGGTCGCCGAGACGGTCGCCCGGGCAGCCGCCAGCTCGTGATTGCCGTCGCCGACACTTCCGGCATCATTGCCGCCTCCGATCGCAACGCACGCGAGTCTGCGGCATGCCGAGAAGTCTTGCAGCAAGCGGGAACGGTGATCATCTCGCCGCTCGTGCTCACCGAGGTTGATCACCTGGCCAAGGCCCGCTTCGGATCCCGTGCCCGGACCGCGACCATAGATTTCGTCATTGCCCAGGCCCAGCAGATGCGATTCCAGATCCCCGAAACCGGCCTCGAGCTCCTAAACACCGCGCGCCTAGTCCAGAAGCAGTACGCCAGCCTCGACCTGGACCTAGCCGACGCAGTCAATGTTGGGCTCGCCGCCCAGTACCGGACCGACGCCATGCTCACACTCGACCGGCGCGGGTTCCGGGCGGTGCACCCCCTCACCCCCCATAAGCGGTTCCGGCTCCTACCCGATGATCTCGATCAGTAGCTGCCGCAACGGAGCATCTGACGCGGGCCATAGTTGGCCCCTGATCGTCTCCCGCCATTCGAATCAACGGCCGCATTGCCTACCGCAGGAGCCCGTTCACGCGGTCCCCCGCCGGCCGCAGTCGGCTAGGCCGGCCGCCAGCGTCATCGTTCATGTCATCGTCATTGCGGTTGACTGATTGCCAGGACCAGCATCGGCGGCGGATGTCAGATGGCGGCGTGGTGTGCGTCTGAGTTCGCCGGCCCTTCTGGCAGGGCTTGGTCGCGCCGGTCAGCTTGTACATGGGTCTGTCCTGTCGTAGGTGGGAATCGTGTCGTTTCGCCGCAGGCGCGCTGCGGGCAGTCAGACCACCTGGGTAAGCGCGTCGGCGGGCCGCAGCTTGGCGATCCGCCAGCTGCCGAACGCGCCGGCCAGCAGGGCGCCGGCCACGGCCAGGACCACGGCCAGCACGATCACGCCCGCTGTGATAGATGGGTGCAGCGGGATGGCGACCACGTGCGACGCCGTGGCGGGGTCTGCGGTGGGCGGGACGGCGCTGCTGGGGCTCGCCGCCTGGGCGGTGGCCTGCGAAAGCGCCGCAGAGGAGCCCGGGACCGTGGCCGAGATCTTGGGCGCGACCGTGGTGATGATCGCCGCGCCGGCGAAGCCCAGGCCGGCCCCGGCAGCGCGCTGAGCACGCCGGCCTCGGCCTTCTTCACCCCGGCCGAGGCGGCACTCACGGTGACGACCAGGCCGATTCCCACGGCTAGCCCCAGGGCGACGAAGGCCGCCTGGTGCATGCGGCAGCGCAGTTCGCGCCGCAGATACGTGATAAAGAACATCGAAGACTCCTCAACGGTCAGGTGGGTAACCGGTCGGCGCGGGCCGGATGGCCGGGAGCGCATTGGTCCGGTCGGCATCGGTGCGGAAGACCTGGCCGACGTGGGGACCCAGACCCTGAGAAACCTGGGCGCAAGCCTTAACGGTTCGCAGAACCCTGCCGGATCGTGAGGTGGCCGTCGTTCATGACGCCGGTGCGCTGGGCGCGGCGGGCGATGGCGGTGTCGTGGGTGACCAGCACCAGGGTCAGCCCGCGTTCGCGCCACAGCTTTTCCAGCAGGGCGATGATCTCATCGCGGGTGTCCTCGTCCAGGTTGCCGGTTGGCTCGTCGGCCAGCACCACCGTCGGCTCCTTGACCAGGGCCCGGGCGATCGCGACCCGCTGCTGCTGGCCGCCGGACAGCTCCGAGGGCAGGTGGGCGGCCCGGTCGGACAGGGCCACCGAGTCCAGCGCGGCGGCGATCCGGGCCCGCCGGCCGGCCGCGCTGACGCGGAGCGGGATGAGCGCGGCTTCGACGTTTTCGGCGGCGGACAGGGTGGGGATGAGGTTGAAGGTCTGGAAGAT
>Ga0335075_10013698_pt1 | contig 12206 bp, 9 predicted proteins | sample Lox_Sample_24_FD_206723 | JGI IMG/M metagenome (GOLD analysis project Ga0335075, IMG submission 206723) | Soil microbial communities from Loxahatchee National Wildlife Refuge, Florida, United States - Lox_Sample_2.4 | ecosystem: Environmental > Terrestrial > Soil > Wetlands | place: USA: Florida... | reverse complement strand
TCCGCGGCGTTCAGCCACGGCGGGCCGCCGGTCGCCCGGGCCAGCATCAGGTTGCGCTGGTGAGCGACCTGCTCACCCTCGCTGAGACGCACGCCGACCAGGGCACCCATGCCCGTGTTCACGCCGTACACCGGATCGCCGCGGCGCAGCACCTCACGTGCCGCGGCGGCCTGCCGGTCCACCGCCGCGAGCAGCGCGGGCGCGATCTGCACCCCTTCCCCGGCGGCGATGCGCAGGATGAGGCCGGGATCGAGGTCAGCGGGCGCGGTGATCAGGCCAGGTGACGGGTCCTTGGTGTCGTCTGGCGAGGTCACGGGCGCCCGGTGCTGCCGCGCTCAGCCCTTGGTCGCGTTCCACAAGAAGAACTGCCCCTGCGCCGTCGGGTAGGTGCCGGTGACATTCTTCTGTGAGGCGCTCAGGTAGTCGTAGAAGTAGGCGTAGATGATCGGGGTCTGCTCGAGGAGGAGCGTCTCGATCTGGCCGGCGATCCGCCGCTGGGAGGACAGGTCCACCGCGGCGATGAAGTCATTCGAGAGCGTGTCGTAGGTCGGGTCGTTGAAATGGGCCGCGTTCCACGAGCCTGTGCCGGTTTTCGAGTTAATGGTCTGCAGCGGCGCTTCCAGGTACAAGTTCGGGACCGCGCGGGCGCCGTAGTCGACCAGGCTCATTTCCCCGTCCAGCCAGTCGGACGTTCCGAACACGGCCGAGCCGTAGTACTTGGTCGGCGTCTCGATCGTGAGGTTGATGTCCACCCCGATCTGGGCCGCCGACTGCTTGACGATCGCGGCGAAGTGCGGGATCTCCTGGGTCGTCTCGGTGAGCAGCGGCGTGGAGAAGCCCCGCGGGACCCCGCCCCTGGCCAGCAGTTCCTTGGCCAGCTTCAGGTTCTGGGTGCGCTGCGCGATGCTGGTATCGGTGGACTTGAAGATGGGGGCGAACGGGCTGTCGTTACCGACCTCGGCGTAGCCCTTGAACAGCGCGGCCACGATCGCGGGCCGGTCCAGGGTGTAGGCGATGGCCTGGCGGACGTAGTTGCTGGTGAACGGGTGGGTGTCACAGCGCATCGAGAGTTCGCGGTGCGTGGCCGCCTTCAGGCTGATGACGTTGTAGCTCCCGTTCAGCAGCTGCGGGCTGGTGGCCACGGAGAACTGGTCGAGGCAGTCGATGGTGCCCGCCTGGAGGGCGGCCGTCATCGGCGCCTCGTCCGCGTAGAAGGTCCACTCGATCTTGGAGGGCAGCGCCTTGGTTCCCCAGTAATGCGGGTTGCGCACGTACGTCGCGCCCACGTTCGGGGTGTAGCTCGACATCATGAACCGGCCGGTACCGGGGAAGGTCTTCTGGTAGTCGGAGAAGTCGAACCCGTTCGGGACGATGATCATGTTGTAGTTGTCTTCGGACACCGCGTCGACCCAGCCCGCGTCCGGGTGCTCGAGGTGGAACGCGACGGTGCTGTCATCGACCTTGACAACGCCGTCCGGGCTGAGCGTGCCGCCGAAGACGGACAGGGCGTTGGATGAACTCGACGGGTTGGCCTGGGTCTTGAAGCTGTAGACGACGTCGTCCACCGTCATCGGGGTGCCATCGTTGAACTTCACGCCCTGGCGGATCTTGAAGGTCCACACCGAGGCGTCGGCGTTCGGGCTCCAGCTGGTCGCCAGCCACGGGTGGTAGTTCAGGTTAGTGTCGGTGAAGACGAGGAACTCGCCGACGTTGCCGATCAGCTCGAGGCCGCCCTGGTCGGCGATGGTGATCGGGTTGATCGCCGCCGCGGGGACCAGGATGCCTGCCTTGATCGTCGCGTTGGCCTTGCCCTTGGGCGCCGAGCCTGAGCTGGTCGGACTGGAACTCGAGCCGCCGCAGGCGGCCAGGATGCCGCCCAGCGCCGTCGCCGATATGCCCATCATCGTGCCGCGGCGGATGAAGTCGCGCCTAGAGATATGTCCAGCGAGGAATTCGTCGATGACGTGTTCCTGAACGGGCCCCCGCCCTCTGCGCAGCTTGTCCAGCCGTCCATGGTCGATGCGTCCGGTGTCCATGACACCCCCTTGACCTAGGCTCGCCGTCGGTTACCCACGGCGTCGGATAGGGAACCCTACCGTGCGGGACAGCTCAAACAAGCCTGCCGTTCATATCCATTCAATATCGCTTGGTCCCGGCAGCTGACGTTTAGTTCCCGATCTGTTGCAGGGCGCGCAATTCGGACGGCGGTATGTGGCAGCGCATCGAGTGCCCCGGCTCGACCTCGGCCAGCGGGGGCTCGGTCGTCTCGCAGATCCCGCTGGACAGCCGTCGCGGGCAGCGAGTGTGGAACACGCATCCCGAGGGCGGCTGAGCCGGGCTCGGGATCTCCCCGCTGAGGATGATCCGCTCTCGCTGCGCGCCGTCCAGGCTCGGCACCGCCGAAAGCAGGGCCTCGGTGTAGGGGTGATGCGGCCCGGTGAACACCGCCTCGGCGCTTGCGTACTCCATGACCCGGCCCAGGTACAGCACGGCGATCCGGTCGGCCAGATACCGGACCACGCCCAGGTCGTGCGAGATGAACAGGTAGGTCACCCGTTCCTTGGCCTGCAGGTCGGCCAGCAGGTTCAGGATCGCCGCCTGCACCGACACGTCCAGCGCCGAGGTGGGCTCGTCACAGACCAGCACGCGCGGGTTCCCGGCGAACGCCCGCGCGATCGCCACGCGCTGCTTGAGCCCGCCGGAGAGCTGGGCCGGGCGCAGCCCCAGGTGACGGGGTTCCATCCGGACCGAGCGGACGATCTCCTGCAGCGACTGCTCGCGCTCCGCGCCGGTCAGGCCGGCCAGCTTGGTCAGGGACCGGTCGATGATGTGGCGCACGCTGTGCCGCCGGTTCAGCGCCGAGTCCGGGTTCTGGAAGATGATCTGCATGCCCTTGAGCTGCTCGCGGCTGCGCTTGGTGGCCAGCGGCGCCAGCGCGCGGCCATCCAGCTCGAGCGACGAGCCCGTGTCGGGGGGCGTCAGGCCGACCAGCACCCGGGCCAGCGTGGTCTTGCCGCTCCCGGACTCTCCCACCAGGCCGAGCGTCTCGCCCAGGTACAGGTCGAGGTCGACGTCGACCAGCGCCGGAACCTTGTCGTGGTGCACGGTGTAGGTCTTGGCCACCCCGCGCAGCGAGATCACGGGCGCGGCGTCGCTGTCCGGGGCCGGGAGGCGCACGTCCTCCGGGGTCGCCCGGGGCAGCAGCGGGGCTCGCTCGTGGTAGTGGCAGCGAGCGGTCCGGTCTTCGCCGACCGGGTACGGCGGCGGCGACTCGGTGGTGCAGCGCTCGTCGGCCAGCGCGCAGCGCTTGGCGAACACGCACCCGGCCGGCACCTCGCCCGGCGCGGGCAGGAAGCCGGGGATGGTGTCCAGGCGGCCGTGGTCCTTGCGCTGGCCGCGGCGCGGGATGCAGCGCAGCAGGCCGACCGTGTACGGGTGCTGAGGCTGCTCGAAGACCTCGTGCGCCGGGCCCTCCTCGACCAGTTCGCCCGCGTACATGACCCCGACGCGCTCGCACATCTTGGCGATCACGGCCAGGTTGTGGCTGATGAACAGGATCGCGGTGTGGAATTCCTCGCGCAGCGACGATATGAGCTCGAGGATCTCGGCTTCCACGGTGGCGTCGAGGGCGGTGGTCGGCTCGTCGAGGATGAGCAGGTTCGGCTCCGCGCCCAGGGCCATGGCGATCACCACGCGCTGCAGCATCCCGCCGGAGAGCTGATGCGGGTAGGAGCGCAGCACCCGGCCCGGGTCGGAGATCTGCACCTTGCGCAGCGCCTCCTCGGCCCGCCCGGCCGCATCCGCCTTGCTCAGCCCGGCGACCTCGAACACCTCAGCCACCTGCCGCCCGACCCGGATGGACGGGTTCAGCGCGCGGCCGGGTTCCTGGTAGACCATCGACACGGTCCGGGCCCGGAGCGAACGCAGCGCGCCGCTGTTGAGCGAGGCGAGATCCTGGCCGTTGACCGTGATCGACCCCGAGCTGACCTTCCCGTTCCGCGGGAGGTAGCGCGTGATCGCGAGGGCCATCGTCGTCTTGCCGCAGCCCGACTCGCCGACTAGCCCGAACGATTCGTGCTGTCCGATCTGGAACGAGACGTCCCGTACCGCGAGCCGGTCGGTCCCCCGCACCGTGTAGCTCACGTCGACATGCGCGGCGTCCATGACGACCGCCTCGCTGAGGCGGTCACCGGTGCCCGGCGAGCTGATGTCAGTGCTCATGGGCGCGCCTCCGGCACCGTATTGACGGGCATCATTGGATCAGCACCGATTCGATGGAGTCGGCGATGAGATTGACCGCGACCACGAGCGAGGCGATGGCCAGCGCCGGGAAGAGCGTCTCCCACCAGTACCCGGCGGCCAGGTACTGGTAGCTGCTGGCGATGTCGGCGCCCCAGTCCGGCGTCGGCGGCTGGATGCCGAAGCCGAGGAATGACAGCGTGGCGATGGCGAAGATCGCATAGCCGAGGCGCACGGTGAACTCGACCAGAATCGGGCCCGACACGTTCGGCAGGATCTCGACGAACATGATGTGCGCGCCGCTCTCGTTGCGGAGACGGGCGGCGGCGATGTAGTCGAGTTCTCGCTCCTGGAGCACGGCCGTCCGCACCGTCCTGGCGATGAGCAGGGCGAACACGAATCCGATGACGAGGATCAGGGTGAGCGTCGACGGCCCGACCGCGACCACGAACAGGAACGCCACGATGACGACCGGGAGGGCCAGGACGGCATCCACGATCCGTCCGACCACGTTGTCGACCAAGCCACCGAAGTAACCCTGCACCAGCCCGACCGCGGTGCCCACGGCGGTGCCGAGCAGCGTCGCCAGCGGCGCGATGATCAGGATGTCCCTGGAGCCCACGATCACCCGGGAGAGCACGTCCCGGCCGAGCGAGTCGGTGCCGAACCAGTGCGAACCCGACGGGGCAAGGTTGAACTGCAGGAGGCTCCCGTTGACCGGGTTGTAGGGGCTGAAGGCTTTCCCGAATATCGCGCACACAATCCACCACAGGAGCAGCACCGCCCCGACAAGGAACGGCTTGGAGTGCATCAGCTGGCGAAAATGATCCCGGCGGATGCGGCGCGCCGAGACGTCGACCGCTCCCGAGGCTCCGGCCGTGGCCGGCGGCAGGCCCACGGCTAGCGGATCGTGAGGCGCCGGCCCGTGGCCGTCGGGGGCCCCGGTCGCCGGCGGAGCGGCGACCGACTCTCGATGCTGGTCGTCAGCCATTATTCGGCCCGGACGAGCCTGATCCGCGGATTGAGCAACGTGTACAGGACGTCGGCCACCAGCGTCGCCAGGAGGTACACGATGCCGATGGCCAGGACGCCCGCCTCCAGCATCGGGAAGTCCTTGTCGGTGGCGGCGGTGAAGATCAGCCTGCCGATGCCCGGGTAGTTGAACAATGTTTCGACGACCACGAGGCCCCCGATCAGGTAGCCGGTTTGAGTCGCGATAACTGTGATCGTAGGAAGAAGCGAGTTGCGCAGAACGTGACGCCTGATCACCACCCAGCGCGGCAGTCCCTTGAGTGTCGCAGTCCGGACATAATCCGAGTCAAGAGCCTCGATCGTACCGGCCCTGGCCATGCGCGCGATGTAGCCGAAGAGGATCAGCACCAGCGGGATGGCCGGCAGGATCAGGTACTTGATCTGCGTCAGGACCGGTGATCCGGCGGGCGCGCTGGCAGTGACCGGGAGCACCTTGAGCCCGATCGCGAAGACCACGATGAGCACCACGCCGGACACGAATTCCGGGACCGTCGACAGCGAAAGCCCGGCCACGCTGATGATCCGGTCCGTCGCCCGGCCGCGGTTGAGGGCAGCCACGACGCCGCCCACGATGCTCAGCGGGACCACGATCACGAAAGCGACCGCGGCCAGCTTGAGCGAGCGGCCGAGCGCGGGGAAGAGGAACGAGCTGACCGGCGCGCGGAACTGGTAGGACATGCCCAGGTCGCCGTGCACGATGCCGGACACCCAGGTCCAGTACTGGGCTGGCAGCGAGCGGTTGACGCCCAGGGTGTTGTCCAGCGCGGTCACCGCGTGCTGCGATGCGAACGGCCCAAGGATGGCCCGGCCCGGGTTGCCCGGCAGCACCTGGCCGGCCAGGAAGATGATCAGGCTCAGGAGGACCAGCGTGAGCAGCGCTAGCCCAAGCCGTCGCAGCAGGTACCCCGTCACCTGCTCACCCACTTCCCGATCCGGCGGCCGTCCGCGTCCCGAGCAGCGTTCAACCTAATTCATAGCGTTTGATTGTCTACTAGGCATGTTATGAACGCAACGATTTGTTAACCAAACAAAATCGTCCAGCGGCCGGATTCTGGTCACAGGGTCGCGACCGGGACGGCTTTCCCGGTCTCCAGTGCCTGCTCGGCGGCCACGGCCACGGCCAGCGTGGCCGCGGCGTCGGGCGGCGTGCAGACGACCGCCGACGGATCGCGCTGCGCCACGGCCTGCAGGAAGCGGCGCCAGGACCGTACCAGCGGGTGGGAGGCTGACTTACGGGTGACCGGGCGGTCGTGGCTCATCCCGGTGAGGGTGAAGTCCGGGTCGAGGTTCAGCCGCAGGGTCGAGTCCGACGCGACGACGTCCAGGCCGTAGCTGCCCGGCTGGCCCGGCCGGGTCCAGGCGACCAGGACCGTGGCCAGCGCGCCGGACACCAGCTTGAGCGTGATCGTGACGGCGTCGTCGATATCCCCCCCTGCTGCGGTGCTGTCCGAGCTGCGGGCCAGCCGGACGCCGCTCGCAGCGGCCTGGACCGACACCACGTCGCCGCCGACGGCCCGGGCCAGGTCGAGGTGATGGCTGCCCCGCTCCAGGAGGTTTCCGCCGCCGGCCCGCCGATCGAGGAACCAGGGCCTGCTCTGCGTCGGCCCGATGCTCGTCCCGACCAGAAGCCCGACCTGCTCGCCCTCGAGCAGCTGGCGCAGATCGTCGAGCAGGTCGAGCGCATGCCACTGGTAGCCGACCGCGCACACCGTCCCGGTCCGCTCGGCCGCCTCCACGATCGCCGCCGCATCCGGCAGCGTGCGGGCGATCGGCTTCTCCAGGTAGACCGGCAGCCCGCGGGTCAGCGCTTCGACGGCCGGGTCACGGTGAGCCAGCGGCGGGATGCAGACGGCCAGCGCGGCCAGGTCTTCGCGGTCGAGCAGGTCGCGCCAGTCGAGGTAGACACGCGCCCCGGTGCCGCTGGCCAGTTCCCCGGCGCGCTCGCGGTCGACGTCGCACACCGCGGCGATGCTGACACCGTCGAGCGACTCCAGAACGCGCCGGTGCTCCTGGGCCATCCATCCGGCCCCGATGATGCCCACGGGCGTTCCGTCCATGCCGCCTCCTGTTACCGCGTCCGCCCTGGTGGTGCCGGACAACGGCACCGCATTGCCCCCACTCCTACCAGATCGGCCCGCAACCGGCCGGGATCTACCTCGATTCCTGGCCGGTGACGTAGTCGGCCCGGTTGACCGCTCCCCTGATGGCTTCGCCCCTCAGATACCGGCGCACGTTCTGGGCGGCCAGGCGCGCGGCGGACAGCATCGTTCCCTCCACGATGCTCGAATTGTGGGGGGAGCCGATGAGATTGGGCAGTTCGAAGAACGGGTAGTCGGTGCGGAACTGGGCATCCCCGGCGGGCTCATCCCACCAGGTGTCTATGCCGGCCCCGGCCTGTGGGTGGGCCCGCAGGTGCTGGTAGAGCGCACGCTGGTCGATGATCGCGCCCCGGGCCACGTTCACCACGATGGCGGCCGGCTTCAGCAGGGCGAGCTCACGCTGGCCGATCAGCCCGCGGGTGGCCAGGGTCAGCGGCAGTGAGATGACCAGAACGTCGGCCGCCGCGAGCACCTGGTCCAGGTCGGCCAGCGTGCCCACGAACTCAACCGGCTCGCTGGTGTGGCCGGTGCGGTTGATGGCGTGCACGCGGGCGCCGAACGCGGCCATCAGCCGCGCCGTGGCGGTGCCAATACCGCCCAGGCCGAGGATGCCGCAGACCGCGCCGTCCAGGGTCAGCAACGGCTCCCATTTGTCATAACGGCCGACCGTGAGGGCGGCGTGCCGCTGGGGCAGGCGCTTGGCCAGGCTGAGCGTCATGGCCAGCACGTGCTCCGATATCGCCGCCGAATACGCACCGGCATTGCTGGCCACGATCAGCCGGTCCGGCACCGCCCGGAAGTTGACCCAGTCGACACCGGCCGAAAGCAGCTGGACCAGCCGCAGGCCGGGGGCCTGTTCGAGCTCCCCGGCCGGGATCTCCTGGTCCAGCTCCCAGGCCAGCAGCACCTCGGCCCGGCGCAGCGCCTGCGCGCGCTGGGCGTCGTCCAGCCCGTCGGTGTAGACGAGCTCGGCCTCACCGGCCAGGACCTCGGAATTGACCCGCGCAAATTCGTCATCTGCCGGGTAGCTCACCGCTACCAGCCGCTCCCCGGTCATGGGATACCTTTCGTGCCATAGCTGAGACGAGTTTGGAGGATCGCATGCCCGATCTGCTGGAGTTGCTGGGGCATCGCCCTGTCGTGTGCGCCGAAGGCTACCTTTTCGAGTGCGAGCGGCGCGGTTACCTTCAGGCGGGCGCGTTCGTCCCGGAGGTCGTGCTCGACCACCCCGAGGTCGTCGAGGGGCTGCACCGCGAGTTCGTGCACGCCGGCTCGGACGTGGTCGAGGCGTTCACGTACTACGGTCACCGGGAGAAGCTGCGGGTTCTCGGCAAGGAGGACCTCCTCGAGCCGCTCAACCGCCAGGCGCTGTCCATCGCCGGCCGGGTGGCGCGGGAGACGGGCACGCTGCTGGCCGGCAACCTGTGCAACACGAACGTCTACGAGCCGGGACCGGCCGGCGAGCGGACGGTCCGGCCCGTGTTCGAGGAGCAGGTGGCCTGGGCGGCCGAGGCCGGCGTGGACTTCATCATCGCCGAGACGTTCAGCTGGGCCGGCGAGGCGCTGCTGGCCCTGGAGGCCATCCGGGCGGCCGGGCTGCCCGCGGTCATTACGTTCGCCGTGCACCGCGACGGCACCCTGCGGGACGTGACGAGCCTGGCCGATGCCTGCCGCCAGGCCGAACAGGCCGGCGCCAGCGTGGTCGGCCTCAACTGCATCCGCGGGCCGAAGACCATGCTGCCCCTGCTGGCCCCCATCCGCGAGGCGGTGTCCTGCCCGGTCGCCGCGCTGCCCGTGCCGTACCGGACCACGGACTCCCAGCCCTCGTTCCAGTCCCTGCGCGACCCGGGCCGTGGCGGGGCCCAGGCCTTCCCGACCGCGCTCGACCCGTTCACCTGCACCCGCCAGGAACTGGGCGAGTTCGCCACGGCCGCGCTGGCCCTCGGCGTCACCTACCTCGGGGTCTGCTGCGGCGCCGGCCCGCATCACATCCGCGCCGTGGCCGAGGCGGCCGGCCTGGAGCCGGCCGCCTCGCGCTACTCCCCGGACATGTCGAAGCACTCGTTCCTCGGCTCGGCTCCCGGCGTCACCCAGAGCTACCGGGAGTACGCCCCCAACCTGTAGCCACGGCGGCCTGCCGGCCGCTTGCTCAATGCGGGCGGCGTCGGCGATGCTGTCTTCCACCGGGCTACAAGGGGAGATGAGCCGTGAGCACACCCGCGCATGCTCCGTATGTCATCGTCGGCGCCGGCATGCACGGGCTGTCCACGGCCTGGCATCTGGCCCGGGAACTCCAGGCACGCGGCGCCGGCGGCGGCGCGGACATCCTGGTTCTCGACAAGACCGGGGTCGGCGCGGGCGCGTCCGGTATCGCCTGCGGCACGATCCGCAACAACTACTTCCAGCCCGCCATGCGCGAGCTCATGGCCCACAACGTGTCGGTGTGGGAGTCCGACCCCGACGCGTTCGCCTACCATCCGGTCGGCTTCCTGCAGACCGCGCCCGAGGCCATGCACGCGGACGTGGTGCAGATCTACACCGAGCAGCAGGCGATCGGGTACGACTCCGTCCTGGTCGAGGGGGAGCGGGACTGCCTGGCCTACATGCAGGACATGTTCCCCGACTGGCAGGCGCGCGGCACGACCACCGTCCTGCACGAGAAGCAGGGCGGGTACGCCAACAACAAGCGCTCGCTGGCGGGACTGTCGGCCAAGGCCCGGGCCGCCGGCGTGGAGATCCGGCCGGGCACGCGGGTGACGGGCGTGCGGCTGGACGGCGGCGCGGTCACCGCGGTCGAGACCGACCAAGGCACCATCACCTGCGACAAGCTGGTCGTCGCGGCGGGGCCGTGGATCCGCGACTTCTGGGCCATGCTCGGGCTGCCGGATCAGGTCGACATCACCGGCCCCGACGGGACCGTCTACCCCGGCCGCCCGATGTGGACGTACTGGGCACTGCAGGAGGGAACGCTCGAGGTCGACCCGGGCACGTTCACCACCAGCGACGGCAGCTTCCCGCCCGTGGTCCACCACGACTCCGACGTACCGCTGCCGGACGACATGGACGGGTCACTGATCACCGAGGCCATGTGGGGGATCTACTTCAAGCCCGACTTCGACTTCGGCGGGGTGCAGGGCGGGGCAGCGCCCTACATCGTCGGCCACCCGGCGGCCCAGGTCGCGGTCGACCCTTACGGCCCGGCCAGCCCCGAGTTCGTGGTCGGCGAGGACTTCACCCGCATGTGGACCTCGGGGCTGGCGCACTGCCTCAAGCGGTTCGAGAAGCAGCGCCCGCTTTACCGCAACGAGCCCTCGGGCGGGATCGGGGCGTTCACCCCGGACAGCTTCCCGGTCTTCGACACGTTCCACGAGAACGCGTACGTGATCGCCGACTCCAACCACGGCTACAAGATGATCGGCGTCGGCGCGCTGGTGGCCAAGGAGGTGCTCGGCGACCCGCAGGCGCTGCTGGAGCCGTTCCGGTTCTCCCGTTACGCCACGGGAAAGCTGCACCCGGTCAGCCACTCCCCGTTCCCGTGGAGCTGAGCGGCGTCATGGCGGAGAACGTCATGGTCGTTGGCGAGAGCTTTGTCGGCGAGGGCGCCGAGGCCGCGCACGTCAACACCATGCTCGGCCGGCGGGACGGCCCGGTGGGCGTGGCCTGGGCCACCGCGCTGGCCACACCGCGGCCCGGGAACGCGGCGTTCGTGGCCGTGGTGCGGCCGGGCCTGCCGGCCAAGCCGCTGACCCTGTTCGTGAACAAGGCGTCGATCACGAGCGACGAGCACGGCGTGCTCACCTGGGGCGCGGCCCAGGCGGGCGTGGCCAGCGGGGTCGCTGACGCGGTGGCCGAGGGCATCGTGCCCGAGGCCGACGCGGATGAGTTGCTGCTGGTCGCCGCGGTCTGGGTGAACCCGGAGGCCCGGGACGCCGCGAAGGTCTACGCGAACAACCGGGCCGCGGCCAAGGCCGCGCTGGCCGCGGGAGCGGCGGGCGCGCCCAGCGTGGCCGACGTGCTCGCCGCGCGCGGCCACCCGTTCAACCCGTACTACGATGCCGTCGCCCCGGCCTCCGGGTCCGGCACTGCGCCCGGCGCGTAATGAAGATCACCGCGATCCGCCTCGACCGGATGCGGCTGCCGCTGGACCCGCCGTTCCTGGCCGCCTGGGACCCTGAGCCACGCCGGCATTTCGACGCGACGCTGGTCCGGGTGCAGACCGACGAGGGCGTGACCGGCTATGGCTCGGGCGACACCATGGACGGCTTCGAGGCGTTCGAGGACCTGTTCATCGGGCGCGACCCGCTGCAGATCGCCAATCACGTGGCCGCGATCGAGACCATCAACTTCCACGCGGGCCGCTACTGGCCGCTCGAGGCCGCGCTGTGGGACATCATCGGCCAGGTCGCCGGGCTGCCGGTGTCCGTGCTGTTCGGCGGGGCCCGCCCCAGCCTGCCCGCCTACGCGTCGTTCGGCGAGCTGCGGAGCCCGCAGGCGCGCGCGGAGGCGGCCGTGGCCGCGCACGAGGCTGGGTTCCAGGCGGTGAAGATCCGCATCGACCGCCGGGATGTCGCGTCCGGCCTGGCCGCGGTCCGGGCCGCCCGGCAGGCGGTCGGCGACGGCCTCGACATCATGGTCGACCTGAACCAGTGGTGGCGGATGCCCGGGGATATCTCGGCCGCTCTCGACGTCGCCGCTGTCCGGCGGCTGGTCGGCCAGCTGACCGAGCTCGGCGTGCTGTGGCTGGAGGAGCCGCTGCCCGCCCGCGACACCGGCGGGATGCGGGCGCTCCGGGAGCAGACCGGGATCCGGGTGGCCGGCGGTGAGATGGCGCGCACC
>Ga0335075_10013696_pt1 | contig 12208 bp, 10 predicted proteins | sample Lox_Sample_24_FD_206723 | JGI IMG/M metagenome (GOLD analysis project Ga0335075, IMG submission 206723) | Soil microbial communities from Loxahatchee National Wildlife Refuge, Florida, United States - Lox_Sample_2.4 | ecosystem: Environmental > Terrestrial > Soil > Wetlands | place: USA... | reverse complement strand
GAACGCGCCGCCGCCCGAGAGATCGACTGGGAAGCCGCGGATTGACAGCGACCTGGTGCAGCCGGAGCGCTGCCACATGCGTGGCGAATTCAGAAGCCAGATACGTGCCCGCGTAGCGTAGCGGCAGCCATCTCACGAGTTCGCGGCCATGTACCGGATAACCGTGTCCGCGTCGCGGCTCACCGCGTACAGCCCGGAGTCCGGGTCATTCTCCGAGACGCGCCAGACGCCATGGCGCTTGTCCCAGAACGCCGACCTGGACAGGTGCTCGGTCAGGAACGCGGCAACGCCAGCGGCAGCATACGGGGCGGGGAGGCTGATCGAGTCGGTCACGGCGACCATTCTAGTCCACCTAGTCCACCTAGTCCATGCTGTGGGCCACCTGTTCCACCTAGTCAACTAGGGTGACCGGTGTGCCGGATGATCTTGATGACCTGTCAGGAGTCCCGCGGTACCTCCAGGTCGCGCGGGTCATCGAGGCTGAGATCAGGGCAGGGCAATGGACCCCCGGTAATGCGGCACCGTCTCGCAACCAGCTGGCCGACCGGTTCGGAATCGCGCGCGAGACTGCCGCACGGGCACACGCCTGGCTCGCCAGGGCGGGGTATCTGGTGGCCGTGCCAGGCGTCGGCATGGTAGTCACACCTGCAAGCCGCTGGCCAGGATAAGCATTCCACGGCTCATCCCGCCAACTATCTCACCGTGTATATCACCGTGTTATTGGCTTCCCTTGCCGGTCAACCTACCGTCACGTCACAAGGTGTCCCGGTCCGGAAAGGCAGTGGTCCAGTGGCGGACAGCTCAGATCAGCCGGGCAAGCCGGAACCAGACCAGGCCAAGCGGCTGGCCTATTCCGTCGACGAAGCCGCCCGCCTGACCGGCCTGTCCCGCGACCTGCTATACGACGAGATGCGCCGCGGCAATCTGACCTACGTGAAAGTCGGCCGACGCCGGCTCATCACCCGCCGACACCTAGAGCAGTTCCTGGGTCTTGCGTCCTGAGGCAGGAGACCACGTCCGACAGGCCGGGTTCACGCATCCCGCATCCGCGCAGAGTCCGCAGCGGCGGGTACGAGTCTCGTCATCCAGCGGCGGTTGCGGGCTTTCCCCGCCGCTGTTTCGGCTGGAAGATCTGGTCCATGACCTCGGCGCCAGTCGTGATCACCGGCCGGAGCTCCCGGCGGTAAATGACCTCGGTCGTCCGCGAGCTGGCATGCCCGGCCAGCCGCGCGATCTCCTCGACCGGCACACCCTGATAGCTCATCATGCTGACGAACGACGTCCGCAGTTCCTTCGGCACCCACCGAGCTCCAAGCCCGGCGGCCACCGTCACCCGACGGAAATCACGCCGCAAGTTGTGCGATTCGTACGCCGTCCCCACCGTGGTCGTGAACACCAGTCCGTGCTCTTGCCACAACTCGCCAGCGATGGCGCGCTCCGACGCCTGGCGGCGCATCTGCCCGCGCAGCGCCTCAACAGCGACCTGCGGAAGCCGAAGCGTTCGTCGCGACCGCATCGTCTTGGTATCCCCGTGCGCACGCACCGACCGCCACACCGAGACCGTTGCGGCCTCCACGTCCACATGATCCCACGTCAGCGCCCGCGCCTCCTCCGACCGAACCCCCGTCAGCAGGCACAGCACGATGTACGCATGCAGCCGTGAATCCTCCGCCGCCTCCAGCAGCGCCGCCGCCTGCTCCAGCGTCAGCGCCTGCGAAGGCCGCCCCTCCCGCCCGTGCGGCGTGTCCACCAGCGCCGAGACGTTCCGCCGCACCAGATCCTGGCCCTCGGCATGCCGCAACGCCCGCGTAAGGCAGTTGTGCGCCTTCTGCAGCGTCGGCGTGGAGTGCGTGACCGCCATCTTCGCCAGCGCGCCCCGCACATCCTGCACGGTCAGGTCCCGCATCAAGATCCTCCCGATGACCGCGCGCACCGGACCCAGCGCATCCCGGTACACCTCCACCGTCTTGGCCGCGCGTCCGGGCAGCCCCTCCGCAAGCCAGTCGGTGACCGCCATATCCACCGTGTAACCAGCGGCGGTCCGGACGCCCGCGTCGAGCTCAGAGTGCAGCTCCTTGAGCTTGTCCTTGACCTCGGTCCGGGTCTGGCCGGACACCCTCCGCCGGATCCGCTTCCCGTCCGCGTCATAGCCGAGCGAGACCACCCCGCGCCAGCGGCCAGCACACGTCCGATGGTGGGCGCTGTCCTTGCAGTCATCCCGATGGTCGAAGTAGATGCCGTCTTCGCCGTAGCCACGGCGCGAAGCCCTAGCCATAGCTGAAGCCTACAAGCTAGAGCCGACAACTTGGCTCCCCACTTGGCTCCCCACCACGGGCCGCACTTATCACTCAGGAGGCGAGAGACTGGCTCTGAACTGGGAAAACTTGGTGGAGCTGAGGGGATTCGAACCCCTGACCCCCTCCATGCCATGGAGGTGCGCTACCAGCTGCGCTACAGCCCCGTGAGCCAGATCCTACGGTCTCAGCGGATCGCAGAAAGCATACCGGCTGCAAGTACCTCTTCGCACCAGTGCGACTGCGCCGTTCCGGCAGCTTGGTGTTTAGGCGGGCGAGGCCCCATCAACGACTCTCTTGCAACTTCGGATAACTGGTATATCCCAGTCGTGCCCCAGGTCTCAGCTTCCTCCACCCTTCCGCCCGGGGTCTTCGGCGGGCTGGTCCGCTCAAGATCGTTGGCTCAGGTCGAGTTCCACGATCGCCCCGCTGTAAGGGGGCAGGTCAAGGTGCGTCCGCGGCGCTTGCTCGCAGCGTCCGTAGGTGTCTAGCAACACGCGCCCCAGGCGAGGCAGTTCGACCTCAGCGCGACCCGGGCCGAGGTTGAGCGCGACGAGCACCTGCTGCTCGTCGGTGGACCGGAGGTAGCACAGGCAGGCGCTCGCGGCCCGCACGGTCTCATAGCTGCCGGCCAGCAATGCCGGGCTCGCCTGCCGGAGCGCGATCAGGCTGCGGTAGAGGTTCAGGACGGACCCGGGATCGCGAAGCTGCGCCTCGACGCTGACCGTGCCCAGGTCCGGGTAGGGCGGCAGCCAGCTCGACACGCCCGCCGGGCCGAACCCGCCGCCAGACCCCGAAGTCCACGGCATCGGCGCCCGAGACTCGTCGCGCCCGAGCGGGTCGAGCCACCTGTCCCGGGCCGCCGGAAGGTCGCCGAGGCCCAGTTCCTCGCCGTAGTACAAGGTGGGGGTGCCGCGCAGGGTGAGCAGGAGCATGGCGGCGTTGCGCACGTGTTCCCGACCGAGGCGGGTCGCAAGCCGCGGCCGGTCATGGTTCTGCAGCACGTAGTTGGGCCACGCACCCAAGGGAAGCGCCGCCTCCTGCCCTTCGATGCTCGCCGCCAGCGCCGCCGGAGACCACTCGGCCTCGATGAGCTGGAAATTGAACGGCAGCTGTACCCCGTCGTCTCGCTGGCCGAAGAACCGGCTCCACGTATCCCAGGGCATGACCTCGACCTCGGCCATCGCGACGCGTTCGCGTCCGGTGCGACGGCTCCAGTCGTCTAGGACGTGCCGCATCATCGCCAGGTATTCGTGGACCTCGGGCTGCAGGCGGTCGTTGAGGTGCTCCTGGGTGTCGAAGTCGGGATGCTGGCGATCGGTGAGGTTGCGGAGCGGCTGCTCCCGTACCGGGTTGTCGGCGAACCGGGGGTGCTTGGCGAGCATGTGGGCGACGTCGATCCGTATCCCGTCGGCGCCGTGGCTGAGCCAGAACCCGAGCACGCCGAGCATCGCGTCGCGCAGCGCCGGCGACCGCCAGTTCAGGTCCGGCTGCTCGGGATGGAAGGACCGCAGGTAGTACTGGCCCGTCGCGGCGTCGAACTGCCAGGCGGAGCCGCCCATCTCGCTAGTCCAGTTGGACGGCGGGCCGCCGCCCGGAGCCGGGTCCGCCCACACGTACCAGCCCCGCCTGGGATGGTCTCGTGACGAGCGCGACCCGGTGAACCAGGGATGCTGGTCCGAGGAGTGGTTCGGGATGTAGTCGATGATGACGCGCAGGCCGCGGCCGTGCGCCTCCCGGACCAGCGTGTCCCAATCGCCGAGCGTGCCGTAGACGGGGTCCACGGCGGTGAAGTCGGACACGTCGTAGCCGAAGTCGACCTGGGGCGACGGATAGAACGGGCAGAGCCATATCGCGTCGACGCCGAGCGTGTTCGCGATGTAATCGAGCTTGGACGTGACCCCGGCCAGATCGCCAACGCCGTCCCCGCTGACGTCGGCGAAACTGCGCGGGTACACCTCGTAGATCACCGCCGTCTGCCACCATTTCCTGGCCGCGTTCACCGCCATTCAGACGCTGACGGATGCCTTGGCGAGCACCCCTCCGTCACAGATGAGGTGTGACCCGGTGACAAAGGAAGCCTCGTCGCTGAGCAGCCACAGCGCCGCGCGCGCCGGCTCTTCCGGGTCCGCGAGACGGCCGAGTGGTACCTCGGCCGCGATCTGCGCGCGCATCCTGGCCCGGCGGGCGTCCGGGACCGCGGCCCACATCAGCGGGGTTTCCGTGGGCCCGGGCACGATGGCATTGACCCTGACGCCGTACCGTGCGTAATCCACGGCCAGGGTGCGCGTCAGCGCGGAAACCCCGCCCTTGGACGCGGCGTATGCGCTGGCCCCGCCCGCGGCGAACCCGGCGAACGCGGCGGGCGACGAACACAGCACGATGGACCCGCCCTGACCGGCGGCGAGCAGCGCCTTGAGGGCCTCGCGGCACACCAGGAACGCGCCGGTCAGGTTGACCGCCAGGACTCGCTGCCAGCGCCAGGCGGGCAGTTCGTGAGCAAACCCGCCGAGATCCACGCCGGCGGCCGCGATCACGCCCTCGGGCACTATGCGCTTACGGGACAGCTGGCGGAACAGCCCTTCCACCGATCGCTCGTCGCTGACATCACAGCAGAAGGCAATCGCCTCACCGCCGGCCTTGCTGATCTCTTCAGCGCACCCGCCAGCCGCCTCCGCATCGACGTCGCAGGCCACGACACACGCCCCGCGGCGGGCCGCCAGCAGCGCGCTCGCCCGTCCGATGCCGGACCCCGCCCCGGTCACCAGGATGGTCTGGTCTGCCACGGCCGCTCCACGACATATTTGACGGGGCGCAACACTCGATAATCTACTATTCAATCAACCGCGCCGTATCAGGGCCATGGACGCCTCGCCACGGCTGCGCCGCGGCCTCGCCACGGCTGCGCCGCCGGGTCGGCGCTGCTTGACGAACCGCGCGGGTGCCCGAAGAATGCCGACATCAGCCAGCAGCGGCAGCTGGCGCCAGCAGCTCCCGCGGAGATGTCACGTGATCGACAGCGGCCAGGGTGCTCCGGCCGGAGCGGCGGCGATCGTGGCCGCGCTGGCCGACGCGGGCACCAAGGTGATGTTCGGCTTGCCCGGCGGGGGCCCGAACCTGGACGTGGTGGGCGCAGCCACGGCGGCTGGCCTGGCCTTCGTGCTCACCCACACCGAGACCGCGGCCGTGATCATGGCCGCCACCTACGCCGACCTCACCGGGCTGCCCGGGGCGGCGGTCGTGACCAGGGGACCCGGGCTGGCCAGCGCGGTCAACGGCATCGCGCACGCGGCCCTGGACCGGCTCCCGGTCGTGGTGATCGCCGACACAGTGCGGTCGGCCGACGCAAACCGGATCAGCCACCAGCGGCTGGACCAGGCCGCCCTCGGCCGCGCCGTGGCCAAGACGGTGGTCACGGTGGGCCGACACCAGACCGCTAAGGCCGCAGCCGACGCGGTCCGGCTGGCCCTCACCCCGCCGGTCGGCCCGGTCATCGCCCTGATGGACGACACCGACGACAGCGACGACAGCCACGACCACGACAGCCACGACGTCGACGACAGCCACGGCAGCCACGACCACGACAGCCACGACGTCGACGACAGCCACGGCACCGACGACACTGACGACAGCCACGGCAGCAACGTCGGCCAAAGCCAGCAGGATGAAGCCGTCCTCGCGCAGGCGCTCCGCGCGTCCCGGCGGCCGGTGATCATGCTCGGCACCGGCGCCATCGCGCATAAGGCCGCGATACGGGTGGCGCTGACCGGGCACGGCATCCCTGCCCTGCACACCTACCGGGCGCGCGGCATCCTGCCCGACTCAGCGGCCGAGGCCGCCGGCCTGGTTACCGGCGGCACGATGGAGTGGCCCCTGCTGGCGGCGGCCGACCTGATCATCGGGCTCGGGGTCGACGAAGCGGAGATGATCCCGGCCGCCTGGGACTACGCCGCCCCGGTGCTGCTCGTCACCGCACACCCGCCGGCTCGAAGCGGCCCGGCGTACTTTCCCGGTGCCACGACCCTGGACATCCCCCTGCCCGCGGCCATCAGCGCGCTGGCCGAGAACAACCGTGAGCACGGCTGGCCGCCCGACGCGGGCCGAACGGCCAGGAGGCACGCGGCACTGAGGCTAAAAGAGGCGGCCACGGCCCGGCCTGGATTCCTGTCCCCGGTGCAGGTCGTCAAGACAGCCCGGCAGCACGCGCCACCGGACACGGTCGTCACCGTGGACGCGGGCGCTCACATGCTCGCGGTCATGCCGCTGTGGGAGGCGGCCGAGCCACGCCGGCTGCTGATTTCGAGCGGCCTGGCCACCATGGGGTTCGCGCTTCCCGCGGCCGTTGCCGCGGCGCTGTGTGACGATGAACGGCTGGTCGTCGCGTTCACCGGGGACGGCGGCTTGGGCATGACCCTGGCCGAGATCGAGACCGCCGTCCGGCTAGGGCTGCGTATCGCGGTCGTGGTATTCAACGACGGCACGCTGAGCCTGATCAAGATAAAGCAGCGCCCGGCCGGCCACGGCGGGGCCGAGGCGGTCGACTTCGGCCCGGTCTCGTACGCCCGGGCCGCCGAGGCGATGGGCGCCGCCGCCAAGGCGGTCGGCACCGAGACTGAGCTAGCCGCCGCGCTGCGCAAAGCGGACGGCCGGGACGGTCCCACCGTCATCGATGTCCGGGTGGACCCGGCAGGCTATCCCGCGATCATGGACGCCAGCCGTGGCCAAGCCGGTCGGCAGCCGGTACCCGGCCTGCCCCGCCCCGGGCCGCCCGAACGAAAACCTCCGCGCGAACGAAAAGATCCGCGCGAACGGAAACCTCCGCGCGAACGGAAACCTCCGCGCGAACGGAAACCTCCGCGCGAACGGAAACCTCCGCGCGAACGGAAACCTCCGCGCGAACGGAAACCTCCGCGCGAACGAAACGATCCGCGCGAACGAAAAGATCCGCGCGAACAAAGACAACCGCAAAGACAACCGCAAAGGCAGAAGCAAAAGCAGAGGAGCATCCAGTGACGATCACCGTGGCGAAATTCAAGGACGTGGCCGAGGGCACCCAGCCGGGCCAGTTCACGGTCGGGGAACACGAGAACCTCCCGAGCCTGAACGACCTGGACCCCAGCTTCAAGCGACTGCTCGACGAGCCGGTCACCGCCGTCGTCGCCGTCATGAGCCGCGCCGAGCACCCTAACCTGACACCAGTCTGGTTCGACTACGAGGGCGATACGGTGCTGCTCAACCTGGCCACGCACCGCAAGAAGGCCGACTGGCTGCGCAAGGCCCCGTACGCCACCTTCATACTGATCAACCCGGCGAACGCCTATCACTGGATCAGCATCAAGACCGTGGTGAAGCGAGAGATCTCCGAGGACGACCCGGTCGAGGGCCAGCGCGTCACCGATCAGCTCGACCGGATCTGGGTGAAGTACACCGGCAACGAGCCGCCCTACGCCCTGCGTGATCCGTCCATAAACGAACGCCGGGTGCTGTTCGAGATGGCGGTCGTCAAGGTCGCCACGTTCGGCCGCCCCTAACGCAAGCCCGGTGCCCACAACGTCCGAAACACCCACAACGTCCGGAACACCCACAACGTCACCCACAACGTCCGGAACACCCAAAACGTCCGAAACACCCAAACCCACAACGTCGGGAACACCCACAACGTCCGAAACGCCAGAAACGTCAGCGATGCCCGCGGTCTGCGTCGTCGGCGGGTCGATCGGCGGCCTGACGGCGGCGCTGGTGCTCCGCGACGTCGGCTGTGACGTCCGCGTCTTCGAGCGCTCGCCGGCCGCCCTGGCGGCGCGCGGCGCCGGCCTGGCCGCCCTCGACATCACGCTCAGGTACCTGGTCGAGCGCGGCGGCCTGGACCCCGGGGACGTGTGCTCGACCGCCGACTGGATCCGATTCCTCAACCACGACGGCAGCGTCCGGCATGAGCAGCGGCACCGGTACGTGTTCTCGTCCTGGCACACCCTCTACCGGTCCCTACTCGGCCTGTTCGGCACCGAACGCTACCACCTCGACGCCGAGGTCACCGGCTTCGAGCAGCGCGGCGACCGGGTCCGCGTGACGCTCGCCACCGGCCAAGAAGCCGAAGCGGACCTCCTCGTCTGCGCCGACGGCGTCGGCTCGGCCGGCCGCGCCAGGCTCCAGCCGCAGGCCAGGCACGCCTACTCCGGCTACGTCGCCTGGCGCGGCACGCTGCCGGAGCGCGAGGCAACGAAGGCCACGCAAGCGCTGCTCGGCGACGCCATCACCTACCAGGTGCTGCCCGGCAGCCATATCCTCGTCTACCCCATCCCCGGCCCGGACGGCTCCGTCCAGGCCCCCGATCGCCTGATCAACGTGGTCTGGTACGTCAACGTCGCCCCCGGCGCCGCGCTCGATGAGCTGATGACCGGCCGCGACGGGGTGCGGCGGCCGGTCTCGCTGCCGCCGGGCGCGGCGACAGACCAGGCGCTGTCACAAATGCGGCGGAACGCCAGGCAACTGCTCGCGCCGCCGCTGGCCGAGGTGGCGGAGCGTGTAGCCGAGCCGTTCGTCCAGGTCGTCTACGACATCGAGGTGTCAAGGATGGCGTTCGGGCGGGTCTGCCTGATCGGAGACGCGGCCTTCGCCGTGCGCCCGCACGCGGCGGCCGGGACCGCGAAGGCCGCCGCCGACGGCTGGGCCCTGGCCGAGGAACTCGCGGCCGCGGGCGGGAACGTGCCGGCCGCCCTGGCGGCCTGGGAACGGCGCCAGCTCGAGCTCGGCCACGACCTGCTGGCCCGCTGCCGGGCGATCGGCGACAGCTCGCAGTTCCTCGGCACGTTCCGCCCGGGCGACCCGCGCCTGATCTTCGGCCTCTACGGCCCGGGAAACTAAGCCGCGGTGGTAGGCGGCCAGGTGCACGCCGAGCGCGTCGTCGCCGAAGTCAGCCGCCGGGTCACGCCACACCGAGTGGGCGTGGTTCGCGCCCCGCTGGGTGTTGTCGTACTCGGCCAGCACCCCAGGGCCCTGCACCCGGTAGTAATGCGGCTGCCCGACCCCGGCCGGCCCGGCCCAGGCAAAAAACACCCCGTCAAGCGCGGCATCCTCGCCGAAGTCAGGCGACAGGCCGTCCGGCACCCGCCCCAGGTAGGTGGCCAGCAGCGCGCGCAGCAGGTCCCGCTGCCCGGCGTCGAGTTCGCCGGCCGGCACCCCCTTCGGCTCCGAAGTGAGCGCGAGCCGCTGGTAGTCCTCCGCGGAGTAGCGCGAGGCCCGTTCGCCGTCGGCGTCCATCCGGGCGATCCGCTCGGCCAGCCGGGGTTCGGTGAACGGCCGGCGCCACAGGTCCCGCAGGTACATCATCTGGTCGCCGTCGGCAAGCCGCGCGCGGTTGCCGCCCACGATGTCCGCCGGCGCCCGGTCGAGCAGGATCGCGCGGGCGGCCTGCCCGGGATCAAGCGAGCGGACCAGTTCGCGCGCCAGGTCCTCCATCCCGCCCAGGGGACGGAGCGCAGAAGGCCCGAGCAGCGGTGAGACGGCAGGGTCGGCGCCGAGGAAACACGGCGTCACCGAGCGGACCACGCCGCCCGTCACGAGGTAGTTCAGCGAGACGTGATGGCCGCCGAACCGCCACCCCCACGCCCCCTCGCCGCCGGGCTCACCGAACACCCGCAGGTAATACATCCCCGGGTCGCGCCCGCGCTCGCGGCCCCAGTCCACGCCCCAGCCCTCCACGCGGTCCAGCACGTTGTCCAGCCCGATGATCGTGGCCACGGTGACGTACCCGGCCTCCGACAGGCCGGTCGCGACCAGCTGGTGCGCCAGCCGCTGCTGGGCCGGCCGCTGCGCGCCGAGCGGCAGGCCGCCGTGGTCGGTCGGGGTGTAGAACCAGCGCCTCCGCTCGGCGTCGGCCCGCGCGTCGGCGCTCGGCCGGTCGCCCGCGGCCGCCATCCGCTGCGCCGGATCCAGCGCGTCGAGCCACTCCGCCGCGACCGCGGCCATCCGCGCCGCGACCTCGGTCGCCACTTTCTGGTCGCCGGCTGCACGCGTCGTGTCCACGCCACCTCTTTCCCGCGAGGTCCCGTCCGTAGCTGGCCAGGACCGAAGCACCACGGCCCGTTCTGCCTATAAAAATCTTTCATCCGAACGGGCCGTGGTGTCACCCGCCCCTCCCGGAAGCCCCGTGCCCACCCAGGCCTTGCGCGCACAATCGCGCGACCTTACCATTTCGGCAAAGATCCACCTATCGGCACGTAATCCTGGCTCGGTGGCTCTGGTTGTTGGGGGGAGGAACGTCGCGTGAGCGATGGTGACTTGGGTGCGCCGGGACAGCCCGGCATGACGCCGGAGCAGATCGCGTACATGCGCGGCCAGCAAGACGCGATCAGGCGGCTGACCACGCCGCGGATGACCGTCTTCCGGGTCATCTGCGGGATCGTGTGGGGCGTGCTGGCGGTGGGATTCGCCTTCGGGGCCGTGTATAACCTGGTCCACCCGAATATCGTCCAGGCCCTGTTCGGTGTCGTGTTCGCGGGGCTGGCCGGCTGGTACGACTACCGCATCTGGACGCTCAAGGCCCGCAGGCTGTTCCTCATCATCTGATTGCTCAACGCCGGGGAGCGAGCTAGCGCGAGCTCACCCGGACACGCGGACCTCGTACCACAGGCCGCCGTTGAGGTCGAGGTCGTTGCCCTGCGCCTGGCCCGGCCGGTTGTCGCCGATGTAGGTGTACAGCGGGTGGCCGTCGTAGGTCGCCTGCACACCGCCGCCGGGCCTGTGGATGGTGCCGAGCTTGCCGGTGACGCCGGGCCCGGCCCTGGGCGTGCCGCTAACCGGCGGCCAGTAGGCCGCACAGGTACCGGTACATCTGGAGGTGGTGGAGGTGTCGAGGGCGAACCAGTACAGCGTGCGGCCGCTGGCGTTGGTGAGCACGGTGACGGCGCCGACCTCCGCGGTCTTCAAGATAACCCGGGCCCCCGCGGGGGCCGCGGGCGCCGGCGTGGCCGCGTCGGCCTCCGCGATGCCGAACAGGGCCAGGGCGAGCACCGAGACCGCGCCGACCCCCACGATCACCAGCGATGCGGCCGCCTGCATCCGCGCCCGCATCCGGGCGGCCAGGCTGACATGCCCGCCCGCCCTTTCTGCGCGGGCGGTGCCGCTGCGCGCGCTCGCAGTGGCCATCGACGCCAGGGCCAGCGTGGCGAAGGCGGCCACCTCGATCAGCCCGGCGGCGATCCCGGCCCTCGTCCGGATCTCCCTGAACCCGAACAACCCGATCCGCACCGCCAGCAGGTACGCGCTAAGCGTGGACAGCGCAAACGCGGCACCGGCCGCGGCCGCCAGCCGGCTGTACGTGACCAGCGCCCCTGCCGCCAGCACGAACCCCACCGCGAACTGGACCAGGAACAGCCAGCCGATCGTGGGTATCGACCGGTACCCGGTCAGGTACAACGTCAGGTGAACACAGGCGGACCCGGCCAGCAGCGCCGCTCCCGCGACCCGCAGCCTCATGTGCCGCCTGTCCGGCTTGGGCTTGCGGTGTCTGCCGACGGCTGCGACCGCCATCACGCCTCCCATATCGGGTTATACGCGGCCCAAGTGTTGCAGGTTCACACGGAGCCTGCGGCGGCCAAAGTGGCGAGCAGGATGGTCACGACGGCGGCTGTGATGTGCACGCTGACGAGCAGCACCGGAGGAGGCCGTCCCTGGGAGGTGCCCGGGTCGCGGGCCGGAGCCAGGAACACCAGCGTCATGCCCAGGCTGGCCGCCGCGACCAGCAGCCCGCAGCCGGCCCAGGCCAGGCCGGCCACGCCGGTGGCCAGGTAGCCGATCCAGGTGCCCAGGCCGGTGACGGCCAGCCCGAGATGGGCGAAGTTCCGCGCCGCCCCCCGGCCCGGCCGGGCCCGGGTGATCCACCGGGCCATCATCGAGGCGCCCAGGCCGATGGT
>Ga0335075_10013695_pt1 | contig 12208 bp, 13 predicted proteins | sample Lox_Sample_24_FD_206723 | JGI IMG/M metagenome (GOLD analysis project Ga0335075, IMG submission 206723) | Soil microbial communities from Loxahatchee National Wildlife Refuge, Florida, United States - Lox_Sample_2.4 | ecosystem: Environmental > Terrestrial > Soil > Wetlands | place: USA... | reverse complement strand
AAAACAGCATACCTCATCCTCAATCTCAGGAAACGGTCCGAAAACTCTAACATCCTTCTGTCCCCTCTTAAACAACTCCCTACACTCCAAACTCAACGTCATATTCTCCGCATCATCACCCGTCAACGCCAGCAACCTTTCCTCCGTACATCCATACACCACAGTCCCAATATTAGCCCAATAAATACTTCCCGCACACATCGCACACGGCTCGAAATTCGTATACAAAGTACATTTCCACAGTTCCGAGGGCGATAAATTGGACCATGCGGTTCTGCATAATGTGCTTTCGGCGTGGTTTAGGGTGTCGATGTTGCCTTGTTCAAAGAGGATTTGACCGTCTTCGGAAACAAGGATACAGCCGAATGGATGGCGGCCGTTTTGTAGTGCGCGACGCGCGATGTAAATTGTTCGACGGAGCAGGGAGATTTGTTTCTCCTCACTGATGGGGTTTTGGCGATGTGGAAATAGCGGATTTGCCATTTGTTCGACGCAATTGAATGATCCTGTTCGTCTTCAGGAATTGAGAAACTTGAGGTTGAGGGGTTTTCTGGTGATGCTGTGATAAGGGGAATCGGAAAGACCGCGGTTCACTGCCGAACTTATCAAAATTTCCCGCACCAATCAACTCTCCTCAATTCACCGTTATCGATACAACTCGGATGACACCCTGACTTCCCTCTCTTTTCCGACGAATGCCCCCTAAATCCTCCAAGAAGCAACAATCCCCGACCTCCGAAAACAAAACACCCGTACCAAGCTCAGAAACACCTACAAAGTCCAATTGGTTCAAAATGAAGATTGCCTTGTTAGCGCTAGTGGTTCCGCTACTTGGATTTGTAGTCGCCAAAGAAATACAAGTTCCTTTTTTGAATTCGAGTGGATGGACAATTCATCAGATTCCCCCTGAAAATAGAATTTATTGGATGCAGCAAGCTATGCATGCTTTATACAATTATTCTGGACCATGGTATTCCCTCTTCGTCTTTGTGCATTTGTGCTTGGGGCTGATAGGTAGTCCGCAATGGCCTTTTGGAACGGTGATCGTGAATCATACTGCTTCGGGAGATGAACTTGTCTGTGTTGGTGCAAACAACTTTACTAATACCGGAGGTATTACCATCGTTGGTTTGAGTTTGAATTGACGTGGTAGATCCAACGCAACATGGTGAAGTAAATGCAATTCAACGCTGCGTTAGAGTCCTTGCGGAACGAGGTCTCAATGCAACCGAAATCCGCGCCTCATTCCGTCAACTCTCACTCTACACTGTACCTCCCCTCTCTCCCTCCCAAACTGTATTGTATGTATTTACATGTGTAGAACGCAGAACCATGTCCAATGTGTGCCTCTGCAATCCGCTACGCAGGATTCAAAGAATACATCTACGGCACCTCAATAGACCATCTCGTCAAAAGCGGATGGTCGCAAATCCTCATCTCAAGTCAAGAAGTCCAAGCCCAATCGTGGCTTTATGGAACGGGCGTTAAAGTCATTGGGAGTGTGGGGACGGAGTTTACCAATCCGTTGTATGAGTGGCAGTATCAGGATTATAAGCCTTGTCCCGCTGGGTGTGGGAGGGTTAATGTTACTGGTGGTGTGTCGACTTGTGTTCCTAAGTAGAGGTAGGTGGGGAGGAGGATGGAGAGAGGTGAGTAAGATTAGTGATTGAGAAAATGAAGGTGAAGTCAGATGAGAGATTCTTTTATGTCCCCTCGCGCGAATCGCTTCCTCTGACTCTGCTTTGTCTATCGGATTACAATTTACATTGTGTCAACTCTCGTGAATAAACCTCCGGGTTCTTATCCACTCGAGTTACATTCCTGAAAAGAAAGTACGATAATTTGCCCTGCCCGACCATGGAACCGTCTATTATCGAGAATTGTCTCCACTCCTTGACGATGCGAGTAAGATCAGATTATTGACTTTGACTCCACCGTTCTTCCAGTAACAATAATCATACATGAGCACGACTCCGAATCTGTGAAGTTTGCTCTCTTCCTTGGGATAATTGTGTTCCAACTACTTGAAATGAGGTTGAACGACTCCGTAGACCGTCGGCGGACAATGTCTCAATGCCTCAATGACTCGAACCCGCTCTGAATATTGGTACTTGTACAAGCGTTTGACAATGGCCGTGTCTGTGACTTCGGCATGATAATCTGCCCAATCAATGTCCACAATTATGAATGACGTACCTGAAAGTAGTCTAGCTCTGTCGCAAATGGAAAGATTAGACGTTCATGCTCAGATAACTGGATTTTCTCTTCTTTGACATCCGTATATCAGAAATGAGCCCATTCGTCAGCAATATGAACTCTTCTTTTTCAGTAGCTTCATCGTTTGGCATTGAGAACGCACTCGAATCCCATCTCGGCCAACTCATTCTATTTTGACCAAGGGAATGGCGGAAGAAGAATTTTGTGAAGATATCAGAATCCTGAATAAATGACATTGTTGTTCGGGACATCATTTACTCATAAAGTCCAAAGAAACCTCATCCCGGTAATTTTGAGGCTTGATTCTTTATTTCGAAATGCATTGCCATGCGGAATAAGGCGGGTCAGATTGAATTCATCAGATTGGAAATTGATGGCAATCGATCATCTAACGCCCAAACCGCGGCGACGCAGCGCAATCTCGTCGCCTGGACAAATGTATGTTGAATTCATCAGCATAGTTTACCACTTTCATTGAGACAAAAGCACAATGCACAGCAATAAGATCCATGAATGAATTGTTCGCTTGTTGCTCGGCTTGTTGTAGTTGATTGTCTCCTTTCCACTGAAAACAACTCCCCTGAAGCTAGTACTAGCACGGGTCTGCTTTAGTTGCGGTCGACAAGATTCATGAAGTACCATAAAGAATCGGTCAAGGCTGTGCAGAGATTTCTCCGGTTGACATTATGAAAGTCGTTGGGAATGTCAACGAGTCCAAAATCATTGGAATCACTGTACCACGTTTGTTGATAATCCGCAGGTTTCCTTGGGATGTCGTGATAGCTCCCTTTGGATACCTTTCTTGCTAGGACGAATATGGTGTAGTGGCTTTAATCCGGGAGCCAGAGACTTTCCCTGGTATGAGTACCACAGCATCAGACTTCAGATTGGGGTGGAAACCGTCAGATGGGGTTTTAACGGAGCCGGATGATATAAGTGTGTCGATTATGACGCGTCACATTATGGGCTGCGATATAGTTCTGACCGAGAGCTGGGTTGACCTCGTGTGATTTCGGTACGGAGATTTTTTTTCTTCCAAGCTCTGGAATATTGAGTGCATCTCAATCTCTGCTGCATTTGCAGGGGTTGTGGCGGCCCTGAGATAGAATAACCAGCGGGCTGAACGGTGACAAAGAATATGCTAAGGGTTGCGAAAGCCTGGTTCACGACCGAATAAATTTTCAGGACAGATTCTCGCAAGGAATGTGGGTGGACAATTAGGGGAGTGGAGAAAGTGTGAACCTGGCCTTTGCTTTTTAATGGCCCTTGTTCAATCGCCGAGACTGTGAATATATGCCCCTGATAATCACTTTATGAACCTCATCTCACCGAACAAAGGGAACATCAGGAGGAACCCCCACCCCAAAATAGATACTCCCTTTAATTCAACACCTACTGTCGCAATGTGAAGTCAACCATGGGAAGCGGAAAGGGAAAAGTCCTCACGTGCATGCGAGTACGGACGAGGGCGGACCGAAGTCAGCGATCAGATATCTGAAATGAAATACAATTCTCTACGAATCCAGAACAAGATATTTATAGAACTCCAGACAGTGACAGTAAGAAAAGATTAACCATACTCCAAGTAGCATAACGAATATCTCCATTCCAAGTTATATCCAGCCGTCTTTTCAATTGACTTCCTTTCGGAACCACGTCAGAATTTATTTCCGGTTGCTCGCTTTCACGCGTACATCGATCTCTTGGATCTTGTCCAAGCCATTGGACCCCGATTTTGACTGGACCGACACATCTACATGGACGGTAGTTGTAGTGATCGCCTTGGGTGCGACTGCAAGAGACCGCGACTTTGACTGGGTGTTTAATCGGGGTGAGCTTCTCTTTCGTATTGTGGACCACCCGGACTCCAACTTCCAATGCTTTTCGTCATTCGCTACAACACGGTGCAGATAAAATAAGACCATCTTACTATTGAAGATTCCTTGTTCCCCGTTACCTTCTCGGTCATGTGGTATGGCTGGACTTATATCGATGTGTCCCCAGCCAGTTCCGCGCCTGCGAAAAAAGATGCAAGTTTTGTTGGTCACGATGTAGCCATAACGTGCTTCATGTTTGTCCATATAATAGTGAATCTGTGAAAGTACTTTTTCCGCTTCTTTGCTCCAAATTCCAAGTAGTTTCGGAGTCAGCGATTTAGGATACGGAGGCAGCATTTCCCGCCGGATCTTCCATTCACATTTAACATCTCCAGGAACTCGATTGTCAATGAATTCGGGCTCCTGAGGATCTCGCTTTGTTTCCGGAATAAGAAGATACCCCGCCAAGTCTGGTTTTGTAGTAGTAGATGCGTGTTCTCGAGCTTGTCTTTTGGCATGACTACCGTCGTCAATGTGTATATATCTTCCATCGGGGAGTTTGTCAAGCTCATTGGCTACAATCTCCTGAATAACGTTCAATTTGGTACTGATTTTGCACCACAGTCTTTCGATACATTGTTCAGAGCGCAGCGTAGCATTTGTGTTTACCGTCCACTGGAAGGAGTCCTCTTCTGCTTTTTTGAAGTCACGGTTCAATACTCGAGCCACCTCCGGATCGCCAAACAAGTTGCGTATATTCTCGGCCATCTCAGAGTCAAAGTGGGCCCATTCTTGACAGTCCTTTAGGTTAACGTAAGGCACATTCGGGTCGGAGTTAATGCCCCCACATTCAGGGATCTGAAGACCCTTAAATGGACCTTCTTTCATTTGGAGCGCTATCAAAAGTGTTCGTTTTGAGCGTTGGGAAGTATGAAGCTTGTCCTTTGGTGCTTTCTTCCCTCGAGTCCGATCGGACGGGAATGCACCCATTTTGTTCGCGTGCTAAAGAGATAAGTATGTCTTGCAGCCATGAGAAGCTACCACTCAGTATTTGCGGTCCCAACGAAGCCTGTTGAAGATGTGGATGCGGCATGCTTCTTCCGGCGTTGTATTTGTATGAGGACATGAAGCAACCTTTTTGCGCAGCCATTGTTCTCACTTAAACGCTGAACCTTAAGTCTCTTGAGATTTGTTTTAGAGCATTTTTAGAGCATTGGACCTTGTGTGAAACCTTTCTTTCTTTGGAAGTCAGAAGTCGAGTTAACAGTTATTATCAGGGTATCGAGACCCTGAAACAAAGGCGCACGTAGGAGTTATTTGGATACTGAAACCGAACATAGTGAACGGTTGAGAGAAAGATGCCTCCGGCTTTGTCGGTTTCTTTGACGCTCATAAGGTTTAGTGGCCAGGGGAACGAGCGTTGAATTTTCAGGGATTGTCAGGGGCACTGACAAAACGCGATCCAGCACTTTGATTGGCCAGCTGACGGCTTTGAAAGGGAACGGTTTGCCTCACAACCTGATATCAGCTTTCAGGCCCAAACAACTCTACGCTCCTGGATGGCAGGTCCTACAAATGAGGAGGAGGTCGAAGAACTGTTCCAATTCTATGATCCGAAGCTAATTAGTCACCAGTCTAAGCAACAGGTGATACTCTGCACTTACGACTCAAACCCAGCAACCGGAAATCCTTCGCAATGCATTTTAAAGTTCTTTTCTCCCAAGCGGCGCGCTGCCTGGAGGAACGAGGAGGCTGCCTATTCCGTTGTCAGAGATGCAGATTTGGAGATAGTGCCCCTTCCTCGCTTGTTGTGGTCCGGCATATGGACCGAAACCTACTACAACCAATTGATCCGAGTCAAATTACCGGGTGTTCTCGGTCGCAACGAGACCTCAGTTCACGTTATTATGCTGTCGTATATCGATGAAACCCAGACGATCACAAGGCAACCGACAATAGCACAGCAGAAACTTGCCGTAAAAGCCGCCATGCTAGCCCTCCGCTGCTTACATACGCTGAAAATTATCCAAGGTAACGTGTCGGAAGAGAACGTCCTCTTGGTCAAGAAAGATGCAACCTATCTTGCCTATTGGATAGACCTGTCTTCATGCACTATAGGTGCGTCTGAAAGGGCGCTGTCTAGGGAGTGGAGGGAAGCGATTGAGTATTTCTCCCAGTTAGTATTGACCATCGCACCAGAACGCTGCTAACGTTGAACAGACAAAATTGTCGATCTCAGAGCTGGAACTCGCTTTAGAAGTAAGTTTATGTCGTTCACCTATACTAAGATCGAGCAAGAAGAAGAAGCATCGACTCCAGTATTGTCCTTGCCTATTCCTCCTCAGCAAATCATCGAACCGTTACCAAGGCTTGATGAATCAATGCAATTTCAGAATGTTCAATACATCACCAGTGGGACACACGCCAACATATACAAAGTCGAATTACCAAATGAAGAGACAGGCGAAACAGTCGTCTTATGCCTAAAAATATTTAAACGGAATGCAATGCTACCATATGAACTGGAAACCGAAGCGTACGAATATCTCGCTCATCATGGAGTCTATTACTGGATACCGCGGGTTTACGGTACTGCTGTGCGGACTCCAGCACAATGGGGACTCGATAAGGTTGACGGAGACGAAGAGGGTGAGTACCATGGGATTTTGATGGAGTGGATTGAAGGCGGAGAATGGTTATCCCAGGACAACCTTTCTGCAGACCATGTTGTCTCTTTTGTACGAGGTCTTGTTCGAATTCATGATGCTGGTGTTTTCCATAATGACAGTGAGAATCAGAATATGTTGGTAGTCCCAGGCTCGGACAGAGCAGTGTGGATTGACTTCTCATGCGCTCGCGTTGATGCTACTGATGAGGACAAGGATCATGAGATGGAATACGGGGCAACGCATCCTGTACTTATGGTGCGTTTACTTGAACTTAGCGGAGCCTAATTGGCAGTTTTGGAGGGACGGCGTGAGGGAAGGAGAGAAAAATGTCTATGAAACATATCTTGCAACTACTCTGGGACTTCGCCGTCGAGTTGCCTCCGCTATCTATGCGAGTTGGATAGTTCTAGAAGGCGTGTACGACGTCGCGCAAAGTTTCGACATGGCTCGCCATCCCCTTTCGTATTTCATCACACCGGCACTCTTCATGATATTGACAAGGTCTTACATCAGCATACCCTTCCTTCGAGTAAGTTTTCGACTGATAATAATTGCACATCAGCTCCTTTTAATCTCGTATTCTTTATGGGTAATTGTTAGTCAAAGGGGCTATGCGACGGGTGGATTGTCAGAATTGAGGTTAGGCGTACTTTGTTTCTGTCTGTTTTCTGAGCTGGGAGTATTGGCACCCGGCTTTGTTAGTGTAATAACAGGGAGTGGTAAATACAGATGGAAACAAAAGGCGCTTATGGGCTGGGAGGAGGAATCTGAAATACCTTTACATCATTTGTAGAATCGATATCTGCATTCTGGTGGAGATTCGTGATACTTCGGGCCTTTGGGGGTTTGAAAGCTGTCACTTGCAGTTAAAGACGAGACTGGATATCTTCCTTCCACTTCTTCTAGATAGCATACTGGTAATAGTAATCTACATAATGCTCAAGTCGATCTGAATTGCTGAGCGATGCATCGTCAGATACGCAGACCGGCGACAGTCCGGCCAGAACTCCGGTGGACAGTCGGTTCCGAAGCTTTCGACCTTGATTCGCGGACAAAGGTTCATCCATCCTAGCCACAAAGCGAGTAGGAAGCCTCACACCCCGGTGATTGTCAGGGGTGTATTTCCATGGCCGCTCTGATTGGCGCCATTTAAAAGCAAGTGCTAGTAGCCTAATGGCGACGGCGACGGGGCCATACGCGAGCTCTGCGTAGCCTGTCCCGGACCCCGAGCTTTCATTAAACAGGGGTCCACTTAGACTGTAAGCGAGCGAGAATGGAATCCACCTGGTTTCTAAGAACAAACCCATCGTGTAGTTGCGAATCTATTGGTGGATTAGGATCAATCAGATGAAGCTGGGCCCCGGACAGGCGGCGGTCTTGTATTGAAGATTCGCGTCCTGCCGTCGTGAAAGCGAACCTCACTAGCGACTTATGGAATGACCCACCTCTCTTTGATCCCACCTAATTCTTTGGTTCAATAAAAGTACCTAATTTGGCTTCGAGGCTGGGCACACGATAAAACCTGCACTTACACAGACAATTGTCACGGATTCTTTGTTGCTTGTCGTCCTAACCTTATCCCACTATCACCCACGAAATACCAACCTTAATGTCTTGCAAACCATTATTGGATCCAGGGGAATTGGTTACGAGTATTTATAGATAAAACGAGACTAAAATCTCAAACTCCCCTTTGCCGCGCAACACAGTCGCAACAGGACTCGTCATGCCTCTGGAATATTTCGACCGTGGGCTCAATTCCCAACCTCTTGAAACTTTATGATATGGAGGCGAAGCAAACAATGGAACTGTATCCCACTGCAGCGAGGAGAAAGGAACCTTCCACAAGATATAAGTCAGATGCATTACCAGCCGGACCACTGTGGATTTCATCAACTGAAAGGGCAGAAGCTAAAACTAATTTGAATACCGTTACTTGTAGAGTTATCTTTGGGGGTGAGTCTCCTCAATTTCATCGACGGCGAGTCTGGCTGATATTTCAGAATGCCTCCGTATGATTTCAAAATTGTTAGTCGTGAGTCCCGGCCCACAGTTCTGCAAGCTCTTGAGGCGAAGGAGCACCGCCTTGAATCTTTGGCTCTTGGCAGCATGTCAAATACTGAACCTACGAAGGATAAAATACATATACCACGCGAACTCATAGCTGAATGGGCAGAATCTGACGTGGATCCTTTTCCTGACATCCACGGTCTGAAAAAGTACGCTCAGCAGCATAAAGAGCTTTGGAAGAAACTTCAACAGAAGATCCTGGATAAGGATGTCGCCAGAATCATCGCCCCGTATCCGGAACCAATTGTCAGCGAATTGGAACTTGAAGGTCAACTTAAAGTGCATTTCAATATTGTCAATCTGGCACTCGAGACAGTCCGCTCTATCGGAAGACATCTTATGATTGGGGGCGGCAGATGTGCGACGAAGGGAGACGCCGAAGCAGATATCTCTTCCGAACCTGACAAGGCTTCTTTCCTGGCACCAACCAAGGTCGATCCAAAATCTGGGGTGCTCATCTACTGCTTTGAAGACTTGAACCATGAGAATGCTACAAAAGTCCAAAACATCATCCCTGGCGAGGTCAAACTCTGGTACAAGTTCCGGCGAAGTTTCCTTGATGCAGGGGACCAAGCTTCCGAGCTCAAACCTAAGGATCGAAACAGGATGAGAACGGAAGCAGAGAAAGTTTTCACTCAGGTCTACCAATATATGAACGAACGCAATGCGGCAATTGGTTATATCATCACCGACTCCGAACTCATATGTGTTCGACGAATTCGTAAAGAACGATATGGAATTCGGTATGGAGTTATCGATATCTCGCCATCAATTCCGGTATCTGTGGAAGAGGGACAACTGAACGCAAAATTGGCGTTATTTTATATTCATGTCAAGTATGGAATCCTTGAACACCACAAAAGCGTGATGCTCGAGACTCCAAAGCCGTCCACGTGGAGACAGCTAGTTAATGAGATCAGGGCTGCAAGGCTTCGAAATTCAGTTCCAACTCACGACCTCGACTTGAGAGGAAGACGTATCAGGCGTGAATTCTTGGATTTGGATGACAAAATGGAATGTATGTACGAAGACGATGAATGAAGTTGTTTTTTGCTGTCAAGGCCATGCGACGTCTCGGACATTTGTCGAACTCGTCGTGAGATCTGATGCGCATCGTAATTGTATCTTTTAGTGGCGTGCAGATCTTGCAAATGTGTGCTCGTGTTTGTTTGTGTGCCTTCGTAGCGGATCTAGGTGGTCAATGTATATGTTATAGAAACACCTTTTCACCCGCTCTGACACTTTCCACCAATTGACAATAATCCAAATGCCCACTGCAGGGAGTTGGCGACAAAGAGAATTTAAGAATGCTTGTGAGAATTAAAGTTCTGACTAAGCATCAGCCACTGCACGTGACTGGACGAACTTTGTTTGCCTTTGTTTGAATCGTGAATTTCAACTTCGGGGTCTTGCAGACCAACACTCGTAATGCCACGGAAGAAGAAGCAGTTGATTCGGGACCCATTGAAGTCAGAAAGAGCTTGGACCCCCGATGTTTCGCTATCAGATATCTCCTCTTTGCCCGTCTTGCCCTCCAAGTTCCACGTTTCCAATGTACGTTTCGTCCACCTCAGCTACCATTCGCAGGTTTACCTCGTCGACTTCGTCCACGAAGGGGAACAACTGAGCGCAATTTTGAAAGTGTTCTCGAAGGACAATGAACAGAGATATCAAGATGAGGTCAATGCTTATCGTCTGTTAAATCATTATGATGTGCCCTCGAGAGGAGTGGTTCCAAAGCTATACGGAATTCTACCGAACATTACAGAAAAGAAATTACACACTTTATTAGGCGTTGCTCAGCCAAACGAGTCCCAAATAACCTTTCCTGCTTCTGCAATATTGATTGAGTATATTGAAGGAGCAGAAATGCCGACCAAGCACAACATGACAGTCCAGATGGCCGAAGAAATTCTCCGGGGCTTGCGACTTATCCACAACGCTCACGTTCTTCATTACGATACCGAGCCTCGCAATATCCTCATCACTCCCGCTACCGGAAAAGCAGTATGGATAGATTTCTCCAATGCCGAGATGGCAGCGAGTTGGTGGGAATTAATTATGGAAAGGGATCTCGTAAGAGAGCTTGTTTATCGAGACTTGGTATTGCCTACTTAAAGAACTGAAATGACGGCTTAGTTGCACGTGTTCGAGCCTGAACCCGACCTTCCTGTCGACGAGTCAAAACTTGTGCCCTTGAATAGACCGGAAACACCGCCACCAGGAACATTGTATAGCGGCGGGACACCCGTCTTACCAGATCCTTCGCCGCCAAAGAGGTCAATAAGAAGGGAGATCGCCATTTACACGTTTATCATCGTTGGTCTCCTCGATGGAGCTATTGAGACGCTTTTTCCGCGGATAGCAGCACAATCTAACCATCCGGCGGTTGTGATAGCTTTGCGATCTCGCGGACTGCTCCTCTTGGCGTTCTCGGCCCTTTCAGCAGCAAACATAAGAATGGTAGAGAAGAACAGAAATCTGGAATATTTCGTTCTTTATACAATTGCGTTATACTGTCTTGGGGTAGTTGCAAATCTGTTACATCAGGTGTTGTTCTCTTCGACCCTGCATTGCAATCAATATTTCTGGGTTCGAATTATATTCCATCTATTTTGGGTGGTTGGAACGTAGTACGACAAAGCATTTCTTCTGGAGGATCAGAGTATAATAGCAGACTCATTTCGAATGACTTTCTTGATTGTCTTTTGAGTATTGGGATTAGCTTGAGAGAGATTTAAGGCAAAGCAGAGATATACTAGGATGTGTAAATTGTATTCATAGCTTTTCAATTCATTGTTCATATCAATCAAAGGTGATGTGGTTAGATGCAATCTGCACTCACAGAATATCCATCAAGGAGCAAATTTGAAAAACCACAATTGCTATGAAATACACTACTGGCACCATCCGACTTAGAAACCAATAAACGAATGCTCTCCGCGGGAAACAACAGTCACCGGATCGCCGAGTTTAATCTGTCCCTCTACCACATGAGATTAGAAGCTATTGAGAGAAATACCGATTTTGTCAGTTACGGCACACATTCCAAGACACGGATGATACTTTGCACCAGGATCAATTCTCCTATACTTTGTCATTGTCTTATAAGGTTGATTAGGATCCTTGACACCAGTCGCCGGATTAACACTACAATCAGAACTAGCAGTTGGGGATGCGTACTTTGGCAATTGACATCTCGGCATTCTAGCAACACAATAAATCTTGCCCACACTACCAACTTCAATTTCTTTCCAGCCGTCTTCATCATAAGCTTGGTCAACACCCTTAACCACAATATTTGGTCTGAATCTGGTGACGCCCTCCAATTTGCCATCTGTAGGCAAGTGCTCTTGTAAATCATCAAAACTCTCCTGGCTTAGAAGTAAGTAAGGTGCGCAATCGGCGAAGCTGGTTGTTACGAGACGACCACCT
>Ga0335075_10013694_pt1 | contig 12209 bp, 10 predicted proteins | sample Lox_Sample_24_FD_206723 | JGI IMG/M metagenome (GOLD analysis project Ga0335075, IMG submission 206723) | Soil microbial communities from Loxahatchee National Wildlife Refuge, Florida, United States - Lox_Sample_2.4 | ecosystem: Environmental > Terrestrial > Soil > Wetlands | place: USA... | reverse complement strand
TGGTCGGCGAGCAGCCGGGCGGCCTGGTCCCAGTCCCCGGCGGCCTGGGCGTGCCGGATCGCCTCCACTGGGTGCCCGTGCCCCGCGAACCAGTCGGCGGCGGCCTGATGCAGCCCGGCGACCTGGCCCGGCTCGGCGCGGCGCAGCTCCAGCTGCAGCAGGTCGGCGAACAGGTGGTGGTAGCGGAACCACGACCGCCGCGCATCCAGCGCCATCACGAACGCGTTCGCCTCCTCCAGGTCCTGCAGCATCCGCTCCGCGCCGCTGCCCCCGGTCAGCAGGTCGGCCAGCTCGCCGTTGAGCCGCTCCAGGATGGAGGTGCGCAGCAGCAGCCGCCGCACCGGCTCGCCCTGCCGGTCCAGCACCTCGGCCACCAGGTACTCCGCCACCGTCCGCTCGGTGCCGGAGAACTCGGCCGCCAGCCGCCCCGGATCCGGGTGCCCGGCCACCGACAGCGCCGCCAGCCGCAGCCCGGCCGCCCAGCCCTCGGTCCGTTCCACCAGCGACGCCACCTCCGGCAGGCCCACCCCGGCGGCGTCGAACAGTTCCTGCGCCTCGGCAGTGGTGAACCGCAGGTCGGGCTCGCGGATCTCGGCCAGCTCGCCCTCCAGGCGCAGCCGGTGCAGCCCAAACCGCAGGTCGTGCCGGGTGGCCAGCACGAACCGCAGCCCCGGCGGGGCCCGCATGATCAGCAGCTCCAGCTGCCGCAGCGCGTCGGCGCCCAGCTCGTGCACGTCATCGATCACTAGCCAGATCTGGTCCGCCAGCGGTGCCAGGTCCGTCAGCAGCCGCTCGGCGACCGCTCCTCCGTCCAGATCCGGCGCCGCGGTCAGCGGCCGCACCAGCACCGCGCCCGGGGCCGTCTGCCGCAGCGCGCCGGTCACCGACAGCCAGAACTGCTGCGGATCACGCTCGCCGCGCCCGGCCGCCACCCACGCCGCGCGGCCGGCCAGGCCCGCCTGGTCGAGCCACGACCGCAGCAGCAGCGTCTTGCCGCTGCCCGGCGGCGCGGACACCACGGTCACCCGGGCCTGCACCGCGAGCCGCCCGAACAGCCGGGGGCGGGACACGACACCTCCCGCACCAGCACCAGGAACGCCGCAGGCAACAGCGTCCGACCCGACCGCGGACTCCATGTTCCCGATCATCGCACCACGCCCGTCCACTGGCCCAGGTCGGACGTGGACATGCTGACCGCCGCCATGCGCCAGGGTCTGCCCCACCGTGCCCGAGCTGACCGGCCACATCGACGGCCAGCCACCACGCCACCCGCGCAGAACGCCGCGCTGGACCAGCCGGGCTCGACAGGCCCGTGACAGGCACCACCGCCCGTTCGGACTCTTAAGAACGCCAATCCTTCCGAACGGGCCGTGGTGCCCGGTACCGGGACCGGTGATCGCCTTGCCCGGTGACAGCGTGGTCCCGGCCGCTGCTCCGGGCAAGGCGGAGCAGATCACACCAGGGAAGTGACGACTGCTCACCCGACCGGTCTCCGGCCAGACGGCCGGCCCCGGCGAATCACATCGATGACGTGACGACGAGTCACCCTGCCGCGGATGAGGCTGGGGCGTGCAGCGGAACCAATCAGCTTCCGACACCTTGAATTCCGGGTCCCTCCGGTCGTTACAGCGTCTGGAAAGAGCGCTTGGCCAGGCCGATCTGGTAGCCCTCGATGGCGGTCTTGACTGGGCGGTCGGGGGCGCCGGATGCACCTAGGGTGACGAATAGCGGAATGTAGTGGTCCGGGGTCGGGTGCGCGTAGGGCATGCCCGGGGCACGGGAGGTGTAGGCGGACAGCTCGTCCACGTCACCGCGGGCCAGGGCGTCAGCGGCCCAGGCGTCGAAGTCGGACGACCAGCCGGGTATCGTGGCCTTGCCCATCATGGCTCCCCTCAGGTCGATGAACGGCGTTCCGTGCGTCATGAACCCCGAACCGATGACCATGACGCCCTCGTCGCGTAGGGCATGTAGCCGGGCGCCGATCTCGATCAGCTTGTCCGGGTCGTGCGTGGGCATGCTGAGCTGGACGACGGGGATGTCTGCCAGCGGGTACATCGCCATCAGCGGCACCCAGGCGCCGTGGTCCAGGCCGCGGCTCGGGTGCTGGTAGACGGGGTCATTGTCGGGCATGAGCGCGGCGACCCGGCGGGCGAGCCCGGTCGCGTCGGGCGTCGGGTACTTCATCGCGTAGTAGCGGCGGTGGAAGCCGGTGAAGTCGTAGTAGAGCGGTGTCCCGGCCCCTGGGGCGCTCATCATCAGCGGGGCGGCTTCCCAGTGCGCGGAGGCGATGAGGATCGCCTTGGGCTTGGGGAGGGACTGCGACCAGTCGATCAGCTGGCGCAGCCATACGGGGTCGTTGAACAGCATCGGGGCGCCGTGGCTGAGGTACAGCGCGGGCAGCGTGCCGTCCGCGGGCGTCCACGCCTGCTGGGTCCTGGCGCGGTCCAGGGCGCCGGGCAGGAATTCGTCGTAGGCGCTGGCCGGAATCTCTGGATTGAGGACTGAGGTCATGACGTACTCCTCACTCGGGTGGGTCTCACCCGGCAATAACGTGAAGCATCAAGCTCACCGCCGGATGCCGGCGACGAGCCTTTCCCAGTTGCGGAACGCGATGGCTTCGCGCTCGGTGAGCTGCGGATCCTGCCGCTTCCATGCCCCGGCCACGTCGACGTTGGCCATGTGCTCTTCCAGTCCGTAGATCCTCATCGAGGACGCCGTATCTCCATCCCCTCGTCACGCGGTGGCGTCAGTGCCTGACGGCCTTCAGCGCGTCGGCCCAGGACTCGAGCTGGGTGAACAGGGTGACGGCGGCGGCGTCGTGGTGCGCTGCGGGCGTGAACACCGAGAAGTTCTCGAAGTCGGTCATCAGCGAGAACGTCAGCGTCTGCCGCACGTGCGCGAGCTGCAGCTCGCTTGAGACTGCCCGCAGGTGCTCGATCGCCCGCGCCCCGCCGGCGTTTCCGTAGGAGACGAAAGCCGCCGCCTTGTTGTTCCACTCGGCATACAGGTAGTCGATCGCGTTCTTGAGCACTCCGGAGGTGGAGTGGTTGTACTCCGGGGTGACGAAGACGTACCCGTCGTACTCGCTGATCTTGGCGGCCCAGGCCTTTGTGTGCTCGCCGGCGTACTTGCCCAGGGACGGCGGAACCGGCTCGTCCAGGTGCGGCAGCGGGTAGTCGATCAGGTCGATCAGCTCGTAGTCGGCGCTGGTGCGCTCTTTCGCCTTGGTCAGGACCCAGTCCGCCACCGCCTTGCCGTTACGGCCAGGGCGGGTGCTGCCCAGGATGATAGCGAGCTTCAGGTCGCTCATGAGTGTTCCCTTCGGTACTGACGGACTCACGCTTGAATCTTCACGTCCGATGCTAGCCGCTGGGACGTGAATTTTCAAGTCAGGTGTCGGCGGCCCTGGACTTACACTGTGCGCATGCCCGCGCAAGGGGAACCCGAGGCGGCCGAACCGCCCTGGCTGACCGCTGACCAGCTTGCGGCCTGGCGCGGGTTCATAAAACTCCTGCGGAGGCTGCCCGCCGCGCTTGAGTGGCAGCTTCAGCGGGACTCCCAGCTCAGCTTCACCGAGTACTCCGTGCTGGCGCTGCTGTCCGATCAGCCCGGGCGCCGCATGCGGATGAGCGAGCTCGCGGTCATGGTCGACTCGGAGCTGTCGCGCCTGTCGCACATGGTCAGCCGTCTTGAGAAGCGCGGTTTCCTGTGCCGCGAGCCCGATCCGGGTAACGGGCGGTATACGCACGCGATCTTGACCGACGCCGGTTACGCCTACCTGGAGGGGGCAGCACCGGGGCACGTCAGGCGAGTGCGTGAGCTGTTCATCGACGCTCTTGGCCCTGAGGAACTGCAAACGCTGCGCCGGTCCTCTGACGCAGTCATTGCCCGCATCGACAGCATGCCGGAACAAGGCGGAACGGCGAACGCCGGCCTGGCGGTCCGACCTGAGGAAAGCACGCCAAGCCATTGAGTGCCCGGACGACGGACGGTACGGGTGTCCTGTCGGCAGCCCCATGTGCCTGTCGAAAATCTCATCCGTGCGGCTCGAGCGGCATGCCCGGATGAAGTCCTGGGCGTACTCCCAGAACGGGTCGAAGGACCGGTCGCCGAGGTAGCGCCCGCCGGTCTGCCCGAACAGCATCGTTCCCACCAGCCCGAGCTGCTCGATCGCGCGGCTAAGTTCGTCCGCGCCCTCGGCCGGGTGCTGCAGCGGTGTCGTGGCGAACGCCGCGAACCGGTCCGGCCGCGCCCGCACCGCCTCGGCGAGCTGGTCGTTGGCCGCGCCGACGGCTACCCCCTCCAGGCCCGGGCCGCGAACAGCCACGCGGGCCCGTCCGCGACCAGGAACAGCCCGAACGCAACTGCCTCCACGGCTATCGCCGCGATGATCAGCGGCCGGCGCCCTACGTGGTCCGACAGCGAGCCGAAGACCAGCAGCGTCGCCAGCAGGAACAGCACGTAGATGGCGAACACCGCGGTCAGCGTGGTCGCGGAGAACCCCCACTTGGCCTGGTACACGCGGTACAACGGGGTCGGCGCGGTAGACGCGTAAACGAACAGCACCATCACCGCCACCGTCACCCAGAACGCCACCGGCCCGGGCAGCGTCTGCCGCCTCGATAGCCGTGCCCGCAGGCCCGGGGGCCGGGAGAGCCCGGCGCGGATCCGGGTGCCGTCTGCCTGGCGTCCGGGCGCGGCGTGCCGGCTGTCTCAGTTGCCACGATGATCTCCTCCTCAGGAGCTGACGTACTGGTTCGCGCCCAGATTGCCGTCCGGCAGCGTGACCGGCCATCACATGATTCATGTGATCGGATGCTCGCGGGCGGGCGAGCCGGGACGCCATACCGCGGTCCGGGCCTGGCACACTCCGCCCGGCCCGCCCTGGAGGGCGTAATCGCGCCTAACAGATCGGGCAGTTCACGGCCCTGGATCCGCACGACTGTCGTACAGCGAGCCCGGCGTGATCACCGACTCCGGGACATACCCTCCGAGGTAGGCCACCCCGCGCAGGCTGAGCAGAGCCTGGGCCCTAAGGTCGGCCACCTCGCGAGCGTCGTCATCTCGCGCTCTCAGCTCGCCGCCTCGGCCTCTCGGGCCGCCAGCCTGGCCAGAATCTGCGAGGTGGCTGCAGGATTCTGCCTGACCAGGGACTGTCATGCCCTGGTCCATCCGTCCTCGGGCTCCTACGATGGCCGGGCCATTAGCGGGCCATTAACCCCGGTGACGAGGGGTCTCTCACGGTCACTCGCGGGCACCCCGCACCGCAGGCCAGGCTACATGACAGGCCCGGACGGTATAGATTCCCAAGCTGACAGTGCAGATCCGATCTCTTAGTGATCTTGCTTGTGTTGTTGTCCGCTCGCATCACGATCCGGCCAGCAGTCAGGTGATTGCTTCGATTGCCTGCTGTGCGTCAGTGCGGACCTCGCGAGACGTGTCGTATTCCGCGATGGCCTTCAGGTGAGTCCGGATTGGCTGGCGGGTAGCTGGTACGGCCTGGCCGAGCATGCTCAGGCTCATGCAGGCCTCGGACCTCACTAGGGGCTGCTCATCTGCCAGTGCTGACATCAGGTCATCCAGGGCCTGAGGGTCCCTCAGGATGCCCAGCTCGCGGACTGCCCAGCGGCGGCACCCGGCTCGGTGGTGGCGGGTCAGGGGGCGCATGATGCGCGTCAGGGCCTCCCAGTCAGGGGCTGCCGCCCGTTCTGGGCCATGACGAAGCCCTGGCATCATCTCGTAGGCGTCCCCGAGTGCGGCTCGCTGGAACAGCGAGGCAATCGCGCGCAGAAGCCGCCGTTCGCCGATCGCGTCGGCGGCCGCGAGCAGGAACTCGGCCCGGTCCCATGTGGCGTCCTCAAGCCAGGCCGGATCGTCGTCATCGGCGTCGGGAAGTGGCTCAGTGCCCTCTATGCGGGCGATCAGCTCATCATCGGACAGCGGTTCGATCGCCAGACGGTGACGGCGGATGCCGTTAGCGGGGACGCGCTCGTTCATGTCGCCATCCTCTCAGGCGGCCGCACGTCTGATGAGGTGGTCGATCGAGGGTTGTCACCGTCATTCCCGGACAACCGTAGGCATCGTGACCTGGCTTGACGCGCGTGGGGCAGGCCGCCGAGGAGACCTGATAGGGGTGCTGTGCACCAACGGGCTGGACAGCGGCGCAGGGCATGGCTACCTGTTCCATTGAGCAGAAAACAGCCCGGTCGGCGACGGCCGCTGCCGACGTTGCTGTCCGAGAGCGAGGATGGCTATGAGCAACGTCTAGATGTTCGCCGGCGAAACCGGAAACCTGGATTACAACGTGGCCGGCGGCGCCTCAGGCTAGTTCCTCCCCTGGGGGAGTGCATGATTGCGGCCGACTATCCCGCTTCCGCGGCCGGCGGTTCGCGACCAGGTGACCAGTGAGACGGCTGAGGTAAACGATACGTAGTGGAACGAGCCGATTACTTGCAATTATCGCTTGTGTGTTTGATAATCGATCAGTGGAATTCATATCAGCCGACATGTTGTGCGAAGTAGCCGAGCCCGGTCGCGTTCCCGGCTCGGAGGGGTTGCGGTGAGCGCCCGTCCCGAGGCCGAGCTCGACCGGCTTACCGTGGCCCGGCTGGTGGCCGTGGCGCGGCGGGACGCGCCCCGGCGGCGGCCGACTGAGGCAGAGACGGCCGTCGCGGCGCGGGAACTGCGCGACATAGCCGGTGATCGGGCCGACCTGCTGGCCGAGGTGGCGGGTCTCCTCCTCGGCTACTACCGGCGAACCGCCGAGGAGCCGTGCGCGCGCGCCGCCGCCCACTACTGCGTCGCCGCCGGAGCCGATCCGGGCCTGATCCCGCGGTGGACCGAGGTGGGAAGGCGCCGGGCCGCAGCAGCGCGGCAGCCTGCCAGGGCCGGACCCGAGACCGACTATGCGAACGAGAGCGGGCAGGTATACGCCTGGCCTGAGGCGGTTTAGGCCAGGCTCCCCGGGCAGGCCACCGCGGTCGGGGGGACGATCCGGGTGCGTCTATCCGAATACGGTCCGAAACGGGTTGAACCCTCTGCGTGTCCGCCACGTATCAGGGAGTGCTGGTCATTTGTCCACGCGGGTGTCCCGGAGAGTCGCTGCAACTGGCCATTCTCCGAGGCGCGATGGCCCACAATGGACGCAGACCTGCGCGTAGGGACCGCCGCGCCTGCCAGAGCGGGCGCGGAGACGTGCGGAGGTGTGATGTTTCGCGGGCTCGATGCTGGTGACGGAACGCGTTCATCCGACTACTCTCATGTCACCCCGTTGTTCGGCGCGGCCGGAACCGGTCCCGGGTTGCTGGACGACGAGATCAGCCTGCACGGTTCCGGCTCGCGGCGCGGGCGGGACTGGAAAGGGGCCGGTGGGCGGTGGCTGCTGTGGCCGCTGCGGGTGGTGCTCTGGGTCACCCTGCTGGTCGTCGCTTATCGGGGGATCACGGGCATTATCACCCAGTCAGGCGCGGCGGCGGCCGGCGGCGCAGGACGGGCCGGCACCGCGGGCGCGCAGTTCCCTGTGGCCGTGGCCGAGGCGTACGCGTCGGAGTTCGGCCAGGTTTACCTGAACTTCAGCCCCGCCACGCAGGCCCAGCGCGAACAGGAGCTGGCCGCCTTCGTGCCACCCGGCATCGCGGCGGCCAACCCCGATCTCGGCTGGAACGGTGCAGGCCAGATGCGACTGCAGTCCGAACAGGTCGCGGGGATCGCGGTCCAGGATCCGCAGCACGCCGTGGTAACCCTGCTCGCCACGGTCAACGGCCAGCTCATGGAGCTCGGCGTGCCCGTGATCGCCTCGGGCGACGACGTTACGGTCGCCGGCGAGCCCGCCTGGCTGCCCGCTCCGCAACAGGTCTCGCCGCCATCGCCGTCACGCCAGGGCTCGGATCCGCTGGCGCGCAGCGAACTGATGAGCGAGCTTCCAGGCTTTTTCCAGGCCTATGCGGCCAGTGATAGCACTGCGCTCGACCGCTTCCTGGCTCACGGCGTGTCGCTGACCGGGCTCGGCGGCGCGGTTTCATTTGACTCGATCGCCAGCCTGCAGGTGCCACCGGGCGGACGTACCCGACAGATAACCGTGACCGTCATATGGCAGGTCCCCGACCAGGCTTCCGCCGACGTAACAAAACTCGAGATGTCATACGGCATGTCGGTCGTCGACCTTCAAACCGGCAAATGGTATGTAAATCAAATCAGCGCGGCGACTGAGGCGGTGGAAGCCAAATGACCAGGACCGTGGCGGCTGACGCCGTCATGCCTGCGTGCCTTGGCGTCGCTGCCGCCTGCCCGGATGCCGCCAGTGCCGTCAGTGCCGCCATCGCCATCGCCGGGCCCGACCCCGCCGCCCGGCGGCCTTGGCCGCGTCGGCCCACCGCTACTCCGCCATCTACCCGGCGTGCCGCATCGGCCGAGCCGAGGCTCATGCGACCGCTTCACCGGCACTCCGTTCCCTCGAGCGCCGTAACACTCGCTGGATGGCCTGCCGATCCCGGAAGGGACGTTTAATGTCTACTCACCTGTACGCCTCGATGGTCCCTCTGGCCCTAAGCACGAAGAATCTGGTCACATACCTGCAGGGACTGTTCGGCCCGTTGTTCCTCGGCATCGTGGGAATCGTGGCGATCTTCTTCCTCTTCACGCGTGAGATCACCCGGTTTGTCCAGTTCATCGTGCTCGCCGTGGCCATCGCGGTGGTGTTCTACACGCCCAGCATCGTGCAGGTCCTAGCCACCGGCATAGCGAACGCTCTCGGAGTCCACTGATCCCACCTCGACCCGAAGGAGCTCGCGTCCAGTGGACCTTCCCACTTACACGAATATCTGGCGGATCGAGAAACGGCTGTACAAACTTTACGATTTTCGACTGCCAGCCCCGTTGCCGATCACGTGGATTGCCGTATTTGCTGGAATTACCATCCCGTACATATTTTTTCTTGTCGTCATTGGCCTGCCCTTTAATCACAATTTGGTCTGGCTTTACGTGCTGCCCCCGGGGGTGCTCACCTGGCTGACTACCCGACCGGTTATTGAGAGCAAGCGTCTGCCGGAACTGGTCAGTTCGCAGGTCCGGTACCTGGCCGAGCCGCGGACCTGGTGCCGGATGACCCCGTTCGCCGAGAAGGACGAGATCTTGCTGTCCGCCCGTGTCTGGCACCGGCATCCGCCACGGGCCCTCCCCGCGAAGGCGAAAAAGGCCTCTGGCCGAACCAAGGCAACCGTCCGCGCGCCGGAGCTGACCGCCTCGAAAGACACGAGCAGCGCCCCGGCCTTTGCCCCGTCAGGCGCCACCTCTCAGGCCGCCGTGCCCCCGGCGGTCTCTCTCGCGCCTCCGGCGGTCTCTCTCGCGCCTCCGGCGGTCCCCCTGGCGCAGTCGGCGCTGCCCTCTGCCCCCCCGTCGCTACCACCGGCGCCGGTGCAGCCCGCCGCACCGGCCCAGCTCACAGCGCAGCCTGAGACCGCATTGCCCGAGACCGCGCAGCCGGAGACCACGCAGGCCGAGACCGCGCAGCCGGAGACCGCGCAGCCGGAGACAAGGCGAACCCTTCGCGCCCGCGCCTGGCCATTCCGTCCGGAGCCGGACGAGCGGTTGTCAGCGCCGGCCGGCCAGCCGCGGCCCGGTGTAGTTCGCCGGCCATCATGGGCCGTTCCGCCGGCCGAGCGGAGGCAGGACTCCCGGGCGATCGAGGTCGCTCACGACCCCGAACCGGACCCGCGCGACCTCGGCCAGCCCGACCTCGCGGCCTTCGCGACGCCCTCCTGGCCCGAGGCTGGCGTCGGCGCGTTCCCCCAGGCAGGCGCGTTCCCCCAGGCAGGCCCGTTCCCCGACGCAGGTCCCTTCCCCGACGCAGGTCCCTTCCCCGAGTTTGAGCCTCTCCCGGAGGACGCAGAGGTTCCCGATTCTGACGCGTTGCCCGAGGCCAGCCAGTTCCCGGAAACCGGCGCTGAGCTCGAACCCCTTCCCGACCCGGATCCCGTCCCCGAGGCCCCTTCCAGGCTCCGGTCCCGGGCCAGGTCCGCTCCCGCCCACGGACCCAAGCCCGCGCACGAGCCCACGCCTGCACCCCAACCCGAGCCCACGCACGAGCGCATGCACCAGCCCAGGCCCGGGCGGCCGGGGCGATCCGTAGCCGCCCGGGTGGCTTCTATGTTCGTCGACCTCGACGAGGGCCGGCCCGTCCCCTCGGTCGAGCGCGCCCTGAGCGGGCCCGGCAGCCTGGAGGACCCGAGCTGGCGACGCCGGGTACGGGTGGTGGTCTCTGGCGGTCAGGGTCCCGGCCAGCGGGATCAGGAGGCACTCGATCGCCACCGGGCCAGGATCCCGCTTGACGGCCCGCGCCAGATCGCCGTTCTCGGCTGCACCAGCGGCGCCGGCCAGTCCACGGTCGCCCTGATGACCGGCCGTACCCTGGCCGCCGTCCGCGGCGTCCCGGTCGCCGCGCTCGACCTCAATCCCGGTGAAGCATCGCTGGCCGCGCGGATCGAACCGGCCACCTCGGTGACCGCGCTGCTGGCGGGCCAGGGACAGCTGCTGGCGGGCCAGGGACAAGGGTACGGACCAGGCCACGAACCGGGTGAAAGGCCGGGCCGCAGATCGGGCCGGGTCGACGTCATCGCGGCCGCTGCGGCGGGCGGCGACACCGCTCCGGCTCTGGGCGCGGATGACCACCGACGCCTGGCCGACGTGCTTGCCGGGCGGTACCCGCTCGCGATGATCGATCCTGCGCCGTCGGGGCTGACCCGGGTGCTCGCGCTGGCCGACCAGCTCGTGCTGGTCACCCCGGCCAGCCCGGAGGCGGCGACTGCGCTGGCCCATACCCAGCAGTGGCTCAGCGCGCATGGGTACGACGAGCTCGCCGCCCGGGCCGTGACCGTCGTGAACGGGGTGAGCAGGCGGAGCCTGGACGACGCGCTCGCGGCCGAGTCCGTGGCCCGCGGCCGGTGCCGGGCGATCGTCCGGTTGCCCTGGGACGACGCGCTGAGGGACTGGCCGGACTCGCCTGCCGCGCTGCAGCCGCAGACCAGGCTCGCGTACACCGCGCTGGCCGGCGTGCTGGTGTCGGGTCTGGTCTCGGCAACTCCGGCCGCCCTCAGAGCCCGAGCGGAACCCGGAATCCCGGCAGTCCCAGAGCGGGGAACCCTAGCCGCGCAGCCGCGAACCCCCGCACCGGGAAGGAGCCCTGGTGAGCACTCGGACTAGGACCTCCAAGGGGTCCAGGACCCGGCTGGGCATCAGGTACTTCGACGACCGCATCCTGCTGACCGACACCTACGCCTGGGCGTATTACCGGATTCCCTCGGTCTCCTACGAGTTCACCACGGCCGAGGAGCGGGAGGCGCTGGCGACCAACATCACCGTCGCGCTGGCCGCGATCCGGATGCAAGACGCCGAGGTCCACCTGCGCATCGCGCACCGGTCGTACCCGGCGCACGCCTGGGCGACCGGGTTGGACGCGACATCCGACGGCGGCCCGGGCTGGCGGGAGTACCTGGAGCAGTCGTACCAGCACGTCTGGGCCAAGGACTTCTGGAGCAAGGAGATCTACCTGGGGGTCCGGCTCGGCCAGCGCGGCGTGCGCGCACAGCTGTCCGGCGGGGTACTGTCCCAGTTCGCCGCCGCATACGGCCGCGGCGAGCGGGGGCTCGGGCTCATCGATGAGGCGGTTAGCGGGGCCGAGATCAGCAAGTGGACCGAGTCAGCCGAACGGCTCGGCCGCGCGCTGAACGCAAGCGCGCTCGCGGCCCGGCACGCGACATCCGGCGAGATCGCCTGGCTGATCCAGCACACGCTGATGGCGACGGCGGGCGAGCCGGTCCCGTCGGCGACGAAGCGCCGCCGGTGGGGTGCTGGCGAGATCGACATGCTGTTCGAGGGCCAGGTCCACAACGGCCGGACGATGCTGCGCCTGGAGCAGATGACTGGCGAATCGTATGCCTCCTTCATCTCGTTCGCCCGCTTCCCCGACGTGATGTCTTTCCCCGACGGAGAACCCTGGCTGCACTATGGCGATTCGCTGCCGTTCCCGGTGGAGGTCAGCTGCCGGATGAAGCTCATCCCGCCGGCCAAGGCGAGCAAGGACGTCAGCCGCCGCCTGGCGCATGCCCGCGACATGGACGCGCATATCAGGGAGGCGGGGGCGGAGGCGCCGATCGCGCTGGCCGAGCAGATCGCGGCGGCCCGGATGCTCGAGCATGGCATTACCAAGGAGCGCC
>Ga0335075_10013693_pt1 | contig 12210 bp, 9 predicted proteins | sample Lox_Sample_24_FD_206723 | JGI IMG/M metagenome (GOLD analysis project Ga0335075, IMG submission 206723) | Soil microbial communities from Loxahatchee National Wildlife Refuge, Florida, United States - Lox_Sample_2.4 | ecosystem: Environmental > Terrestrial > Soil > Wetlands | place: USA: Florida... | reverse complement strand
GACCGCGGTTCCAGGTCGTCGACGGCCAGTGCATGCCCGTTTGGGCAGGCCAGCTTCTCGGAAAACCGCTGCTCCCGATTGTGGGCGTCGTGTTCATGGTCCACGAATTCCAGCACCACGATGCCGTCGGCCAGGTTCAGCGCGGTCTCCACCGAATCGGTGAGCCGCTGCTTGGCGGTGAGCTTGACCGTCAGGCGGTCCACCACCACCTCGATGTCGTGCTTCTCCTGCTTCTTCAGCTTGGGCGGATCGGTCAGCGGATGCACCACACCGTCGACCCGAACCCGGCTGTATCCCTGTGCGTTGAGTTTCTCGAACAGGTCGGCGAACTCGCCCTTACGAGTGCGCACCACCGGGGCGAGCACCTGAAACCGGGTGCCTTCGGGCATCGCCAACACCTGGTCAACGATCTGCTGCGGCGTCTGGCGGGCAATCCGCTCACCACAAACCGGGCAGTGCGGAGTGCCGGCGCGCGCATACAGCAGCCGCAGATAGTCGTAAACCTCGGTGATCGTCCCGACCGTCGACCGCGGGTTGCGGTTGGTCGACTTCTGGTCGATGGACACCGCCGGCGATAGCCCCTCGATGAAGTCCACGTCGGGCTTGTCCATCTGTCCCAAGAATTGTCGGGCGTAGGCCGACAGCGATTCAACGTAACGCCGCTGGCCCTCGGCGAAGATGGTGTCAAAAGCCAGCGACGACTTGCCGGAACCGGACAGGCCGGTGAAGACGATCAGCGCGTCGCGCGGCAAGTCGAGGTCAACGCTGCGCAGGTTGTGCTCACGCGCACCCTTGACGATCAGGCGATCAGCCACCGGGTCCCTTCGGGTCAGTTCAGCGGTCATTATGGACGGCGCATCACACACGTCATCCCCATGCTATGTGCCCATACCGACAACCAATCGTCGACCAGTACCGTGGCTCGTATGACCGTCCTGGATGACAACTACACCGGGCACGTCGAACCGGGTACCGCCGCAAAACGCACCCTTCCGGGAGTGTCGATCGTCAAGGCGTCGGTGGGCCCCATGGATAACAATGCCTACCTGGTGACGTGTTCCGCGACCGGGGAAACGCTGCTGATCGATGCGGCCAATGACGCGGACGTTCTCATCGACCTGGTGCGAAACCACGCCCCGAAGGTGTCGCTGATCGTCACCAGCCATCAGCATTTCGACCACTGGCAGGCGTTGGAAGCCGTGGCGCAGGCCACCGGCGCGCCGACCGCCGCGCACGAGATCGACGCCGACCCGCTGCCGGTCAGGCCGGATCGCCTGCTGGCGGGCGGCGACACCGTGCAGATCGGCGAGCTGACGTTTGACGTCATCCATCTGCGTGGCCATACGCCGGGATCCGTCGCGCTGGCCCTCGACGGTCCGGCCACCGGCGGGACTACCCAACTGTTCACCGGCGACTGCCTGTTCCCGGGCGGCGTCGGCAAGACCTGGCAGCCCGGCGACTTCACCCAGCTGCTCGAGGACGTCACCACCCGGGTGTTCGATGTCTATGACGACTCCACCGTCGTCTATCCCGGCCACGGTGACGACACCACGTTGGGCGCTGAGCGCCCCAGCCTGGCGGACTGGCGCGAGCGAGGTTGGTGAATAGCGGCCGCGAAACGCCTTCGTGCGCGGCGAGCTGACACCCTGACTGTCACAACCCAAACCTTGCAGCGAACGGAGCAAACGGATGGCTGAGTCACCGCAAGGCCCCACAGCGATCTACCCAATCCACGACTACCTGGCCTCGGACCCCCGGTACCCTTTCAACCTTCAGAGCGGGTGGCTGCCACAAGCCGGCAGCCCCGCGATGCGAGCATTCTTCGAGCGTGTTCGCGCAGCGGATAGGAAGCGATGGGCCAAAAGCGTTCAGCAGCTGAGTGACTACATCGACCAGAACGAGATCATTCAATACCTGGTCGAGAGCGCCTGCCGGGAAAACCTGAACATGATCGAAGCTCATCAAGGTGAAGAAGTCGGTCTGCCTCGAATCGGAGATAAGGATGCGCTCCTCCACGGATTCAACGAGCTCTTGGGTCACCCGCCTGGGTTTGTCAACGACGAGCTCGTTGGGGTCCCGTTCTCGGCATGGGTCGTAGGAATCGATCCCACCTTCGGTGGCGCAACCTTGCTCCGACTCCCGATGTTCAATGAAAAGATGTCCGCCATCCTCAGCGAGTGGTACGAGTTCCTGGGCACGCCTGCGTCAGACATCGGATTCCGTGTCGAAGGAGAACAATGGCTTTCCCCTGCAGCTAAAAAACAATACGACTTCCCCATCTGGAAGAAGGATTCCCCCGACCTCCCCTACTGGAAATCGTGGAACTCCTTCTTCACCAGACAGTTCGAGAACCCGGAGAAAGAACGACCCGTCGCGCACCCGGAAACCAACCGGATCGTCAACTCTCCGAACGACGGGTCCCTCTTCCGGTGGCAATCAAACGTCTCCAAACGAGACGTCTTCTGGTTTAAGGATATGAAGTACTCGATGGCCGACATCCTCAGCTCGCCCATCCCGGAGCAGCAAGCCGTCATCGACAGCTACGGACTGGTCGACCTCTTCGACGGCGGCTACGTCTTCCAGACCTATCTGAACCCCTACAACTTCCATAGATGGTGGTGCCCCGCCAACGGAGAAGTACTGTTCGACCCGTTAGCGATCCCCGGCGCATTCTTCAACAAACTCGTAATCCCCGATTTCGGCGGAGCCACCACTGCCTCTCTCCCTTACCTCGCGGAGGTAAACGCACGTGGATTGATCGTGTTCAAGACCGAGGACTACGGACACGTCTGCTGCATGCCACTCGGCATGAGCGAGATCTCCACCATCACCTTTGATCCGAAAATGAAAAAAGGCGCGACCGTCACCAAGGGCCAAGAGATGGGGACGTTCAACTACGGCGGCTCCTCCTTCGCAGTCATCTACCAGAACCTGCCAGGCAAGCGCCTCTTCTTCATCAACGCAGATGGCATACCCTACGACCAAACACCCGTGCTGCCCCAAGGCAGTGCAAGCACCGGCGGAGAAGTAAGCCTCATCGGGTCGCAGATCGGTGTGTGGGTGGATATCTGAATCGTCCGTCGCCTGAACCCTTGTTTCCCTCGTTGGCCCAGAGCCGCGGAGGAGGCTCTGCGACTGGCGCGAGCGAGGTTGGTGAATAGCGGCCGCGAAACGCGGTGCAGCGCCTAAGCTTAGGCGCGATGAGGGTGGGGATCGACTTCGGCACAACGCACACGGTCGCGGCAGTCGTCGACCGAGGTAACTATCCCGTGGTGTCTTTCGACGGGGTCGAGACGTGGCCGTCGGTCATTGCCGCCAACGGCGTCGGCGAACTGCGCTTCGGCTTGGACGCCGCCGCCGTCCGTCACGACCCGGGCTGGTCGGTGCTGCGGTCCTTCAAGCGTTTGCTCAGCGACGCCGGGCCGCGGACGACCGTGGGTCTGGCCGGGCGCTGCTATCCGTTGGCCGACCTTTTCGCGGGCTTTCTCACCCGGTTCAAGAGCGACCTGCGGACTCGCTCGAACGCCGAACTGGCGCCGGGTGAGCGTGTCGAAGCCGCGATCAGTGTGCCGGCCAACGCCTCCAGTGCCCAGCGCTTCTTGACGCTGGACGCCTTCACCCGGGCCGGCTTCGAGGTGATCGCGTTGCTCAACGAGCCGTCCGCGGCGGGCTTCGAGTACGCCCACCGATACCGCTCGACGATTACCGCCAAGCGTGAGCACGTGCTGATCTACGACCTCGGCGGCGGGACATTCGACGCGTCGCTGCTGAAGATGACGGGGAGGTTGAACGAGGTCGTCGTCAGCGAAGGCATCCAGCGACTCGGCGGCGACGACTTCGACGAGACGATCCTCAAGCTCGTTCGCAACGGCGCTGGGCTCCGCAGGCTGGACGCCGACAGCCGTGATCTGCTGCTCGACGAGTGCGCGCTCCGCAAGGAAGCCGTCGGCCCCAACACCCGCCGATTCCTGGTCGACCTCTCCGCGGTTGGCAAACCACCGTTTTCTTGCCCGATCGATGACGTCTACGCGGCCTGCGGGCCGCTCGTCGATAAGACGGTTGCAGCCCTTTCCCGGGTGCTGCACGATCCGGACGGCAACGAAGCCAGCGACATCGACTGGTCAGAGGTGGCGGGCGTCTATGTGGTGGGCGGGGCCGGAAGCTTCCCGCTCGTCGCCCGGATGCTGCGCAGCGTGTTCGACGAGAAACGCGTCAAACGTTCACTGCACCCGTTCGCGGCGACAGCGATCGGCTTGGCGGCCTTCCTCGACAATGAGGCGGGATTTGGGCTGTCCGAACGCCTTTCACGACACTTCGGGGTCTTTCGCGAAGCGCATGCCGGTGAGGATGTCTGCTTCGACCCGATCGTGCCCAAAGGCGCCCAGTTGCCCACCGCGGGCCAGCCTCCCTTCATCGTCACCCGTACCTACCGTGCGGCGCACAACATCGGACACTTCCGCTTCGTGGAGTGCAGTCGGCTGCGCGACGGGCGCCCCGACGGCGACGTGACGCCGTATGACCCGGTCTTCTTCCCGTTCGACCCGGATCTCGATGACGACGAGGACCTGCAGCGCCGGCCGGTGCGGCGACGCGATGACGGGCCGGATGTCGAGGAACGCTACGTCGTCACACCGGGCGGGGCGGTGGAGGTGACTATGACGACCCGACCGGCCCGGTTGAGCCGTACGTTCCGCCTGGCCCGGCACGACCTGGTCACCGTGTGACGAGCGGCTACGCCGTGGTGTGCACGATCAACACGTCGACCTTGGCCCGGCGCGAGACGTTGGCCGGCACCGATCCCAACAGGCGGCCCGCAATCGTGCTCAGGCCGACGTTCCCGACGACCAGCAGATCGGCGCCGACCTCCTCCGCCAGCCCGACCAGCGCGTCGACCGGCGCGCCGACAACAGGTCGTTCCTCGACGTTCTTGGCCCCAGCGGCCTGGGCGCGATCCTTGGCCTCACGCAGGATCGCGTAGATCGGGGCGCTGCCCGACACCTTGTAGCTTTCGTCCTTCAGCGCATCGGCGGCCCGTGGATCATCCTGCGCCGGCAAGTAAGCCGACGCGACAATCAGCTTTGCGTCCGCCCCCGCGATGGTGCCTGCCTTATCCACCGCGCGCAGCGACGAGTCCGAGCCGTCGGTTCCTACCACCACGGTCCGATAGGCGCTCATTTACCCTCCCAGGTGTTGGTTGCTACGCCAACCCAAGACAGTATCGCTTTGCCGGATGCAGGTGGTCGGATTGAGACACGCCAACGCGGATGTCGACGCCCCGGTAGCGACCAGCCAGCCGCCGCTCCAGGGCCACAATCCCACCGCCGCCATCGTCGACAAGTATCTTATATTGCTTAAATCCGTTGGCACACAGGATATTTTCTCTGCCATGAGCCGCACTGGCCCGACCACGCCGGGCTGGTTCCGCACCGCGGAGCGGATTACGACCAGGCCACACGGGTAATCAGCTTCACCACAGAGCCCTTACAGTGACTCATATCATGATCGCCCCGACAATCGACGAGCCCAGGACGGCCGTCGGCGCCAGCGACGCGCGCCCGGGGCATCACGGCAGGCTGCTCGACCCCCTTGCGGTGGCGTTGCTGGCTGCCGTTATCAGCGGCGCAGGTGCGAGCCGGCCGTCGCTATGGTTCGACGAGGGCGCCACCATTTCCGCCTCGGCCAGCCGCTCTTTGCCCGAACTGTGGCGGTTGCTGGGGCACATCGACGCCGTACACGGCCTGTACTACCTGCTGATGCACGGCTGGTTCGCCATCTTCCCGCCGACTGAATTCTGGTCGCGGGTGCCCAGTTGCCTGGCAGTCGGAATCGCGGCCGCCGGCGTGGTCGTCTTCGGTAAGCAGTTCTCGTCACGGACCACCGCGGTCTGTGCGGGCATCGTGTTCGCGATCCTGCCGCGCACGACGTGGGCGGGTGTCGAAGCCCGTTCCTACGCATTCACCGCGGTCGCCGCGGTCTGGTTGACCGTGTTGCTGGTTACCTCGATACGGCGAAACCGGTGCGGGCTCTGGCTGCTCTACGCCGTGGCGCTGCTGTTGTCGATACTGCTCAACATCTATCTGGTGTTGCTGGTGCCGACCTATGCCGTGATCACGCCGCTGCTCGGGCGGCGCAAATCCATTGTGCTCTGGTGGGCGATCACCTCAGCGGTGGTGGTGGGGATCATGACGCCGCTTATGTTGTTTGCGCATGGCCAGAGGTTTCAGGTTGCCTGGATCTCACGGATCAATTGGCACAACGCGATCGACATGCTGCAACACCAGTTTTTCGACAACAGTGTCCCGTTCGCGGTCCTGGCGGCAGTTATCTTCGCGGCCGCGCTCGCAGTTCGATGGACCGGCCGATGGGAGTTGGCCGACGATACCCGCCAGCTGCTGATGGTGTGCCTAGCATGGATCGTCGTGCCCACCGCCGTCAGCCTGATCTATTCGGCGATCGAACCTTTCTACTACCCGCGGTATCTGTTCTTCACTGCGCCGGCGATGGCAGTCGTACTGGCCGTCTGCATCGTTGCGGTCGCGCGTCGACCGCGGTGGATCGCCGCTGTCCTGGTAGTGCTCACGGTGGCAGCCTCCCCGAATTACCTTCTGTCGCAACGGCAGCGGTACGCCAAAGAAGGCTGGGATTACAGCGACGTCGCCGACGTCATCAGCGCCCACGCCGCACCCGGGGACTGCCTGCTCGTCGACAACACGGTCAGCTGGTTACCCGGGCCGATCCGTGCGCTACTTGCGGCCCGCCCGGCGGCATTCCGGCCGTTGGTTGACGTCGGCCGCGGTCCGCGCGGACCCAAGCGCGGGACCCTCTGGGACGGCCATGTGGCGGTATGGCTGGTGGTAGGTCGGCTGTACCAATGCACTACGCTATGGACGATTTCCACGCATGACACGACATTGCCGAATCACCAAAGCGGGACATCGCTGCCGCCGGGGCGCGTGCTTGGGCGCGCACCCGCATACCTAACGCCGCAACTGGTCGGGTTTCGCATTGTCGAGCGCTGGCAATTTCACCGCACCCAGGTCATCAAATCGGTGCGCTAGTGGACTAGCTTGGCGGACATGCAGATCTGGCTGGCCGACGCGCTGTTCGGTGGGACTGTGCAGAGTAGCCGCCACCTCATCGAGCTTTTCGCCGCGTTCGGGCTGACCACGCTGATCGGCCTGGAACGCACTGTCCAGGGCAAGGTCGCGGTGCATGCCAAAACGTATGTCGGGCATCGGGACTGCCGGCGGTTGCTGTGCTGATGGATGAGCTCACTTCAGGCCGGCGGCATCCATCCCACGCAATTCCTTCTTGAGGTCGGCGATCTCGTCGCGGAACCGGGCGGCCAGCTCGAATTGCAGGTCCCGCGCCGCGGCCATCATCTGCTCGGTGAGGTCTTTGATCAAATCGGCCAACTCGGCACGCGGCATGCTGCCGGTGTCGCGACCCTCGAACACCCCGGCGCTCACCGCCCGGCCGGGCGCACCCTGGGCCCGACGGCCGCGCGACGCATTGCGCCCCGACCCACCGATCTCCACGGTTTCGCTGTCATCGGCCTCGCGGTACACCTGGTCGAGGATGTCCGCGATCTTCTTGCGCAGCGGCTGCGGATCGATGCCGTTGGCCTCGTTGAAGGCGATCTGCTTGGCCCGTCGACGTTCGGTCTCGTCGATGGCTTCTTTCATTGAGTCGGTCATCGTGTCGGCATACATGTGCACCTCGCCGGACACGTTGCGGGCGGCGCGGCCGATGGTCTGGATCAGGCTGCGCGACGACCGCAAGAAGCCTTCTTTGTCGGCGTCGAGGATCGAGACCAGCGACACCTCGGGCAGGTCGAGCCCCTCCCGCAGCAGGTTGATGCCGACCAACACGTCGTAGTCGCCGAGCCGTAGCTGACGCAGCAGCTCCACCCGCCGCAACGTATCGACCTCAGAGTGCAGATAGCGCACCCGGATGCCCATTTCCAGCAGGTAATCGGTGAGATCTTCGGCCATCTTCTTGGTCAGTGTCGTCACCAGCACGCGCTGGTCGGCTTCGGTGCGTTTGCGGATCTCCCCGATCAGGTCGTCGATCTGGCCCTTCGTGGGCTTGACGACCACCTTCGGGTCGACCAGGCCGGTGGGGCGGATCACCTGTTCGACGAACTCCCCACCGGACTGGCTGAGCTCGTACGGGCCCGGAGTTGCCGACAGATACACCGTCTGGCCGATCCGGTCGGCGAACTCTTCCCACGTCAGCGGCCGGTTGTCGCATGCCGACGGTAACCGGAATCCGTATTCGACGAGGTTGCGCTTGCGCGACATGTCGCCCTCGTACATGCCGCCGATCTGCGGCACGGTGACGTGCGACTCGTCGATGACGAGCAGGAAATCCTCCGGGAAGTAGTCCAGCAGCGTCGCCGGCGGCGAACCGGGCCCGCGACCGTCGATGTGTCGTGAATAGTTCTCGATCCCGGAGCAGAACCCGACTTGGCGCATCATCTCGATGTCGTAGTTGGTGCGCATCCGCAGTCGTTGCGCCTCCAGCAGCTTGCCCTGGCTCTCGAGCTCGGCAAGCCGCTCGGCGAGTTCTTCCTCGATAGTGGAGATCGCGTGCGCCATCCGTTCCGGGCCGGCCACATAGTGGGTGGCCGGGAAGATGCGCAGCGAGTCGACCTTGCGGATCACCTCGCCGGTCAGCGGATGCAGGTAGTACAGCGCCTCGATCTCGTCGCCGAAGTACTCGATGCGGACGGCCAATTCCTCGTAGGAGGGGATGATCTCGACGGTGTCGCCGCGCACCCGGAACGAGCCGCGGGTGAACGAAAGGTCGTTGCGGGCGTACTGCACGTCGACCAGCAACCGCAGTAGTCCGTCGCGGGGTACCTCGCTGCCGACCTGCAGCTCGACCGAACGGTCCAGATACGACTGCGGCGTGCCCAGGCCGTAGATGCACGACACCGACGCGACCACCACCACGTCACGTCGCGACAGCAGTGACGACGTAGCGGAATGCCGTAGCCGCTCCACATCGTCGTTGATCGAGCTGTCCTTCTCGATGTAGGTGTCGGTCTGGGCGATGTACGCCTCCGGCTGGTAGTAGTCGTAGTACGAGACGAAGTACTCGACAGCGTTGTGCGGCAACATCTCTCGCAGTTCGTTGGCCAACTGCGCGGCCAGTGTCTTGTTCGGCGCCATGACCAGGGTGGGGCGCTGCAGCCGCTCGATGAGCCATGCGGTGGTCGCCGACTTGCCGGTGCCCGTCGCGCCGAGCAGCACCACGTCGCGCTCCCCCGCCAGAATTCGCCGCTCCAGCTCGCCGATCGCGGCCGGCTGGTCACCTGCTGGGTCGTGCGCGCTGACCACGTCGAAGTGACCGCCGACGCGCACCAACCCTTCCACGGCCTCTCCGGCTGGGCGGTACTCCGAGTGCGCGACGACCGGATGTTCGGTAGCGAAAGCCATGATCACCAGGGTAGGCCGGAGCACCGACACGCGAAGGGCGTCATCCGTGCTGGCGCGTCCACACCCGGGACGCCGGATCGCACTGAATCAGGTACCCGTCCTCCGACTTCGACATCGCGAAGACGGGAATGTTGGGCTCGTCGCATGACGTCCCGATCGGGTGCAACCCGCTGGTCACTGGTGCTTTGTCCCAGGTGTTGGCTTCGCATACCACCTGCGCGTTAGCGGTGGAATCGTAAGCGAGTTTGTCGACGTCGTTGCACACGCCACCGAGGACCGGTGCCGACGACGCCGTGGCCGGTACGGCGACGGCGTCAGATGCCTCCGCGGGATCGGCGACAGCGACATCCGCGGGGACGTTCCCGATCCGTGTCGCCAGGACGGGTATCCGCAGCATCGCGCCTTGCGCGCCGCACTCGTTGCTCTGCACGGTCTGGGTCTGCACGCCGCGAAGCGTGCCGTCGGGTTGCGGTGTCAACCACCAAACCACGGTCTCGGCCTGCGTCGATGTCTGCGTTCCGTGCGCTACGCGGCACAGTGCCGTTACCTGTCTGGGCGCACTCTGCCAGTGTCCGTCGACGAAATGCAGAACGCCGGCATTGCCGCTGCCCGTGGTCTTCGCCACTTGGTGACTTGCGTCTTCCAGCTTGGCCCCGGTGGCGGCGCACCCGCTCGTCGTGCACGCGGAATGGAAGGCCCACCAACTGGTTTGTGCTCCGTTGTTACGGATAACGCCGTTGGACGTCTGCTTCGCCCGGTCGTAGTCCAACCGATAGGCACCGTCGAGTACCGGCTTGGCGGCGGCCGGACTTGATCCGGGCAAAACAGCGGACGCCGAAGACGTCGGGTTGAAGCCAGTTGGTGACGCGGGGCTCGACGGCGGCTGGTCGTCCCAGGAGAAAAACGAAATCGCCCAGGTGATGGTCAACGCGATGACCAGCGTGACGGCCGTCGCTGCGGCGATGTCGGTCTTGAGTGAAAATCTGCGGCCGAGTTGCACCGAGGCGGCGCTGCGCCGCATGGCGGGGCGGCGACGCGAGACCTTCTCATCGAAGGCTGCGGCAAACTCCCGGCACCGATCGAATCGGTCCGCGGGATCCTTCGCAAGGGCTTTGAAGAAAACGTCATCAAGGCGCGCCAGATCGGGACGCTGGTCGCTGAGCCGGGGTGGAGCCGCGTGCAGATGCTGGCCGATCACGGCGACCGGGTTGGAATGCCGATACGGCGGCACACCGGTAAGTAAGTGAAACGCGCTGGCGGCCAGCGCGTACTGGTCGGCCCGCCCGTCGATGTTCGACCCGACCAACTGTTCGGGAGCGGCGTAGGCAACCGTTCCCACCGCGACGTTGGTCTCGGTGATGCCGCTGATATCGGCGAGTTGACGAGCAACTCCGAAATCCGCCAACAGAATCCGTCGTTCGTCATCCTCGGGATGAGTGAGCAAGATATTGGCGGGCTTCACGTCGCGGTGCAGCATCCCTCGCACGTGGGCGTAGTCGAGTGCACCTGCGACAGCCGCCAGGATCTCGCCGACGTCATCCTCTGACATGCCGTTGTGGTAGCGCTCTTTCACCAGTCGGGCGGCGTCGGTGCCCTCGACGTAGTCCATCGCGATCCAGAGTTGGCCCTCGAACTCGCCGCGATCGTGCACCGCGACGATATGCGGGTGAAATAGCGTTGCCGCCAGATCCGCTTCCCGATTGAACCGCTCACGGAATTCGCCGTCGGCCGTCATCTCCTTCGCCAGGACTTTCAGCGCATCGCGGCGGGGTAAGCGCGGGTGCTTGGCCAGGTAGACGTCGGCCATCCCGCCAGAACCCAATGGACGCAAGATGGAATAGCCGGCGAAGGCGGTGCGGTTCGCGATGCCCATCGAGGGGGCACCGGCTTTGGCCTGCCGGCCACCCACGGCGTCGCCGCGATTCGGCACCGACTTGATCAGCGGCACTCGGTGCAATAGTTGCGTGACGGCCAGATGCGGAAGCGACTCAACGCCACGGCGCAGTAGGTCACGGGCGCGCCGCGGGTCAGCCCCTGGGCCGGGGCGGACAACCCAGCGCTCCGTGGCGTTGCTTCTCTCATCCACCTGGCATCACCCCCCTCGTATCGTTAAGCACTGCTCGCGCAACGGCCTCCATCGTGCGCATCAATTCGGTCACTAGTCCCGCAGAAAGATTTGCCCGCCACACACTTTCAAGCTGCGATGCACCGGCGCTGTGGCCGCCGAAGCCGGCCCGGGCACAAACTCAGGCAGTCTACTCACTCCTGGCATGATGCCCGCAGATCCGGTTGCCTTGGTTGGTGCCACGTATGAAACAGCTATGAATTACGACTTCCCCGAAACATAGCCAAATCACAGGTGCGTCGCGTGGAAGCTCGCCCACGCCGCAGCCGATACTGAAGTGGTGAGTCGACCTACCCCGCCCATGCTGACCATTTGGCACGAGGGGTCTCAACATACCTTCACGGCTGGCCATGACGTGGTCATCGGGCGCGACGTGGATGCCGACATCCGGATTGCCGACCCGCGGATTTCGCGAGCGCATTTGATCCTGCGGTTCGAGCAGGGCAAATGGCTGGCCATCGACAACGGCTCGGTTAACGGAACCTTCGTCAACGGCTACCGCAGACCGGTGATCGACATCCACGATGGTCAAAGCATCAATATCGGCAATGCCGGCGGACCGCGGCTGACGTTTGAGGTCGAACAGCAGCGTGGCAGGGCAGCCTGGCCGGGGGCGGGGTCGCCGCGGGATGCTGAGCCACC
>Ga0335075_10013692_pt1 | contig 12211 bp, 9 predicted proteins | sample Lox_Sample_24_FD_206723 | JGI IMG/M metagenome (GOLD analysis project Ga0335075, IMG submission 206723) | Soil microbial communities from Loxahatchee National Wildlife Refuge, Florida, United States - Lox_Sample_2.4 | ecosystem: Environmental > Terrestrial > Soil > Wetlands | place: USA: Florida... | reverse complement strand
GGAGTCGAAAGAGCCCAAGGACGCCAAAGAGGCGAAGGAGCCGCGCAGCGAAGCGGCGGCGGAGGCCAAGGAATCGGCGGTCGCGGCGCAGAGCATCCGCGTCAACGTCGACCTGCTCGAGAACCTCATGACGATGGTGAGCGAGCTGGTGCTGACGCGCAATCAGCTCATGCAGATCCTGCGCAGCCACAAGGACAGCGAATTCGGCGCGCCGCTGCAGCGCCTCTCGCATGTCACGACCGAGCTGCAGGAAGGCGTGATGAAGACGCGCATGCAGCCGATCGGCAATGCCTGGGCCAAGCTGCCGCGCATCGTTCGCGACCTCTCGCACGAATTGCGCAAGCGGATCGATCTCCAGATGCACGGCGCCGAGACCGAGCTCGACCGCCAGGTCCTGGAGATGATCAAGGACCCGCTCACGCACATGGTGCGCAACTCGGCCGATCACGGCGTCGAGATGCCATCCGACCGCGCCGCCGCGGGCAAGCCCGAGACCGGCACGATCACCCTCAACGCCTATCACGAGGGCGGCCATATCATCATCGAGATCGCCGATGACGGGCGCGGTCTCGACATCGACAAGATCAAGCAGAAGGCGATCGCGACCGGCCTCGCCAGCGAGAGCGATCTCGCGGCGATGTCCGAGCAGCAGATCCAGCAATTCATCTTCAAGGCCGGCTTCTCCACCGCGGCCAAGGTGACGAGCGTCTCCGGCCGCGGCGTCGGCATGGACGTGGTGCGCACCAACATCGAGAAGATCGGCGGCACCGTCGAGATGAAGAGCCAGCGCGGCAAGGGCTCGACCTTCGTCATCAAGATCCCGCTGACCCTCGCCATCGTCTCGGCGCTCATCGTCGAATGCGCCGGCGAGCGCTTCGCCATCCCGCAGATCAGCGTGATCGAGCTGGTGCGCGCCGCGGCGAATTCGGAGACCACGGTCGAGTGGCTCAACAATGCGCCGGTGCTGCGCCTGCGCGACCGCCTGCTGCCGCTGGTCTCGCTGCAGGAGCTGCTGCGGCTCGGCAAGCGCACCGAGGCGCCGGGCGAGACCTTCATCGTCGTGACGCAAGTCGGCACCTATACCTTCGGCATCATCGTCGACCGCGTCTTCGACACCGAAGAGATCGTGGTGAAGCCGGTGGCGCCGATCCTGCGCGACATCTCGATGTTCTCGGGCAACACCATCCTCGGCGATGGCAGCGTCATCATGATCCTCGATCCCAACGGCATCGCCGCCGGCACGGGCGAGATCACCGTGAGCGAGAATGCGAAGCGGGCGGCGGAGGCGGCCGGCAAGACCGGCATACGCAACGACCTCACCAGCCTGCTGCTGTTCCGCGCCGGCAGCGGCGCGCCCAAGGCGGTGCCGCTCGCGCTCATCGCCCGTCTCGAAGAGATCGAGGCGGCGCAGATCGAGTACTCGCACGACAAGCCGGTGGTGCAGTATCGCGGCAGGCTCATGCCGCTGGTCACCATCGACCCGAACTATCATATGGGCAAGGACGGCCGCCAGCCGATCCTGGTCTTCGCCGACAAGGAGCACACCATGGGGCTGGTGGTCGACGAGATCGTCGACATCGTCGAGGACCAGCTCAAGATCGAGGTGGCGGTCGACCGTCCCGGCGTGATCGGCAGCGCCATCATCGCCGGCAAGGCGACCGACCTGATCGACGCCGGCTTCTACCTGACCCAGGCCTACAACGACTGGTTCGGCAACCGCAGCGACGGCGAGTTCGAAGGCCAAAACGGCAAGCGCGTGCTGCTCGTCGATGACAGCCCGTTCTTCCGCAACCTGCTGACGCCGCTGCTGTCGGTGGCGGGCTACGAGGTGACGACGGTGGAGTCCGCCGATCGCGCGCTCAGCCTGTGCGAAGCGGGTCAGGATTTCGACGTCATCATCAGCGACATCGAGATGCCCGGCATGGACGGCTTCCAGTTCGCCAGCACGGTGAAGAGCACCACGCGCTGGCAGAACACGCCGCTGGTCGCGCTGTCCTCGCATGCGACGCCGCGCGATCTCGACCGCGGCCGGGCCGCCGGCTTCAGCGACTATGTCGCCAAGTTCGACCGCGACGCGCTGCTCCATACGCTCTCCGAAGCGCTCAATGTTGAGAGAGGTGCCGCATGAGCAAGGACATCGGCGTCGATCCGCGCAGCAAGGCCGGCGGCATCGCCGGCGAAGAGCACGAGTTCGTGTCGATCACCGTTGCCGAGCAGCTCTTCGGCATTCCGGTGCTGCAGGTGCAGGATGTGCTCGGACCGCAGCGCATCACCCGCATTCCGCTGGCGCCGCCCGAGGTGGCGGGATCGCTCAACCTGCGCGGCCGCATCGTCACCGCCATCGATCTGCGCACGCGCCTGCGCCTGCCGCCGCTGCCCGACGGCCAGAACGGCATGAGCGTCGTCGTCGATCACGGCGGCGAGCTCTACAGCGTCATGGTCGACGCCGTCGGCGAGGTGCTGAGCCTCGATACCGGCACGGCGGAGCGCAATCCGGCGACGCTGGACCCGATCTGGCGCGAGGTCTCGGGCGGCATCTACCGCCTCGACAAGACGCTGCTCATCGTGCTCGACGTGGCCCGCGTGCTCGACTTCTCCGGGCGCGCGGAGGCGGCGTGAGCCGACGCCGCGGGGGCGGAGTAACCGGAGATGAAGTCCTGTCTCATCGTCGACGATAGCCGCGTGGTCCGCAAGGTTGCGCGCCGCATCCTCGAGGACCTGCATTTCAACATCGAAGAGGCGGCGGACGGCAAGCTGGCGCTCGACGCCTGCCTCAAGAAGATGCCGGACGTGGTGCTGCTCGACTGGAACATGCCGGTGATGAGCGGTATCGACTTCCTGCGTCACCTCCGCCGTTCGCCCGGCGGCGAGGGCCCGGTCGTCGTGTTCTGCACTACCGAGAACGACATCCAGCACATCCAGGAGGCGATCGGCGCGGGGGCCAACGAGTACATCATGAAGCCCTTCGACAGCGACATCCTCCAGGCCAAGTTCGCGCAAGTGGGGCTTTTGTGAGGAATGCCGCGGCCAATCCCCTGGTGCGCGCCCGCGGCTCCAAGGGCGGCCGCGCCGCCGCGCCGTACCGGCTGATGGTGGTCGACGACAGCGCCGTCATCCGCGGTCTGCTGACCCGCTCGCTCGAAGCCGATCCCGAAGTCGAAGTGCTGGCCTCGGCCAGCAATGGCGAGATGGCGCTCTCCGCGCTGTCGCGCCACGACATCGAGATCGTCATCCTCGACATCGAGATGCCGGTGATGGACGGCCTCACCGCCTTGCCCAAGCTGCTGGCGGCAAAGCCCGGGCTCAAGGTGATCATCGCCTCGACGCTGACCCGCCGCGGCGCCGATATCAGCATGAAGGCGCTCGCCGCCGGCGCCGCCGACTACCTCACCAAGCCCGGCGCCTCGGCGCTCACCAGCGCCGATCAGTTCAAGCGCGAGCTGCTGGAGAAGGTGAAGGCGCTCGGCCAGGCGCGGCGCCGCGCCGTCGGCGTTGCCGCGCCGCAGCCGGCGGCGCGCGGCGTGGCGGAAGCCGCCTTCGAGCCGGCCCACGAGCCGCAGCGCCGCGTCATCGCGCTGCGCCCGGGAGCGCGCGACGTGCCGGAGATCGTCGCCATCGGCTCCTCGACCGGCGGGCCGCAGGCGCTCTTCCACGTCACCGCGGCGCTCAAGGGCGCGGTGAAGCAGCCGATCTTCATTACGCAGCACATGCCGGCGACCTTCACCACCATTCTCGCCGAGCATCTCGCGCGCGCCAGCGGCTGTCACGCCGCCGAAGGCGTCGACGGCGAGCCGGTGCAGGGCGGCCGCATCTATGTCGCGCCCGGCGATTTCCACATGACCGTGCAGGTCGAGCGCGGCGAGAAGGTGGTGCGGCTGCTGAAGACGCCGCCGGAAAACTTCTGCCGTCCTTCGGTCGACCCGATGCTGCGCAGCGTCGCCGCGGTCTATGGCGCGCGGGCGCTGAGCTTGATCCTGACCGGCATGGGGCATGACGGGCTCGCCGGTGGCCGCGCCGTGGTCGAGGCCGGCGGCACGGTCATCGCCCAGGACGAGGCGAGCAGCGTCGTCTGGGGCATGCCCGGTTCGGTGGCGCTGGCCGGTCTCTGCAGCGCGGTGCTGCCGCTCGATGAAATCGGGCCGTTCATCGGCAGGCTGTCAATGCGGGCGGGACGATGACCACCGACGATTTCGATCTCCTCTGCCGCCTGCTCAAGGACCGCTCGGGCCTGGTGGTGACCCGCGACAAGGCCTATCTGCTCGAGAGCCGCCTGCTGCCGGTCGCGCGCAAGCGCAACATGAAATCGCTCGACGAGCTCATCGGCGCGCTGCGCAGCCGGCCGGAGGGCGAGCTGGTGCGCGACGTCGTCGAGGCGATGACGACCAACGAATCGTTCTTCTTCCGCGACATCAAACCGTTCGACCAGTTCAAGAACTTCGTGCTGCCGCAGCTGCTGAAGACGCGCGCGGCGCGCAAGTCGATCCGCATCTGGAGCGCCGCCTGCTCGAGCGGGCAGGAGCCCTATTCGCTCGCCATGCTGCTCTCGGAGGAGAAGGCGAAGCTGGCCAATTGGACGATCGAGATCGTCGCCAGCGATCTCTCGACCGAGATCCTGGAGAAGGCGCAGGCTGGAGCCTACTCGCAGTTCGAGGTGCAGCGCGGGCTGCCGATCCAGCTCCTGGTCAAGTACTTCAAGCAGCAGGGCGATCGCTGGCAGATCGACGGCCAGATCCGCAACATGGTGAAATACCGCTGCCTCAATCTGCTCGACGATTTCACGCCGATGGGGCAGTTCGACGTGGTGTTCTGCCGCAACGTGCTGATCTATTTCGACCAGCCGACCAAGACGACGGTGCTGGACCGCGTCTCGCGCATGCTGCCGCCCGACGGCTTCCTCTATCTCGGCGGCGCCGAAACCGTGATCGGCATCACCGACAAGTTCCAGTCGCAAGCCGAGCAGCGCGGCATCTACACGCCGGTGATCTCGCCCTCCGCCATGGCGCAGAAGCTGGCGGCCGGCGCGGGGTGAGGGTGGCGCGAGCGCGCGGCGCTCGTCGGCGGCGGCGTCAGCGGTTGCGTAACAACCGTGAGAGCCGCTCGGAGCGGACTAGCTTCAACCACCTGACGCTAGCGCCCAAGCTAGTCTGAACGGTGCGGCTCCCGCGATTGCTGCGCAATCGCTGCCGCCGCCGCGGACGAACGCGCGTCGCGCGTTCGCCTTGACCTCAGTTCTCGAGCACATCACGCGTGACTTCGTGCATATCACGCACGAGCGAGAGGGCGTTTTCCCGAGGAAGCGTGTCGTGCGCAAAGACATGTCCTGCCAACGCCATGTCGACGGTGTTACCGTCCGTCGACAATGGCAAGCTCACGCGCTTCACCAGCATGGGAGCCGCCCCTTTGTCGAGGGTGAGAATGTTTTCCGTGTAGATGGCGCGCCGGAGCGTCGCCATCTCGCTATAGACGCCGATGATATAGGCTCGGTAGCCGGCGGTTTCGGGCAACACCTCATCGATGAAGCAGCCGGTCGGCTCCTGACCCGAGCCACGCCAGAATACATCGCCGACTCGGCGATAGCGGAAGCGCGGCAGGCCGTGCGCCCAAAGAACATCGAGAAGCATGGTGTGCGGCCAAATCTCGGCCGGAATCTCCAGCGGGTCGATGTCGGCGCGCGATGGCATCGGCCGCCCGTTCCGCCGGCTCGCCCAATAGCGGTAGAGCTTATCCAACCGGTGATCGGCAACAATGTGCATGGGCGCTCCGACGAGCAGCACGCTAGCGCCCGGGATGAAAGAGCTGATCGATCAGCCCAAGCAGATCGCGGCGGCCAAACGGCTTGGGCAGCACCGCGTCAGCGCCGAGCTCCTTGGCCGCAGTCAGATACTCGTCGCCTTGTGTCGCACCGCCCGACATTGCGATGATTTTCGTATTGCCCTTCGTTCGGCGGATGTCTCGGATCGTCTCGATGCCCTCCTTATTGGGCATGAAGAGGTCGGTTATGACGACATCGGGGCGATGCCGGCTGAACAGCGTCAATCCGGCTTCTCCATCCTCTGCCTCTATAACCGCATGACTGGTTTGGGCCAACATACGGCGCACCAGGTCGCGCATGACCACAGCATCATCAATAACGAGCACAAGCGCCATCGGTTAAGAACCTCCGGGATAACAGTCTGCGTCGCTAGTCAAGGCAAAAAGATCGTCCTTTCAGGCTTGGGCAGCGAGAGGGAGATTCGCTTCGTCCAGCTCGTCCATGTGCAGCGCCGGGCAGAAGGCCCTGATGCACCGTATCAACGCGTCCCTGTCGATCGGTTTCAGCAGATGGGCGTCGGCGCCGAAGGCGCGTCCCTTGACGAAATCGTCATCGACCGTCAGCAGGATCACCTTTATCGGGCAGAGCTGCCGATCCTGGCGAATGAGCCGCAGAGCCTGCCAGCCATCGGGTTGCTGCATTCTGATATCAAGGATGATCGCCGCCGGCAGGTGTTCGCGTGCGCGGGCGATACCGTCGACGACGCTGCGACTAAGCACCGACGTAATTCCCTCTTTCGACAGGATCCGTTCAATCAAATCGAGCGCCGACGGATCGTCGTCGATGACGAGGATCGAATTCTCGGTATGGCCGATATCGCGCACGCCGTTGCGCGGCGTCTCCGGCGGAGCGGTGATGGTCGCGCTGCGCGTCAGACGCGCCGGGACGCGGATCGTGAAGCAGGAACCGCGGCTCGGCTCGCTCTCGACGCTAAGGTCGCCGCCCATCAGACGGCAGTAACGGTGGCTGAGTGCCAAGCCCAATCCGGGATTTTCGTCATACTTGCTCGACGTCTCGCTGGTGTGACTGCCGAAGCTGTCCAGCATGGTCGCCATCCGGTCAGAGTCGATGCCGCGACCGGTGTCGGCGATCGCGATGATGATCTGGTCGCCGTTGTTCGACGCCGTCAGCGTGACCCTCCCGCCCCGCGCGAACTTGACGGCATTGCTCATCAAATTGTCGATGACGCGGCGCAGCTTTTGCGCGTCGTTGACGACGGGGCCGAGCTCCGTCGCATGGCGCAAGGTGAAATTAACATTGCTCTCCGAAGCGGCCTTTTCCCAATCCATCGACACGGACGCCAGAAATGCGGCGAGGTCGAATTGCTCGGCGTGAAGGTCGGTTTTGTGGGCCTCGAGCTTTGAAAGATCGAGAAGGTCATTGATCAGCCCCAGGAGCGTCTTCCCGCCGCCATGGATCCGTTTCAGATCCCGGACCTTGGGCTCGGCGTCGTCCAACTCCTCCATCAACATCTCGCTGTAGCCCAGGATGGCGCTCAACGGCGTCCTGAGCTCGTGACTCATCTTGGCCAGGAACTCCGATTTCGCGCGGGTCGCGCGTTCGGCCTCTTCGGTCGCCGTGCGCAGCTCGCGCGTGGTCGCGAGGTGGCGCTGAATCTCAAGCTCCAGTTCCGACTGCGACGACACGATATTCGCGTAATAGAGCGCCATCATCGAGACGTAGATGCCGGCACAGAAGGTCGACACCATCCCGAGGCCGGTGAGCTCGCTGAGCGGGATGGTGCTGTTGTTGAAGCCATAGCGGATGTTGATGAAGTTGACCGCGGCGATGTTGATGACGATGAGGAACGACACCATGATCCGCGTTTTGCGCGTCGGCAGATAGAAGAAGGCCAGCAGCGGCACGGTGATCAGCCAGGGCATGATCGGTGAGCTGATGCCGCCGTACTGGTAGCAACCCCATAGGATGCAGAAGATCAGGTTCTGGATCGAAACAAGGGCCAACGGCACATACCAGCCCGTGAGCTTGAGCACCAGCGGAAACGGCCAGAAGGCGGTGATCGCCCAGAAAAAGATCCACCAGGGCGCGTCGGGCCCGTGGATGAAAAGGATATAAAGCGAGATGGTATGGCCGAGAAATGGGCCGAAAAGGTGGCTGAACAAGAACATCCGCACACCCTGGATGATCTGGCTGTTCGCTTTGACCTTCGCAGGAATGAACCAGTCGACGGCGTTGAAGAGCCATCGGGATATCGTCTGCCGGCGCTTGTCCATTGCGAACTCCACGTCAGGCACTTGGCAAGAGGCTGCAGGCGGACTCACAGGGGTCGAGATATTCTGTCAGGCGGCAAATGCATGAGTCTGGTCGCTATCGTGCGTCGGTAGGGCCAGAAATGCGGGAACGCGAATGATGAACGTCGAACCTTTCCCGACCTCGCTGCGCACCTCGATGTCGCCCTGCATCAGCTGGCAAAGCCTTCGACTGAGCGCGAGGCCGAGGCCTGTGCCGCCGTATTTGCTCGCCGTCGATGCATCCGCCTGATTGAAGTCGGTAAACAGCTTTTGCAGGTTGGCGGCCGAGATGCCGATCCCCGTATCTTCGACGACGATCACGATATCGTCTCGATCGGCGCGCCGTTCACGCGCGACACGCAGCAAGACCGCGCCGTTGGTGGTGAATTTTCCGGCATTGCTCAAGAGATTGATGACCGCCTGCCGCAGGCGCGTTTCGTCAGAGACGACGGTGCCCAGCTCGGCGCCTTGGTCGACCACGAACTTGTTGCCGTTCCGCTCGATGAGGCTGCGGCAGGTCGACGCGACGTCGCTGACCAAATCGCCCAGCTCGAACGGCGTCAGCGCCAGCTCAATGTTTTCCGAGTCGATCTTGGACATGTCGAGAACATCATTGACCAGCGACAAAAGATGACGACCGGCGCTGTTGATTTTCTCGAGATCCGCCGTCTGCGAGTCGTTGCCGTCCAAGCAAGCGTCTTCCAGGAGCATCTCGCTGTAGCCGATCACGGCATTGAGCGGCGTCCGCAGATGATGACTCATCTTCGCCAGAAATACCGACTTCGCCTCGTTGGCGCGTTCGGCTTTCTCCTTCGCGTCGCGCATTCTGGCGGCCGTAATCTCATGCCGGTCGGCCTCGCGCTTCAGGTCCGATTGGGCGGTGATGACGTTGGCGTAGTAGATCGCCATCATCGAGGTATAGAGCGTCGCCGCGCACGCCGAGATCACGCCGACGCCCGAGAGCGCCGCGACCGGCACGTGCGTAGGAAATCCCCCATGCACCACATAGGCAGCGCAGAAGCCGGCCAGATTGACGGCGAAGATGCCGAGCACGAGAAAGGGACGCTTGCCGAGATAGAAGAAGCCCAGCAGCAGCGCCGTCAGAAACCACGGCAGGAATGGCGAGCTCACGCCGCCATAGAAATACGAACCGAAGACGCTGAGGAAAGTGAGATCGCAGACGGAGAAGAGCGCCGGCCAGGTCAGGCGGCCGATGATTCTCATCGCAAACGGCAGCATCGGAAACAGGCTGGCGAGCGCGCATAGGATCCAATACGGCGCACCGCGCATGGGATCCGCCCGATAGAGAAAGACGAGGATGACGGCGCCGAGGCACGGACCGAGCAAATGGCTGATCACAAAGATGCGAGCTTGCCATAGCGAACCGGTATCGTTCCGCAGCTCGAGAGGAACGAGCGAGTCGACCCTGCGAATGATGCTCTCGCTGATCACGCTTCCTGCTCCTTTATGCGGCGACTACGCGACGTCGGCGAAAGGCCGGACCCGTTTTCCTGCGGTCTTGGCTGCGAGGTAGTCGTGATATTCGCTTTGCGCGGCGGCGACTGCGGCGCCGAACCCGTCGACGAAATCCGCGATGTTTTGGCGCGTATGTCCCGGCATGACCTGCAGGCGAAAGCGCGCATTGCCTTTCGCCACGGCCGGAAACTCGACCATGTTGGCGACAAGGCCAAGGCGAGGAAGCCGCCGGCTCACCATGCGTGCCACCGCCTCTTCGCCAACGACAACCGGTACGATCGCCGACGGAATGCCGAGCAATTGCAGCTCCTCCATGTCCAGCATCTCGCGCAGCAAGATGGCGCGCTCCATCATCTCTTCGCGCAGCCAGCGTCCACGCTCCGAGCGGATGATGTCGAAGGCCTTGGCGACCGTCGCCGCCTGAACCGGGGAGAGCGTGTTCGAGAACGTCGCCGAACAGCCGTAGAATTTGAGATACTGCCGTACCGCCGGCGAATTGCACGCGACGAAGCCGCCGTTCGAGGCGAAGGTCTTCGAGAAGCTGCCCATGACGATATCGATCTTGCCGAGCATGCCCTGCTCACCGATGAAGCCGCGCCCGTCGGCACCGATGCAGCCGAGATCGTGGGCGACGTCGACGAGAAGCGTCGCGTTGAATTCGCGGCACAGCTCCTGGAGTGCGGCAAGATCCGGTGTATCGGAGTCCATCGAGAACAGGCTTTCCGTCACCACAAGGATCGCGCATTCGGTGTCGCGGCTGCGGATCCGCCGCAGGTGACGCCGCGCAGACTCAAGGTTCAGATGGCCGTGCAGGTGCACGTTCGGCGTCGCCGACATGGCGCCTTCCTGTAGACAAGCATGCGACAAACCGTCCATGACGACGTGGTCATCCGGCCGCACCAGCCCTTTGATCACCCCGTAACCGGCGGCCCACCCCGTCGGGTAGAGAGTGGTGTGCCGCGCTGCCAGAAACTCGGAAATCGTTTCCTCGAGCTTCAACGAATATTTGGTATTTCCGGCCAGAGCGGAGGAGCCCGCGCTGTGAACGCCGTATTCGTCGATGACCGCTTTCGCCGTTTCCTTGATCTCCGGATCGGAGGAGAGGCCTAAGTAGTCCTGCGATGCGAAATTGACGCCGCGGTAGCCGGGGCCCGTCTCGTCTTTCGCCGCGCAGACGCCCAGCGGCGCTTCCTCGGTGGACTTCGAATAAGACCACAAGCCAAGCTGGCGGCGGTTTTCTTGCCACCGGTAGAAATCTTCGACGCGGGCCACCAGGTCGGGACCCTTCAGCTCGCGGAAGTCGCGCATGCTGCCCGTCAGAGCTGCCTCGAGCGACTGATAGGCCATGGCCTCTCCTCTGTATAATAATTAATTTGGCGAGTATCCGAGATAGAAATTAAAAACAAGTTAAAGCCATAATATTACGGCGAACAATATTCAAGTTTGTCTAAAATTTGATCTGCATCATTCTTTATTTTATTTGGATGGCGAAGAGAATTTGCTCGATGTGCACTGGCTCGGAAATTGGGCGTGGTCGGCGTAGAAGCACGCCCGAGCTGTACCCTCACCCTCCCGTCGCTGCGCGACGGGCCCCCGCCCTCTCCCGCGTGCGGCCGGGTGGTCTTATCATTGACGTCAATACGCGGGATAGACGGGGTAATGCCAACCCTCTTGCCGCAACCTGATGACCGGCGGATAGGAGGCGACCGAGCGGCGGCCTGAAAATTCGCGATCCAGGGAGATCCCCAGCATTGAGAGCACGAACCCCAGAAGAAGACCCGCGGCGGTCATCAGCGTGCCAACGCCTTGGTGACTCTCGAATACCCAGGTCGGGGCTTCGAGCCGCGGCCAGAAGCGGGATTGCAGCGCCGGCAAAGCGATTGCGCTCGCCAGCGTGCCGGCGAAAACGATCAGCAGCGAGAGCTGGGTCCGCGATCGGCAAGCGCGGCAACGCGGCACTCGGACGCGCACTTCATCCCAGTCTTTGCCGTGGTTTACGTGAAAGCCAAGGGGGTCGAGCCGCCGCCCCGGGCTTGCGACCAGGCGGAGCGAATAGGCGCAGTCCGCGATGGCGTGAGCGCCGCATTGCCAGCAAGCGGCGGCTCGAGCAGAAGCCCTATCGATACTGGAAGCGTCCTTGTTTTCCATCCGCGCCAAGATAATTGAGGGCACGGTCTCGCGGCGCTGGAAATTGCACAGTTTTGAGGTAATCGCTGCGTTAATCGACGTCGCGACGGAAATGAAATGACGCTGGCGTCTCCGACGCGAGCGACCCCCCACCCTGACCTTCCCCCTCAAGGGGGGAGGGGACTCTAAGTGCCATTCTCTAGCTGAACGCGGCGGCGATCGCTGCCGTGTCGTCGTAGCTCTGGAACGCAACCATCTTGCCGTCGCGGTAACGGAGGACATGGACCCAGTCCTGGGAATATTGTTTCCCGGTCCGTTTCACCGTCGCCTCTTCGCGGCCGATGACGACGATGGTATCGCCGCCGTCGATGAACTGCCTGGGCTCGAACTTGGTGATTTTCAGATGCTGGGCAACGCGCGTGAAGAATTCGCTGGCGCCCGCCGGACCCTCATAGAGACCGGAAAGAGGCACGTTCTTGGGACCAGGCATGCTCCATTGGCAGCTCCTGCCGACCAGCTCCTTGATCAGGGTTTCGATGTCGCC
>Ga0335075_10013691_pt1 | contig 12211 bp, 8 predicted proteins | sample Lox_Sample_24_FD_206723 | JGI IMG/M metagenome (GOLD analysis project Ga0335075, IMG submission 206723) | Soil microbial communities from Loxahatchee National Wildlife Refuge, Florida, United States - Lox_Sample_2.4 | ecosystem: Environmental > Terrestrial > Soil > Wetlands | place: USA: Florida... | reverse complement strand
CCCATCTTTGATGCGAAGCACTCCGAGCGCCTCGCCCTCGCGCTTTACTCATCCGTGATGGGCTCTCCTCAGCCCGACTGGCCTCCGTCCGCGAAGATCACCGGCTTCGCCTTTTACGATGGCTCCGGCGACGAAGGCCGCCTCGAGCCCGCCCTGGAGGCTTTTCTCAATGCGGGGCCGCCTCCGCTCATCTTCACTCTCGGCTCCGCCGCAGTCATGCATGCCGGCGACTTCTACGAGCAGAGCACCGAGGCCGCTGAGCGCCTCGGCCAGCGCGCCGTTCTCCTCGTCGGCGCCGACGATCGCAATCTGCCGAAACGCAAACTCCCTGACACCGTCTGCGTCGTTCGCTACGCTCCTTATTCGCAGATCTTTCCCCGCGCCTCCGTCCTCATCCACCAGGGCGGCGTCGGAACCACCGCCCAGGCCCTCCGCGCCGGCCGCCCCATGCTCGTCATGCCCTACAGTCACGATCAGCCCGACAATGCCCGCCGCGTCCGCCAACTCGGCGTCGCTGAGGTCCTCACCCGCAAAAAGTACGAAGCCAAACCCGCCGCCGCGTTGATCGCGCGCCTCCTCTCTGACAGTGCGTATCAGACGCAGGCCACCGCCGTCGCCGCCCAGGTCCAGGCAGAGAACGGAACCATGGCCGCCTGCGACGCCCTCGAAGCCGCTGCACGGATGCGTCATTAAGGCCGTCTCGGAGACACGTGCCGACAATCGGCCTGACTGCCTCTCTGCGTCCTCAGTCGTGATTATGTTGCGTGCTCAGTGCGCCGCCCACACCGATGCCCGCACTCCCCGCTCATCCAGATCGAACGTCGACAAGCCCAGCATGTCTGTCCGGTACGTCCTCACACGCGCTTCCGCGAGCCGCTCCATCACCTCATGATTCGGATGCCCGTAGAAATTCCTTCGTCCCACCGAAACCGCTGCCCACTCCGGCGCAACCGCGGCAAGAAACTCGGGCGTTGTCGACGTTCGACTCCCGTGATGCCCCACCTTCAGGAAATCCGCATGCAGCCCGCCTTCCGCGAGCATGCGCTCCTCGCTCGGCGCCTCGGCATCGCCCTCCAGCAGCGCCGTCTTTCCCTCCCACGCAAGCTGCAGCACCAGCGAATCGTTGTTCCCCGGTAGCGGTCCCGGCCGATAGCTCGCCTCCGGCGCCAGCACCCGCACCCGCACCCCATCGAAATCGAACACCTCGCCCGCCGTATGCCGCACCACGCGCGTTTGCGTCAGGCGCGCCTCTTCGAGCACCGCGTCATACAGCCCCGAATGTGGATTAATCCCCACCCACATCTGCTCCGGCCGAAAATTCGCCAGCACCGCCGCCATCCCGCCAATATGATCCGCGTGCGCGTGCGTGATCGCTACCGCGTCCAGCCGTCGAATCCCTCGCGACCACAGCACCGGTGAAACGACGTCCTCCCCAACATCAAAATTCGACGCGCTCCCGCCCGCCGCCTTGCCGCTCAGATCCCCCGCACCCACAAGCCCGCCCGCATCCACCAGCAGCGTCCTGCCATGCGGAGTCACCACCAGCAGCGAGTCCCCCTGCCCTACATCGATCGTCGTAATCTCCAGCGCTCCCTCGCGGTGCGCCACCGTTCGCGGTACCACCAGTAGCCCCACAGCCGCCGCAAGCGCAAACCCGCATCCCAGCTGCGCCCGCCTCTGCAATCGAACAAGTACCAGCGCCGCCCCCATTAACGCCACGGCCCCAACGATCGCCCACGCCGGCGGCATCGGAATCCGCATATCTCCCAGCCGCATCGCCCCAAAAATCCGCACCAGCCCCGCCGCGACGTGCAGCAATCCCGCCAGCGGCACCGCCGCCGCCAGCGCTGCCTTCGGCACCGCCAGCACCATCGCCAGGAACAGCAACGCCAGCGGCAGCAAAATCCCGAGCAGCGGCACAATCAGCAGATTTACCGGCAACGCCAGCGCCGTCACTCGGTGAAAATAAAGTGCCATCGGCAGCGACATAAAACACTCAATCGCCACCGAGGTTGTGACAAGTTCCAGCGCCAGCAACCCGATCCGAACCCCGCGTGGCAGCCACTGCAACGCCAGCCTCGCTCCAAACACCGGCCGCAGTGCCTGCGCCACCATCCGCAGGCTCACCCGAAACTGAGCCACCCGCGGCGGCAGAGACGGATCCACCGGCATCAGCCACAGATCTCTGGTCCCGCGCAGATACGGCCCAAACGTCTTCTCCGCTGCCGGCATCGCGATCCCCGCCACCGCCAGCACCGAAAGCAGCGTCATCTGCAATCCCGCATCCGCCACAGCCGAGGGCTTCAACGCCAGCATCACCAGCGCCGCAGATCCAATCGCGTTCATCCGCCGCCGCTCTCGCCACAGCAGCCTCCCGGCAAGATACAGCGTCACCATCCAGAACGCCCGCTCCACCGGCTGCCCGAATCCCGTGAACAGCGCATACCCAAACGACAGCGCCACCGTCGCCAGCGACGCTCCTATCCGCGGCAATCGCAGCCGCCGCGCCGCCCAGAACACCAGCCCCGAGAAGATCGCCAGGTGCATCCCCGAAACCACCAGCAGATGGAACGACCCCGTCCGCTCGAACCCGGCCCGCAACCGATGCCCCAGCATCGTCCGGTCACCGGTCAGCATCGCGGTTAGCATCGCCGCGTCCTCGTGGCTCAGCCGAAGGGTCGCCGGAAGCCAGGCCCACCGGCCCCCACTCCCATCAGCAAACGCAACCAGCTTCTCGCTCACCACCTGCTGCGCATTGTGGATCCAGCACAGCAGCCCCGGCCTGCGCTTTGTCACAGTCACAGTGACGTCGTCGGCATGCGCGCTCCCCAGCGCGCTGATCCCCTGCTGCCGCAGCCACTCCCCCGCATCCCAAACCCCCGGATCGAGAAATCGCTCCTCCGCGTGCAGCGCAGCCCGTCCCCGCACCGCAGCCCCGCATCCCATCGCGGGGTACCGCTCTTCCGCGCGCGCATACACCGTCAGCCGCAACCCCTCTGCCGCCGGCAACCGTTTCCCGTCCACCGCAGTCACCCGCACATCCACCTGCTGGCTCTGCTCTTCCCGAACCGCATCCGAATACGGAACGGGCGAAGTCATCCGCCGCACCCCGCTCGCCTGCGCCACTGTCCCCTCAATTAGTGACGCCGTCTCAATCCCCTCCCGTCGCGTTGCCGGAGTCGCTACCTGGATCGCCTCCGCAATTCGGCTCAGCGGCATCTCTCTCGCCGCCCGTGGCTGCACTTCCGCCGAGAACATTCCCAGGAGCACGCACACCACCGCCGCCACCGGAAGCGCGACTCGCTCTACCCGCCATACTGCGACCGCTCCGATCGCGAGCAGCAACCCCAGCGCCACCACCAATCGCGCCGCGGGTACCCACACCGCCCACGTCGCCGCATCGCCGGCCGCAAAGCACACGGCCGCCAGCAGCGCCGGCGCCGCAGGCCAGACTCGGACCCGCGGCCCCACCCCCGGGCACTCACGGGCATCCTTATTGTTTGCTGAAATTCCCGGCGCGACTGCAATGGAGGAGGTCGTGGCCATCGGCGCTCGCCCGGCCCCCCGCGCCCACACTCAGTCCAGAGTCAGGTGCGTCACGCTCTCCAGGTGAAACGTCTGCGGAAACAGGTCCACCAGGTGCACTCTTGCCAGGCGATAGCCGGATTCTAGCAATGCCACCACGTCCCGGCTCATCGTTGCCGGATCGCACGAAACGTAAGTCACGTTACGCGCGCGCACTTTCCCCAGCAGCGTCGTCACCTCGCGCCCCAGCCCGGCACGCGGCGGATCCACTACCACCCAATCCGGCGCTGGCTGCCGTTGCTCCACAGCTCTCCGCAGAAACGACGCCGTCTCCGCTGATACCACTCGATGGCGGGCTTGCCGATCCGTCGCGCGCAAACTCTCCCGCAGGTCCCGGACCGCCGCCCCGCCCGACTCCACCGCGACCACCTCGCGAAACCTCTCCGCCAGCGCCAGCGAAAACAACCCCACACCCGCATACAAATCCCACGCCACGCCGCCGCTTGCACGGCCTGTCACCAGCTCCACCAGCCGATCGACCAGGAATCGGTTCACCTGGAAAAATGATCCCAGGCCCACCCGATACACCCGCCCTGCTGCGCGGTAGGTCAGCGCCCCTTCGCCCGCCTGCGCCAGCAGCTTTCCCGTCGTCGTGCCGCGCTCAGCTGCGAACGCGCCAGCCCCCACAACCTCCGGTATCCGCTTTTGTAACTCAGGCCAGCACGAATCCACCAGCCGCGCCGTTTCAGCTTTCTCGCGATCCGTCCAGAAGGCCGCCAGCAAAGTCCCCTCAGCGTCATCCGTGAACAGCTCCAGCTCGCGCACCCAACCCGCCAGTCCCAGCCCCTCGCCCTCCCGATTCAGCGCGGCAATTGCCTTTTCCAGCACCGGCGCCGCAATCGGACACACCTCCACCGGCAGATTCACATGCGAATTCCGCCTTTTGTAACAGAGATGAAACGGAGTCTTCTCCACATGCAGCCGCACCCGGTTGCGATATCCCAGCGGCTCCCCCGTCACCGCTTCAATCTCCGGAATCTCCCGCACCCGCGCCCGCTCCAGCGTCTCCCGCAGGATTCCCCGCTTCATCTCCACCTGCGCCGCGTAGCCAGCCTGCTGATATTGGCAGCCCCCGCAGCCCCCAAAAGAAGGGCACGGCGCCGCCCGCCGTTCGGTGCTCGGCTCCAGCACTTCCACCAGCTCCGCCGCCGCGTAGCTCTTGTTCTCTTCAACGATCTTCGCTTCGACGAGTTCCCCCGGCAGCGCAAACGGCACAAACACGGTTTTGCCTTCAGCGCGTCCGAGGCCGGCTCCGCCATAAATCGCCTTCTCGATGCGCAGCTTCAATCCTGCCTCATATAGAAGAGGCTCAGCCGCGGCAGATTGTGCTTCTCCAGCAGCCGCTTGTGCAGAAATTGCTGCTCGATCTGCCGAATCTGCAGCGCCTGCATGCGCCGCCGATACGGCGCAATCTCCTGCGCGCTCTGCTCCCGCAGCGCAGCCAGCTCCGCCTCCGCCGTCGTCGCGATCACCGCGTGCAGCAGCTTCTCCTCCATCGCGGTCAGGGTCTTTTCCAGCTCCTCCGGCCTCGGTGCACCTTCAGCCGTCACCGCCGCCAACTGCGTCAGCCGCGCCGCAATTTCTGCCGCCGCTTCACCCGCTATCCCAGTGAGCCCCGTCGCTGCTCGCAACCCCGCCGCGCCCTCTCCCAGATGCGCCACGATCCGCTCCCACTCCAGGCCCGCCTTCGCTCGATCCTCATCCGGCTTCGCCGCTCCCAGCGACGCCTCCTGCATCTCCTCCGCAGCCATCATTACCGCCTGCGCGCACCACGCCAGCCCGTTGATCCGCCGCGACCCCGTTCTCTTCCGAGCGTCATGCCGGTCGAAGGCCGCATCGATTCCACGCAGCACTGCCTCCAGCGGAATCCCTGCTTCGCGCCACATCTCGATCAACGCCCAGTCCAGCGTCGACAGCAGCAGGATCGATCCCCGTCGCCGCTGGAAGTGCTCTTCGATTTCCGTGAAGTAATTGAAGTAGTTTTCCAATCCGTTAGGCCGTCGTTGGCGATGGACTCGTCCGTCCCTCACCCTGCCCGCTGCGCGCCGCGCGGTTCCGGTCGTAGATCAGCCGCAGCCCTTCCAGGGTCAGCATATCGTTCACTTCCGAAATGTACTTCGACTCCCGCGCGATCAGGTGGGCCAGTCCGCCGGTGGCCACGCATTTCGTCTCGTCGCCCAACTCGCCAATCATCCGCTCCAGAATCGCATCCACCAGGCCAATGTGTCCCCAGAACAGGCCGATCTGAAGGTTATCCACCGTGTTCGTGCCGATGATCTTCGCGGGCCTCCGAATCTCCACGCGGGGCAGCCGCGCCGCCCGGGCAAACAGCGCCTCCGCGCTGATGTTCAGCCCCGGCGCTATCGCGCCGCCCAGAAATTCGCCCTTCCTCGACACCACATCGAAGTTCGTCGCCGTCCCGAAGTCCACCACGATCGTCGGGCCGCCGTATTGCGCAAACGCGCCTACGCAGTTCGCCACGCGATCCGCCCCCACCTCCGCCGGATTGTCCGTCAGAATCGGCAGCCCCGTCTTCACGCCCGGCTCGATAAACAGCGGCTTCTGCCCAAAATATCGCTCGCAGAACTGCCGCAGAATCCAGTCCACCGGCGGCACCACCGACGCAATCACAATCCCGCGAATCGCGCCGCTCTCCACGCCCTCGCTTTGCAGCAAGCTCCGCACCAGGATCCCGTACTCGTCCGCTGTCTGCCCCTGCCGCGTGCTGATCCGCCACGTCGCCCGCAGGTCGCCGGTCGTTCCCTCCGGCTTCAGCGTGTACACCGCGATCACCGTGTTCGTGTTGTTCACGTTCAGCACCAGCAGCATCGTCGTCTCCTTACGCCTCGCGCACTCCGCCAGACAAAACTGTGCGCACGCCGTCCGCTGTCCGCACCCTCAGGAATCCGCGCTCATCGAGCCCATCCGTCGTTCCCGCGAAGCTTTCGCCTCCATGCGCCGCCTCATCCACGCGCACGCGCTTGCCGCGAATCCAGCTCGACCCTTTCGCCACCCGCTCCCGCACGCTCTCCGCAGCCTTGCGGACATCCGGCGACTGCGTCAGCGCCGCAACCTCGCGCTCCAGCGATTCTAGCAAGGCCACCAGCAGCTCCTGCCGCGGCCACTCGCGCCCCGTCTCGATCCGCAGCGATGTCGCCAACTCCCGCAACTCCTCAGGAAACTCCGCCTGATGCACATTGATCCCGATCCCCACCACCGCATGCCGCACCCGCGTCACCTCGGCGTTCAGCTCCGTCAGGATCCCGCAAAATTTTCTCCGCCCCAGCAGCAGGTCGTTCGGCCATCGAATATCCGCTTCCAGCCCCACCGTCCGCCGTACGCCCTCCTGCGCCGCCAACCCCGCCGCAAGCGATAGCCACAGCACATCCGCCGGCGCCAGCCGTGGACGCAGCACCACGCTCACATACAGTCCCGACCCTGGCCGCGACTCCCATCCATGCGCCCCGCGCCCCCGCCCCAGCGTCTGCTCATCGGCGAAATAAACGCTGCCATCCGGCGCGCCCGCCTCCGCCTCCCGCATCGCAAGCGTGTTCGTGGACTCAACCGACGGAAAGAAATGCAGCTTCCCCGCGAGCCGCGTCCCCACCAGCGCCGCATCCAGCGCATCCACATCAAACGGATCGCTGCTATACGCTATCCGCTGTACGCTATCCACCGCCTTCAATAGATTTCCGCCGTGATCCGCATCGACAGATCCACCGCCGTCGCTGAGTGCGTCAGCGCGCCCACTGAAATGTAATCCGCCCCGGCCAGCGCGTATTTGCGAATGTTTTCGAGCGTGATCCCGCCCGACGCCTCCACCGGAGTCTTCCCGCCCTGTTCCCGAACCCGCTCCACGCACTTCTTCACATCCGCCGGTGTCATATTATCCAGCAGCAGCGACTCCGCCCCATGCGACAGCGCCGTCTCGAGCTCCGCAAGGTTCCTTACTTCGATATCGATCGTCTGCCCCGGCTTGCGTCGCTCCTTCGCGCGCTCCAGAACCTTCTCGATCCCGCCGCCCAGCGATATGTGATTGTTCTTGATCAAAATTCCATCCGACAAATCCAGCCTGTGATTCTCGCCCCCGCCGCAGCGCACCGCATACTTGTCCAGAACCCGCAGCCCCGGAATCGTCTTCCGCGTGTCCAGCACCTTCGCGCTCGTCCCGCGTACCTCGTCCACGTAGCGCCTCGTCAGCGTGGCGATCCCGCTCATCCGCTGCATCAGATTCAGGATCACCCGCTCGCACCCTAAAATGACACGCGCATTGTGACGAATCACCGCAATGGCCTGTCCCTTGCGCAGCCTGACCCCGTCAAAAATCTCCGGATGGCTGACCACCTCAAACCGCCCGCTGCTCTTCCCGTCCAGCCGGGCAAAAATCTCCAGAAACCGCGGCACGCAACCCAGCCCCGCCAGCACGCACTCTTCCTTGGCCAGAATCGTCGCCGCCGCACGCAGCCCCGGATCCACGGTCAGCGCCGTCGTCACATCGCTGGTCGCCTTGTCTTCCTGGAGCGCGTGCTCCAGAATCGCCTCAATTCGCCGGCTCTTCCATTCCATAGCTGTGGCTCTCAGCTCCTCTTATACCGATTTGCACCCCGCAAGCCCCGGTCCTCTCTGCGTCCTCTGTGTTCTCTGTGGTGCAAGTCCTTCTCAATACCAGCACACGGCGAGTTGCCATGGATCAACGTTCGCAGCCCCGGTTCCGCGGCAGCGGGACAACGGAGAAAGCCCCGGGCTTTAGCCCGGGGAAAACTCGCCCATAATCAAGGATGGGCTTTAGCCCTGGGCCTTACGAAGCACCCAGCTCCTCCAGAGCCTTCCGCGTCTTCTCCAGCAGCACCCGATTCTCTGACTCCTGCTTCCGCAACCCCTCCACCACGGCCGCCGGAGCCTTCTCCAGAAACGCCGCATTCCCCAGCTGCCGCTCCGCCGACGCCACCGCCTTCTCCAGCTTCGCCAGCTCCCGCGTCAGCCGCTCGCGCTCCGCCGCCACATCAATCGGCCGTTCGTAAACGACAGCCATCTCGGGTCCACCTGCAGAAACCCAATCCGAACCTCGAGTTGCTTCGCGAAACTCGAGGTCTTTTTGCTCAATTGCAGATACGCGCGCCAACCGCCGGATGATCTCTTCATTTTCGACGTAGACGTTATTGAGCTCCCTCCTCGTCGAGCCGGCACCAGATCCAGCGTCGTATACAACGAAGATTCGCACGGATTCCCTCTCGGGAACCCCGATCTCCTTGCGGCGGGCACGAATACTCACGATTAGATCCTGAACGCGCCGCATCCCCACAACACTGTTGTCGTCCGCGTGTGTCCTTTGCGGATACCGCGTCAGCGCAATCGACTTCGCCGGCCCCTCACCCTCATACACCGCATGCCACAGCTCTTCGGTCAGGAACGGCATAAACGGCGACAGCAGCCGGAGTGCCGTCTCAAACGTCTGCAACAGCGTCGTCAGCGTGGCCCGCACCCGGCCTTGATCTGCTCCAGCGCCGAAATCCAGCCGCAGCTTCACGATCTCCAGATACCAGTCGCAGAAATCGCCCCAGAAAAACTGGTACACCGTGTTCGCCGCTTCGTGAAACCGATATTCCCCCAGCGCCTCGTTGACTTCACCCGCTACGCTGCTCAGCCGCGCAGCAATCCACCTCGCCTCCAGTGGCTCATCGCTGTCCGGCACCGGCATCGTTCCCAGCGCCGCCCTATTCACCTCGATCCCCGCCTCGCGCGCCCGCTCCACATTCATAAAAATGAACCGCGCCGCATTCCAGATCTTGTTCGCGAACGCGCGATACCCCTCCGTTCGGGCCTCGCTGAACGCAATGTCCGTCCCCGGCGACGCCATCGACGCCAGCGTGAACCGCACCGCATCCGTCCCGTACTGCTCCACAATCTGGATCGGATCGATCACGTTCCCCTTCGTCTTCGACATCTTCTGCCGGTCCGCATCCCGCACCAGAGCGTGGATGTACACCTCGCGAAACGGCACGCTGTCTGCGAGCGCCCTCTTCGATCCGTCAGCAAGCGGCACGTCCTTGCTGAACCAGCAGCCCAGCATGATCATCCGCGCCACCCAGAAGAATAGGATGTCGAAGCCCGTCACCAGCAACTGCGTCGGATAAAACACATCGAGATCCCGCGTGTGCCGCGGCCACCCAAACACCGTCACCGGCAGCAGCCCCGACGAAAACCATGTGTCCAGCACATCGGTCTCCTGCACGATCTCCGTGCTCCCGCAGTGCGCGCACTTCGCCGGATCCTCCCGAGCCACGGTGATCTGCTGACACGCCGCGCAATGCCACGCCGGAATCCGGTGCCCCCACCAAAGCTGCCGCGAAATGCACCAGTCGTAGATGTTGTTCATCCACTCCAGGTACACCTTCTCGTACATCTCCGGCGTGAAACGGATCGCCTTCTTCCCCTCCGCGCCGGCCTTCACCGCCGCAATCGCCAGCTCAGCCATCGAAGCCGAGCCGCCCTCAGGCCGCTTGTTCACCGCCACAAACCACTGCGTCGAAAGCCGCGGCTCCACCACCGTCTTGCAGCGGTCGCACTTGCCCACCGCATTCACATGCTCGCGCACCGCGCTCAGCAGCCCCTGCGCCTCCAGATCCTCCAGCACCTTCTTCCGCGCCACATACCGATCCAGCCCCGCATACGCGCCCGCCTCGGCATTCATGTGCCCCGTCTCGTCCATCACCGAGATCGCCGGCAGCTTGTGCCGCTGCCCAATCGCGAAATCGTTGGGATCGTGCGCCGGAGTCACCTTCACCGCGCCCGTCCCAAAGTCCGACTTCACCCACTCGTCGGCGATCACCGGAATCTCGCGCCCAGTCAGCGGCAGCCGCAGCGTCTTCCCAACCAGCCCCTGGTACCGTTCGTCCAGCGGATGTACAGCCACCGCCGTATCGCCCAGCATCGTCTCCGGACGTGTCGTCGCCACGGTGACAAATTCGCCCTCGGCCCCAACCACCGGGTACCGAATCTCCCACAGCTTTCCCGTCTGCTCCTCGTGCACGACTTCGAGATCCGAGATCGCCGTCTGGCACCGCGGGCACCAGTTCACGATGTACGCTCCGCGATAGATCAGCCCCTGCTCGTACAGCCGCACGAACGCCTCGCGCACCGCCACGGACAGGTTCTCGTCCATCGTGAAGTATTCGCGCGACCAGTCCACGCTCGCGCCCAGCCGCTTCATCTGGTCCAGAATCGCGCCGCCGTAGTGCCGCCGCCACTCCCACACCCGCTCGACGAACTTCTCTCGCCCCAGCGCCTGCCGTGAGGTCCCCTCGCTGATCAGCTGCCGCTCCACCATCATCTGCGTGGCAATGCCCGCATGATCCGTCCCCGGAAGCCACAGCGCCAGGTCGCCGCGCATCCGCCGCCAGCGGGTCAGAATGTCCATCTCCGTCTGGTTCAGCATGTGGCCCATGTGCAGGCGGCCGGTCACGTTGGGCGGCGGCAGCAGAATCGTGAAGACGTCGTGCCCGTCCGCGCGCAGCTTCTCCAGCTCCTCGGCGCTCGGCGTCTCCGCGTGAAACAGACGCTCGCGGACCCAATACTCCGCCCACCGATCCTCAATCGCCCGGGGATCGTACGCTTTCGGCAGCTCCCGCCGCACTGGCTTTTCCGGTGTCTCCGTCATGTCGTTGGACTGCTGGGGCATTCTTCTCACGATAAAGGATTTCGCCCGTCCCCGCAGCCCCGCCCGGTGCTGCGGATAGGCGCGTTCGGCCCTGGCACCATGAAGATCGATGCTGAAGTTGCGCATCCCTGCGAGGCTAATCCTGAGTCATCGGCCGAGCCGGCGGCGCAGCCGGAACCACTCTGAGCGAGATCCGACCGTCCCCCTCCGATTCCGCAGGCGCAAAGACGAGCCACCCCGAACCGGCTGCCAGCAACAGCAGTCCCAGCGCCCCTCGCACCGGCGGCAGCATGCGCTCCAGCGCCAGCCCCGCGACAGAGGCAAGCAGCGGCGCGAGCAGAAAACGCGCCGTCATCCTGGAGGCGGCCATGCGAGTCATGAGCCAAAAGAGCAGAACCAACCCAGGCACATCCACCAGAAAGAGCCTCGGAAGAAAAACTTCAAGCGCGGTCGTGCTCCAGGTGGCCCTGGGAACGAAAACGGCCATCAGGCCGAAACCCAGGGCGCTGGCCGCGGCAGCCTGCGCAGCCATGGAGCAGACCGACCTTCCCGCCTCTCGGCTGGCGATCCGCACAGCGATACAGTTGGCCGCGGCAGCCCCCACAGCCGCCACCAGAAGCGCGCCGAGCGCCGCCGCCGCGCGGAAGGACCCGGGAGTCTCCAGAGGAAAGATGCAGAAAACGCCGGCGATCGCCACGAAACACCCTGCCAAAGCGCCGTTGCCGCGGTGCGGCGGGCCGTTCTGAAGATACGGTTCCAACACCACGGCAAAGACCGGCGTCAGGCAGAAAATGGCCACGCCGTCGAAGTCAGAAATCCTGCCTCGCGCGAAGGCGGCCGCCCAGGTCGGGATCACGAAGAGCCCCACACCAACGCCAGCACTGGCCCACGCACGAAGGCCCCGGGGAAATTCCAGACCCCGCACCACCGCGATGGCAGCCGAAACCCCGGTAAACCCGAAAAACAGGA
>Ga0335075_10013690_pt1 | contig 12212 bp, 12 predicted proteins | sample Lox_Sample_24_FD_206723 | JGI IMG/M metagenome (GOLD analysis project Ga0335075, IMG submission 206723) | Soil microbial communities from Loxahatchee National Wildlife Refuge, Florida, United States - Lox_Sample_2.4 | ecosystem: Environmental > Terrestrial > Soil > Wetlands | place: USA... | reverse complement strand
CAATGGCAGGCGTTTCAGGAACAGCGTATCGAGCGAGCGACGGAGCGTCTCTACCCCTACCGTCAGCTGGTTGCCGGGGAAGCTTTTTTCACGATGGGGGCTTGAGCGGGGCGACGGTTACGCCCAAAATCGTTCGGTGCGAGCGGATGAAGTCATGGCGACTCTCCCAAAGCCAATCTATCTGGGAGTATGGCTGCCGCTAGTGGCCAAACCGCACGAAACTTTGTCAGCCTGTGAAGTTTTCGCCGCTCCCGGGAGACATGCCAGGGCCGCTCGTGCCTGACGCGTCAAGCGCGCCGATTCCGTTGAGCGTCTTACTCCTCTCCGAAGGGAGAGTGTGAAGCTCTCGGAACTCTCGGCAGATACTGGGTCTGGATCGATCCTCTCGGGGAGCCTTGCGATCAGCAGCGAATCGTTCGACACACCAGTTGACGCGCGACACCGAGAGAATCGACTCTCGACGTCGCGCGTTTCTTGGCCCTTTGTCGCGAGTCTTCACCTCCTTGGCTGGTCCTCTCGCCCTCCCACAGAGACCAAAGAGAGAGCGCACATCCCACCCGAAAGAGCGCGCCTTCTACCGAAACTTCTTCCCTGCTCCGTCGAAAACTCTCCCACTCTCGAACTCCACGCCGAGACACCGAGCAGACCAACAGGCAGTGGGACTTGACACGCGAATTGAAAAAACTCGCCGGGTTGATCTCCCGCCAGCAAGTTGAAGTTTACACAACAATCGGCTGGGATGGCCCGATCGTCCTGCCGGCAAGCGATGGGATGAAGACGATCGTAGCGCGCAACCTGCCCTGGCCCAACGCCAAGGGCGGACGCGGCCGGCATTCGCTAGTCGTCTACAACGGTTTGGCGAATGCCATCCGCCGCGAGTCCGCATTGGCGATCTGTCACGGGTAAGCAGTGCGCCGCCGTCATCTCTGAAATGCGGCTTCAAGATAGCGCTGGATTTCATCCGGCAACAGCTCGGCATCGAACGGCTTGCGAATCAGTCCGGCGGCACCAAGCGAGACCGCCCATTCCTCGCAGGCAACCGAGAGCGATGTCATGATGACAACCGGGACCGTGGCAAGCTCGCGGATACGCTCGCGCTGTTCGAGGAACCACCAGCCGTCGTGGCCCCCAGTGGGGATGAGCATGTCCAGAAGGATCAGATTGGGAATGGGGCGGCTCGATATACGGTCCACCGCGTCGTCGCTGTCCGCAGATGTGATGACCGTTAAGCCGTGCTGGCGCAACTCCGTGGCCAGCACCTCACGCTGAAGAGTATCATCCTCAATTACGAGTACGGTTTTGGCAGCCATCGGCTCCCTCCTGCTGGTGTTGTGCAGAGTGATGCGGGTGACTGCTGGCGGCATTGACAGCAAACGCTGTGTAGGAACATTGTATCGCAAGCCAGAAAGGCGGCCAAGCGGGGGAGTCTCGTCCTGGCTGATGATCCGCGAGGCATCTTCATGTTGGTATGTCCCCTGGACATCCGAGGAAGACGTGCTGGTGCGGACGCTGCCGGCGATGGAGGTGGTGCGAAGAACCGGTCGGAACCTGTAAGGGATGTACGCGCGACGGAGCAAGCTCGGAGTATCGGAGGAGGACGAGCCGGCGCTGGGCAAGGCGCCGGCCGCTGGCCCGTGCCTCAAGCCGTTGCCGCGCGGATGCGGCGGAACAGCCGATGGTAGCGGGCGCGGATGCCGTCGCTGTCACGCCCCAGGCGACGCGCTACCGCCGAATAGTTGCCGCCCTCTTGCAAGTACAAGGTGAGCAGACGACGAGCCTCAACCGGCAAGCGCTGCTGGATGGCAGCGATGCGGCGCACGGATTCCCTCTCGCTGGCGTCTTCCTGCCCAGTTGCCGTAACGCCAAGAGTTCGTTTGCCGCCATGGTAGCGCGGCGCTCTCTTCGCCGTATCCATGCGGTGCATCTGTTCGGGCGACAGCCCGTAACAGGCGGCCCGTGCCACCAGCCACCTGCGGCGACGGGCCAGGCCGTACACGAAGGTCGTCAGCTTCGCCGCGGCCGGCTTGAAGCGCGGAAGCGCTTCCACGACGCAAATGAAAGCATCGTGGACCAATTCTTCCGCCTCTGCTTCGCCGCGTCCGCGGCCGTTGAGATTCAGACGGATGGCCTCGCGGACTTTTTTGGCGACATGAAACAGGATCCGCTTGCTGCAATCCCACAGGGCGGCGGGATCGGTGGGGACGGTTTGCGAGGGACGGCGCGGCGTGTCAACATGTCCCTTGATCGGACTCCTCGTTCGTCGCGTTCGGGCAGAACACTTCGACGTTCTGGTGGGATGGTTCATGCGTTCTCCTTGTTGTGGTTGAGGCTGTTGCGGAAGAAGAGAAAGCCGTTGGTGTGGCTGCCGGTGACAGTTTTGGCGACGGCGCTGAGCGAGGCATAGACGCGGCCGGCATAGGCGAAGCCGTCGGTGAGCACTTGCACCTGCACCAGCTGGCCCTTGTAAGGACGCGTGAGGATGGTGCCCGGCGGCGGCAAACGAGGATCGACGGGCGCTGGCATATTGAGCGGCTCGGGCGGAGGCGTGGTCGTGGTCGCTTTGCTTTAGGGCGGATTGAGTCGGAGGTCGGCGTCGCGTGCCAGCTCGGCGGCACGTTGGCGGGCACGTTGGGACAGGTCGCCTCCGGCCAGAGCTTGCATTCGCCAGGCGATGCGCTTGATGAGCCAGCTGCGATTGCTGGCGGCGGTAGCTTCGCCGAAGAGGTCCGCGAAGCGTTGGCGCAGTTGGCCGATGCTCAGGCGTTGCAAGGCGGCGACCTCGTTGACGATGTTCAGCTCCACAGGTTTCTCCTTTGTCGGGGTCTGGAAACGGTCAACCCGTGTGGACAGTGAGCCTCAAATCGCCGCGAAGCTCAAGGCCATTAGAGACAAAAAAGAGAGGTTTTTTGAGTCGCGAAAAGTGGTGGGATGTGCTTGGATTCTTGCGCGAATATCCAGCAGAAAACCGTCAACTGGCGGGTAGAAATCGCGGAACGTTCACGGAATCCCTGTCCAGACCGAGTCCGCAGAGAGCGCGTTTTACGCCGCTGTTTTGCGTAGGAGAGTCAAGCCACGGACCGAGAGGCTCGCTCCGCGATCGTGCGGGCAGACGGGAAGGGATCGAGAAGTTGAACACAGGGGAGGAGCTGGCAGCCCTGATAATCGCCAAGAGTGCCCAGGTGCAATGCTACGGGCGGGAGGTGCTATTGATCTCCGCGCGCGAGGACACGTCGGTCGATGGCAGGATCCCTTGGCGGAAGAGCCTCTTCCGGATCGCCCCCGTCCCCTCGCAAACCGAACACGGGCACTTTTCCTGCGCGGGCCGCTTCCCGAATCGCTGTGGGTCGATTGTCTTCCAGTGGCATGATTTGCATTTTGCTCACACTTTGCCAATTCCTGCTCCCGCCTTTTCTTCTCCCGACTCCAGATGCGATGGCTGACCTTCTTCCCTGGATGACATGATCGACCTGGACGTCGTTCCCGGAGCCGCAATGGACGCATGAACCGTTCGCCAAGAGCCACTCGATCCGCAGGCCCGAGTACCCCTTCCGCTGATATTTCCGCTTTTTTCTTTGCAGCAGCGATACGAATCGATACCACCATCATCGCGAGCTGCCACACGCTGTAAGGGGTTTGGTGTACACACCGGTCCTTGGAGTCCGTTGACAACCACCTTCAAGGATAGGAGGAACCCCCTTCTTCTTCACCTCTTCCGAACACAAGAAATAGTGGTCAAGTATCCAGGTAAAAATGCGAAAGTTCAGGGAGGACATCAGCGCCTGTGCGGGCTGCGCCGGCGGTTACGTTCGAGAAGAGTGGGCGACGGAGCCGAAGTCGGCCGCGCCGCCCAACACAGGAGGTCTACTTGGAGGTGGAGGACGGGACGGGACGGCGCAAGGTGCGGAAATGTATCCGGACGATCTCCCTGCTTTCGTTCGAAACGGTTTCGAGAAGGATGATTATCGTGTTGTCAGGAACCTGTTCATAGCGGCAGGGGCGGCCGTCGAGCAGCACTTCCGTGGTCGGCGTGATGCGGAACTCGTCGTTCGCGGAAGCGACCGGCGAGGAGGCGACAATCTTGATCGGAATTTGTTTGTCAACCGGGGGAGGCTCCTTGCGGCCCAGCGAAGCATGAACCGGTGAAAGGGAGAGCAGCGAAACAAGCAGAACCGGCACCCAGCGAATCACACCCGTACTTCGCGACAACATCATCGGTCAATCTCACCTCTTGTGGAACATGGCAGGAATAGTAGCGCGCCATCCCTTTCGCAAGGGTTATGCCAGACGAAAAGATCCTGCTCTTGATGGCGTAATCCAAGAAGAGATAAGAAGTTGGATCAACGAAGCGAAGCAAGTCCGCGCGAAGGGACGCCCAGCCGATGCTCAGAGACTAAGCAAGAGGTGTTGAGAGACTAGTCACGTCCTGACGGCGGAGCAAGCGATCGCCGGATCAGATGATCGTGCCGTCCGGAACGACGGCTCCATTGGGAATGACGACGATACCGTCGCGGATGACGTAGTTCTCACCCTCGTCGTGCTGGAGATTACGGCGATTGACGATTTGCACGTTGGCGCCGATGCGGCAATCCTTGTCGAGGATGGCTCGTTCAATAATCGAGCCGTCGCCGACGCCGAGGTCGGGAATGCCCAGCTGGCGGTTGCGGAGCCGGTCGCACTCCAGCTCGATGCGATCGGCGCCGTTGACGATCGTGTCGCGCAGGGTGACGTGCTGGCCAAGGCGCGTGCGGATACCTATGACACAGCGCTCCAGGCGTGCGCCCGGGGCGATGGTGCAGCCATCGCTGATGAGACACTGTTCGAGGTGAGCGGCCTGGACGCGCGAGGCCGGCAGGTTGCGCATGCGCGTGTAGATGACGCCTTCGGGACTGTGGAAGTCGAACGGCGCTGCCGAGCTGGTCAGGGCGAGGTTGGCCTCATGATACGACTTGATGCTGCCGAGGTCATCCCAGTAGCCGTGGAATAGATAGGCCTGGATGACGTGCGTCCGCAAGCTGCCGGTGAGGATTTCCGTGACCAGGTCGGTGGCGTCCGGCTGGGCGGCGAGGAGATCGAACAGCACCTGGCGATCGAAGACGTAAATGCCCATGTTGGCGAGGTAGTCCTGTCCGCGCTCGGCCAAACCGCGGCGCTGAAGCCATGCCGACGGAGCACGCAGCCGATCAAGCTCGTCGGCCTGGCGCGGCTTCTCGACCATCTCGACGATGCGGTTGTGCTCGTCCAGGCGAACGATGCCCAGCCGCGCGGTCTGATGGCGATGCACCGGCACCACGGCCACGGTGACGGCGGCTCGGCCGGCACGATGCGTCTGGATCAGGTCGCGGAAATCCATGCGGTAGAGCTGATCGGCGGACAGGATGAGGACGTGTCCCGCGCGATCGCTCTGGAGATAGCGAAGGTTCTGGCGAATGGCGTCGGCGGTGCCGCGATACCAGTCGGCGGTCTCGTTGGTCTGCTGGGCGGCGAGGATCTCGACGAAACCGTTGCTGAAGGGATCGAACTTGTAGGTGTTGGCGATGTGGCGGTGCAGGCTGACACTGAGGAACTGCGTGAGGACGTAAAGGCGATTGACGCCGCTGTTGATGCAGTTGCTGAGGGGAATATCGATGAGGCGATATTTTCCGGCGATGGGCACGGCCGGCTCGCTGCGGTGCTTGGTCAAGGGATACAGCGAAGCGCCGCGGCCGCCGCCGAGAATCAGACTGACAATGTCTGGCATGAGAATCGATCTCGTTATCCCGGGCGAGCGGGAGCTGCGTAAGCGCCCCAAGTGCGATCTCTCGGGGCGCTTTCGCAGCTCCCGCTCGCCATTCTTTACTGCTTCAATACCGCATCACCGCGTAAGGATGCCCCGAAAGCGGCTGCTTGTTGATCTCCTTGCCGGCACGATCGACCTCGATCACGCAACGATCCTCGAAGCAGGCAATCAAGGTATGTCCATTCCGCAGACGGGTGGCAGACATGGGCGTATGCACCCGGTGTTCCCAGCGGATCTTGCCGGAGCCGTCGATCTCGACCACGCGATTGCTGCCGCCCAGCGTCAGCAGAAAACGGCCATTGAGCAGCGGCTCCACGCGGGCGCGGTACTTGGCTCCCTCCGCGTGCTCCTCCGGCTGAATGGTGCGGGTCAGGTGCTCACAGGCTGCATCGCGCTCCACGAGCACGCCGTCTCCAGTGACGTAGAGGATGTGGCCGTTCGGCAGCCGCAGAGCATCGCGGAAATCGCGGCGGTCGGTGTGGCGAAGAACTTCCTTGTGCTCGCGCGTGACTTCGTACAGCGCCTGATAGGTGGCGATCAAGGTGTTGCCGTTAGCCTGGCGCTGGCAGGCGATGGGATTGACGGCCGTACGATGTTCCCAGAGGATCTTGCCCTCGGCATCGCGCTCGGTGACGCGATTGGCGTGATGCTCGGCGACAAGCACTCGGCCGCCCGGAAGCAGCTGGGCCGCGAACGCCCCTTCCAGGTGGAGGACCTCCCAGCACGGCTGGCCGCCTGGCCCACATTCCCAGACCCGGCTGCCCTCCTCGCCGTCCTCGCACAGGACCGTCAGTCCGTGCGGCGGCTCCTCGGGTTTCAGCCGGGCGAGATCGACGTGCTCGCCCTGCTTTTTCCACCACGCCTCCCAGGCGCCGCGGCACTCGCGGCGAACGGCCGGCTCGTCGCGGTCCAGCGATTCCTGCGGTCCCTGTCCGCCGGCGAGGAGGCGGAGTAGATGCTCCGACCGGCACGCCAGCGTGAAGGGACCATCATCGAGAAGGGCCAGCAAGACCACGACGGCTTTTTTGTTCCCGAACCGAGCGAGTCCAGCCGCTGCCTCGAAGCGAATCCGGGCCTTGGCATCGGCGAGCAGGGGGGCGACGCGTTCACGCACGCCGGCGTCGCCGCCGCGCGCCAGGACATGGGCGGCGGCGGCGCGGAAAAGGAGGCGCTTGTCGGCGAGGGCGGCGAGCAGGGCCGGGTCCGCACGCCCCTCGTTCCAACCCACAGCTCGCAGCGCGTCCAGCCAGGTTTCTTCCAGCAGCTCGTCCTCAATGCTCGGCAGATAATTGAGAAAGACGGGGACGGCCCCGGCCGGCCTGCGCTCCTTCACCAGCAGGGCCGCCAGCGTCAGCAAGGAGGGATGAGCGCTGCGCTGGATCTTCTCGATGCAGCGGCGGGCGCGGCGCGACGTTTCCAGATCGGGATCGTTGACCGCCGGCCGTAGATACGGCAGAGCGGGCCGGCCCAGCGCGACCAGCTCCCGGCTGGCCTTCTCGCGCTCCGTGTACTCGGCGGAGCCGAGCGCGCGTACCTTGTTCGCCAGCTCCTTGTGCTGGTCCGCGCTCAAGGTCCGTGCGCGGATGAAAGCCAGAAGGCCGGCCCCATCGACTTCGGCCCCCGCTTTCCGCAGCGCACGCTCGGCATAGGCGAGATCCGGACGGGAAGGAGACGGCTCGGTCGCCGAAGATGACAAGCTGACAAGGTGACAAGGTGACAAGGTGACTAAGAAAAAGGGGAGCAATCGCACGATCCACGTGAGGGATGTCGTTTGTTTCATGCTGGCTCTCCTGTCACCTTGTCACCTAATCACTTTGTCTCACTTGATCGAGGGAGAGGGAGGCTGCATCTCCACCAGCGCCAAGAGGGCAGCCTTGGCGATGGCTTCCGGCAGCGAGGGGGCTTGCATGCTGGCCAGCTGCTTGGCGATGGCATTGCCTTTCAAGACGTGGAGGATGCGGCAATGCGAGTGGCCGGCGTGCGTCTGAATCTCCAGATAGCAGCCCTGCGCGGTCAGGCGTTTCACGAGGCGCTCGGCCCCACTCCAGCTGACCGACACGCCGGCGGCTTCAAACGGCTGGCCCAGACGCTGGAAGGCCTGGCCAAGCTGTCGCTCCAGGCTCGCGCCCGCCTTCATGTTTTGAATCATGCCTGCCAGCGCCGGCGTGGTGTCGGCGGTGGTGCGCGAGTCGTCTTCGATTTTCCCGAAGCTCGCGCCGCGTTTCCGAGAGCTGCTGCTCATCCCAGGACTCCCCGTTGAGAGGGTTGCTCCGTTTCTGTCCCTAGCTCGTGCTTTGGTGAGGAGATCCAGCGCAGCGAAGCCCGCCCGGCAGACCAGGCGAGCCGAGCGCGGCAAAACCCACTGGAATTAGCTCAAACCACGAGAGAAGTATTGTCGCGTACAGAGGCCGATGCCGTCAAGGCAACCCGCCTTGAAAGACGGAACAAATCCGCTCATCCCTCGTCCTTCATTTCCTGGAGGATCTCGCGCACAACGTGTCCGCCATTGATCGTCGGTCGTTCGTCTCGGCCATTGTGCAGCAGAGTGAGCTTGCGATGATCGAGTCCCAAGCAGTGAAGAATGGTGGCGTGCAGGTCGTGGACATGGACGCGCTTCTCGATGGCATACAGGCCGATGTCATCGGTTGCGCCGTGGGTGATGCCGCCCTTGACGCCGCCGCCGGCCATCCAGACGGTGAAGCCGAACGGATTGTGATCGCGGCCATTGCCGCTCTCGCTCATCGGCGTGCGGCCGAACTCGCCTCCCCACACCACCAGCGTCGAATCGAGCAGGCCGCGACGCTTCAAGTCCTTGAGCAGACCGGCGATCGGTTTATCGCTTTCGCGACAGTAGCGGGCGTGATTGCCTTCGACGTTGCTGTGCGCGTCCCATTTGCTGCCGGAGCCGCAGTACAGCTGCACGAAGCGCACGCCGCGCTCGACCAAACGCCGAGCCAGCAGACAATTTCGGCCCATCCTTTCCGTGGGCTTGTCGTCCAGGCCATACAATCGCCGGGTTTCCTCGGTTTCGCGTGTCAGATCGATGGCCTCCGGCGCGGCCGATTGCATGCGATAGGCCAGCTCGTAAGCGGCGATGCGGGCTTCGAGATCGTGGTCCTCGCCGCGCTCGGCGCGATGCCGCCGGTTCAGCTCCTGCACGAAATCGAGCTTGGCGCGCTGCGTCGGCTCGCTCTCGGATCGCGGCGGCCTCAGGTGCAGGACCGGCGTCGCGCCGGCGCGAAAGCGCGTGCCCTGGTAGGTGGCCGGCATGAAGCCCGTCGACCAATTCCGCGCTCCGCCCGGCGGATCTTCCGGATAATCGAGCAGGACAACGTAGCCGGGCAGGCTTTCGCTGACACTGCCCAGTCCGTACAGCGCCCATGAGCCGAGGCAGGGCCGGCCGCCCAGCACGCTACCGGTGTTCATCTGACACACGCTGCCGACATGATTGAGTCCATCCGCCCAGCAGCTGCGAATGACGGCCAAATCGTCGGCGCAAGTGGCCAGGTGCGGATACCAATCGCTGACCCATAGACCGGACTGCCCCTGTTGCTTGAAACGTCGCTTGGAGGCCAGCAGCGGCGTGTAGGCGGTGCGGCCCATCGCCGTCACCGGACGTTTGAACGAGCTGGGCAGCGGTTGGCCGTCCAGCTTCGTCAGCGCCGGCTTGGGGTCGAAGAGATCGAGGTGGCTGGGACCGCCATCGAGGAAACACCAGATGACGCTGCGGGCGCTGGCCGGGACTCGCGTCCGCCGGGGCGTCAGAGGGTTCGCGGAGCCTTCGGGCGTCGTCTCCTTGCAGCGACCCTCGCGCTCCAGCAAGTCCAGAAGCGCCAGCAGTCCCAGACCGCCGCCGGCCCGCGCCAGAAAATCGCGGCGCGAATGAGCCGATTCACGATGAGGCCAGTCAGGAGAAGAAAATGCATTCATGGTTCGCTGGGGGGCGAGCGGGGTCGCGTCAGCGCCCCGAGTGTTCGGGTTCAATCAAGGAAAAGAAACTCGTTGGTGTTCAAGAGAGCATGGCAAAAGTCGGCGAGAGCGGCGCGGCGAGCAGCCTCGCGATCCATCGAGCCGCCGTCGCTTTGCTGGCGCGCCCACAGCGCTTCGGTTTGCGTGCTGAGGAACCGCAAAGCCAGCTCGATCTCCGCCTCGCGAGGAGGACGCCCCCAGGCCAGACGATAGCCCTGAGCGATCATCCGCGATTCATCCTCTCCGTAGCGCTCCTGCAACACCGCGGCGAGGCGCTGTCCGCACTCGAGCGCGAAGTCGCCGTTGAGCAGCAGCAAGGCTTGCGGCGCCGTGGTAGTCGTCAGTCGCCGGGAGCAGCTGTTGTGCATGTCCGGCAAATCGAAGGCATCGAAGAGCGGAAAACGCATGTTGCGCTTGGCGAAGACGTAGATCGAACGCCGATGCCGATCCTTCGGGAGCGGATCCGGTTTCCAGGCATACTTGCTGATGTTGTCCGGCAGCTTCGGCCGGGCGCTGGGACCGAACGGACGCAGGCTCAATTCGCTGGACAGGGCGAGCATGGCGTCGCGAATCGCCTCGCCCTCCAGCCGCCGCCGCCGCGCGTGCCACAGCAGGTGATTGTCGCGATCGACGCGCAACGCTCGGGCGTGTACCGAACCGCTGGGGTCCACGCGCGAATCCTGACGATAGGCGGCCGACAGCACCATCAGGCGGTGCATGTGCTTGAGGCTCCAGCCGCTCTCGACCAGCTCGACGGCCAGCCAATCCAGCAGTTGGGGGTGTGTGGCGGCGTCGCCCATCACGCCGAAGTCGCTGGACGTGCCGATGATGCCGGCGCCGAAATGATGCTGCCACAGGCGATTGACCAGCACACGCGCCGTCAGTGGATGGTCTTTGCGCGTCAGCCAGCGCGCCAGGGCGGAACGCCGTCCTGTTGTTTTCCTCTCCGCAATGGGTTGAATGTCCGGCGGAGACGCATCGAGAAAATGCGGAAAGCCGGGCTGAAGCTCCTCGCGCGGCTTGCGCCAATCTCCGCCCGCCAGCAAATGCGTGCGAGGAGCTGCGAGACCAACATCGGTGACGGCCATCGCCGCCGGCAACGGCTGCGGACGCGGCGTCGGCAGGGCGGACAGCTTCTGTTCCAGCTCTTGATAGCGTTTCTTGCTTTCGGCCGGCAAACGGCTCGCCGCGGTCTTCTCGGCAGTGCGCAGCTGCTTCTCGGCGATGAAGGCGATTTGCCGCTGATACGGCGTGCGCTTTTCATCCGGCGTCTTGACTGCTTGCTGGATCTCCGGCCGAAACTTGCCCAGCGCATACTCGCGCTGCCGCTGACGCTTGTCAGCAACCAGCTTGTCCATCTCGGCGCGAATGTCCCGGCTCGCCGCCTCCCATGCCTTGAGGCGGAGCTGATAATCGCGGCGCTCGGCCGGCGTCGCGGCAGGCAGGTCGTCGCGCGGACGCATCGGCGCGAAGAACGCTTGCAGCTGGAAGTAGTCCGTTTGCAAGATCGGATCGTACTTGTGATCGTGACAGCGGGCGCAGCCGAACGTCAAACCGAGGAAAACCTGCCCCGTCACGTCCGTGACATCATCGAGGATTTCCTGGCGGCGCTGCTCCAGGTTGGCGGCGTTGTACTCATCGGGCCACAGATGCAGAAAGCCAGTGGCGACAAGGGCATCGGGATTGTCCGGCTCCAGCTCATCGCCGGCGAGCTGCTGCTGCACGAAGCGATCGTAGGGCAGATCGACGTTGAGCGACCGTATGACGTAATCGCGATAGAGATGGGCGGAAGGCCGCAAGTCGTCGGCCTTGAAGCCGTCCGTCTCGGCGTAGCGTACCAGGTCGAGCCAGTGCTGCGCGCAGCGTTCGCCGTAGCGCGGCGAGGCCAGCAAGCGCTCGACCACCTTGCGATAGGCCTCGGCGGACGTGTCCGACAAGAAAGCTTTCTGCTCCGCGATCGTCGGCGGCAATCCCGTTAGATCGAAGGTGACGCGCCGCAAGAGCCGTAGCTTGCCCGTGGGACCGCCGTCTCGCCGGTCGAGACGCGGCGACGGCGCCAGCTTCTCCGCTTCCAGGCGCGCGAGGATGAAGGCATCGATGGGATTGACAAGCCAGCTTTTATCCGTGACGGCGGGCAGCGACGGGCGTCGCGGCGAATGAAAGACGGCGGGTGTGTCCGTGGACGCTTTCGGAGCGGCCGCACCTGCGGGAGCATCGCGGTGAAAAACAAGCAATCCTGTTAGCAAGGCGAGCAGACACGTGCGGTGCATGAGGCGTGTTCCTTGCAGCGTCCATGAAATCGCGGGCTTCCTCGATGGTAACGCCAGACACGCAGGGGAGCAAGAATGATTTGGGAGCTGCGTGCGCGGGCTTGGGCTTTTTTCGCGTGCGGCGCTTTTCCGCCGCTTTGTTTTGCTTGTTGTTTGTTGAAAACCGAAAGAAACAAAGCGGCGGAAAAGCGCCGCAC
>Ga0335075_10013688_pt1 | contig 12212 bp, 15 predicted proteins | sample Lox_Sample_24_FD_206723 | JGI IMG/M metagenome (GOLD analysis project Ga0335075, IMG submission 206723) | Soil microbial communities from Loxahatchee National Wildlife Refuge, Florida, United States - Lox_Sample_2.4 | ecosystem: Environmental > Terrestrial > Soil > Wetlands | place: USA... | reverse complement strand
GTTTCGTTCGGTTTCGATCAGCTGGTCGAGATTGCTTTGCGGGCGTTGTCGCCGGCGGTCAACGACACCTTTACCGGGATGACCTGCGTCGACTGGATCGCCGATTGCCTGTGCCGGATTTACACCACCTGGCGTCCGCAACGGATCCGGCGCGACGCCGAGGGCAACATCCGAGTCATCGCCTTCCAACCCGACTTCGAGCGACTCGTCGAGCGCACCTTCGACACCATCCGGCAGGCCGCAGTTGGCATGCCCGCCATCATGATCCGGCAACTCGATGCGGTGGCCAAAGTCCTCGAACAGGTCCACGACCGTAACCACCGGACCGCGCTGCTCCGCCAAGCGGAGGCGATCCAGCGGTCTAACCTCGCCACCGTCGCCGACCCGATGGACCGCGACGACGTCACCGAGCGCTACGAGGCAGTCATGGCGATGGTCGACCCAATCGCGGCGGCTCAGCTTGCGGAGGGCAGTCCGACCACCAACGGGTTCGAGCGCAGCACGTCGACGCCCACGCCTTGAGTCACGGCCACTCGCAGCGGCTACAGTCGCGCTCGTGACCAACGAACTGAAGGCGGACCTCGTCCTGTCCGGTGGCGGCGTCAAGGGCATCGGCCTGGCCGGCGCCGTCGTCGCGCTGATGGAAGCCGGGTACGAGATCGAGCGCGTCTCCGGCACCTCGGCCGGCTCGATCGTCGGCGCGATCCTGGCGGCCGGCGCCGACCAGCTCAGCCCCGAGCAGGTCGAGGAGATCACCATGACGGTGCCCTACCCCAAATTCCTCGACCCGACGCCGATCACCGGCATCCCGCTGCTCGGCCCGGCGTGGGGCGTGGTCAGCGAAACCGGTATCTACAAAGGCGATTTCGCGCACGAGTGGATCCGCGCCAAGCTGGCCGAGTTGGGCGTGCACACCTTCGGCGACCTGGCCATCGACGACAAAACCCTGCCGCCGGAACAGCGCTACCGGTTGGTGGTCACCGTCTGCGACGTGACCACCGGGCAGCTCGTGCGCCTGCCGTGGGACTACCACCGGCTCTACGGGCTGGACCCCGACGAACAGCAGGTCGCCGACGCGGTGCGGGCCTCAATGTCGATTCCGTTCTTCTTCCGGGCGGCCAAGTTGACCAGCACCGCCGGCCTGACCTCAACGCTGGTCGACGGCGGCATGCTGTCGAACTTCCCGATCGACTCGTTCGACCGCCGCGACGGCAAACCACCACGGTGGCCGACGTTCGGGGTCACGTTGCTGCCCAACCTTCCGCAGGGCAACGACAAGGTGATTCCCGCGCTGGCGCCGGTGAATTGGGTGTTCGGTGGTCCGCCGCTGATCGAAGAGCTGATCACCACGATGATCGTCGGCCGTGACCAGGCCTACCTCAACCAGCCCTGGGTCAGTTCGCGAGCGATCCGCGTTGACTCGTCGAGCGTCGGATTTCTCGACTTCAAACTCAACAAGCAGCAGATGCAGGAGCTCTACCAGAGCGGCTACAACGCGGCGATTGAGTTTCTGTCCACCTGGAACTGGCCCGAATACCTGCAGCGCTTCCGGCGACCCCGAGCCTAAGTCCTAAACGCCGAATTCGGCTGCCATGTTGTCGATTCCGGCGCGGATACCGGCCAGCGCGTCGGCCCGGGTGCGCAGCTTCGTCCCGGCATGCGCCGACTGCTTGAGCGCCGTCGCGAACTCCCGCGCGGCTTCCTCGGCCCGGCTGAGCACCATGTCGGGCAGCACGATCTCGTCGACCCACCCTGCGGCGAGGGCCGTCTCACCGAAGAACGTCTTCGCCAACCCGGCGGATTGCTGGTATGCCGACCGCGTCAACCGCAGCTTCATCACTTCCAGTGCCGCATAGGGAATCGTCATGCCGATCGCGACCTCATTGGCCTGAATGTTGTACGCCGGCGCCGCCACCCGGTGATCGCCGCTGGCGAGCAAGAACGCGCCCATCGCGATCGCGTGCCCGGTGCAGGCCATCACCACCGGCTTGGGATAGGACAGCAGCCGATGGGACAGCTCGAAGCCGCCCTTGAGCATGTCGATCGCGGGCTGAATGTCGCCTGAGGTAAGGACTTTCAGGTCGAAGCCGCCGCTGAACACCCGGTCGTTACCGGCGATCACGACGGCGCCGACATCGTCACGGTCGGCGTGGTCGAGAGCTTCGTTGAGCGCCTGTTGCATGGTCGGGCCGAGGACGTTGACCTTGCCGTCGTCCATCGTGATGAACGCGATGGACTCGTCGAGGCGATAGCTGACCGGGCCGGTCATACCACCCGCTCGCCGCGGTGCTTGCCCAGTTCGTCTTCGGCGCTACCCCAGCGCAGGCTGACGTCGGTCGGCGGCGCCTCGATCTGCCGGGTGCGCCAGCGGTCCTTGGTCTCGTCGACCGCGCGGTTGATGCGCTCGATCTCGCTGCGGAACACTTCCGGGCGAGTTTCCTTGGTGGCGTAGTGGAAATAGGTCAGCAGGCTGCGCAGCAGTTCCAGCTTCTGCTTCTCCCGCTTGGCCAGGTCGTGGTTGGTCATCAGCTCGATCCGCTGAACCGGCGGCAGCGACGCCCAGTCCAGCACGACCTTGGTCTCCAGCGGACGACGGCGCGGCTTCCAGAATTTCCACCCGCGGGGAGTGTCGACGCGGTCGTAATAGGTCACCGTGCCCGGGAAACGCGACTCGATGCCCTCACCGAGCTCGGTGCGGTCGAGGGCCGAATCCCACACCGTGCGCCATTCCTGGCCGGGTGCCAGCGTCGGCAGCTGACGGGGGAGTTGCAGTTCGACGACGTCCGCATAACCATCGGTGGCGTTTTCGTACTCGGCGACCGTCGGGGGATGCGGGAACGTGAACGAGATGTCGTGCGCCGAGGTCTTGCCGAAGTTCCGCACGACCAGCTCGATCACATGCCAGTCCGCGGCGTGCGGCTCCATGAACATTCCGACATGCGGGCGGGTTTCTTCGCCGGCCAGTCGGCGATTGCGGCGGATCTGCGCGTTGGTGTAGATCAGCGCGATCAACCCCAGCGCGAGCAGCGCCCAGACGGCCCACGCCAACCAGGTAGCGGAGCCCGCGCCCGCCACCTGATGCCATCGATCGTGGATCCACCCCATAGCTGACCCCATCGCTTTCGCTTATATCACAGCGCTTACGCGCGTGAAAATTCGCTGAGCCGCCCGTTAGCGCACAACTAGCCACCCATCAGCATTCGCCACTGTTCCAGATTAGTGACGCGATAGACGTAGTTTGAACGCTTAACCTCCGACAGCGAGGCACTCGGTTCAAGTGAATACCAGTGTCCGGGAAAAACCGTCGGATCACCAGACAGCTGGGCAAGTTTCTGCAGGCTACGGAATATTTCGTCGGAGTCTCCGCCGGGAAAGTCGGTGCGCCCGCAGCCCTCCAGAAACAGCGTGTCGCCGGCGACCAGTCGGCCGTCGAGCAGGAAGCACTGGCTGCCCGGTGTGTGACCCGGGGTGTGCAGGAGTTCGATGTCGATGTCGCCGACGCTGACCTTGTCGCCGTGCCGGTGTGAGGTCAGGTCGCTCATCGGGATCCCGGTGGTCCGCGAAACGAACAGCGCCTCTTCGGAATTGACGTGGACCGGGGCGCTGACGCGTTCCAGCAGCTCGGCAAGGCCCTTGAGCTCGAAGCCCATCATCGAGCCGCCGACATGGTCCGGGTGGTGGTGGGTGACCAGCACGCCGGACAGGTGCATGCCGTCGGCCTCGAGAGCGTCGACCAGATCGCCGGCGGCGTAGGCCGGGTCGACCACCAGGGTGTCACCGGTCTGCCGGTCGCCGATCAGGTACGCGAAGTTGCGCATCTGCGTCGCGATCGGGTCGCCCTGGGCGAAGTCGTGGCCGGAGAGCAGCTGGCGAAAGTACAACCGATCGGTGTCCGTCACCGGGACAGCGTATGCCCTCGGCGGCGGGTAAACCTCTTCGTTTGGTGCGCTTGCGAAGCAGGCTGTACCCTCTTTTAGGCCCGTGGTGCGGCACTTTCGGTCGCTACGGGTGAGGCCCCCTTAGCTCAGTCGGTAGAGCGTTTCCATGGTAAGGAAAAGGTCAACGGTTCGATTCCGTTAGGGGGCTCGGCGGACGCCGAGCAGGCGGGTGGCCCGTACCGAGGCGGTGTAGCTCAGTTGGTTAGAGCGAACGACTCATAATCGTTAGGTCGCCGGTTCAAGTCCGGCCATCGCTACAAGACAACAACGGATATCTAGAAAGAGAAGTGACGTGGCCTCCAGTACCGACGTACGGCCCAAGATCACCTTGGCGTGCGAGGTGTGCAAGCACCGCAACTACATCACGAAAAAGAACCGCCGCAACGACCCCGACCGGTTGGAGCTGAAGAAGTTCTGCCCCAACTGCGGCAAGCACCAGGCCCACCGCGAGACGCGCTAGGTAGGTCCCCAAGCTGTGTCGTTGGGCAAAGACGCCGTCGGGCTGACGTACCGATACCCCGACCACTACGTCGTGGAGCGCGAGAAGATCCGGGAGTACGCGATCGCCGTCAAAAACGACGACGCCCCGTTCTTCGAGGAGAAGGCCGCCGCCGAGTTGGGCTACGACGGGCTGCCCGCGCCGCTGACCTTCATCTCGGTGTTTGGCTACAAAGCTGTCGAGGCATTCTTCGAATGGGCCAACATCCAGACCCACGACGCGCAGGTCGTCCAGGTCGATCAGGCGCTGAAGTTCTTCGCGCCGATCAAGGCCGGAGATCGGCTGCACTGCGACGTATCCATCGAATCGATACGGACTGCCCACGGCACCGACATCGTCATGACCAAGCAAATCATCACCAACGACGCGGGCGAAGTGATTCAAGAGACGTATACGACTCTGGCGGGTCGTGCTGAAGAGGGAGAAGAGGGCTTCAAAAATGCCACTGCGTGAATTCGATTCGGTGAAGGTCGGAGACCAGCTCCCGGAGAAGGTGTACCCGTTGACCCGTCAGGATTTGGTGAACTACGCCGGGGTCTCCGGTGACCTGAACCCGATCCACTGGGATGACGAGATCGCCAAGCAGGTCGGGCTCGACACCGTGATCGCACACGGCATGTTGACCATGGGCCTGGGCGGCGGCTTCGTCACCTCGTGGGTCGGTGATCCTGGCGCTGTCACGGAATACAACGTTCGGTTCACCGCGGTGGTACCGGTGCCCAATGACGGCACCGGCGCCGAGATTGTGTTCGGCGGCCGGGTGAAGTCCGTCGACCCGGAGGACAGGTCGGTGACGATCGCCATCACCGCCACCACGGGCGGAAAGAAGATCTTCGGGCGAGCCGTCGCGACGGCAAAGTTGGCTTAACGGTGGCGATCAACACCGACATCCTCGGAATGGTCTGGGACTACCCGGACAGCTTCGTCGTCGGGCGCGAACAGGTGCGCAGCTTCGCGATCGCCGTCAAGGCCGACGACCGGGCGCACTTCGACGAGAGGGCGGCAGCCGAACTCGGACACGACGCCCTGGTCGTGCCGCCGACGTTCGTGACGATACTGGCGAAGCTGGTCCAGGCGGACTTCATGCGCAAGGTCGACACCGGTTACGACACCATGCAGATCGTGCAGGTCGACCAGAGGTTCGTGTTCCACAGGCCGATCCTGGTCGGCGACGAGCTGCACGCCAGGATGGAGATCGACTCGGTCAACGAGCGGTTCGGCGCCGATATCGTCGTCACTCGCAATACGTTGACCGACCAGCACGGGGAGATCGTGCTGGAGTCCTACACCACGGTGATGGGCCACGAGGGCGACAACTCGGTCAACCTCAAGTGGGACAAGGAGAGCGGCCAGGTCATCCGGACGGCGTGATTAGTACCTGACACCTGCTGCGATGTACACTCGGACCTCGGGGTTTTCCCATTACCAGCGTGTTTTTCCTTAATTGGTGAGCGCGCGCGTCAGGTAAGCCCCGCCAAGCGCAGGTTGGCCTGCCAACCAGCGAAGGGGCGTAGCTCAACTGGCAGAGCAGCGGTCTCCAAAACCGCAGGTTGCAGGTTCAAGTCCTGTCGCCCCTGCAATGGTGGACACTGGAAGGTGACCACAAACAACGTTGGACAGAAGGAGCATGCGGTGAGCGACGAACGCGACGATGCCGACGCCGCAGCCGACGGCGGTAGTACGGCAGTGGTGACGCGGCCGCAACGGCCTAGCGGCAAGCGGTCCCGTCATCGCACCGAGGACGTCGGCGACGAGGGCGGCGCTGTCGAGCTGACCGAGAGCGACGCCGACGACGCAGGCAAGAAGGCCAAGAAGCCGAAGAAGGCCAAGAAGGCCGGCGAGCCGTCGACCAACCCGATCGTCTACGTCTTCAACTACCTCAAGCAGGTGGTCGCCGAGCTGCGCAAGGTCATCTGGCCCAACCGCAAGCAAATGGGCACGTACACCTCGGTGGTGCTGGCGTTCCTGGTGTTCATGGTGACGTTGATCGGCCTGGTGGACCTGGGCCTGGCCAAGCTCGTGCTGCTGGTGTTCGGCTGAGGCCACCCAGCGCTGACGTAAATAGGAAGGACCGAAAAACCGTGACAACCTCCGACGGCGATCTGCCCGTGGGTGAGACGGTCGACATCGAAGCTGCTTTGCACGACGTCACCGTTGAGGACGGGCCCGACACGGCCAGCCCCGAGACGATTGCCGACGACGTCGCCGAGCCCGCTGCCGCCGAGCCGACAGCCGAGGTCGAGCCCGCCGCGGGCGAGGAGCCGGCCGAAGAGGTCGACCCCGCTGCGGCGCTGAAAGCCGACCTGCGGGCCAAGCCCGGCGACTGGTACGTCATCCACTCCTACGCCGGGTACGAGAACAAGGTCAAAGCCAACCTCGAGACCCGTGTGCAGAACCTGGACGTCGGCGACTACATCTTCCAGGTGGAAGTGCCCACCGAAGAGGTCACCGAGATCAAGAACGGCCAGCGCAAGCAGGTCAACCGCAAGGTGCTGCCGGGCTACATCCTGGTGCGCATGGACCTGACCGACGACTCGTGGTCGGCCGTGCGCAACACCCCAGGCGTCACCGGGTTCGTCGGCGCGACCCAGCGGCCGTCTGCGCTCTCGCTGGACGACGTGGTGAAGTTCCTGCTGCCGCAGGGCGCCGCCAAGAAGCCGGCCAAGGGCGCGGCCAGCACGGCCGCAGCGGCCAGCGAGGGTGGCTTCGAGCGTCCGGTGATCGAAGTGGACTACGCGGTGGGCGAGTCGGTGACCGTCATGGACGGGCCGTTCGCGACGCTGCCGGCGACGATCAACGAAGTCAACGCCGAACAACAGAAACTCAAGGTGCTGGTGTCCATCTTCGGCCGCGAAACACCTGTGGAACTGGGCTTCACCCAGGTCTCGAAGATTTAGAAATACGGAAGGAACACCAACACTCATGGCCCCGAAGAAGAAGGTCGTCGGGCTGATCAAGCTGCAGATCGATGCCGGTGCGGCCAACCCCGCCCCGCCGGTCGGTCCGGCGCTCGGCCAGCACGGCGTCAACATCATGGAGTTCTGCAAGGCGTACAACGCCGCGACGGAAAGCCAGCGCGGCAACGTCATTCCGGTCGAGATCACCGTGTACGAGGACCGCAGCTTCACGTTCGCGCTCAAGACGCCGCCGGCAGCCAAGCTGCTACTCAAGGCCGCGGGCGTGCCGAAGGGCTCGGCCGAACCGCATACCACCAAGGTGGCCAAGGTCAGCTGGGATCAGGTCAAGGAGATCGCCGAAACCAAGAAGGCCGACCTGAACGCCAACGACATCGACGCCGCCGCCAAGATCATCGCCGGGACCGCCCGGTCGATGGGGATCACCGTCGAATAGACGGTGTCCCCGTGGGAGGGCCAGCTTCGGCCCGTCAACCACAACCCAACACCAGATTGGATGAACGAATGAGCAAGAACAGCAAGGCATATCGCGCGGCCCTCGAGAAGGTCGACCGCGACAACCTCTACACCCCGCTGCAGGCCGCGAAGCTGGCCAAGGAGACGTCGTCGACCAAGCAGGACTCGACCGTCGAGGTCGCGATCCGGCTCGGCGTCGACCCGCGCAAGGCCGACCAGATGGTCCGCGGCACGGTCAACCTGCCGCACGGCACCGGTAAGACCGCCCGGGTCGCGGTGTTCGCGGTCGGCGAAAAGGCCGAAGAGGCAACGGCAGCCGGCGCCGACGTGGTCGGCAGCGACGACCTGATCGAGAAGATCCAGGGCGGGTTTTTGGACTTCGACGCCGCGATCGCGACGCCCGACCAGATGGCCAAGGTCGGCCGGATCGCGCGCATCCTCGGCCCGCGTGGCCTGATGCCCAACCCGAAGACCGGCACCGTCACCCCGGACATCACCAAGGCGGTGTCCGACATCAAGGGTGGCAAGATCAACTTCAGGGTGGACAAGCAGGCCAACCTGCACTTCGTCATCGGCAAGGCGTCGTTCGACGAGAAGCAGCTCGCAGAGAACTACGGCGCGGCGATCGACGAGGTGCTGCGGCACAAGCCGTCGTCGTCAAAGGGCCGCTACCTGAAGAAGATCACGGTCTCGACGACCACCGGCCCGGGCATTCCGGTCGACCCGGCGGTCACCCGTAACTTCGCCGAGGCCTGAGCCTTTCGCTTGAGTGTGAATCCTGCGACGCATCACCGGTGTGTTGCGTCGTAGGATTCACACTCCGCGATCCGCCTGCGTAGGTAGTCGCGGCCCGGCTCGGAACCGTTGGACTCCAACGCCGTTCGATACCAGGTGACCGCGTCGTGCGGCCGTCCGGCGCGCCGCAGCAGATCGGCGCGCACCGACGCCACCAGGTTGGACCGCGACAGCCGAGGGTCGTGCGCCACCTTCTCCAGCGCGGCCAACCCGGCGGCGGGGCCGTCGCGGAAGCCCACCGCCAAGGCCCGATTCGCCCGCACCACGGGCGAATCGGTCATCGCCAACAGCCGGTCGTAGGCCGCGCAGATGGCGCGCCAATCCGTCTGCTCCCACGACGATGCGGTTGCGTGCAGCGCGGCGATCACCGCCTGCGGCAGATACGGCCCTGTCGACCCGGCCGCTAACCGCAGCCGATCCAGGCCGCGGGTGATCCGGCCGCGGTCCCAGCGGCGGCGGTCCTGCTCTTCGAGCGGGACCAGCGCCCCGTCGGCGTCCACCCGGGTCGCGCGTCGCGAATCATGTAGCAGCACAAGGGCTGCCAGCGCATGCGCCTCGCGTTCGTCCGGCATCAACTTGCACAGCTCCGAGGCCAGTCGCACGCCTTCGTCGCAGAGCTCGTCCCGAATCGCCGACGGACCCGCCGTCGACCAGTAGCCCTCGGTGAACACCGAGTAGATACAGCTGAGCACGTGCGGTGTGCGCTCGGGCAGCAACTCGGCGGGCGGCACACGCAGTGGGATGTTGGCATGCCGCACCTTGGACTTAGCGCGGGTAATCCGTTGTCCGACAGCGGCTTCGGTCTGCAGCAGTGCGCGGGCGATCTCGGCGACGGTGAGACCGGACACCAGCCGTAGCGTCAACGCCAGCTGCGACAACCGGTCGAGGGCCGGATGCGCGCAGGTGAACATCATCCGGAGCTCGTCGTCGCGGACCGGGTGGACGTCCACCTCGGTTCGCGCCCTGATCGCCCGAATTTCCTCGGCCACTGCGCCCCATTCCTTTCCCGGACGCACCGACTCGCGACGCAGACGGTCGCGGGCGCGGTTGCGCGCCACGGTCAGCACCCAGGCGCCGGGGTTGTCCGGCACGCCATCGCGTGGCCACGCCCGCAGCGCCTCGGCGAAGGCTTCCTGGACGGCGTCCTCGGCGACGGTGAGGTCACCCGACCACCGGGCCAACGCGGCCACGGCCGGGCCCCATTCCCGCCGAAAGACGCCGTCCAGGTTGACCATTCGTGGGCTAGAGCCCCGATACCCCGGCCAACTGGCGGACCTCCACGGCTGAGGCTGGGATCATGGACGCCAATTTGACCGCCTCGTCCTTATCGGCCGCCGACAGCAGGTAGACGCCGGTGGCGATCTCGGCGCTTTCCGCGAACGGCCCGTCGGTCAGCAGCGTCTGGCCATCGCGGACCCGCACCGTGGTCGCCGTTTCCGGCTCGTGCAGAGCGGCACCGCCGACGACGTGATCGCCTGCAGCGGCGGCGAATTCACCATGCCGTGCCGATTCCGCCTGCCACTCCGGTGAGCCGGGGACATTGGTATTTCCCGGCGGCTCCAACAGCAACGCCAGCCACTGGCCGTCGTTGCGCTTCGCCCACTCGGAGTCGAACGTGTAAGCGATCGGCCGAACCTCGATCGCGCCGTTCTGGGCGGCCGGGATGTCGCGTGCCAGCGCCAGCGCATCGTCGAGGTTGTCGGCCTCGAACACGTAGTAACCGCAGGCGATCTCGGCGGCCTCGGCGAACGGGCCGTCGGTAATGGTCGGCGCTTCCGGTCCGCCGGCAATACGCGCGCCGGTCGCCGACGGCAACAGCGCGTCACCGGCGCGGATCGCGGGCCCGGCCTTGGCGTGGAAGCTCTGGTAAGCCGCCATGCCCTCAGAACGCTCGTCGGGCGTAAGTTCCCGCTCTTTGTTGATCAGCAAAGCCAGGTACTGCATTGTGGTCACCTCCGGTAGCGAGCGGAACCCTGTGTTCCACTCTCTACCTGTCCGACGAACGGCGCGACCGTAATCCGACAGTGGCGCGGAAAAGATTTAGGCGGCCGCGCCCGGCTTGAGGTAGGTCACCAGGCTGACGTCCAGCATCTCCTCGGAGAAGTAGTGCTCGCAGCCGCGCAGATACCTCATGTAACGCTCGTAGACCTCTTCGGACTGGACCTTTACGGCCTCGTCCTTGTTGGCCTCCAGCGCGTCGCCCCAAAGATGCAGGGTCTTGATGTAGCTGGGCCGCAACGAAATGGGCTCGGGCACAATGAAACCGGCCTTCTCGCCGTGCTCGACCATCATGCCGGTCGACGGCAAACGTCCTCCCGGGAAGATCTCGGTGAGGATGAACTTGATGAACCGCGCCGTCTCGAAGGTCAACTTCTTGCCGCGTGCGTTCAGGTCGTAGGGGTGGTAGGCCACGCTGCTCTGCACGGTCATCCGCCCGTCGTCGGGCATGATGCTGAACGCGTTCTTGAAGTAGCGGTCGTAGTTCTCGAACCCGAAGTGCTCGAAGGCCTCGATGGACACGATCCGGTCGACGGGGTCGCTGAAGTCCTCCCAGCCGCGCAGCAGCACCTGGCGTGAGCGATTGGTGTCGATGCTGTCGAGCACATGCTGAGCGCGGGCGTGCTGGTTCTTGGACAGCGTCAGCCCGATCACGTTGACGTCGTATTTCTCTACCGCGCGCTTCATCGTGGTGCCCCAGCCGCAGCCGATATCGAGCAGCGTCATGCCGGGCTTGAGGTCCAGCTGGTCGAGGTTGAGGTCGACCTTGGCGATCTGCGCTTCCTCCAGCGACTGGTCGTCGCGCGTGAAGTAGGCGGAGCTGTAGGTCCGCGTCGGGTCCTGGAACAGCCCGAAGAAGTCGTCGGACAGGTCGTAGTGCGCCTGGATGTCTTCCGGGCGGGTCCGCTTGTCCAGCGGATCGACTGGGTTCTCAGTCATCACGTGTCTTAACCCTTCCTACTGCCTGGGGTGTCCCCCACCCAGGTTGCGAAAGCACAATACCCGGCTGTATCAGACGCCGAAGTAACAACGTCGTTGTTCATTGTGCGTGTTGCGGCTATTTCTCCAGGGTGAATTGGTTGACATCGATGTAGCCGACGCGGAATCCCTTTGCGCAACCGGTCAAATAGTGCATGTAGCGGTCGTAGACCTCTTCGGACTGAACCTCGATCGCCTCGCTGCGGTGCTCCTCGAGCGCGGCCGCCCAGTGGTCCAGGGTCTTGGCGTAATGCGGCTGCAGCGACTGCCTGCGGGTCAGCGTGAAGCCGGACTTCGACGAGTGGTCCTCCACCTTCTCGATCGACGGCAACCGGCCGCCCGGGAAGATCTCGGTGACGATGAACTTGAAGAATCGGGCCAGCTCAAAGGTCAACGGCATGCCGCGTTCGATCATCTGCGGGCCGGTCAGGCCGGTGATCGTGTGCAACAGCATCACGCCATCGTCGGGCAGGGCCTGGTGCGCCATCTTGAAGAAGTCGTCGTAACGGTCGTGGCCGAAGTGCTCGAACGCGCCGATCGACACGATCCGGTCCACCGGCTCGTCGAACTCCTCCCAACCGGCCAGCAGGATCCGCTTGGTACGGGGCGTGTCCAGCTCGTCGAACATCGTCT
>Ga0335075_10013687_pt1 | contig 12213 bp, 7 predicted proteins | sample Lox_Sample_24_FD_206723 | JGI IMG/M metagenome (GOLD analysis project Ga0335075, IMG submission 206723) | Soil microbial communities from Loxahatchee National Wildlife Refuge, Florida, United States - Lox_Sample_2.4 | ecosystem: Environmental > Terrestrial > Soil > Wetlands | place: USA: Florida... | reverse complement strand
GCCTGCGCGGCCGCGTCGATCATGGCCTCGAGGTCGATCCCGGTGGCCACCCCCATGTCCTCGACCATGTGCACCAGTTCCTCGGTCGCGATGTTGCCGGTCGCGCCGGGCGCGTACGGGCAGCCGCCGAGGCCGCCGACCGACGCGTCAAAGTCGGCCACGCCCAATTCGAGGGCGGCCAGCACGTTCGCGAGCCCGGTGCCCCGGGTGTTGTGGAAGTGCAGGTTGACGCCCATTTCGGGATAAGCAGAACGGAACGTGCCCACCAGCGACCGCACCCGGGTAGGCGTCGCCATCCCGGTTGTATCGCCGAACGAGACCGAGTCGGCCCCGTCGGCCACGGCGCGGCCGGCCACCGAGACGGTCCGGGCGACCGGCACGTCGCCCTCGTACGGGCAGCCCCACGCGGTGGACACGATCACCTGCAGCGTGGCCCCGCGCTCGTGCGCCCGCGCGATGATCTCGGCGATCTCGTCCAGCGACTGTCCGGTGGACCTATTGACGTTCTTGCGGTTGTGCGTTTCGGACGCAGACACGACCGCCTCGAGCTCGGTGAACCCGGCGTCGAGGGCCCGCAGGGCGCCGCGCAGGTTCGGCACCAGGGCCGAGTACCGCACCGACGGCACCCGGGCCGCGCGCTTCCACACCTCGTCCGCGTCGGCCATCTGCGGGATCGCCGACGGCCGCACGAACGACACCGCCTCGATCCGCCGCACCCCGGTGCCCGACAGCCGGTCAAGGAGCGCGACCTTGGCGTCGGTCGGCACCGGGTCCTCGTTCTGCAGCCCGTCTCGCGGGCCCACCTCGCGGACCGAGATCCGGTCCGGCAGCTCCCAGCTCACGCGTCCAGGCTAACCGCCGGCCGGAGCCGGCTGCGCGCCCGTACCGGGCGGTCCCGGCCGGGACCGCCCGTACGGGACACTCAGGGAACTTTGTGACTTCTCAGGGAGAATACGGGAACGTTTTTGTGAATGCTTCCAGGCCGGCCGGCGAACCTTCTCCAGGACACCAGGAGGCATCACGTGAAGGACCCTCGCCTGACCAGGCGACAACTGCTCGGCGGCGGCGCGGTCATCGGTGCCGGCGGGCTGACCCTGGCCGGGCTGGGTGGGTACGCCTGGCCGCACCCGGCGGCGGAAAGCCTGCCCGCGCCGGTCGCGCCCAACACGCCGGACGACGAGCGCGGCGTCCTGCACTTCGTGACCCGCGGCGACCTCAACCCCCCGGCGATCACGATCGCGCACCATGTCCGGCAAACGGGAAGCGCCACCGACCCGCCCTACTTCGTCCTGGCCGCCGCCGGCTATCCGCTCACCGGGCCCGGCGAGCCGGGCCTGATGATCATGCGCCGCAACGGCGACCTCGTCTGGTACTCGCCCAACACCGACTTCCCGCCGAGCAAGGGGATGGCCCGGGTCGACCTGCAGGTGCAGTCGTACCGGGGGCAGCCCGTGCTCACCTGGTGGGAAGGGCAGGTGGACAAGGGCGTCGGCTACGGGAAGGCGGTGATCGCCGACACCTCGTACCGCACCATCGCCACCGTCAACGCGGGCCACGGCCTGACCGTCGACCTGCACGAGTTCGTCATCACCCCGCAAAACACCGCGCTGATCACCGCGGCCCGGCCGATGCCTGCCGACCTGTCCGCATTCAGAGGGCCGGCCAACGGCGTGGTCCTGTCCGGCACCGTGCAGGAGATCGACATCGCATCCGGCCAGGTGCTGTTCCAGTGGGACGGCCTGGACCATGTCCCGGTCACCGACACCTACCAGTCGTTCGTCGGCGGCACCAAGGCCAACCCGTTCGACTACTTCCACATCAACTCGATCGCGATCGCGCCGGACGGCGACCTGCTCGTGTCGGCCCGCAACACCTGCGCGGTGTACAAGGTGAGCCGCCCGGGCGGGCAGGTGGCCTGGCGGCTCGGCGGGAAGCGGTCAAGCTTCCAGATGGGTCCTGGCGCCACCTTCTGGTGGCAGCACCACGTCCGCCCGCACGGCGCCACCACGCTGAGCATCTTCGACGACGGCGCGTCGCCGGCCAAGGAGGCGCAGTCCCGGGCCATCCTGCTGGACCTGGACACCACCGCCATGCGTGCGACGCTGAGCCGAAGCTACACCCACCCGGCGAGGCTGCTGGCCGCCAACCAGGGCAGTGTGCAGCTGCTGCCCGAGGGCCGGGTGCTGGTCGGCTGGGGGAACATGCCGTACTTCTCCGAGTTTGCCGAGGACGGGACGCTGCTGCTGGACGGCCAGTTCCCCGTCGGCGACCAGTCCTACCGGGTCTTCGCCGCGGACTGGACCGGTCACCCAACGGACGAGCCCACCGTCGTGGCTGAGGTCAACCAGGCGGGCGGGTCTGTCGTCTATGCGAGCTGGAACGGCGCCACCGAACTTGACAGCTGGACCGTGCTCGCGGGCTCCAGTCCCGGCGGGCTCGGCCAGGTCGCCACGCAGCGGCGGGCCGGCTTCGAGACCGCGATCACGGTGAACACCACGGGTCCCTACTTCGCCGTGACCGCGCACGACGCCGCAGGCCACGTGCTCGGCCAGTCGGCCACCGTACGGCTCGCCACCGGCTAGCCGCGGATCACTCCAGCCGGATCACGCCAGCCAGATCACGGCAGATTGCGCTGGTCGCGTTCAAGCCGCTGCTGCTCCTCCTCGACCAGCCGGAACAGCGTGGACTGCACGTACTCCACGTGCGGGATGTCCCGCAGCACGATCTGGCCGTGCTCCCCCGCCGACTCCACGATCAGCCGCCCGGCGCCCAGCAGCCGGTCGAGCAGGCCCTTCTCGAACGAGACGTCGTTGATCCTGATCAGCGGGATGTCGCGACCGCGCCGGGTGATGATGCCGAACCGTGTCCGCATCCGCCGGGTAGTCAGCAAGTACGTCGTGGTCCGCCAGCGCAGGACGGGCACGAATAGCCATAGCATCAGCACCAGCACGGCGACCACGCCGAGTGCGAGCCGCCCCGCCGCCGCGGCCGAACCAGAGGGGATCAGCACCTCGCCGACCAGCGCGGCGGCTACCAGAATCACCGCGACCGCGATCGGCCGGATGAGCGTCTTCCAATGCGGATGCAGCAGAAGCACGGGCTGCTCATCCGGGGTCAGCGAAAAACGGGCCATAAGGCACATAGTTCCTTATCGGGCGCCGTTTATTCAGCTCCGGCGCGCAGGTGTACGATGTCGCCGGCCGCCACGGGCAGTTCGGCCTCCGGCGGCACGCTGACCAGAAGCCTGCCGTCCGCGTCGATCCCGGCCGCGAGCCCGTCGAGCACCCCGCCGCCGGGCAGTTCCGCCCGGACGGGCCGACCGAGGGTGGCGCACAAGCGGGTGTATTCGGCACGCAGCCCGGACCGTTCGGGATCTCCTGAAAACCGGCACCACGTCAGGTACCTGCGTTCCAGGCCGGCCAGGATAGCGGCGAGTAGTTCGCCCCGGTCCAGGCTCCGCGCCTGGACCAGGCGCAGCGAGGTGGCTTCGAGCGCGCCGGGGCCCGGCGGCGGCAGCTCGACCGGGCCGGCGGACACGTTCACGCCGATGCCGACCACCACGGCGTCGCCGACCGCCTCGGCCAAGATCCCGCCGAGCTTCGCCGCCACGCCGCCGACCGGGCCGCCGCCGGCCGCCGCGCCGCCGACCGGGGCTGCCAGCACGTCGTTCGGCCATTTCAGCCGGGCGTCGACCGCGGTGGCGGTGCGCACCGCCGCGGCCACCGCGACCCCGGCCAGCAGCGGAAGCCAGCCGAGCCGGGCCCGCGGCACGGCCGCGGGCCGCAGCAGCACGGAGAAGGTCAGCGACGCCCGCGGCGGCGATACCCACGAGCGGCCCAGCCGGCCGCGGCCGGCGGTCTGCTGTTCCGCGGCGAGCACCACGCCCTCGGGCTCGCCGCGGGCCGCGCGGGCCAGCAGGTCGGCGTTGGTCGAGCCGGTCACGGCGGTCACCTCGACGTCGCGCCACAAGCCGCCCGGCCGGACGATGGCGTCCCGCAGCGCCGCCGGATCCAGGGCCGCCGGATCCAGGGCCGCCGCATCCGGGGCCGCCGGATCCGGGGCCGCCGCATCCGGGGCCGGCGCGTAGAGCGCGGCCCGGGGCTCCGGTTCAGTCACCGATCCGGATGCGCAGGCGGCGGAAGCCCTTGCCCTTGCTCTCGATCTTGACCACCTCGAGCCGGCCGATCGCGCTGGTCGAGGCCACGTGAGTGCCGCCGTCCGCCTCCTGGTCCAGGCCGACGATGTCGATGATCCTGACTTCCTTGACCTCCGGCGGCACCAGGTTGGTGGCGGTGCGGATGATGGGCTGGGCAAAGGCCTCGTCCCGGGGCAGCATCCGCACGTCGATGCGCCGGTCGGCGCGGATCTCGGCGTTGCACGCCGCCTCGACCGCGTCCCGGAAGCCGTCGGGCAGGGATGGCAAGTTGAAGTCCATCCGCGCGGTCAGCGGCTCCATGTTGCCGCCGGTGACCGGCGCGCCGAAGTCACGGAACACCACGCCGCACAGCACGTGCAGGCCGGAATGCGTGCGCATCAGCGCGGTCCGGCGCTCGTCCTCGATCGCCCCACGGACCAAAGTGCCCACGTCGGGCAGCGGGTCACCCTCGGCCGGGATCAGGTACAGGTCATCGCCCTTGCGCGAGCCGAGGATCCGGGTCTGCACGCCGCCCCACAGCAGCACGCCCTGGTCGGGCGGCTGGCCGCCGCCGCCGGGGTAGAACGCCGACCGGTCAAGGACGATGCCGTCGGGGCCGGCCGCGAGCACCGTGGCGTCCCAGGCCCGCAGCGTCTGGTCGTCAAGCTCGAGCCGGTGCGTGCGCCACTGGGTCTCGCTCATGGAAGGCCAGCCTAGCCGGTGTTCTGCAGGCCGGCCGCGACACCGTTGACGGTAAGCAGCAACAGGCGCTCGAGGCGCTCCCGGTCCGAAGAGGCATCAGCGCCGCGCAGCGCGGCCAGCGCGCGCAGCTGCAGGTAGGACAGCGCGTCCACGTACGGATCGCGCAGCGCGACCGCGCGGGACAGCACCGGCCGGTCGGCCAGCAGGCGGTCGTGGCCGGTGACGGCCAGCACCAGGCGCTTGGTCAGGTCGTACTCGGCGAGCACGAGTGCGGTCAGGTCGTCGCGGCCGCCGAGCGCGAGGTAGCGGACGGCGATCGGCCGGTCGGTCTTGGCCAGGCTCATCTCGGCGTTGTCGAGCAGCACGCGGAACAGCGGCCACTCGCGGTAGGCCCGGCAAAGCACCGCGGTGCCGTCGGGCTCGGCCTCGACCGCTGCGAGCCCGCTGCCCAGGCCGAACCACCCCGGCAGGTTCATCCGCGTCTGCGACCACGCGAACACCCAGGGGATCGCCCGCAGGTCGTCCAGGTCGAGCACCGCGGGCGCGTCGCCGCCAGCCGAGCCCAGGCCACGCTTCGCGGGGCGGGAGCCGATGCGCAGCCCGCCGATCTCGCCGAGCGGGCTGATCCGGGCGAACCACGCGGCGAACCCGTCGGATTCGACCAGCCCGCGGAAGGCGGCGCAGGCCGCCTTGTCGATCCGCTCCGCGATGCTCCGGTACGACGCCGCGGCGGCCGCGGTCCGCTCGGCCCCCCGCGGGGAGGACCCGAGCAGCACCGCGGAGCTGACCTGCTCCAGGTGCCGCTTGGCGATGACCGGCTGGCCGTACCGGGCGAAGATCACCTCGCCCTGCTCGGTGACCTTGAACGACCCGTTGACCGAACCTGGCGCCTGGGCCAGCACCGCCCGCCCGGCCGGCCCGCCGCCGCGGCCAAGCGCCCCGCCCCGGCCGTGGAACAAGGTCAGCCGCACGCCGTGCGCCGCGGCCCATTCGGCCAGCCGGGCCTGGGCATCGTACAGCCGCAGGGTGGCGCTGGCCGGCCCGAGCTCCTTGGCCGAGTCGGAGTACCCGAGCATCGCCTCCAGGTGCCCGCCGGTGGCGGCGAGCCGCTCTGCGACGTGCGGCAGCGCGATCATCTCGGTCAGCACGCCCGGCGCGTTGGCCAGGTCCACCGCGCTTTCGAACAGCGGCACCACGTCGAGCACCGGGATCCGCCCGCCCGCGGCGGCGTAGCTCGCCAGCTCGTAGACCGCCGCGATGTCCTGCGCCGAGCGGGTGAAGCTCACCACGTAGCGCCGGCAGGCGTCGACGCCCAACCGGTCCTGGATCCAGGCCACCGCCCGGAATGTGGCCAGCACCTCCTCGGTCTGTGCCGACAAACCAGGCGACAGGCCGACCGCCGCGGAAACCTCCAGCCCGGGCGGGCCCGCGGCGCGCAGTTCGCGCAGCGCCTGCGCGTGCACCTGGCTGTGCTGGCGGACCTCAAGCCCGGCCAGGTGGAACCCGAACGTCTCGGCCTGCCAGATCAGGTTCTGCAGCTCACCGGCGGCCTGCGTGGCCGCTCCCGCCGCGACCAGCGACTCGCTGACCACGCGCAGGTCGGCGAGAAACTCCCCGGGCCCGCGGTAGGCCAGGTCGGCGTTCCGCATCCGGGTGGCGCCCAGCCTGGCCGCGGCGTACAGCAGGTACGTCCGGTACGGTTCCTGCGGCGACCGGGCCCCGATCTCGGCCAGCAGCTCGGGGTGGGAGGCCGCGGCGGCCGCCAGCGCCCGCCGCAGGGTCGCCGACGGCGGGGTGGTCGCCTCATGCACGGTCAGCGCCCGGCCGATCCTGGTCGCGGCGTTCTCAAGCGCGCGCAGCACGTGGTCGGCCTGGATCGTGGCCGTCTCGCGGGTGACCTGCGCGGTCACGAACGGGTTTCCGTCCCGGTCGGCGCCCACCCAGCTGCCGAACCGCAAGAACGCGGGCGCCGCCTCGCCGCGCGAGCCGCGCCAGCCGTACAGCGCCCGGTCCAACTCGCGGTACGCCGCGGGCACCACCTGGAACAGCGTCTCGTCGAACGCGGCCATGACCGTCCGGACCTCGTCGATCGGGTCCATGGCCTTCACCCGCAGCTGTGAGGTCCGCCACAGCAGGTCGACGTTCTCGCGCAGCGCCCGCCGCGCCTCCGCGTGCTCGGCCGCCCCGGCCCGCGGGTCGTCGACGACGGCGAGCAGCTCGCTGATCCGGCGCAGCACCGCCACCACCGCCCGGCGGCGGGCCTCGGTGGGGTGCGCGGTCAGCACCAGGTGCACGCGCAGGCCGTCTACGAGCTCGCCCAGGTGCCCGGGCCCGGCCTCGGCGGCCAGCTCGGCCACGGCGGCCGCCAGCGACTCGCGCACCGGCTCCTGCCCGGCGTCCCGCTCGCGCAACATCCGGATGCGCTGGTGCTCCTCGGCCAGGTTGGCCAGGTGGAAGTAGACGGTGAAGGCGCGGGCCACCTGCTCGGCCCGGTCCAGGTCCCAGGAGCCGACCAGCGCCGCGATGTCGTCTCCGGCCGGATCCGCCGGGCCGACGCGCGATGCCCGGCGTGCATCGATCACGGCGTGCCGCAGCCGCTCCACGTCGGCCAGCAGCTCAGGGCCGGCCTGCGGGTCCGAATCGCGGATGACCTCCCCGAGCGTGTCGCCGAGCAGCCGGACGTCGCGCCGCATCGGTTCGGGTAGCTCGGCGCGGTCCCTGTCCCTGTTCCGGTCCCTGCTCACGCCCGCTACGCTCACGTTGCGAGAGTAATCCCCCAATATGACCGCCCCGTTAACCTGGTGCCATGACCGCGAACCCCGCCGCCGAGCCCGAGCCGCGAACCCCCGATCCGCATACCACCGCGGGCAAGCTAGCCGACCTGGAACATCGCCGGTACGAGGCGGTCCACGCCGGGTCGCAGCAGGCGGTGGCCAAGCAGCACGAGCGGGGCAAGCTGACCGCGCGGGAGCGGGTCGACCTGCTGCTCGATGAGGGCAGCTTCACCGAGTTGGACCAACTGGCCCGGCACCGCGCCCACGACTTCGGCATCGAGGCCACCCGGCCCTACGGGGACGGCGTCGTCACCGGGTACGGCACCGTGGACGGCCGGCCGGTCTGCGTGTTCAGCCAGGATTTCACGGTGTTCGGCGGGTCGCTGGGCGAGGTCTACGGCGAGAAGATCGTCAAGATCATGGACCACGCGCTGAAGACCGGCTGTCCGATCATCGGGATCAACGATGGCGGCGGCGCCCGTATCCAGGAGGGGGTCGTCGCCCTCGGGCTGTTCGCCGAGATCTTCTACCGCAACGTGATGGCCTCCGGCGTTGTCCCGCAGATCTCGCTGATCATGGGCCCGTGCGCGGGCGGGGCGGTCTACTCCCCCGCGATCACCGATTTCACGCTGATGGTCGAGGGCACCAGCCACATGTTCATCACGGGGCCTGACGTGATCAAGACCGTGACCGGCGAGGACGTCACGTTCGAGGAGCTGGGCGGCGCTCACGCGCACGGCGTCAAGTCCGGCGTCGCCCACTATCAGGCCGCCGACGAGCAGGACTGCATCGACTTCGCCCGAGACCTGCTGTCCTACCTGCCGTCGAACAACCTCGAGGAGCCGCCGGCGACCCCCGCTGAGGCGCCCGCAGGCAACACGGCCGAGGTCACCGAGCTCGACGAGCAGCTCGACACGCTCATCCCGGACTCCCCGAACCAGCCCTACGACATGCACGAGGTCATCACCGGCGTGCTTGACGACGGCGAGTTCCTCGAGATCCACGCCGGCTTCGCGCCGAACATCGTGGTCGGCTTCGGGCGGGTCGAGGGCGCGCCGGTGGGCGTGGTGGCCAACCAGCCCATGCACTTCGCCGGGTGCCTGGACATCGACGCGTCGGAGAAGGCGGCCCGGTTCGTCCGGACCTGCGACGCGTTCGGCATCCCGATCTTGACCTTCGTCGACGTCCCGGGGTTCCTGCCCGGGGTCAGCCAGGAGTGGCAGGGCATCATCCGGCGCGGCGCCAAGCTCATCTACGCCTACGCGGAGGCCACGGTGCCGAAGGTCACCGTGATCACCAGGAAGGCCTACGGCGGCGCCTACGACGTGATGGGCTCCAAGCACCTCGGCGGCGACGTCAACCTGGCCTGGCCGACGGCCCAGATCGCGGTCATGGGCGCGCAGGGCGCGGTCAACATCCTGTACCGTCGTGAACTGGCCGCCGCCGACGACCTGGAGGCGCTGCGGGCCCGGCGGATCTCCGAGTACGAGGACACGCTGGCCAACCCGTACATCGCGGCCGAGCGCGGCTACGTGGACGCGGTCATCCGCCCGGCCGAGACCCGGTCGGCGGTCAGCCGGGCGCTGCGCGCGCTGCGCACCAAGCGGCAGACCCTGCCGCCGAAAAAGCATGGCAACATTCCGCTCTAGGATTACGCAATGTATTCGATTAAGCCCAATCTGTCGAAGAAACTGCCACATGTGGCACATGCATGGGCCTGCCTGCCCTAGAGTCGGAATTGATGACCGACTACTCAGCCCCGCTGCCCATCTTGGCCCGCTACGCCGTCATGGTGGATGTCGGTTACATCTATGCCGCAGCCGGGGAACTGCTGTTCGCATCGAGCTCGCGCCGCGATTTCCGGGTCGACGCGCCGCCGCTGATCCAGGTGATCACCAAGCACGCCGACGAACTGATCCGGGGTGAACTGCTCCGGGTCTACTGGTACGACGCGGCCAGGGACCGGGTGCCCACCATCGACCAGCGGGTCATCGCCCAGATGCCCTGGGTCAAGCTCCGGCTGGGCAACCTGAACGCCCGCGGCCAGCAGAAGGGCGTGGACGCGCAGATCAGGGCGGACATGGAGGCACTGGCCCGGCACCGCGCGATCACCGACGCGGTCCTCATCGCCGGCGACGAGGACATGGTGCCCGCGGTCGAGGCGGCCCAGGCCTACGGCGTCCGGGTGCACCTGTGGGGCATCGAGCCGCCCTACGGCACCAACCAGGCCGAGCGGCTGGTCTGGGAATCGGATACGGTCGACGTGCTCGACGCGCCGTTCCTTCGTCCCTACTTCACCAAGAACGCGACCCCGGACCAATCCCGGGCGGACACCGGCTCCTTCCCCGCCATCGGCGCCTCGGTCCCCTCGCCCGCCCAGCTGTTCGGCGAGCGGCACGGCCGGATCCAGGGGATGCCGCCGCCCCAGCCGATGTCGCGCGGCGCGCACGCCGCGCCGCCGTCCGGCGGGTGGTCGCCGTCGCAGACCGGCCCGATGCCGCGGCTCGGGCCCGACCGGACCCGGGTCGAGGAGGCCGGCGAGCACGTCGCGCAGAAGTGGATCCTGACCCGCGGCCGGGACAACATCCGCGACCTGCTGCCCGGGCCGATCCTCCCGCCCGTGATCGACAAGGAACTGCTCGTCGACGCCGAGAAGGAACTCGGGCTGTCGCTCCGCCCGTACCAGGAGGCCCGCGAGTGGCTGCGGGACGCGTTCTGGGAGCGGGTCCACCGTGAGTTCGGCATCGGCACCGGCAAGTCCCGCGGCTAGCGGTCTTTTTATACGGAACGGAACGTGGTGACAGCCCTCATGACCGCTGATCGCTCGCCCGGGGAACCCGCGCTGCGGGTGATACGCGGGGACGCGACCGCGGAGGAGATCGCGGCCCTGGTCGCCGTCCTGATGTCACGTTCTGCCGCCGACTTTGGCGCTTCCGCGCCGCGGCCTCGCCCGTCGGTTTGGTCCGACCAGTCCCGGCTGCTGCGCCGACCGCTTCACCCTGGCCCCGGCGCCTGGCGCCGCTCGGCCCTTCCCGGCTAGAGCGCTATCCGGTGGCCGCCGACCGGACGCCGTGCCGGGATTCCCGGGCAAGTTCTGAGTGGGGTGCGTGGGCCACAAGCCCCGTCTATCGGGGCCGGGGGCCCACAAGCCCCGCAGCGCAAGCGCCGCACCCCTGGCGCCTACCGTCGGCCGGGGCTACCGGGGCTGAGGTGACTGCTGATGCGAGCTGCCCGGACGCCGGCCGCGTCAACGTCTCCACCAAGCAGGTACCAGACGTCGGCCGGAGCTGAGCCAGCCTCAGCTGAGGCGTTCCAGGAGGAGCTGGCGGACGCGGGCGGCGTCGGCCTTGCCGCCGGTGGCCTTCATGACCGCGCCGACCAGGGGGCCGACCGCGGCGGTCCTGCCCTCGCGGACCCTGGCCGCCACGTCGGGGTTGGCCGCGATCGCGGCGTCGACCGCGGCCGCGAGCGCGCCCTCGTCGCTGACCACGGCCAGGCCGCGGGCGGCCACCACCTGGTCGGGATCGCCTTCGCCGTCCAGCACCTTGTCGATCACCGTGCGGGCCAGCGTGTCGTTCAGCGTGCCCGCCGCGACCAGGGCGGCGACCCGGGCCACCTGGGCCGGGGTGATCGCGAGCGAGGCCAGCTCGATGCCGGCCTCGTTGGCCCGGCGGGCCAGCTCGCCCAGCCACCACTTGCGCGCGTCGGCCGGCGACGCACCCGCCGCGACCGTCTCGGCCACCAGGTCGAGGGCGCCGGCGTTGGACAGCGCGGCCATGTCGAGGTCGGAAAGCTCCCATTCGGCCTGCAGCCGGGCCCGGCGGGCCGACGGCGGCTCGGGCAGCGCGGCCCGGATCTCCTCCACCCACTCGCGCGGCGGGGCGACCGGTACCAGGTCGGGCTCGGGGAAGTAGCGGTAGTCCTGCGCCTCCTCCTTGGACCGGCCCGCCGTTGTGGTACCCGAGTCCTCAAAAAAGTGCCTGGTCTCCTGGATCACCCGGCCGCCGGCGTCGAGCACGGCGGCCTGCCGCTCGATCTCGAACCGGACGGCGCGCTCCACCGAGCGCAGCGAGTTGACGTTCTTGGTCTCGGTCCTGGTTCCCCAGACACCCGAACCCCGCGAAGACAGCGACGTGTTGACGTCGCAGCGCAGCGAGCCCTCCTCCATCCGCACGTCGGAGACGCCAAGCGCACGGACCAGGTCCCGCAGCTCGGTGACGTAGGCACGGGCGACCTCGGGCGCCGCCGCGCCGGTCCCGGCGACCGGCTTGGTCACGATCTCGACCAGCGGGATGCCGGCCCGGTTGTAGTCGACCAGCGAGTAATCGGCCCCGTGGATCCGCCCGGTGGCCCCGCCCACGTGCAGCGACTTGCCGGTGTCCTCCTCCAGGTGCACCCGCTCGATGCCGACCCGCACCACCTGGTCGCCCGCCGGGACGTCCAGCCAGCCGTCGGTGCACAGCGGCTCGTCGTACTGCGAGATCTGGAAGTTCTTCGGCATGTCCGGGTAGAAGTAGTTCTTCCGCGCGAACCGGCACCAGCTCGCTACGCGGCAGTTCAGGGCCAGGCCGATGCGGATCGTGTACTCGATCGCCGTCTGGT
>Ga0335075_10013686_pt1 | contig 12213 bp, 13 predicted proteins | sample Lox_Sample_24_FD_206723 | JGI IMG/M metagenome (GOLD analysis project Ga0335075, IMG submission 206723) | Soil microbial communities from Loxahatchee National Wildlife Refuge, Florida, United States - Lox_Sample_2.4 | ecosystem: Environmental > Terrestrial > Soil > Wetlands | place: USA... | reverse complement strand
CACCCGGGAACCTGCCTGACCGTCATCTCGGCCAGCTTGCTGAGCGACCTGGCCTCTCCGTTGGAGAGGCTGACCAGGTCCGTTGCCCCGTGGCCGAGATCCCCGACTGTCACCGTTTTATCTTAGGACCGGCACGAGACCTTCGGGTTGATGCCGGCGTAGTTGAGCGGGCCGGCCAGGATCGTCACCGCGATCGTGCCTGCCCCGCCGCAGTTGGGCGTGTTCTTGTAGTAACCGCGCTGACCGCCGGCAATCGCCCCGATGATCAGCCAGATGACGAGGATGATAGAGCCGAGTCGCATGATTTTTCCTTATCGGGTATCGCGCCGGGGGTGGCGCGTGGGGGTGCTCCCGTGAACTACCCGCGCAGGAGAGTCGAAACTAGGTAGTAACATCCTTCAGGTTGTGCAGAGGCGGCAGGATCGGAATAATGCTGCCTGCGGTCGCCCCATTGCGTGGCGGTCGCCTGTATTGGGTCCGGAGACGCGGCCCGCCCTAGCCTGAAAGCGGCGGTGTTTTGTCGTGCCCGATGATCGATTTCCCGTGACCTGGTCCGGCCGGTCCGCCACGGTGGTGGTGCCGACCGAGCTCGACCTGACCATTTCCGACGGTCTGCGCGAGGCGCTGCTCGGAGCGCTCAACGCGGGGGCACTCGGACTAGTGGTCGATATGACGACGACCACGTTCTGCGACTCGGCGGGCATCTCCGCCATCACCAGGGCCATGCGGCGGGCGGCCGCCAGCGAGGCCACCATGCGGCTGGCGGTGACCGCGCCGGCCGTGCTGCGGGTGCTCGACCTGGTCGGCATCGACCGGCTGATCGACATCTACCCGAGCGTCGAGGCCGCGCTGGCCTCGCTGCCCGAGCACGGCAGAAACGTCAGCTGACCGACAGCGAGGCGAGGACGGTCACGCCGTCGGGGCCGGCCGAGACGCTCGCGTAGTCGCACAGCCGGTGCAGCAGCCTGCGGCGCAGCCCCTCGGCCTCATCCTGGCGACCGGGGCCGTGGTGCGACAGGCTGTTGCCGCGGGCCTCCCAGAAGACGCGCGGGCCGGACGCCCACAGCCGGAGCCGCGCGGTGCACGGGCCGCCGGCCACCGTGCAGGCGGCCGCCTCGCTGACCGCGAGCACGAAGTCGGACAGCCGGACCGACCGCATCCCGAGCCGGGCGCCGAACTCCACCGCGAAGTGACGGACGGAGGGAATGTCACCCTGCCGGAACGTCCGTTCCGCCAGCGAGTGAACACCGGCCATCGGCAGCTCGCCGTCCGCCGCCCGCCAGTCTCGCATCCGGGTGTTCATCATGGCCTCAGTCATCCTCCTCGAATGGCGGCGCGGACTGCGCCGGGGCGCCGCTGGCCCTCGTTACGATGCTTGCCGCCAGGTCGCGGAGCCTGACGTTGTTGTTCTGGGAAACGCTCCGCAGCAGCGCCAGCGCGCGGTCCTGCGGGCAGTGCTCGGTCGCCATGATCACCCCGAGGGCCTGGTCGATGACCGACCGGGAGACGATCGAGGATCGCAGCTGGTCGTTGAGGTCGGTGCAGGCCGCCATCCGCAGCGCGAGGGTGAGCGCGCCGGAGGCGTCGCTGGCGAACCGGTCTGATCGCTTGCTCTCGCCGGGGCCGAAGGCGCCCGGGCGCAGGGCGTACAGGGCCAGCGCCCCGATCGGCTCGCCGTCGACGACCAGCGGCAGCGCGTAGCAGGAGCGGATGCCGAGCTCGACCGCCCGCCGGGAGAACCTCGGCCACCGGTCGGAGGCGGCGGTGTCGTCGATCCGGACCGGGCGGCCGCGCCGCATCGCGTGCAGGCACGGCCCGTCGCCGGTCTGGTACTGCACCTCGTCGGCGGCCGCGGCGCGCGGGTCGGTGCAGGCGACCGGGCCGATCTTCCCGCGCTGCCGCAACGACATGCCGCACGACATCGCTCCGTCCACCGCCTGGACCGACAGCAGCGCGAGCTCGTGCAGGAACTGCTCCACGCTGTCGGTCTTGATCAGGGCGTTCTGCAATCCAAGGAGGTCTTCTTGAACGTCACTGGACATGCCCTCACCTCTACCCCTGACCGCCCGACGAAACGTGCGGTCAGGAGCCCTGCTCAGACATTCGGCTGGGCCTGGCTGATCGCGGCCAGCGGCGAGTCGCCGTCGGCCGACACGGCGAGGTCCCCCATCGAGACCATGCCGACGATCTGGCCCGACCCGTCGATCACCGGCAGGCGGCGGACCGCGTTCTCCTTGATCAGGTGCTCGGCGTGGGCGACGTCGGCGTCGGCCGCCACCCCGACGAGCTTGGGGCTGCACAGCGGCCCGACCGGGGCGTCCGGGCCGATGCCGGCCGCGAGGCCGCGGACCACGAGGTCCCGGTCGGTGACGACGCCGGCCAGCGACTCGCCATTGACCACCAGGACGGCGCCGACCTGAGCGTCGCGCATGATCCGGGCGGTGTCCGCGATCGTCTGGTCGAAGTACACACCGACCGGGTCGGGCGTCATGATGTCCTGAACCTTGCTGTTCACGTGTCCCTCCTGTTCGATCGTTCGCCCACCTCGCTACCGGCGGAGCGGGCGGATAAACGCGGGACGGACGTTACGGGTGTTACGCCTATGAACTAGTAACGCAGGCGGCGGCGACGGCGGCCGCCGTTGAGGTAGGCGTGCGACCGCGGGTGGGAGATCCCGGCGATCAGCAGGGCGGCGACGATCAGCGAGACGATGAACGTGATGATCGCGTGGCCCGCGCCGAGGATCGCGGCGGTAACCAGGCCGCCGATGATCGCGCCGACGATGCCGACCAGCATCGTGAGGATAATGCCGATGCGGTTTCTGCCGGGGACCAGCAGATGCGCGAGCCCGCCGACCACGAGCCCGATGAGAAGCCAGATAACAATGGCGGACAGTGTAATTGTCATGGGGCCACCGCTACCCCCAGCCTGACGGCTTATTCCGGGTCGATCGGGAATGCGGGGGCGGAAGTCAGCCGGGACCGTTCGGGCGAAATGGTTTTTTCTCGAGGGGGTTTGGGGGAGTCGTCCCCCCGGAGGACAGAGCCTTTTAGCTTGTGGGGGTTAGGTGCAGCAGAACCACTTCGTCGCTGCCGGTGCCCGGACCGTTGTTGGTGCCCGACGGTTCGCCGCTGTCGTACATGTCAGACTGCGTCGGCCAGTTGGTGTAGTTCTGCGAGTTGTACTCGAACCAGTCGGCGGCGGTCGTGGTCGGGATGACCGGCAGGTTCTGCTCGACGTACTTCTCGATCGGGGTGAGCGCGGCGGTCTGCGCGGCCACGCCGTTCGAGGCGCTGAGCTGGGCGAGGTCGGACTCGATGGTCTGGTCCCTGAGCCCCTCGTAGTCGCCGGTGGCGCCGGCCGAGCTCAGCAGCGAGTCGTCGAGCCAGTTGTCGTACAGGTTATAAGGGGTGACACCGCCGCTCCCCCAGTGCAAGGTGAGCTGGAACTTGCCCTTGGCGACGTCGGTGCTCCACGTGCTCACCGGCAGGCCGACGAACGTGACGTCGATGCCGGCCGCCTTGAGCTCCTGCGCGATCAGCACGTCGTCCTGGGCGTAGTCGGTGTAGGAGGACGGGTCGATCAGGTTGAGGGCCAGCGTCTGCCCGTTCTTCTCGAAGTAGCCGTTGGTGCCCAGCGTCCAGCCGGCGTGCTGGAGCACGTTCTTGGCCCCGGCCGGGTCGCCGTCGGCGTTGACCGTGTCGTCGCTGACCGGGCCCGACCACGCCTGGTAGGTGGGCAGGGTGATGCCGGTCGCGTTGGTCAGCGGCGACTCGAGGCCCGACTCGCCCTCGGCCCCGATCGCGGAGCGGTTGATCGCCAGGTCGATCGCCTGCCGGACCGCGAGCTGGTTGGTCGGCCACGCGTTCAGGTTGGGCCACAGGGCGTTGGAGCTGCCCGCCGCCTCCCAGTAGTGATGGGAGGCCGGGTCGGTGTCGACGAAGTCGCGCTGCAGGTTCGGAATGTAGTTGCCGGTCCAGTCGATCTGGCCGGAGAACAAGGCGCTGAGCACGGCGGTGTTCGAAGAGTAGACCGGGAAGAAGACCTTGGGCACCTGGATCTTGCTCTCTTGCCAGTAGTCCGGGTTCTTGACCAGCGTGATCCCGGACTGCGCGAACGACTCGAGCGTGTACGGGCCGGTGCCGACCGGGTCGGGGTCGGTGAAGGTGGCCGGGTCTTTGACCGACGCCCAGACCGACTCGGGCAGGATCGCCATCCCGCCGATGTTCTCCAGGTTGGTGAACTGCGGGGTCGGGAACGTCACCGTGACCGTGTCGCCGGAGGTCGTCACCGACTCGATGTTCAGCGCGCCGAGGTTAATCGCCGGGTTCTTCTTGATGTAGTTGAAGGTGAAGGCGACGTCGGCCGGCGTCAGCGGGGTACCGTTGCTCCACTTGACGCCCTGGCGGATGGTAAACGTGATCGACTTGCCGTTCTGGCTGAACTCGTAGTTGGTGGCGAGCCAGTCATAAGGCTTCGTCGACGGGAGGGCCAAGTCGAACTGAAGCAGCGGCTCGTAGATAAGGCCGGTAATGCCCATGCCCTGGAGTGCGTCGCTGGTCAGGAACGGGTTGAAGTTCCTGGTGACGCTGTTCTCGGGTGAGCTCTCCATGACTAGCGTGGCATTGGCGCTCGAAGGGGCTGGGCTGCTTGATGCGCAGGCGGCGAGCCCCGTGGCGAGAAGCACCGCGGCCGCGAGCGCCAGCGCTCTGCGGCTGGCCGTTGTCAGGAAAGTCACACCTTTGACTATCCTCTAGCCCGTTATTCCATGCGGGCGGAATTGTCAGATTTGCGGCGCCAACTTGGCCGTTCCAGCGCCGGGAACAGCGGAAGGCCCGCCCGACGACGTCGGGCGGGCCTTCACGATGGTCAGCGGGTTACCCCGCTTATTGTTGTGCGCTGTTGAATTACGAGGCCGGCTTGAGGTGCAGCAGCACGTACTCGTCGGTGCCGGAGCCGGGGCCGTTGTTGGTCCCCGACGGCTGGCACGAGTCGTACGGGTTGGACTGGGTCGGCCAGCCGGTGTAGTGGGTGGAGGTGTACTCGCACCACTCGGCGGAGGTCGTCGTCGGGATAACCGGCAGGTTGGTGGCGACGTACTCCTCGATCGGGGCGAGGTCGGTGGTCTGCTCGGCGATCGTCTGGTCACCGTTGAGCTTGTTCAGGTCAGCGGTCATCGTCGGGTCGTTGAGCTTCTCGTAGTTGCCGGAGCCGGTCCCGATCAGGGACGGGCTGAGCCAGCCGTTGTAGAGGTTGAACGGCGAGATGCCGCCGGAGCCCCAGCGGAGCAGCAGCGAGAAGTCGCCGTTCTGCGCGTCCGTGTCGTAGGCCGCGGGGGTGGTGTTGTTGAAGGTGGCCTTGATGCCGGCCTTGTTCAGCTCGGCCACGGCCAGCTCGACGTCGTTCGCGTAGTCGCTGTAGGCGCCAGGCGTGGTGATCGAGACGTCGACTTCCTTGCCGTTCAGGGCGAAGAAGCCGGCGCTGTCCTTCTTGTAGCCGGCCGCGGTGAGGATCGACGCGGCCTTGGCCGGGTCGCCCGTCGCGGGGAGGTTGTCGTTCGCCAGCGACGGCGCGAGCCACGCGGAGAACGCCGGCTGGGTGATGCCGGAGGCGTTGAGCACCGGGGCCTCCAGGCCGGACTCGCCCTGGGTGCCGATCGCCTGGCGGTCAAGCGCCACGTCGATCGCCTGGCGGACCGGGAGCTGGTTGGTCGGGTACTGCTTCAGGTTCGGGTACAGGGCGTTGGACGAGTCCGAGCCCTCGAACGCGAAGTTGTGCGACGGGTCCTTGTTGATGAAGTCCGTCTGCAGGTCCGGGATGTAGTTGCCGGTCCAGTCGATCTGCCCGGCGAACAGCGCGTTCTGCGCGGTGGCGTTCGTCGAGTAGACCGGGAAGTAGACCTTGGGAACCGGAACCGAGCCGCCCCAGTAGCTGGGGTTGGCGTTCAGGGTGAAGCCCTCGTTGGTGTAGTTCCCGAGGACGTAGGGGCCGGAACCGACGGGGGTCGGGTCGGTGTAGGTGGCCGGGTCGCTGATGCTGGACCAGACCGACTGGGGGATGATCGCCTGGCCGCCGATGTTCTCCAGGTTCATGTACTGAGCCGTGGCGAACGTCAGCGTGACGTTGTTACCCGAGGTGGTGACGCTGGTCGGGTCGAGACCGCCCAGGTTGATGTCGTCCGAGCCGCTGGAGTGGGCGCTGACGTACTTGTAGGTGAAGGCAACGTCAGCCGCGGTCAGCGGGGTGCCGTTGTTCCACTTGACGCCCTGGCGGATCGCGAAGGTGATCGACTTGCCGCCGTTGCTCCAGCTGTAGCTGGTGGCCAGCCAGTCGTACGGCTTCTGGGACGGGTTCGCCAGGTCGAACTGGAGCAGCGGCTCGTAGATCAGGCCGGTCGCGCCCATGCCCTGGATCGGCGAGCTGCCGTCGAAGGGGTTGAAGTTCTGCGTGATGCTGGTCTCCGGCGAGGACTCCATCACCAGCGCGGGCGCGTTGGAGCTATTGGAGCTGCTCGAGGAGCTCGAGCCTGCCGCAGGTGAGCTGCTCGTGGTGGCTGGGGTGGACGAGCTCGACGAGCACGCGGCGAGACCGGCGGCGAGAAGCCCGGTCGCGCCAACCGCCAGCGCTCTCTTGCTGGTGATTCTCTTGGTTGTCAACTTTGACCTTTCCTTCCGAGGGTGATGCGATTGAAAGGAGAGCATTCTTTGATTCGGTAACCCGGTTTCACATCGATCCGCTCGCCACCGGCGAGGCGGCTACATCCAGATGCCAGCACGCCGCCGCACGGACGGGTGTCAGCAACTGGAGGGCGGGGTTTTCCCGCCGGCATTTGTCGTCGGCTAGCGGACAGCGGTTGCTGAACGGACAGCCGACAGCGGCCGGGCCGACGTTCCCGGCCTTCCCCGCGATCGCACCGCCGGGTCCGACCACGACATTTCCTGCCTTGAGCGAGCTGCCCAGGTTGTCGGGGTCGGGGGCGGAGGCGATGAGGAGCTGGGTGTACGGGTGGGCGGGACTCTGGGTGACGTCCTCGGCCGGCCCGCGCTCGACGATCTGGCCGCCGTACATCACCAGCACCTCGTCCGCGAAGTAGCGGGCGGACGCGATGTCATGGGTGATGTAGAGCAGCGCCAGCGACAGCCTGGTGCGCAGATCATCGAGAAGGTTGAGCATCTCCAGCCGGATGGAGACGTCGAGCATGGAGACCGGCTCGTCGGCCAGCAGCACCGTCGGCTGGGCGGCGAGGGCGCGGGCGAAGGAGACCCGCTGCCGCTGGCCGCCGGACAGCTCGTGCGGGTACTTCACCACGAACTGCGCGGCCGGGGTGAGCCGGACCTGCTCGAGCAGCGCGGTCACGGCGGCGCCGACGTCCTTGACCCCCGGCTGGTGCAGCCTGACCGGCCGGGTGAGGTCGTAGCCGACCGTGTGGACCGGATTCAGCGAGCTGAACGGGTCCTGGAAGACGTACTGCACCTGGCTCTTGTACTCGCGGAACGAGCGGGTGCTGTGCACGTCGATCGGCTTGCCGTCGACGATGACCTGCCCGCTGGTCGGCCGCTCCTGGCCGGCTAGCAGCTTGGCCACGGTCGACTTGCCGGAACCGCTCTCCCCCACCAGCGCGATGACCGCGCCCTTGTAGAGGTTGAACGAGACGTTGCGGACCGCCTGCAGCGTCGCCCCCCGGCCGAGCTTGAAGACCTTGTTGAGCCCGACCGCCTCCATCGCCAGCGCGCCGCGGGAGGCCGCGACCGACTTGACGACGGCCTCGTCGCCGACCTGCTCGGCGTCCGCGTTGACGGCCGGGGCGCCGGCCTGGGTGGTGACGGCGATCGCATCGGTCGGGACGCCGCCGCCCGCGGCGGCGCCGGGGGCCATGCCGCCGACCGCAGGCGCGTTGCCGGTGGGCTCGGTCATGACAGCACCCCTTCCTTGCTCACTTCTTCTGGCGTCACGATCGGGCAGGCCGTGAGGTGGCTGCCGCCGACCGGCGCGGGCAGGCCCGATCCGGGGCCGGGCACGACCACCGGGTTGAGCGACATGTCGACCTCCGCGCAGGCCGGGATCGTGTACGAGCAGCGCGGGATGAACGGGCAGCCGGGCTTGACGTCGCGCAGGTCGGGCGGGGTGCCGGGGATGCCGATCAGCTCCCGGCGCGGTCCGTGCAGGCTCGGGAACGAGTGCAGCAGCCCGCGGGTGTACGGGTGCGCGGGCTCGCGCATGATCGCCGCCGAGTTGCCGGTCTCGAGCAGCCGCCCGGCGTACATGACCGCGATCCGGTCGGCCAGCTCGAGCAGCAGCGACAGGTCGTGGGTGATGAACAGGACGGAGAAGCCGAGCGTCTCCTTGAGCTCCACGATCTGCGCCAGGATGTCCCGCTGGACCACCACGTCGAGGGCGGTGGTCGGCTCGTCCATGATGACGACCTCGGGATCGGAGGCCAGCGCCATCGCGATCATCACTCGCTGGCGCATGCCGCCGGACAGCTCATGCGGGAACGCCCGGAGCCGGGCGCGCGGGATGCCGACCAGGTCGAGCAGGTTCGCCGCCTTCTCCCTGGCCTCGCGCCTGGGCAGCTTGAGGTGGGCGGTGATCGCGTCGAGGATCTGGTCCTGGACCCGCAGGACCGGGTTGAGCGCGTTCATCGCGCTCTGGAACACGATCGCGACCTCGCGCCAGCGGATGCGGGCCAGTTCCCTGTGGTTCATCGTGAGGATGTCGGCCGGGTCGCCGCCCTGGGTGATCCGGCGGCCGCGGTAGCGCACGCTGCCGCTGGTGACCAGCGCGGGCGGCCGGAGCAGCCTGGTCGCGCCGTAGGCGAGCGTCGACTTGCCTGAACCGCTCTCACCGCACAGGCCGACGACCTCGCCCGCGTTGAGCGTGAGGTTGACGTGCTCGACGGCGTGCACGTCCCCGCCGTCCGACCGGTACGCGACCGACAGGTCGTCGATCTCAAGAATCGGAGCCATTTACAGGTCACCCCCGGCAGCGTTTCCCTCGAGCATCGAGCGGCGCGAGAAGGAGTAGAGGAAGGATCCGATGCGACCGCGGCTCGCCTGCAGCTGCGCCAGCACCGGGGTCGGGTCGGTCGGCCAGATCCGGTGCCCGGCGACCCGGGCGGTGCCGCGGGTGGCGCGCAGCCGGGGGCTGCCGAGCTCGTCGAGGCCGCTGTTCAGCAGCACCAGCGAGGTGCCGATGAGCGCGACCGCGAGGCCGGCCGGCACGTACCACCACCACGCGCCGACCTGCAGCGCGCTGTCGGTCTGGGACCAGTACAGGATGGTGCCGAGCGACCACTCGTTGACGTTGGTGAGGCCGACGAACGCGAGCGCGACCGAGGCGCCGATCGCGTACAGCACGGTGTTGACGAAGCTGGCGGCGATCAGCGAGATCTCGTTGGGGATCAGCTCGAAGATGATGATGCGCCAGTTCTTCTCGCCGGTCTCGCGGGACGCGTCGATGAAGTCGCGGCCGCGGATCGCCAGCGTCTGCGCCCGGATCACCCGCGCCCCCCAGGGCCAGCCGAGGAGAGAGAGCACGAGGATCGTCGGGGTCTGGCCCTGGTCCGGCAGGTAGCCGAGCAAGATGATCAGCAGCGGCAGGGGCGGGATCACCAGGAACACGTTCGTTATCAGCGACAGGGTGTCGTCCCAGACGCCGCCGAGGAACGCGCCGGTGACGCCGACCAGCACCGACACCACCGTGACGATGACGCCGACCAGCAGCGACAGCTCCAGGGTGAGCCGGATTCCGGTCAGCACCTGGGAGAAGATGTCCTGCCCGGTCTGGGTGGTGCCGAACCAGTGCTGCCCGGACGGCGCGGCCAGCGTCAGCGGGGTCTGCGCGTTGGGGTCGTAGGGCTGGACGATCGGACCGATGATCCCGGCCAGCAGGAAGAACCCGAACAGGCCCACGCCGACCTTCGCCTTGAGCGGCAGGTTCCGCCAGATGTTCGCCAACGCTTTCATTACGCTGCCTCCCGGGCCCGGGCCCGCGGATCGAAGAAGACGATGATCAGGTCGACGACCAGGTTGGCGATCAGCACCGCGAACGTGATGCAGAGGAAGATCGCCTGCATGAGCGGGAAGTCCTTGTTCTGGACCGCCTCGAGCAGCAGGTAGCCGATGCCCGGGTAGGAGAAGACGATCTCCATGATCAGCGCGCCCGAGACCACGAACCCGAGCGCGAGGCCGAACCCCTGCAGCTGCGGCAGCAGCGCGTTGCGAGCCGAGTAGGTGAAGATGACCCGGCGCTTGGACAGCCCCTTGGCCTGGGCCGCGATCACGTAGTCCTCGTTGATCGTGGTGATCATGACGTTGCGCATCTGCAGCATCCAGCCGGCCACCGAGGTGAGCACGATCGTGAAGGCCGGCAGCAGCGCGTGCTCGATCGCGTTGGAGAGGAACGCCCAGGTCCAGCCGGGCGACGTCACCTCGCCGTTGTAGCCCTGGCCGACCGGCAGCCAGTGATGCGTGACGGCGAAGAAGTCGACCAGGATCAGGGCGATGAAGAAGTAAGGCGCGGCCTGGAAGAACATCCAGACCGGGAGCGAGCGGTCAAGGAAGCCGCCATGCCGCCAGCCGGCCAGGATGCCGAGCCCGGTGCCGAGCAGGAACGCGATCACGGTGGCGGTGCCGACCAGGATCAGCGTCCACGGGAGCGCCTGGTCCAGCATCGCGGAGACCGGGGTCGGGTAGTCGGTGAGGTCCACGCCGAAGTTGAAGTGGAAGACGTCGTTCCAGTAGTGCAGGTACTGCGACCAGAGCGAGCCCGTCCCGACAGCCCCGCCGATCATCTGCTCGATGGCTTTGAAGGCCTGCGGGGTTATGTTCTGGTACTTGGACAAGATGATCTCGGCCGGGTTACCTGGTACCGCGCGTGGGATGAAGAAGTTGAGTGTGATCGCCACAAACGCCGCTACCAGGTAGAAGGCGAGGCGGCGGAGTATGTAGGCCATCTCTGTCCACCTACCTTTCTTTAATCGGGTCGTTGGTTGACTCTTGGTTCGGATGTCGGCCGCCCTGATGCCTGGCTGGCGGCTGTGGCTGGCTCATCGGAAGCCCGCCGAATCGACGGTCTCGACCAGCTTGCGGACCACCGTGCCGGGCGGGCACCCGCAGCTTGATCGGATGACCAGCTCGGTCGGGAGCAGCTCGACCGACGGCCGCAGCGTCGGGTTGGCGATGCGCTCGATCAGCTGCTCGCACGCGCGCTCGCCGATGCCACGGATCGGCTGACGAACCGTGGTCAGCGGCGGATCGCACAAAGTCGCAGGATATATGTCATCGAAACCGACAAGAGCGACATCGGCCGGAACTCTGATCCCGCGCGCGGTCAGCGTGCGCAGCACGCCGATCGCCATCTGGTCGTTCGAGCAGACGATCGCGTCGGGCAGTTCGCCGCTGGCGCCGCCGAATTCGGCCAGCATCTGCTCGGCCGCGGCCTCGCCGCTGCGCACGCTGAATCGTCCGTTGTGCGCGCCGACCAGCTTCGCGGCCGGCTGCGCGTCGATCACGGCCTGCATCGCCAGCCGCCTGGATTTGGCGTCGGGCGCCGACTCGGGCCCGTCGACGTGATACAGCCGACGTCGCTGGTGGTCGACGACCAGGTGGCTGACGAGGGCGTGCGCGCCGGACCAGTTGTCCGCCGCCACCACGTCGACGCCGCGCAGGCCGGCGTCACCCGCCACCACCACCACCGGCAGCCGCTTGGCGAGCCGGGCGAGCGCAGTCGCGGGCACCACGCCCTCGCCGATCAGCAGCCCGTCGACCTTGCCCGACAGCGCCTGCAGCCGGGGCAGCACCGGCTCGTCCTCGTGCGGGGTGGCGCCCGGGTTCTCGTCTTCCCGCAGGTACGTGATCAGCAGCGACCAGTGGCGCTCGCGGATGAGCGCCTCCACCCCCCGCATGACCTCGTCGTAGAAGAGCAGGCTCATCGACTCGATGTCGTACTGGTTCGGGTTGAGACCGGTGTGCTCGACGGCAACCAGGCCGATGACGTCCTTGCGGCTCCGGGCGAGCGACTGAGCGGCGCCGTCGGGGACGTAGCCGAGCTCCTTGATCGCGGCGCGCACCCGGTCTCTGGTGGATTCGCGCACCGGCTCCTGCCCGTGAAGCACCCGAGAGACGGTAGCGATGGACACTCCCGCCTGGCGCGCCACGTCATAGAGCGTAACCACGTTGCCACCTGTCCGAAATGTAAGCGTTTACAACCAAT
>Ga0335075_10013685_pt1 | contig 12213 bp, 11 predicted proteins | sample Lox_Sample_24_FD_206723 | JGI IMG/M metagenome (GOLD analysis project Ga0335075, IMG submission 206723) | Soil microbial communities from Loxahatchee National Wildlife Refuge, Florida, United States - Lox_Sample_2.4 | ecosystem: Environmental > Terrestrial > Soil > Wetlands | place: USA... | reverse complement strand
CAGTATTCTCCCGCGACCCTACACATTTCCCCGCGGACCGGGGAACGGCCCTGGCCCGCTACTCTGTGACGGGATCATTACCGAGGGCGACGGGGTGTTTGGGGTCGCGGATCCACTCGCTCCAGGAACCGCCATAGAGGCGCGCTCCCTGGAGCCCGGCCACCTCCATCGCCAGCAGGTTGTGGCAGGCGGTCACGCCCGAGCCGCACATGCAGATCGCGGCATCCGGCGGCATCCCCGCGAGGGTGCTCGCGAACCGCTCACGCAGCGTGCCGCGGGCGAGAAAGCGCCCGGCGGCGTCCAAGTTATCGGTGAACGGATGATTGCGGGCGCCCGGGATGTGGCCCGCCACCGGATCGAGGGTCTCGTTGCGCCCGGCGAACCGCTCGGCGCTGCGGGCATCGACCAACACGACTCCCGCGGAGGCGAGCTGTCGCGAGGCGATGAGCTCCTCGAGCTGGGTCGTGCTCACGACCATGTCCGCATCCGGGTGCGGTTCGAAGCGTCGGGACAGCCGTTCGCGCTGCGCTCGAGACTCGAGAGGGGCTGTCTCGAGCGGCAGCCGCTCCTCCTGCCAGGCCGCGAAGCCGCCATCGAGCACCGCCGCTCGCGTATGCCCCAGCCAACGCAGCAGCCACCAGAGCCGCGCGGCATAAGCTCCCGAGCCCTGGTCGTAGGCAACGACCTGCACCTGCGAGTCGATGCCCCACCGCCCGAGGCGCTCCGCCATCTCATCGACGGGCGGCAGAGGATGTCGGCCCGTCGAGGCGCTGACCCTCCCGGATAGATCGTGGTCCAGGTGTGCGTAGAGCGCATGTGGAATGCGTGCGCTCGCGTACGCTTCCCGGCCCCACTCCGGCCGCCCGAGATCGAAGCGGCAATCGACGATCGCCAGGTCCCGATCCTCGAGCCGCGCTGCAAGCTGCCGCGCAGTTATGAGCGTCGTCTGAGACATGTCCTGATCTTCGCGCCTTTCGCTACAATTGTCACAAATGGGCATCGATATTTATTGGGGCAGCGGCAGCCCGTACGCCTGGCGGGTGCTGCTCGCGCTCGAATACAAGCGCCTGCCCTACACCAGCCACCTGCTGCAGTTCTCCAAGCAGGAGCACAAGTCGCCGCAGATGCTCCACATGAACCCGCGCGGGCGCATCCCCGTGCTGAAGGACGGGGAGTACGTCTGCTTCGAGTCGCTCGCCATACTCTACTACCTCGACCTGAAATATCCCGATCCGCCGATCTTCGGCCGCAGCCCCGAGGAAGCCGGCACCATCATGCGGGTGATCTGCGAGTACCAGGCGTACATCGAGCCGCACCTGGCGCGAATCGTCGAGGCGGTGTTCGCGAAGAGCGCCGACCTGCGCAGTGACGAGATCACTCGCGCCATGCACGCGGCCGCGAGCGAGGCGCGGACGATCGAGGGTCGCCTGTCGAAATCCGACTGGGTGGTCGGCGAGAGCTTCTCGGCGGTCGACATGGTCATTTTTCCCGGTTTCCAGCTGCTGAAGCGCGCGCTCGAGCGGCCCGAGGCGCGCGAGCTGGCGTCCCGCTTCATGCCCGTGGAGGTGAACTACCCGGCGGTCGCCCGCTGGGTTGCGCGCATCGAATCGTTGGCCGGTTACGAGCGCACGTATCCTCCTCATTGGATTGGCTCAAAGTCGCCTGCGGCGGGTTGATCGACTGGCTCAAAGTCGCCTGCGGCGCTTTGAGCGGCCAACCATCGAACTGCCGTTGACCCCGCGGTCCGAGGGCGGCCTCGGACCGCTTACTGACTTGCTATCGCACGGTAGGGGTGCACGTGCCGTGCCAAGATTGGTACCCTACGAGCATCATGACCGAGCACAAGATTCACGTAGACTTCCCCGGCCGCATCCTCATCGTCGGCTTCGGCAGCATCGGGCAGGGCGTCCTGCCGCTCATCCTGCGGCACATCGGCATCGCCCCCGAGCGCATCACGATCGTCACTGCCGAGGACAGAGGCAATGCCGAGGCGTCGAGCTACGGCATCCGTTTCATCAAGGAGCGTCTCACCCGCGAGAACCACCGCCGGATTCTCAACCCGCTGCTCGGCCGCGGCGACTTCCTGATCAACGTTTCGGTGGAGGTCTCCAGCATCGCCCTGATCAAGCTCTGCTGGGAGAAGGGCGCGATGTACCTCGACACCTGCATCGAGCCCTGGCCGGGGGGCTACACCGATCCGACGGTCCCCGCCGGCCGGCGCACCAACTACGCCTTGCGGGAGGAAGCGCTGGCGTTGCGGCCGGGCAATGCGCGCGCGCCGACCGCGGTTCTCACGCACGGCGCCAACCCGGGCCTCGTGTCGCACTTTCTCAAGCAGGCGCTGCTCGATGTCGCGGCCGACACCCAGGTGGACGCCGGCACGGCCGGGGTCCGACCCGGCCTGCCGGCCTCCCGGGCCGAGTGGGGCGAGCTGGCGCGCCAGATCGGCGTCAAGGTCATTCACATCGCCGAGCGCGACACACAGGTCGCGCGCGTACCCAAGGAACCGGGCGAGTTCGTCAACACCTGGTCGATCGACGGCTTCGTCAGCGAGGGTGCGCAGCCGAGTGAGATGGGCTGGGGAACGCACGAGCGCAACTTCCCCCGCGACGGCAAGCGGCATGACTTCGGCTGCATGGCGGCCATCTACCTGATGCAGCCCGGCGCGGGCACGCGCGTACGCACATGGACGCCGCAGGCCGGGCACTTCCATGGTTTCTGCATCACGCACGGCGAGGCCATCTCGATCGCGGACTACCTGACCGTCCGCGATGGCGCGCAGGTCGTGTACCGCCCGACCGTGCATTACGCCTACCATCCCTGCGACTCCGCCGTCATGTCGGTATACGAGCTTGCCGGCCGCAACTACGTGCAGCAGGAACGCCAGCGCATTCTGATGGATGAGATCGTGAGCGGCGTCGACGAGCTCGGCGTCCTGCTGGCCGGACACAAGAAGAACGCCTACTGGTACGGCTCCCAGCTTTCCATCGAGGAGGCGCGCAAGCTCGCCCCCTATAACAATGCGACCAGCCTGCAGGTCACGATTGCGGTGCTCTCGGGTGTCGTATGGGCGATGGAGAATCCGAACTGCGGCATCGTCGAGCCTGATGAGATCGATTTCCGGCGCAACCTGGAGATCTGCATGCCGTACCTCGGCCCGGTCGTCGGCCGCTACACCGACTGGACGCCGCTGCACGAGCGCGAGCGGCTGTTTCCGGAAGATCTCGACAAGACCGACCCCTGGCAGTTCAAGAACGTTCGCGTTGCGTGGTAGGGGCGCCGCCGTAGTCGATATCCACGATGACAAGCGTGCAGCTGCCGGACGGAAGCTGTACGGTTACTTCATCATCCAAGCTTCGACGCAGCAGTGCGCGTCCGAGCGGCGAGTCCATGCTGATGAATCCGGGCTCGCGGCCGAATTCGTCGGGCCCTACAACCCGGTAGCGTGACTGTGTTCCGTCGGCAGCCTCCACGGTAACCCACGCGCCGAAATAAACTCTGTTGCGATCCGTGGGCGCCTGAGCGACAACGACCATGCCGTCGAGGCGCTTGCGCAGGAACCGTACGCGCCGATCGATCTCGCGCAGCCGCCGTTTACCATAAGTGTATTCGGCATTCTCGGAGCGGTCTCCCTGCGCCGCCGCCTCGGCCACGGCCTGTGTCACCCTCGGCCGCTCCTGGCGCCAGAGCTGCTCGAGCTCCTCGCGCAGGCGCCGCTCTCCCTCGGGTGTGATGTATTTCGAAGCCGTTGGCGGGGGTGTGCGGAATCGTCCCATGACGTCGATTCTGTCAAAACCCCGGTGTTCTGTGGAACCGGTCACGGACGCCGCGCCGCGGCGAAACTACGCTTTCCCCCGTGGCTACCAAGTACTACACCCACTTCGTAACCGGCACCGAGCAGGCACTGGCCGCGGCACCGTCTAGCGAGTGGAGCGGTGTGGTGGAGCTGCGCCATCCGCTCGAGACCGGCGGTGGCACGCGTGAGCTTCGGTGTCTGCTCGCGCAGAGCTTCGATCTGGATTCGGACGAGATCAAGATCCTGCACTGGGCGCGTCTGCACTGAGAATCGGTTTCGGTATCCCCTAGCGGACTTCCTTCCCTTCATCGAAAGTCCGCATTCCAACCCCCGGTCCTCTGGTCCGGGGGTTTTTTTTCATTGGCGCCAATCGCTCCCGGCGATTGGCGCGGGCCAGGCCGCCTGGCCTTTTCGACCCCGCGGCCCAGGGAATGCCCCTGGGCCGCTCACTCATGTGCTTTCGCACGGCACACCGATTGAGTGGCGCAGGGTCGCCAATTGCCGACGGATGCTCCGTGACGTGGCCGAAATGTCATAATCCTAGCGATGAAATCGTCCCGTGCCCGCATCACCCTGGCGGCATGCCTGACTCTGGCGCTCGGCGCCTGCTCGCTGCTGCGGCCGCCGATACGTCCTGTCGCGGTCACGCCCAAGAAGGCGGCGCCCGTGGAGCCGGCGGCGCCCCTGCCGGTGCAGACGGAGCGCTTCGTACTCGCGCCGGGTCAGGACGTCGTCGGCGCGCTGCAGATCGTCAAGGTCCGCAAGGACGAGACGCTGAGCGACATCGGCCGGCGCTTCAATGTCGGCCTGGGGGAGATGACCCGCGCGAACCCCAACGTCGATCCCTGGATACCCAAGCCCGGTACGGCGGTGGTCGTGCCGACGCAGTACATCCTGCCGGATGCTCCGCATCGGGGGATCGTCGTCAACATCGCCGCCATGCGGCTCTTCTACTTCCCGCCGCACAAGCGCGGCCAGCCGCAGATCGTCATCACTCACCCGGTCGGCATCGGCCGGCAGGGCTGGAAGACGCCGATCGGAGTGACCCACGTCCTCTGGCACGAGAAGAACCCGGTGTGGCACGTCCCGCCCTCGATCATCGCCGAGCACCGTCAGGAGGGCGACATACTGCCCAAGGTGATGGGGCCGGGGCCCGACAATCCTCTCGGCGATTACGCGCTGCACCTCGCCTGGCCGGGCTACCTGATCCATGGAACCAACAAGCCGGTCAGCGTCGGATTGCGGGTCAGCCACGGCTGCGTCCATCTGTTTCCGGAAGATATCGCGCAGATCTTCAAGATGGTGCCGAACGGCACCGAAGTCCGGGTAGTGAACCAGCCGTACGTTTTCGGCTGGAATGACGGACGCCTGTACCTGCAATCGGCCGGCCCGTTGGAGGATGACAAGCGTCCCTGGAAGAAGGAGGCGCGTCGGCTGCTCGCTGTCACCCTGACCCGTGATCAGCGCGTCGCGCTCAAGCGGGGCCACGACAGGATCGACTGGGGCCGTGTCGCGCAACTCGTGGATGCGCCGGTCGGCGTGCCGGTGCCGGTCTCCCGCAGCGACTCGGGCATCGACCGGGACGGTACACTGAACGCCGGGGTGAGCAGCGGGCCGGGCACCGAGCCGAAAGTCGACGGCAGCGATAATGACGGTCTGCGGCAGGTGCTTGCGCGCGTGCCCCTGGTGCAGAACGTTCTGCCCTCCGGCTCCACGTGGGATGGCAAGACGGACCTGCCGATGACCGACGCCGAATTCAACAAGCTGATGTCCGGCGAAGACCAGGGCACTTCAGACAGCGCGGCGTCAGGCAACGGAAGCGCCGCTCCCGCCGCCACGCCCGCCGGCGGACCGACCGGCAACTAGTACGAAGCGCTGGATCCGGGCCTCCGGCCGGAGGCCGTGCCACTGACCGTCCATGGTGGCAGGCCACCCGGCCCGCGCATTTCGCTGCGCTATCCCTGCTCCGCGAAAGCCCGGGGCGGACTCCTGTCCGCCCGCGCGACGCATGCGTCGCGCCCGCGCGCGAGCGCTGAAAGGCGCCGGCTCGCCCTGCGGCGGCGGGGCACATCCCGTGCCTGGTTACGGGGAATGTGGTGCTGTGGTAGAGTCCGCGCCTACAAGAAGAACGCGGCGGGGATTCACATCAGTGGCTGAACGCGGCGCGCCAGGCCTTACGCTCGCGCGAACCCGGACCGAGCCGATCATTGCGCGGTTGCCGACCGCTGTCACCGCCTTCGTCGGACGCACTCTCAAGGGGCCGGTTCAGCGACCCGTCGCCGTCACCAGCTTCGCCGAATTCCAACAGGTGTTCGGCGGATTGTGGCAGCCCTCGACGATTTCCTACGCAGTCGAGCAGTTCTTCGACCATGGCGGCAGCCGCGCCGTCATCGTGCGGGTCGCCAACGGGGGCCGCCCGCCCACGATCACCCTGCCGGCCGGTGCGGGGTCATTGCGCCTCGCGGGAGTGAACCCCGGCTCCCGGGAGTATCTGCGCGCGTCGGTCGACTACGACCTCATTCCCGAAGGCGACGCCGATCGCTTCAATCTCGTCATCCAGCGGGTCCGCTCGACGGGCTCGGAGCTGATCGAAGACCAGGAGATCTACCGCCGCGTGTCCCTTCGCCCGGACTCCGCCGGCCGGGGTGTCGCCGAGCTTCTGCTGCAGTCGCGCCTGGCGCGAGTGCTCGAGCCACTCCCGGCGCAGCGTCCAGACCGGTCCGCGGGCACCGGCGGCTCGGGAATCGGCTATGCCTTCTCCAACCCCGACGGCGACGACGGCGGCCCACTCACCGATTACGACATCATCGGCTCCGCGGTCGCGGGCACGGGTCTCTTCGCACTGAGCGCCGCCGAGGGCTTCAATTTTCTTTGCATACCGCCGCTGTCGCGGGATCAGGACGTGGGTCTCAGCGCTCTCCTGGTTGCTGCACGTTACTGCCGGGAGCGGCATGCGATGCTGATCGTGGATCCGCCAGCGTCCTGGACCTCGGCGCGCGCGGTGCTCGATGGAATGCGCAGCTGGCCGTTCCGCAGCGACAGCGCGACGATGTACTACCCGCGGGTGCAGGCGCTCGACCGGCTACGCGGGCGGCTGGAGACTTTCGCCTCCTGCGGAGCGGTAGCCGGCATGCTGGCGCGCGCCGACGAGATCGCCCCCCTGTGGTCCGCCGGCAACGGCCAGGAAATGTCCCTGCGTCCCGGCATGCAGCCCGCGGCAGCCGTCTCCGACGCCGATCGTCTTCGGCTCGCGCAGGTTGGAATCAACACGCTGTCCGTGCCGCGCCCATCCCCGGGGGGCGGCGGCCTGCACGTGGATGCACGCACGCTCGCGGCGGGCGGCAGCGGCTTCACCGACTGGAAGTATCTATCGGCGCGGCGCCTGGGTCTGTGGGTCTGCGCGAGCGTCGAGCGCGGCACCCGCTGGGTCCTGCTCGAGCAGAACGGGCCGGCGACCTGGGCCCGCGCACGCGCGCTGGTCGATACGTTCCTCGAGGTGTTGGCGGAGCAGGGCGCGTTCGCGGGCGAGGGTGCCGGCGACCGCCACTTCGTCATCTGCGACGAGCGCGTCAACCGCCCGGACACCATAGCCGACGGTCGGATCAATCTGTTGTTCGGCTTCGCCAGCGGCAGGCCGGGGGAGTTCGATGCCTGGCTGGTGACTCACCACCCGGCCGCGAGCCGTGTGCGCCCGGTCAGCGTGAACCGCCTGGCTACCTCCCGCCAGCGCGTGGAGTGGGAGATAGAGACCGCCATCCTCAAGAAGATGGATTACAGGTAGTCAATCTCCCTGGGCTATGATTCGCCCCGATGAGCCAGGGCGACACCCATCCCGCAAGCGACCCCAAAGCCGCAGCCGCGGCGGAGACGGTCGTGGCCGGACGGCACGTGGTCTTCTCCCACGGCAAGGAAAGCGGTCCCTGGGGACGAAAGATATCCTCGCTTGCCGAAGTGGCGCGCAGCGAGGGCTATGAAGCGCACTCGGTCGATTACCGTGGCCTCGACGACCCGCGCCAGCGGGTCGCGAGACTGGTCGAGTTCTGCAAGGAGCTCGCGGGCGACTTGGTGCTCGTGGGCTCCAGCATGGGCGGCTATGTCGCCGTGGCCTCGGCCTCCCTGCTGCACGCGCGCGGCGTGTTCCTGATGGCGCCCGCTCTCTACATGACCGGCCTGCCGGAGCTGCGTCAGGGCATCCTCGATTGTCCGGCAACGGTGGTGCATGGATGGCGGGACGATGTCGTTCCGTTCGAGCATAGCGTCCGCTTCGCGCAGGCCTATCGCGCCGCGCTGCACCTTCTGGAGAGCGACCACAACCTGCACAATCAGATCCGCGTCATCCAGTATCTCTTCGAGTACTTTCTGATTGCGCTAGACCTTCCGGCGCTGGCCTTCGAATAGCAGTCCCAGGGGGCGGGTTGAACTGGCTGTTGCATCGCGTGCTCGCGATATGGGTGCGGTACCGCGTCCTGCCCGAGGACATCCCCGCCCGCCTGCAGAGCCGTGCGGCAGCCGTGTGCTACGTGCTGGAGCGGCGCAGCGTGACCGACCTCGCCGTCCTGCAACGCGCCTGCGTGCGTCTCAAGCTGCCGCGTCCCCGCAAGCGCCTCATCGGCGGTTCCTCCGAGCTGCGCTCCTATTTCTATCTCGGCCGGCCGCGCGGGTTTTGGGACGAGCGGCTGGATCGCCGCCCGCCGCCGCAGCTCGATCAGATGCTCGCGGCGCTCGACGCCGACGCCAACTTCGACATCGAGCTCGTCCCCGCCGCCGTCTATTGGGGACGCGCGCCGCAACGCGAAGCCTCCTGGATCCGCCTGCTGCTGGTGGAAAACTGGGCGCTCACCAGCCGTGCGCGCAAGCTGCTGCAGGTGCTGTTCAACGGCCGCAATACCCTCGTCGAGCTGGAAGAGCCCCTCTCTCTTCGAAGTCTTCTCGGAGATGAGACCGGGCTCTCTGTCCGCGGCCGCCGCGTCGCCCGCTCGCTGCGCACTCTTTATGCCCAACGCCGCGCCGCGCGCATCGGTCCCGACCTCTCGCACCGCCGCACCATTGTCACTCGCGTGCTGCGGACGCGTGCCGTACGTGCGGCCGTCGCTCAGGAGATGCGCGAGAAGTCGATCACGCGGCGCCTGGCATTGCGTCAGGCCACGCGCTACGCGGAAGAGATTGCCGCCAACTATTCGCATGCCTTCGTCCGGTTCCTCGAGCGCCTGCTGACCTGGCTCTGGAATCGCCTCTATGACGGAGTCACGGTCGGACATCTTGAGACGCTGGAGCGCGCCGCGCAGGGAAACGAGGTCGTATACGTGCCGTGCCACCGCAGCCACATGGACTACCTGCTGCTGTCCTACGTCATCTACGTCAACGGCTATCCGGTGCCGCACATCGCTGCCGGCATCAATCTCAACCTGCCGATCGTCGGCCGGCTGCTGCGAATGGGCGGCGCCTTTTTCATCCGCCGTAAATTCCGCGGCAACGGTCTCTATACGATCGTCTTCATGAAGTACCTGGCCGCCATCATGGAGCGGGGCCATTCCATCGAATACTTCATCGAGGGCGGCCGCAGCCGCACCGGCCGCCTGCTGCAGCCGAAGACCGGCATGCTCTCGATGACCGTGCGCAGCTTCCTCCGCGATCCCGCACGGCCGGTGATGTTCGTTCCGGTGTATTTCGGCTATGAGCGCGTCGTCGAAGGAGTAACCTACGTCAGTGAGCTCTCCGGCAAGCCCAAGGAGAAGGAGAGCGTCCTGGGCCTGATACGATCCTTACGGAGGCTGAGGGAGCGGTTTGGCCGGGTGTATGTCAACCTCGGTAAACCGATCGCGCTCGCAGACGTCCTGGATCGACACGACAGCGGATGGCGTACTCGTACGTTCGAAGAAGACGCTCGCGCCCCTTGGATCGCAGCCGCCGTGGACGATCTCGCGGGCCGCATCATGCGCAACATCAATGCAGCCGCCGCGGTCAATCCGATCAACCTGCTCGCCATCATTCTCCTCGCCATGCCGCGGCAGGCGCTTCCAGAGGCCGACCTCGAGCGCCAGATCGACCTGTATCGCGGGCTGCTGCGGGGATTTCCCTACAGTGAGCGCATCACGCTGACCGACCTGAGCGGCGCCGGCATCATCGCCTACGGCGAGGCGATGAAAATGCTGCAGCGGCAAAAGCACGTGCTGGGAGACATCGTGCGCATGAGCGACGAGAGCGCCGTGCTCGCCACGTATTTCCGCAACAACGTGTTGCATCTCTTTGCCATGCCCTCGCTGCTGGCCTGTGTCTTCTCCAGCAACGCCGAGGTGCGGCACGAGGATATTCAGCGCCTCGCGTGGCGGATCTATCCTTATATCGCCGCGGAGCTGTTCCTCGCCTGGAGCGAGGAGGAGCTGCCCGCCGTGGTCGAGGGCGTGCTCGAGTGCATGCGGTGCCATGGCCTGATCCAGTGCGACGCCGAGCGCACCGTCTGGACCCGGCCGCCGCCCTCCTCGGGCGAGGCGATGCAGCTCTCGGTGCTGGCGCAGGCCACCATCCAGACCATCGAGCGCTACTATCTCGTCATCGCGCAGCTGGTCGCCGCGGGCAGCGGTGAGATCACGCAGTCCGTGCTGGAGGAACGCTGCCAGCTCAATGCCCAGCGCATCGCCATGCTCTACGGCCTGAACTCGCCGGAATTCTTCGATCGCACCCTGTTCGAGAATTTCATCGACCTGCTGCGCCGGCGCGCCGTGATCCGCTCGAGCCCCGCCGGCAAGCTGGAATTCGACGAGGTTCTGATGCGGGTGGCGGCCGACGCGCAGTTCGTGCTCAGCGAGCAGATCCGCCACTCGGTCATGCGCTTCGCGCAGGACAGTACTGCTTTGTAGCGCTGGATCCGGGCTCCTGCCCGGGGCCGTGCCACTGACCGTCCCTGGTGGCAGGCCACCCGGCCCGCGCATTTCGCTGCGCTATCCCTGCTCCGCTGAAAGGCACCGCTTCGCCCTCCGGCGGCGGGGCACGTCCTGTGCCTGGGGCGACTGTCCCTAACCTAATCGTCCCAGCGCACGCGGGCGCGCAACTGCTTGGTCTTTCGTTGTTGAGTCTTCGTCTGCAGGCGCCGCTCCCGCGAGGCCCGCGTCGGCCGCGTCGCTCTGCGCGCCTTGGGCGCCACCAGTGCGCGGCGCACGAGATCCGCCAGCCGCTCGAGTGCCTCGCGACGATTGCCTTCCTGCGTGCGCTGATTGCGCGCGATGATGACCACCGCCCCCTCGTCGGTTACGCGCCGGCCCGCCAGGAACCTCAGCCGCTCCTTCACGGCCGGCTCGAGCGACAGCGTGCCCGCGAGATCGAACCTGAGCTGCGCCGCTGTGGCGACCTTGTTGACGTTCTGTCCGCCCGGCCCCGACGCCCGCACGAAGGACCAGACGAGATCCTGGTCCGGGAGCGAAATATCCGGCGTGATTTCTACAGGCATCGTGCGAAAGCAAATCATTAAGCGGCCCAGGGCCGTTCCCTGGGCCGCGAGATCGAAAAGGCCCGACGGCTGGCCGCGCAAATCGCCGGGAGCGATTTGCGCCAATAAACCTATGCGTTGAGGTCGGGAATGAGCTCGCTCTCGAGCCGGGTGATCTGGTCCTTCAGCAGCAGCTTGCGCTTCTTCAGCCGTTTGAGCTGCAGCTCATCGACGTGCACGTCGAGCGACAGGCGCGAGATCACCTCATCGAGGTCGCGATGCTCGATGCGAAGCTGGCGCAGCTTTTCCATGTTGCGGAACAGCTCGCGGTCGACGTTGTCTTCGATTTCCGCCATGGATTTCCCGGCGCACTCTCCGCTCATGATGGCGGCTCTCGGGGGCCTGTGCCCTGCGCGAGGCCTGGCCGGCGGCCGCTATCATACGCCTGGACGGAGCCGGCGGCCTTGAAAGGGCTCAATTCCGCCTCCAGACCAGCCGGTGAGCGGCTATCTGCCGCCGTGCGGTTTCCCGCCCGGTTTGCGCCGCGGGCGACCCGATCGTCCGCCGCGGCCGGAATGCCCCGTATCGCCTCCGGCGCGGCCACCGCCGGCGTGCTGCCCACCCGAATGTCCGCCGTGCCCGCCGGAGTGGCCAGACCGCCCGGACGAGTGGTGCCGGCGTTCCCCGCCGCGCATCCGCCGCCGCTGCGGCGGGTCACCTTCGGCCAGCCCCGCCGCCAGCATGCCCGGCCCGATCGGCGCCGAAGGGATCTTGTGGCCGATATAGCTCTCTATATCGGGCAGTGAGACCGCGAACTCCTCACAGGCGAAGCTGATCGCGTCGCCCTCCGCGCCGGCCCGCGCGGTGCGCCCGATGCGATGGACGTAATCGGCCGCATCCTGCGGCAGATCGAAATTGAAGACGTGACTGACGTCCGGGATGTGCAGCCCGCGCGAGGCGACGTCGGTCGCGATCAGCACGGCCAGATCGCCGT
>Ga0335075_10013683_pt1 | contig 12214 bp, 11 predicted proteins | sample Lox_Sample_24_FD_206723 | JGI IMG/M metagenome (GOLD analysis project Ga0335075, IMG submission 206723) | Soil microbial communities from Loxahatchee National Wildlife Refuge, Florida, United States - Lox_Sample_2.4 | ecosystem: Environmental > Terrestrial > Soil > Wetlands | place: USA... | reverse complement strand
TGTAGTAGAGGAAGAACGGCTTGTCCGGCGCGATCACCTTGGCGTCCTTGATGAACTCGAGCGCCTTGTCGGTCAGGTCGTCGGTCAGGTGGTAGCCGTCCTCGGGCGGCCTGGGCTGGTCCACCGGGTGGTTGTCGTAGACCAGGTCCGGGTACCACTGGTTGGTCTCCGCGCCGAGGAAGCCGTAGAACCGCTCGAAGCCCCGGCCGGCCGGCCAGTTGCGCCGGGTCGCGGCCACGTTCATCTCCGCCTCCGGGCACAGATGCCACTTGCCGGTGGCGTACGTGTTCCAGCCCCGCTCGACCAGGATCTCGGAGACCATGCCGTTCTCGGCCGGGATGGTGCCGCTGGCGTTGGGGAAGCCGATCGCGGCCTCGGTGATGCAGCCCATGCTGTTGCGGGTGTGGTTGCGCCCGGTCAGCAGGCAGGAGCGGGTGGGCGAGCACAGCGCGGTGGTGTGCCACTGGGTGTAGCGGACGCCGCTGTCGGCGATCCGGTTGATGTTCGGCGTCTCGATCGGGCCGCCGTAGCAGTCCATGGCGGAGAAGCCGACGTCGTCGAGGACGATGTAGACCACATTGGGCGCGCCGTAAGGTGCCACCGGGGGCTCGAACGGCGTCCAGTCCGGTTCCGAGTCGCGGATGTCGACGTTGATCGTGCCCTTGAACGGCTTTGCCATGGGGACTCCTCGTTTGTCGCGCCGCCGCTGCGCGCAGCGCAAGATCTACTCCGGTGGCTACCCTGCCGTTACGCTGCGATCTCACCCGTGCCGGGTGAGCAACTGGCTGGCGGCGGCCGACCCATGCCCACCGGATCGGGCACCGGCCGACGGCCGGTGCCCGATCCCTACCTTGTGCTTGTCAGGCCACGATCATGCGTAGCCGCGGCGCGGTGTGAGCAATGCCCAGATCACGAACGCGTCGACCGCGATCACCACGACCGACCAGACCGGGAAGAAGGGCAGGTAGACCAGGTTCATGAACAGGCTCAGCGAGGCGAAGACGACCCCGACCACGCGGGCCCAGGTCTTGTCCGCCAGCAGCGCGGCGCCGGCCAGGAAGACGACGATGCCGGCGCCGAGGTGGATCCATCCCCAGCTGTGGACCGAGAGGGTGTACGCGTAGTTGGGCAGCGTGACGAAGTACGACCCCCTGACGAGCTGCGCGATCCCCTCGAGGATGTTGCCGATCCCGGAGATCATCAGCATCACCGCGGCGAAGACGGTCCAGCCGATCACCGCGCCGCTTGGCCCGTCGGCGGCCATGCCCGGCCTCTCGTAATAGCCCGACGCCTGCCTCGGCACGTAGCCGCGCTCGGCCTCGCTGGTCGGGCTGGCGTGCTTTCCCGTCGGGGCAGTGGTCGCGGTGCCGCCCGCTCCCGCTGGCGCGCCGGTTGCGGTGTCGCCTGCTCCCCCGCCGGCGCCGGTCCCGGCGCCGCCCGCGGGCTGGTCCTGTGCATTACTCATTGAAGCCCCCCGTTCACCTCGGCCTCATTGATCACTTTCAGTAATTGGAAGGTACCCATCGCCACATTCACGGAACGTCACGCTGGAACTAATCCCTGGCCCGGGGCGAGCCGATGCCTTGATGGTCGGGCTCCATCGCCTCGGCCGCGATCGTCTCGTCGGTCAGCGCGCTGCGGATCGCGCGCTGGAGGGTGGCAATGCGGGCGCTGACGGGCGGTCGCCTAGTCGGCGGGGCGCTGGACACCAGGTCGTCGAGGAGCGCGCGCAGCCGCCGGGCGACCTGGATGCTGTCCGCGCCGGAGACGATGATCTCGTCGAACGCCAGCGCAACGAACGCGTGCCACCTCGGCGCCGGGAAGCGGACTAGGACGCGTCCGGCCTCATCGAGCAGGCGGCCATCGCCAAGCGACCGCTTGGCCAGCCGCTGCAGTACATCGTCGAGCTGATCGAGTGCCTGCACCGCGCTGGTCGGATCGTTAATCGCGGGCGACAGCGCGCGAAGCGCGATGTCGACCAGCAGCCGGATTCCGTAGGCCGGGTCCTGCTCCATGGTACGAAGCGGGCCCACCCGGACCAACCGGCAAAGCTTGGCCGCGTCCGGGGCCGGCCCGGTGCCGGCCGCGAGCCTGGCCTCGCTGGGCAGGAAGTCGCCGACGCCCGGCAGGAACCGGATCTCGGTTCCGGTGGCGGCCGCCAGCCGGACCACGGCCGACTCGTCGAAGGCCTGGAAGACGCCCGGCACGCCGACATAGCGGATCAGCCAGGTCGGTCCCTCGAGTGGCTTTCCCTGGTTGCCCGCGGCCGCCTCGCTCGCGTCAGGATCGAACCTCGCCGGGTACATGATGTCGATCACCTCGCGCAGTTCGTGCCCGACCGCCCGGGCCAGCCCGCCCGTGGTCAGCGTGGTGCGGAAGGTGGCAAGCAGGCGGAGCAGCAACGCGACGCTGACGAGCAGCAGCAGCAGTGACACCAGCACCGACACGTCCGGTACGGCGTTCTCCTTGACCTGGCTGAGGACGACGAGCGCGAAGGTGAAGGTCGCGGTGAAAGTGCCGAACAGAATCGGGGTCCTGTCGGTCCGGTCGACCATCCGCATCAGCCTCGGCGACTGGTTCTGCACGGTCTGCACGATCAGCGTCACCGCGGTCAGCACGAACCCGGTCAGCGTGATCATTCCGGCCGCGATCGCGCCCAGCGTCGCCTGAGCAGTCCCCACGTCGTAGGAGACGCCGTCATTCCACCGGTAGTGAGTTTCCACCCTCGGCAGGACGAGCCCGACGGCGATCGCGACCGCGACCTCGGCCGCCGCGACCGGCCAGCGGGTCCGCCGGAGCCGCCCGGGTTTGCGCCGCCGAACCGGACCGCGCGGGATCCGTGCGCCGTCCGAGCGGTTTTCCACGGACGCTGACCCTACGGCGGCGGGCGGTCGCCCGCCTCACCTGGCCAGGGTGAACGTCACTGGTCGGGCCAGAGGTCTTCCGGCTCGCGCCCCTGGGTCTCCGGAAGCAGCCAGAACAGCCCCACCAGCGGGATCACGGGCAGGAAGGTGAGCAGCCCGGCCAGCGCGAACGGCTGGCCGGAGCGCGCCACCACGCCGAAGACGACCAGGCCGGCCACCGCTCCGAGCACGCCGGCCGCCAGCGACCAGCCGACCACCGAGGCCCGGACCGCGGTGGGGAAGAGCTCGGTCGTCATGGACCCGATGGCCGGCCCGAAGACGGAGGCTGCGAACACCTCGAGGATGTAGCCGATCACCAGCGCCGGGGCCGGGCCCGAGTAGGCCAGGACCGCCAGCAGAGCCATCGCCACCATGGCGAACGTGCCGGTCAGCCGCCTGCCCACCCGGTCGGCGAGCCACCGTCCGGCCAGCAGCCCGGCCAGACCGGAGACGCCCGCTCCCACCACCATGCCCGCCGTCACCACGCCCGACAGGTGGAGGAAGTTCTGTGCGAACAGGAAGATGAAGCTGTTGGCCGGCCCGGTGATCAGGTTGACGGCGAAGGCCAGCACCACGATCACGGCCAGGCGGGCGCGGAACGGGCGGGCGACCGCGCCGAGGACCGGTATCGGGTGCCTGGGCCCGGCCGCCGCCACCGCGAACCGGTCCGGTTCCGAGAGCCAGCGTCGCAGCAGCGGCAGCAGGGCGAGCGGAACCAGCGCCAGCGCGAATACCCCGCGGAAGCCGAGCGCGGTCGACGCCAGGCTGTGCGCGATGGCGATGGCCCCGGCCCCGAGGCCGTAGCCGGCCGCGACCAGCGCCACCGCCTTGGCCCGGTCGGACGAGGCGGTCTCCTCCGCCACGTCGACCTGGGCGAGCCCGTTGGTGGCGCTGAGCAGCGGCCGCCCGCAGGCGAAGATGATCACGAACCACCAGTAGGTGGGGCTGGCGGCGGCCAGCGCGGTCAGCGCCAGCCCGGCGCCGACGGTGATGAGCAGCATCCGGCGGCGGCCGAAGCGGTCGGCGACGCCGACGACGGGGAGGCCGCCGAGCGCCGCCAGTCGGATGATGGCCAGTCCGATGCCCAGCTCGGTGCCCGACAGCCCGGCCTGGTCGGCGAACGTCGCGCCATGCGTCACCTGGCCGAACCCCTTGGCCACGTCGCCCAGCGCGGCCACCACGCCGAACTGGCCGAAGCCGGAGGCGAAGGCGGCGATGGCAACGCCGACCACCGCTCGGTCGGTCCAGCGATGCAGCTGGAGGCCGGCTGTTCGGGGCTCAGGGGCCGCGCTCGGCACGTGGTCACTGTATTGCTAAACCGCTCATGGGTTGCCTAACGGCCGGGGGGTAGATGCACGGCATGCTGAAGAAGATTCTGGAGCTCCTGATCTGCTTCCTCCACCCGCTCGCGGTGGTCCTCATCTGGATCAACCTGGCGGTCAGGACCGATATCGGGACCGGCGCGAAAATCGCCTGGGCGGTGCTCTGCATTATCCCGCTGGTGCCGTTCGTCTACGTGCTGACCGGCAACGACCTGTGGTGAAGGCGACCGCTTGAGGAGATAATCCTCGGGTGGAACCGCGCATCCGCACGCTGGTCCAGGTCGAGGGCGTTGTCCAGGGGGTGGGCTTCCGGCCGTTCGTCTACTCGCTGGCGACCAGGCTCGGGCTGGCCGGCCACGTGGGCAATGATTCGGCCGGCGTGTTCATCGAGATCGAGGGCCCGCAGCCGCGGGTCCTCGATTTCCTCGCGTCGCTCGAGCATGACGCGCCGCCGCTGGCCCGGATCGAGACGGTGCGGACGACGGCTCTGGCGCCAAGCTGCGGCGCCGGGTTCTCCATCGTGGCCAGCGCGCCGGGCGGCCGCCGCCAGGCGCTGATCTCGGCCGACACCGCCACCTGCGACGACTGCCTGGCCGAGCTGGCCGATCCGGCCGACCGCCGGTTCGGCTACCCGTTCATCAACTGCACGAACTGCGGGCCGAGGTTCACGATCGTGCGCGACGTCCCCTACGACCGCCCGCTGACCACGATGGCGGGTTTCCGGCTGTGCGCCGACTGCGCGGCTGAGTACTCCGACCCGGCCGACCGCCGGTTTCACGCCCAGCCGGTGTGCTGTCCCGCCTGCGGCCCTCGGCTGCGGCTGATCGACGCTTCGGGCCGCGAGCGCGACGGGGATCCGGTCGTCGCGGCGGCGGCTCTGCTGGCCGACGGGAAGGTGCTCGCGGTCAAAGGGCTAGGCGGCTATCACCTCGCGGTCGACGCGGGCAGCGAGCCGGCCGCGGCGGCCCTGCGGGAGCGCAAGCACCGGGCGGACAAGCCGTTCGCGCTCATGGTGGCGGACGTCTCGGCGGCACGTCGGCTGTGCGAGGTCGACGAGACCGCCGCATCGCTGCTGACCAGCGGAAGGCGCCCGATCGTGCTGTTGCCGCGGCTGCCCGACGCCCCCGTCGCGCGGGCGGTGGCGCCGGCCAGCCGTCAGCTCGGGGTGATGCTGCCGTACACGCCGCTGCACTACCTGCTGCTCCGCGCGCTGGGCCGTCCGATGGTGCTGACCAGCGGCAATACCTCAGATGAGCCGATCGCCTACGAGGACGGGGACGCGCTCGCGCGGCTGGCCGGGATCGCGGATTTCTTCTGCCTGCACGACCGGCCGATCCACATGCGCACCGACGACTCGGTGGTCCGGGGGTTCCGCCGCCGGGAGATGGTCATGCGCAGGTCCCGCGGCTACGCGCCCGAGCCGATCCGGCTGCGAGCGCCGTTCCTGCGGCCGGTGCTCGGCTGCGGCGCTGAGCTGAAGAGCACGTTCTGCCTGGGCAAGGATGATCACGCGTTCGTCTCCCATCACATCGGCGACCTGGAGAACTACGAGACCTTCCGGTCCTTCGCCGAGGGCATCGCGCACTTCCGGCGCCTGTTCGCGGTGACCCCGCGGGTCGTGGCCCATGACCTGCATCCGGAGTACCTGTCGACCAAGTACGCGCTTGAATGCGAGGACGTTTCGCTGGTCGCCGTCCAGCATCACCATGCGCACATCGCGTCCTGCCTGGCCGACAACGGCGAGGACGGCCCGGTCATCGGGGTGGCTTTCGACGGCACCGGCTACGGGACCGACGGCACGATCTGGGGCGGCGAGTTCCTGATCGCCGACCTGTCCGACTTCTCGCGGGCCGGTTTCCTCGCCCCGGTGCCGTTGCCGGGCGGGGCGGCCGCGATCAGGCAGCCGTGGCGGATGGCGGCCGCTTATCTGTCCGCCGCTTACCCGGAGGGGCCGCCGGGATCGCTCGGCGTCAGGCGGCGCAACGCGCGCCGCTGGGACGACGTGCTAGCCGTGGCCCGCAGCGGCATCAACTCGCCGCCGACGTCGAGCGCAGGCCGGCTGTTCGACGCGGCCGCCGCGGTGCTCGGCGTCCGCGACGCGATCAACTACGAGGGACAGGCGGCCGTCGAACTCGAGCAACTGGCCGATCCGGGGTCGACCCTGGGCGGTTACCCGGCCCGCATCGAGGAGGGCGATCAGCTGCGGGTGGCGGGGGCGGATCTCATCCGCGCGGTCGCCGAGGAGGTCCGGTGCGGCGCCCCGCCGCCGGTCGTCGCGGCCCGGTTTCACACCGGGGTGGCGGACGTGATCGCGCGGGCCTGCGCGATCCTGCGGTCGCGGACCGGGCTCGGGATCGTGGCGCTGTCCGGCGGCGTCTTCCAGAACCTGCTGCTGCTCGACCTGACCGTCGGCCGACTCGAAGCCGACGGCTTCCGCGTCCTCGTGCACGGACGGGTGCCGCCTAACGACGGCGGGATCAGCCTCGGCCAGGCCGCCGTCGCCGGCGCCCGCGACCGGCTGTTACTCCGGGTATTCGTCCGGGGTTTCCAGGAATTCCCTGGTCATTATTCCCATGGTTATGTCACCAGGCTGGAGCGTGCTGGTCGGGACGGCCGTCGGATTGATCTTGATAAAGGGCGGGAGCTCCGGCTCGGCCCAGACGACCTGCCGTCTCTTGCCGAACCATCGCCTGATTCTGACCATGAGCACGGACTACCCGACGAGGGCGGTTTACACCTTCCCCGGCTCTTTGCTATCGCTGTTTTCTCGATGTGGCGTCCGCCCCGTCCTGGAGTTGGACGTGGACGGCGAGCAGGTCGGCGCCGAGGACGCGGACGTTGACGGCGTTGAGCGCGCGTAGCGGATGCCAGGCGATGATCTTCCGCTGGCGGGCGAGGGGATCCTCGTCCGGACGCACGGTGGCGATGCCGTTCACCCAGCGGTAGCGCAGCCCGACCCGGTGCCGGATCCGCACCCGCGGGTCATGCCTGATATTCGCCACCCAGCCCGCGCGGGTTCCGTGCTCGGCGATGATCCAGAACGAGTCGCCCTGGCGGCCGTTGCCGACCGGAACCCGACGGACTCTGCCGGATACGTGCCCTCGTGTTTCCAGGATCGCCAGCCCGAAGGGGTTGACGCCGATGCCGAGCATCAGCCGGAACAGCGGATTGAGGGTGTACCGCTGGAGCGTCCGGATCAGCAGCACCTTGGCACGGCGACTGCAGACGGTGAGCAGCAGCAGGCCGAGGTAGATGCCGGTTTGCACGAGCGCCGAGAGCCGGCTGGAACCGGGGATGACGGCGTACGGCCCCCAGACGAGGGCGGTCGCTACGAGTGTCCCGGCGATCAGCCCGCGCGGCACGCTGAAGCGCGCGCCGGCTCGGGCGGTGGCGGTCGGGCGGGTGGGCTGGATGCTGTCGAGGTACATGGTGAGCGCCTTCGGATGTAGCCGGACTTGGATGGGCTGACGTGCGGGCTGACGGCTCGGTCGACGCCGTCTTAATAGCATGTTCATGTTAATACAGCGATGCTAATATGGCAATGCTAAATTGGGGGCATGCCGAAAGAGGTCGACCATCCCGCCCGCCGCCGAGAACTCGCCGACGCAGCCTGCCGCGTGATCGCGCGCAACGGGCTCGGCGGGACCACGCTCGCCCACGTCGCCGATGAGTCGGGCTGGTCGATCGGCTCGATCCGCTACTACTTCCCGAACAAGGACGAGCTGGTCGCCTCGGCCCTGTGGCGGGTCGGCGAACGCGTCGATGACCGGATCCGGCGGCGCACCGGGGAGGGAATGGCGATGGGCGACCTGCGAATCGCCGCCACCGAGCTGCTGCCGCTGGACGACGACCGGCGCGAGGATGCCCTGGTCCACCTGGCCTTCCTGGCCCAGGCGGCGGTCGCGCCAGAACTATCCGACGCGTCCGAGGGCGCCGCGCAGCGACTCCAGGAGCCGCTCGCCGCCCGGATCGCTTATCTGGTGCGGACCGGCGAGCTGCCTGCGTCCGTTGACGCCGAGCGCGCGGCGGCGAAGCTTCGGGTGCTGCTCGACGGGCTCCGCGTGCAACTCGTCACGACGCCCCGTCAGACGACGCCCGAGTGGGCGGTATCGGTGCTCGACGACTACCTTGCTGCGCTTGCGGCCCAGTCCGCCGAGGCGGCCGGGCCGACCACGGTCAACTCCAGGGAAGGATGATTCCGGGCATGGCCAATGTGGAACTGGGGCCGGGCGACTTCTGCTACGTCGAGTACGGCGACCAGGCGGCGCCGCCGCTGGTGCTGCTGCACGGGATGCCCAGCGACGGGTCGACCTGGGCGGGAGTCGCCCCGGAGCTCGCCACCCGATACCGGGTGATCACCCCCGACCAGCGCGGCCACGGTGCGAGCGCCCGCACCGCGAGCTACTCGCTGGAGGAGATGCGGGAGGACCTGCGCGAGTTCGCCGATGCGCTCGGCCTCGACCGGTTCGTCCTCGGCGGCCACTCCATGGGCGGGACGGTCGCCACGCTATTCGCCGAGCGCTACCCCGGCCGGCTGGCCGGGCTGATCCTAGTCGACTCGCCGCCGCCCGATGGCAGCGGCGCATTCGATCCCGGTCCCCGCCCCGATGGCGACCTGCCCTACGACTGGGCCGTGATGCCCGCGATCTTCGCGCAGCTGAACCACCCGGACCCGGCCTGGTGGGCCGAACTGCGCGTGATCACCGCCCCCACCCTGGTGATCGGCGGCGGGTCGACGAGCCCAGTGCCGCAGCAACTGCTGGCCAAGTTGGCAGGCCTAGTGCCCGATGCCACACTCGTCACCATCGAGGGCGCCGGCCATGCCGTGCACCGCACCCGGCCCGCGGAGTTCCTGGCCGCCGTCCGGCGATTCGTGCAGCGCATCAGCTAAGGCGGACCATGGGTCGATAAGCTCTACCCCGGTTTCGAGAAAATCCTTGATGTTCCGCGTCGCCAGCGCTGCCCCATGGGCCCTGCAAATGGACGCGATCTGGGCGTCGAAGCCCTCGATCGGCAGGCCCAGGCTAGCCCGCCGGACCATGACCGGCCCGAACCAGTGGGCCGCGGCGGCATCAAACGGCTGGATGAGATCACGAAACGCGGCGAAGAGGTCCGCGGCCGCAGACAGCAGGCTCGCTTTCCGCCGCCCATCTGGGAGGCGTTCGATCCCGTGCCTGATCTCCGCGACGGTGATCGCCGTAGTGCCGAACTCGCCAGCGCGCCACCCGCCCGCCCACTGCCGCACGCGGTCATCGGGTGCCGGCCGCATGAGTTCTGACACCACGTTGGTGTCAAGGATTATCATCGGCGAACTCGGCTGCCCGCGGTACGGCACTTCGGGGCAGCAGATCGAGGTCAACTCCGCCTAGCTCACCGAAGCGGGCCATGATCGCCTCGGCCAAATTGGGGCCTTCGTCCGGCTCGCGAACCGCATCGACAAGGATCGCGCGGACCTCGGCCTCCATCGACCTGCCGTGCCGCGCGGCCCGGATGCGCAGCAACTCCAACACTCGGTCATCGAGGTTCCTGATGCTCATAGCCGCCACGGACATCACCCCTTCCGCTATCAATGCTAGCAGAAAGGGTCCAGGCGCTGATCCTGACACGGGCCGGGAGTCAGCCTGAGCCGAGGGTGCTGAACTGGATTGCCGCGAGCCGCCAGCCGTCCGACTGCTTGACCCATACCTCGGGATCTGGGCGGGAGCGGGGCGGGACCTGGTTGGCTGGTGACACGCTTGGATTGACGGTGGCGGTGGGGCCAAGGGTCCGTTCGGATGAATGACCTTGAAGTTGATTTTGGCTTTGGGGTCGCGTCAGCAGATGCGGGGCAGGGGGTCGCCGACGAGGGTGTCGACGATCCGGGTTCCGCCGAATGCGGTCGTGAGCTGGACGATGCCGGGCGGCTCGGCGGTGACGTGGCCGATGATGGCCGCCTCGGCGCCGAGCGGGTGCGCGCGCAGCGCCGCGAGCGCGCGGTCCGCGTCCTCGGCCGCCACGACCGCGACCAGGCGGCCCTCGCAGGCGATGTACATCGGGTCGATGCCGAGCAGCTCGCTGGCGCCGCGCACCTCGGTGCGGACCGGTATGGCGTCCTCGCGGACGAGCACGCCGACGTCGGCCGACTTGGCGATCTCGTTGAGGATGGTGGCGACGCCGCCTCGGGTCGCGTCGCGGAGCGCGCGGACCCCGCCGGTCGCGGCCAGCAGGGTGGCGACGAGGCCGTTGAGCGGGGCGGTGTCGGACCGGACGTCCGCCTCGATGTCCAGCTCGCCGCGGGCGAGCATGATCGTGACGCCGTGTTCGCCGATGGAGCCGGACACGATGATCGCGTCTCCGGGGCGGGCCAGCGCGACCCCGAGCTCGCCTGCGTCCCCGGCGATCAGGCCGACCCCGGCCGTGTTGATGTAGCAGCCGTCGGCCTTGCCCTTCTCCACCACCTTGGTGTCGCCGGTGACGACCTGGACCCCGGCTGCCGCGGCGGCCGCCTGCATGGACTCGGTGATGCGGATCAGGTCGGCGACGCCGAAGCCCTCTTCGAGGATGAAGCCGGCCGACAGGTACAGCGGGGTGGCGCCGGACACTGACAGGTCGTTGACGGTGCCGTTGACGGCGAGGTCGCCGATGTTCCCGCCGGGGAAGAACAGCGGCGAGACCACATAGGAGTCGGTGGTGAACGCGAGCCGGGCGCCGGCGATGTCCAGCCGCGCCGCGTCCTCGAGCTGCTCGAGCCGTGGGTTGCGGAACGTGTCGAGGAAGACGGCCTCGATCAGGGTCTGGGTCGCCTTGCCGCCCGCGCCGTGCGACATCGTGATGCGCTCTTCCCTGACCTTGGGCCGACGGCGGCGGGCCCGGTCGATGCGGTCGAGGACCTGCTGCTCGCGGTCGGCCGGGAGCGGGCGACGGCCAGCGTCGGCGTGCTCGTGACGTTCCCGCTCGTCCTGCTCCTCGTGCTCGCGCAGCGCCTCCGCGACCCAGCCGGCCCGGCCGCCCCCGACCGGGGTGCCGTCCTCGCCGACGCTCATCGGCTGATCACCTTCAGCGTCTCAGTCACCCGGTTTCTGTTCATCCGGCCGAAGTTGTAGTAGGCCGCGCAGGCCCCTTCCGGTGACACCATGCAGGTGCCGATCGGCGTCTCCGGGGTGCACGCGGTGCCGAACACCTTGCACTCCCACGGCTTGAGCACGCCCTTGAGCACCTCGCCGCACTGGCACGCCTTGGGGTCGGCGACCCGAACGCCGGGCACCTCGTACAGCACCTCGGCGTCGAACCGCTCGTACTCGGGCCGCATCCGCAGCGCGGAGTGGGAGATGAAGCCGAGCCCGCGCCATTCGAAGTACGGCCGCAGCTCCATGGTCTGGCCGATCACCCGCAGCGCGACCGGGTTCCCGTCCCACGGCACCACCCGCGAGTACTGGTTCTCGACCACCGAGCGGCCCTGCGACAGCTGCAGCATTAGCATGTAAATGGACTGCAGGATGTCGAGCGGCTCGAACCCGGCCGTGACCACCGGCTTGCCGTAGTCCCTGGCGATGAACTCGTAGGGGCGGCAGCCGATCACGGTGGACACGTGGCCGGGGCCGATAAAGCCGTCGAGCCGCAGGTCGGGCGAGTCGAGGATCGCCTTGATAGCGGGCACGATCGTGACGTGGTTGCAGAAGACCGAGAAGTTCTCGAGTCCCTCGGACGCGGCCCGCAGCACCGTCATCGCGGTCGACGGCGCGGTGGTCTCGAACCCGATGGCCATGAAGACGACCCGCTTATCCGGATTCTGCCGGGCGATCTTGAGCGAGTCGAGCGGCGAGTACACCATCCGGATATCGGTCCCGGCCGCCTTCGCGTCGAAGAACGAGCCGTGGCTGCCGGGCACCCGCATCATGTCGCCGAACGAGGTCATGATCACGTCGTCGGCCGACGCCAGGTGCATCGCGTCGTCGACCCGGCCCATCGGGATCACGCAGACCGGGCAGCCCGGGCCGTGCACCAGCGTGA
>Ga0335075_10013682_pt1 | contig 12214 bp, 13 predicted proteins | sample Lox_Sample_24_FD_206723 | JGI IMG/M metagenome (GOLD analysis project Ga0335075, IMG submission 206723) | Soil microbial communities from Loxahatchee National Wildlife Refuge, Florida, United States - Lox_Sample_2.4 | ecosystem: Environmental > Terrestrial > Soil > Wetlands | place: USA... | reverse complement strand
TGCTGCGGGGCTCGGCGCTGCAGATCTCGCCGCCGTTCACGATCTCGGTGGCGCAGATCGAGCAGATCGCCGAGACATTCGGCGCCGCGTTCGACGCCGTTGCCAGCGGCTGAGGCCCTAAGGCCCGGCGGCGGTGCCGGGTGCCGTCCAGATTCGCCGGGCACCACCGGCCCGGGACGGTTGGGTTACCGGACGGCGGTGCCGATCAGCCCGTTCCTGGTGACGAGGGATGCCAGCTCGTTTTCGCCCATCTCGTCGGCGCCCTCCGCCGGCAGCGGCAGTACCAGGTAGCGGGCCTCGGAATTGGCGTCCCAGACCCGGATCTCGGTGCTATCGGGCAACTCGAGCCCAAACTCGGCCAGTACGGCGCGCGGCTCGCGCACCGCCCGCGACCGGTAGGCGAAGCTCTTATACCAGCTCGGCGACGGCCCGAGCAGCGCCGTCGGGTAGCACGAGCACAGCGTGCATACGATCATGTTGTGCACGGCAGGCGTGTTCTGGACCGCCTTCAGCAGGTACCCCTGGGCCCCGGCGCCGAAGCCGAGTTCGGCGGCCGCCGCGTTGCCGTCGGCCAGCAACCGGTCATGGTAGGCCGGATCCTTCCAGGCACGGGCGACCATCCGGGCGCCGTTGACCGGCGAGGCCGAGGTGAACACCTGCTCGAGGATCTCGTCGAGTTCCGCGTCGGTGGCCAGCCCGGCGGCGATCATGCGCTCTTCGAGCCTGCGGACCCTGGCTGCCACGGGAAGCTCGGGGTGCTTGCCGCTCACGGCGCCTCCTCCAGGTAGGACTCCCACATATCGATGATCACTGAGTGCGACCCGGAACCCCAGAGCCCGGACGCGGGGAAGCGCACAGCGTAGACCGGCTCAGCGCGGCAGACGCCGCGCACCGCCTCGTCCGGCAGCTGCCAGGTCCCCCGGACCTCGAGGACCTCGCCAATGTGGCCGCTGGCGTACCGCGGCAGCCTGGTGTGACCGTCAGGATCTGCCGCGCGGGCACGCACCCGGGCGCCAGCGGCGAACCTAGTCACCGGCCAGCAGTCTCCTTTCGGCGAGCAGCATCTCGGCCGCCCGCAGCCAGCGCTCGTAGTAGGACATGGTCAGGTACTCGGCAGGTGGGATGCGCTCGATAGCGTCGCGGAGATCATCGAATGCAGCGTTGATAACCCCGCGCCGCTGCAGCACCCGGATGATTGCGTACACACGGGCTTCCCAGTCGGCGTGGAAAAACTGCCCGTCATCCTCGGTGGGGACCGGCCCGAACCCGGTCTGCCCGCCCATGTCGTGCACCCTGCTCACCTGGCCTACGTTATCGCGGCGATGGCCTGGCCAGGCTTGCGCAACGAGGGGCCGTAGCCGTTCAAAGTGGTTCAAAGAATTTCGAAGCCCTCCAGCTGTCGCCTTACCTGGCCGCGGCCATGGCGGACACCAGCTCAAAGGCGGCGTGGGCGGCCGCGATGCCCGTGATCTCCGCGTGGTCGTATGCGGGCGCGACCTCGACGATGTCCGCTCCGACCACGGTCACGGTCGACAGCGACCGCAGCACTGCCAGCAGTTCACGGGCGCTCAGCCCGCCCGCCTCGGGCGTGCCGGTGCCGGGAGCGTGCGCCGGGTCGAGCACGTCAATATCGAGCGAGACGTAAACCGGCCTGCCGCCCAGGCGGGCGTGCATACGCTCGATGAGTTCGGCCACCCCTATCGATTCCACCTCGGGGCAGGTGATGATCTGGAAACCGAGCACCGAGTCGTCGGCCAGATCGGACGCTGCATACAGCGGCCCGCGGATGCCAACGTGCACCGAGTGCTGGCGGTCGATCAGCCCCTCGTCCGACGCCCGGCGAAACGGCGTCCCGTGCGTGTACGAGGCGCCGAAGTAGGTGTCCCACGTGTCCAGGTGCGCGTCGAAGTGCAGCACAGCGACCGGCCCGTGCCGGCTGGAGGCGACCCGCAGCAGCGGCAGTGCGATTGTGTGATCTCCGCCGAGTGTGAGCAGGCGCGGGCCGTTCCCGGTGAGAGCCCGGGCGGCGGCCTCTACTTGTCCGATGGCTTCCGCGATGTCGAAGGGGTTCACCGCTATATCCCCGGCATCGGCTACCTGAAGCGCCGCGAACGGCGCGATTGCCGCCGCCGGGTTGTACGGGCGGAGCAACTTCGATGACGCGCGGACATGTGCCGGGCCGAACCGCGCTCCTGGCCGGTAGCTCACCCCCGAGTCGAACGGGACGCCCGCGATGACGATGTCCGCCGACGAGACCTCGTCCAGCCGCGGTAGCCGGGCGAACGTGGTCGGTCCGGCGAACCGCGGCACGAGGGTGGCGTCGACCTGGCCGACGTGGTCGTCGGCGACCACGCGCGGGAGGCCGGCGCCAGGCTGGTCAATCATGGGGGATCCTCCCTGGTCACCCCGCCGTACAGGGACGGGCGCCGGTCAGTGAGCACGTCGTTCCGTGCCGAGATGGACTTGTCTGCAGCCGAGGCCAGGTCACAGTCAGCGGCGATGGTGATCTCGTGATCACCGGGTTGCGGCCCGGCGAGCGGCCAGCCATCCGGGTCGATGACCACCGAGCCGCCGACCCAGTTCACGCCGCGCTCGGCACCGGCCCTGTCGCACACCGCTACGAACATCCGGTTGGTGCCCGCGGCCGCCTGGGCGCGAACCACCTCCATCGGCCGTTCGCCCTCCGGGCGCTGCAGTGCGGGCCAGTTCGCCGGAACGCACAGAAGGCGGGCGCCGGCCAGCGCAGCCAGCCGGACCCACTCGGGGAACTCCAGGTCATAGCAGATCATCACGGCCAGCGATGTGCCAGCCGTCTTGAGGACAGGCGGCGGGGCGTCGCCGGGCGTGAACACCAGCTTCTCCGCGTCCCACAGGTGCGCCTTGCGATAGGCGGCACGCACGCCCCCGGCGTCGACCACCAGCGCGGTGTTGTACAGCAGGCGGTCGGCGCCGAGCTCGCAGATGCCACCAACGATCGTGATGCCGTGCCGCCGGGCCAGACCGGCCCAGCCCGCCGCGGTTGGGCCGTCAGCCGGCTCAGCCAGCGCCCTAGCCTCGGCCATGTCGCGAAACACATAGCCGCTGGCCGACAGTTCGGGCAGGACCACGATCGCCGCGCCACGTTCTGCGGCAGCCTGCGCAGCGGCCAGACCAGCGGCGCGGTTCGCGTCAGGCTCGCCGATCCTCGGGCCGATCTGGCAGCAGGCGACCCTGGTCAGGTCAGCGGCTGCTGTCGGGGGCAAGGATAAGCTCCGGCCCTTCGGTGGCCGCGCGATCGAGCGCTGAGCGCCGCCGGACGTAGACAATGGCGGTGGCGATCACGGCGATCAGCACGATGCCGAGGATCCAGGCCCAGTACACGTTGGCGGGCGGTGGCTGGCTTGGCTGCACGAACTCCCAGACGCCGTACACCAGCACGGCAGTGCCGATAAGCGGGACTACCACGTGCCGGACCGGCCGGAACGCCTGGCGGTTGGCCGCCAGCACATACAGCGGCAGCGCGATATTGGCCAGCAGGTAGACGATCAGGATCGGCACCGTCCCGATGCCAGCCTCGTCGGAGAAGATCGACACGGCGTTGCCGTGCAGCGCGAAGAACGGGATCACCACCAGCAGGACGGTCAGACCGGTGTAGATCGCCACGGACGCCCACGGCACCTTCGTCCGGCTCACCGTGGCCATGGACGGGGGCAGCAGGCCGGCCCTGGCGCCGTTGAAGGTGATCCGGGTCTGGGAGACCGTTCCCTTCCAGTCCGCGAAGCCTGCGACAGCTGCCCAGGTGGAGAGCACATAGAGCACGGTGATGATCGCGACCGACGTGAAGACCGTGATGGGGATGTAACGGCGCGGATTGCGCGACTCCTCCGCGAGCGCGCCTGAGTTCTCCCAGCCGACAAAGCCGGACACGGCCAGCGCGAACGTCAGGCCGACCAGTCCTCTGAATCCACCCGGTGAACCGCCGCTGGCATGAAAGGGCGCGCCGAGATGACCGTGGACACGCGTGAGTACCACAACCGACAGGATGATCAGGCCGAGTGCCTCGCTGCAGAACATGATGAACGACGCCCGGGCCGAGATGACCACCCCGCGCAACAGCAGTGGGACGGCCAGGGCCAGGCCGGCCAGGGTGACCGCGAGCCAGCCGGCGTTGCCCCAGTTGAACAGCGATGAGACCCACGACCCCATGAAGACAACGACAGCGCCGATCGTGACCGGGTAGCAGATCACTAGCAGGTAATAAGAAATGCCAGCCAGCACCGACCCGGTCCGTGGAGCGCGGCTGCCAAACCCACGGCCGATGAACGTGACAAATGACCCAGCACTCGGTATCGACTTGGAGAACTCAGCCATCGTGTTGCCGGTCGCCAGAATGGCGATCCCCGCGATCAGGAACGCCCACGGTGCCTGGGAGCCCATCGCCACCACGACCAGCGTGATGGACAGGAATATGCCCTCGACCGGTGCCAGGTTCGCGAGCGTCGAAGAGATCGTGTCGAAGAGGCTGAGCGCGCCTCGCGCCAGATGCGACTCGCTGCCCTGCGCCGGTTGCATTGCCACTGGCTGCCTGGCGGGCTCGTCCATCGTCGCCATCCCACGTCCTTCCCGACCGTCCCGTCGGCTGCGGCTTGGGAGGAGTATGCAAGCACCCGGCTGAGCAAGGCAACTGTGATCAGCCCAAATCAGATCCTTGTGGTTGGGGAACGACACAACCTTCGCTGACCGGCGTGCCAGGTAACGGCGTCATCACCATCGAGCATCTGCTACCGCCCCCCGGGTGCTGTGCCAGCACCCGCGCATAGCCTGACCATCACTTCCGGCAATCTGCGGAACGGTCCTCCTGCCACCGCCGCACTGCCGTTTGCACGGTCTCTTCGTCTTCGAGAGCATGGGCACCGGATGCGTCCGCGGCTCCGAGGATCGACCCACCGTCGGTGACCAGAACGCCGCCCGCCCATGGGACGAAGTCGCCGCCGTAGACGTGCGGCGAGGAGCATCAGATACGAACACGAAATCTGAACGACGGTAGCTCTGGCCGTCAAATCAGCCTGTGAGTGCGAGAAACCTGCACCACCTAGGCAGATGCTCTGCAGATCATGGTTGGCTCGGCCTCGCGTTCGCGACGGGCGGCGCCCGACCTGCTAATCCTGCTGTGATGGCCTTGTGCCGCGGTGGTCCCGAGGGGCTAGTGATTCACGGCGGCGAGCCTGGCGCGAACCTGCTCGGCGTGCTGGTGCTTCAGGCTGTCCAGAATGCTGAGGGCTTGCTGCCAGGCCGCAGCTGCGCGCTGCGGCTCGCCGGCGTCGCGGTGGGCGTCTCCAAGGTGGGTCAGAGTGTCGGCCAAGTAGAAACGGTCGCTGTTCTCGGCGAATATGTCGACCGCGCGCTGATAGCAGGCGGCAGCTTCGGCAAGGTGGCCCAGCTGGTGCTCGGCATAGCCGAGGCTGTCCCACGCGTAGGCTTCGTCGCGCCGGTTCCCCATCTTGCGATGCAGCCTGAGTGCCTCCTGGCAGAACGTGCGGGCCTGGCTGAAGTCACCCACCAGCGCGTGGCACCAGCCCGCGTTGTTAAGCGCGTCGGCCTGTCCCGCCTGGTGGCCGATGGCCTGGAACAGGCTGAGAGCCTGCTCGGCGTGGCGGAGCGCATCGTGGTAGCGGCCCTGACGCTCGGCTACTACGGCGAGCGACTGGTGACTGCGGGCCTCGCCAACTGAATCGCCAAGCTGCTGGTACAGCACGAGGCAGCCCGCGAAGTGGGTGAGCGACTCGTCGTAGTCGCCGGCCGAGGAACAGGCTAGCGCCAGGAGGCGCAGGGACAGGGCGTGCCCGGCCGCATCGCCCAGGTGCGTGGCGGCGGTCACGGCCGTGCGCTGAATGGCTATCCGCTGGTCCCAGTGCCCGCGCAAGGCGAGAAAGTCCGCCATTGTCCAGGGAATCTGCCACGCGTGGACGTCGAACCCGTCGTCAGCCGCGAGCGTGACCGTGGCCAGCAGCACGTCGTGTTCAGTGCTGAACCAGGCCAGGGCCTGCTCGTAGCCGGCCAGCTCCTCGACCGTGACGCCGGCGAGGGGAGGGTCGAGGGGAATCGGATCACGCAGCGCGTACAGGAGAAGCGCAGCGGCATGCCCGGCGTGCAGGTAGTGGTCGAGCAGCCGGCCTTTCGCGGCACGGCGCTCCGGCTCGCCGTCTTCGGCGTCGGACCGGCCGGCGGCGTAGGCGCGCAGCAGGTCGTGGAAGGCGTAGCGGCCTGGGGCGTGCTCGGCGATCAGGTGGGCGCGGGCGAGTTCACCGAGCATCTGGCGGGCCTGGGCGGGCGACCTTCCGGACAGGCTGGCGGCTGCGGGAACCGAGATGTCGGGTCCGGGGTGCAGCCCCAGCAGCCGCATCATTCGCGCTGATTCTGGGGTGAGCTGGCGGTAAGACCAGGAGAACACCGCGCTGACGGATGAGCTCGGGTCACCGGCGTCCAGAGCATCCAGCCGGGCGTTCGCGTCCCGCAGCTCATCGGCCAGGCCGGCCAGCGGGAAGCCCGGGCGGGCCGCGGCGCGCGCCGCCGCGACGGCCAGCGCCAGCGGCAGGCATGCGCACAACCGGGCAATCTCGGCGACAGCATCAGGCTCGGCGTCGGTCCGCTCGCTGCCCAACCGGGCAGCGAGCATCCTGGTCGCCTCGTCGTGGCTGAGGACGCCGAGGCTCAGCAGCTGGGCGTTATCGGCTGCGGCCAGCCCGGTCAGCTGGCGGCGGCTGGTAATGATGACCAGGGTTCCGGGGCTGGCAGGCAGCAGCGGGCGCACCTGCGGCTCGTCAGCGGCATTGTCGAGAAGGACGAGCATCCGGCGCTGGGCCAGCAGGCTTCGGTACAGCCCCGGCAGGGCGCCGGGAGACGGCGGCACGCGCTCGGGCGGCATGCCCAGGCCGGCCAGGAAGCCGCGGATGGCCTCGGCGGGTGTGGCCGGGGCTCCGCCGGGGTCAAAGCCGCGCAGGTTGACATATAGCTGCCCGTCGGGAAACCGGCTCGCCACCTGGTGTGCCCAGTGCAGCGCCAGAGCGGTCTTGCCAACCCCGGCGGTCCCGCCGATCGCACTGATCACCACCGTGCCCGGCGTGCCGGCGGCCTGGTCCAGCATCCGGGTCAGCGTCTGCAGCTCGGCGGCTCGGCCGGTGAAATGTGTCACCGCCGTGGGGAGCTGCCGCGGCACCGCCGGCATCGGGCCGCGTGCGCTTACCTCTGCCTCGCCCGGTGAGGTCCCATTCGCGGCGATCACTGACTGGGGGAGGTGCAGTGCGGGGTCGGCGGCCAGGACCTGCCGATGCAATTTCTGCAGTTCGGCACCGGGCTCGGCACCGAGCTCCTCCACCAGCCGGGCGCGCAGCTGCCGGTAGGCCGCCAGCGCGTCGGCCTGCCGGCCGGACCGGTACAACGCCAGCATCAGCAGAGCATGCACATGCTCACGCAACGGATGGGCAGCGGCCAGCCGTGTCAGCTCGGCGGTCGCCTCGGCGTGCTCGCCCAGGTGCAGGATCGCGTCAAGCCGTGCCTCCGACGCCTGCAGGCGCAGCTCGGCGAGCCGCGGCACCTCCCGCAGCGCCAGGAGTTCCGACTCCACATCCGCCAGGGGCTCGCCCCGCCACAACGCCAGCGCCGTCCCCGCCTGCTCAGCCGCGTGCGGCCAGGACTGGCTGGCTGCCGCGGCCCGCGCCGAGGCGATGAGCTCCTCGAACCGGGAGAGGTCCAGTTCGCTGTCGGCGACCCGGATCAGGTAGCCGCCGGGCTGCGTGGCGATCCGCTGCGGCCCAGCCTGGCTTAGCGCCTGCCGCAGCTGCCAGACGTAGTGGCGGATCACCACTGGGGCCGACAGCGGCGGCTCGCCGGCCCACAGCACTTGCGTGATCGCATCGGAATGCACGACCCGGTCTGCCTGCAGCAGCAACGCCGCCAGCAACGCTCGCGCGCGCCCCCGCGGCACCGGCAGCTCAGTACCGCCACTGCGCACCATTAGCGGCCCGAGCAGGCCGAACTCCATCCCTGGTGGTGGTGGCGGCTCCTGTGTCACCCGACCGTCAGGGCCTACCTGCCGGCCCGGCCTCCTTCTGCCATGCGCTGACCTGCGCGTACACGCACCGTATACGTGAATGCTACGGGCACATGCGACGCTGTCGGGCGCAACCTGCACAATCCGCTCTCCGCTCAGTCATGCGCAGAGCGTCCCATTTATGGCGGCAAAGACTGGAGGAACGAAAGATGGCAAGGCTAAGCAGGCTACGTACCGCGGGCCTGGCGCTCTGCGCGGCCCTGGCGGTGACCGGCGCGCTGCTCACGGTCAGCACTGCTGCGGCAGCGCCGGCTTCCGCCTCGACCTGCAATCCGAAACTCGACCTCAACGTGGGGTTTTCAGGTGTACTGGACAGCACGGACCGAACCACAGCTAGCTCTGATGCCGCCGCGCCGAGCGGGTGGATTAACACCTGCCAGTCGGGCGTCGTCTATGAAAAGTGGTCCGGTTCCAATAACGAGTTTGGGTGCCCGTACGTCATCATCTTCGATGTGTTTATGGGGTGCGTACCACCAGACCCGGGCCAATTCGGCGTCTATACCATCAGGAGCCCGTATGCCCCCTACCATCGGATCTGGTTGCACGCGGATGTCGACGGAGCAGGCTGGGCTGCCTGCTTCTACAGCGAGGACAACGACATCAGCATTCCGCAACAGTACGACGACCCGGGCAACGTCCAGGTATCTGCCAACACCGCCCCATGCTGATCACCGTGGGTGATGCTGCCAGCAGTGGCGCCTGGGACAGCACAGGCGTCACTGCGTCGCGCTGAGGACCAGCATTTCGTTTCCGCCCCGCTGGAATTCATAGCCAACCCGCCGGATACGGTGCGGGATGCCGAGCGTTGCCAGCAGCCCGGACAGCAGCGCCGGAACGGGCCGCCCGCCCTGCTCCAGCAGCGGGAACACCCGCACCTCACGGCGCGCGACCCGGTGCAGTTCGCGCAGCGCCGCGCGGTGAAACTCCAGGTCGAGCCGGTCGGCATAGGTGAAAAGGAAGTGCGAGCTGAGCACGAGGTCGAATCGCCCGCCGGGAAACGGCAGCCGGGGCAGCGATGCGGGCACATAGCGTGCGGGGCGGGCGATGAGGTCGCGGGAAAACGCCTCGGCCGAGGCGCGGCGGACCCTGGCGTGGCCGCCGGGATCGCCGTAGAAGTCCCAGACGTAGCGGTCCGCGCCCGCCACGGTGTGCGCGCTGCCGCGCTCAACCTCGGCCGTGACCAGCGCGGCCAGCGAGTGCCGCGGCCGCGCGTACACCGGGTCGGCCGCGATTGCTGACGCACCGGCCTGGTTCGCGGACGCGGTGAAGCTCGACGCCCCGCCGGGACAATCCAGTACCGACCCGGAAAGGTCGCTGCCGGCCAGCGCGAACATCGCACGGTACTCATCAAAGGAGCGGGCGCTGATGAGGTAGCCGCCGACATTGTCGGGATCAGCCTGCACGGAACGCTCTCAGAACTCGACGCACGGTTTAACCTCCATTTGGCGTGGCCGCTGCACCGTCAGGTGATCCCGGCGTGGCCACCGACGCTAAGTGGGGTCTGCTTAAGCCCGATGAGCTGCTCGACCTCATGACCGAGCAGTCACGATAACCGGATTGCGGCCCGTGCGCTGGCGCCCTGATCATCTGTATATGAGCGAGACGCCTGCCTCGGCGAGGCTAAGACATGCTGTCCGGGCGATCATCCTGGCCGATGATGACCGTGTCCTGCTGTGCCGGTTCGGCTTCCCGCATCCGGCTGTGCCAGCGGGTGCAACGGTCGTATGGGCGGCCCCCGGCGGCGGCATCGAGCCTGGCGAATTGCCGCTGGCGGCCCTGCGCCGGGAGTTGCACGAGGAGACGGGGTTCGTCATTGACGCCGACCCGCCTCACGTCTGGCATCAGGAAGTCGCCGCTCCCGGCCAGGCGGACGGCTACGACGGGGTGGTCAACGACTACTTCCTCGTCCGCACTGCGCGCTTTGATCCCCGCGGCGCGCTGTCCGATGACGAACTCGCCGCCGAGCACATCACGGGGATGCGATGGTGGCGGCACAGAGACATCGCCGAATACTGCGGAACCGACCTGTTCTCACCGCGTGACATCGCTACACCGCTGGCGGCGCTGATCGCCGGTGACATCCCGGACACGCCAATGATGCTCGGCCTGTGATCTCCCTCGGCACTTATAGGAAATCAGAAGGACGTCGCGATGAACGCCGGGGGCAGCGGAATCAGGACGACCTTGCTGCCTTTGCCGCAGACCCGCAGGACCCGGTGGCCGTGCTCCTCGCCGAGATCGCCGATGTCCACGCCGGTGGCCTCGAAGATCCGCAGTCCCAGCAGCCCCAGCATGGCCGCCAAGGCGAAGTCGTTCCGGTTGGCGGACTGGCGGGCAGCGGTGAGCAGGTTCCGGTAGAACCCGGCGGTCACCGAGAACCGCCGGCAGACCGTCGAGGGCTTGAACCGGCGGACCTCCTGCATCGATGAAATTCATGCATCCGCCGGAAGACGTCTGTAACCGGCGCTGCGCCCTGCACCGGCATAACGTCCGGGCTGGCGGTTCCGTATGCTCTGGAGCTGCGCGCGGCCGAGGGCGGGCCGCGCCAGGTCGCCGACATGGTGAACATCAGTTCGGTGGCCGGGCGGGCGGCCCGTAACGGCAACGGCGTTTACTCGCTAGCCAAGCACGGAGTGGGCGCGTTCAGCGAGTCATTGCGCCAGGAGGTGACCAGGCGGTATGTACGCGTCTCGCTGGTAGAGCCGGGCGCGACGGCGACGGACCTGGCCGGCCACAACCGGCCTGAGGTGATCACCTACATCGTTACCCGGCCGCGGCACGTCGCGGTCAATGAGATGCCGATCCGCCCGACCGAACAGGAGCGGTAAACCGGCACTGGCGGGTGTCTCAGCACATCTGCTTGGCCTGGCAGCCGGGCATGCCGTGCAGAAGCGCACCGTCAGCGGCATTATGCGCGTGATCTTCGATCACGTGCGCCCTTCGGGCCGCATAATGCCAGTTATGCAGGTGATCGAGGCGCAGAGCGCCCGGTCTTGGGCCTCACGATCACCTCCATAACAAACATGAGCGGATGCGTGGTTGCCGGTTCTCCGGCAGTGTGCTGCCAGATAATGCTTCGCTTGGCCGACGGTAACCAAGGCATCATCGAGTATGGCCACCGTGGCGGTGCGAGCGGTTGCCGTCAGCGCGTGGCGCACGATGCGTGACGTACGACTGGCAGCGCTGCAGGATGCTCCCTATGCGTTCGGATCGTCCTACGAGCGTGAGATCGCCTTCACGCAAGATGACTGGCTGTCCAGGATCTCCCGGGGCGTGAACTTCCTCGCCTATGCACGCGGGCAGGGCTCAGCACCAGTTGGGATTGTCGGGGCGTTTGAACCCCGGCCGCGCGTTGCCGAACTGGTGTCGATGTGGGTGCGGCCGCAAGCGCGCGGCCAAGGCGTGGGCCGCTGCCTTGTCGAAACGGTCCTGCAATGGGCCCGCATGGAAGGCCACGAGCTCGTGCACCTGTGGGTGACAGAGACCAACGACCCAGCCCGGTACCTGTACGAGCGATGCGGCTTTGCGTTGACAGGTGAGCGGCAGCCCCTGCCTTCCCACCCGGATTATGCCGAGATCTCTATGGAGTGCCGAATCTAAAGCCTTGCCGCGTACTGTCTGTATCGCAGCAGATCCGGACGTTGTTCCATCCGGACTACAGTCGAATACCCCGCACTTGAGGAGCTGGACCGTCGCGGCGCCATGCTTCAAAGCCTGGAGCACCTGCCCTGGTCGGGTAAGACGGTCCGGCTGCTTTTGCTATCCGAGAAGCGGGAACTCTGTGCGCTCACCCATGACGTCGAGGTGAACCTTGCCGTTTACCACCTGGAAGGTCCATGGGGCCTCTACGAACCGGCTCCAGAGCTTGCGACCGGTCCGATCCCAGGCCGCCAGCTCAAGCTCGGCAGCCATGAGAACGGCGTTCGGGTAGACCGACCAGGACCAGAAGCCCATGTCGGCTGCGTCCTCCCATAGCCGGGCGGGACGCTTGGGATCATAGGCGAGCAGGCGCGTCCCAGCGCCGATAAAGAGCAGTTGGCATTCAGGCAGGAAAGCGACGGCCGGGTCGAATCCTCCCTGCGCAGGCGCGAAACGCTGCGCAACCATCAGGTCCGGCCAGCCGGC
>Ga0335075_10013681_pt1 | contig 12215 bp, 10 predicted proteins | sample Lox_Sample_24_FD_206723 | JGI IMG/M metagenome (GOLD analysis project Ga0335075, IMG submission 206723) | Soil microbial communities from Loxahatchee National Wildlife Refuge, Florida, United States - Lox_Sample_2.4 | ecosystem: Environmental > Terrestrial > Soil > Wetlands | place: USA... | reverse complement strand
ATCGCGTCGTTGATGCTGCGCGCACCCTGGCTGCCGCCCATCGCGAGCAGCGTTTTGCGCGCGGGATCCAGGCCCAGGCGCGCGACGGCGGCGTCGCGTGCCGGCAGCGATCGCAACGCCGCGCGCACCGGCATGCCGGTGGGGACGTATTTTCCGGCAAAGCGCGGATCCGGCCGCTCGAACGTTCCCCAAACTTCGTCGACCAGCGGTGCCAGCACGCGATTGGTCAAGCCGGGGCGCGCGTTGGGCTCGAGCAGCGCGATGCCGCCGCCGAACCGGCGCACGGCCCGCAGCATTCGCGCGGCCAGAACGACCGGGAAGCACACGTAGCCGCCGGTCGCGACGATCGCGTCCGGACGGCAGCGGCCTACGATGCGCAGACTCTGCAGCGTGCCAACCAGGTTGGCTGCGGCGGTGCGCAGCAGCTCCAACGAAAGCTTGCGCGTCAGCGGACGGCCGGCGATCGTCTGCAACGAATAGCCGGCCTTTGGAACGGCGCTGGCTTCCAGACGATCCGCCGTGCCCACGAAGACCACGTCGGCACCGCGCGAGCGCAGCGCGTCGGCGATGGCGATCGCCGGATACACGTGGCCTCCGGTTCCGCCGCCGGCAAAGAGAATCGTCACTCGCCGCTGCGCCAGACGATCTTTTGGCCGTGGCCGTCGCTCTCGGCGATCGGCATTTCGCGCTCGCCCGGCCACAGCGTGACCCGCGTGGCAAAGGTGCCGGCGCCTTCCATCTCCATGCGCAGCCATGCGAACGGCGCATCCGGCGTCGCGCGGGCGCCGGCGTCGCGCACGACCTCCGCAAACGACAGGCGTTGGTTGGGCGCGAGATGATCGAGAACGACCGAATGCATGACGATCGTCGCCGCGCCCGAAACCGGCCGCGCGCGCTGCGGAACCCACGCGAGCATGTCGGCCGCCTGCACCGTCAACGGTGCGCGCGCGCACGCCTCGATGGCGCGGTCCAAGCGCCGGAAGCGATCGAGTTGATCGGCCCACACGTAGGAGCGCAGAACGAGCCGATCGGCGCCGTTCGCGACGTCGAGCGGATGCAGATCGCAGGCCGCGCGTTCCAGCACGTGCAAGGCGGCATCGAGGTGATTCGGACGGCCGCTTAGCGTTTGATCGCGCAACGCCAGCGGCGAGCCCGGGTCGCCCCACCGCCAGCCGTCACCTTCGTAGGCGTAGCAATCGAGCCGTGCGTTTAAGCCGGCGCTGCTTCCGACGTCGAACAAGCGCACCGGCATACCGGTCGCAGCCGTCACCGCGAGCACGCCGCCCAGCAGCGGCGTCGCGCGCGCCACCTCGTTGGTCTGCGGCGTGACGCGCACGCCGGCCGCAATCTCGTCGGCGTCGGCGCGCAGCACGCTGCAGGCAGCCCTCCACGCCGCCTCGGCGTTCCCGTCTCCGCCGCACGACGGAAAGTGGGCGGCCAACTGCGGCGCGGCGCCGGCGAGCGCGCGATAGTGCAGCGCGCCCATGAAGCGCACGCCGATCATCGACAGCTCGCCGAGCGGTGCGCGAGCCTCGAAGAAGTCGCGCACGACGCCGCCGGCGCGGTGATTCTCGGCCGCCGAGCGCAGCAGCGTGCCGTAGAACGGCGCGCCCATATGCGCGCAGGCGTCGGCCTGCAGCTCGAGCCGGCCCGGAACGTCGCGCGGCCGCGCGGCTGGCGTCACGCCGCTCGGACGTGCCGTCGGCGACCGACGTTTGCGATGAGCGCGACCGCAACCAGATTCACGACCAGCGAGCTTCCTCCGAAGGAAATGAAGGGCAGCGGTACGCCGGTCACCGGCCACGACGACGTGACCACGCCGACGTTGATGAACGCTTGGATCACGATCATCGACATGCAGCCGATCGCCAAGAAGAAGCCGAAACGGTCGGGCGACGACAGCGCGATTCTGACCGCGCGGTATGCCAGCGTAACGAACAGCACGACGACGACCAGCGCGCCGAGCAGGCCCAGCTCCTCGCCCAGAATCGAGAAAATGAAGTCCGTGTACATCTCCGGCAAGTAGAAGAACTTCGCGCGCGACGCGCCCAGGCCGACGCCGAAGACCCCGCCGCTGCCCAGCGCCAGCAGCGACTGGACGATGTGGAAGCCGGTATTCTGCGGATCCTTCCATGGATCGAGGAAGGCGAAGACGCGCGCCCGCCGGTACGGGCTTGCGATCACCGTCAAAACCGCGAACGGAACGGTCGCAAGCAGCACCGCCAGCAGATGCCCGATGCGCGCACCGGCGGTGAAGAACAGCGCAAACGCGGTGAAGACGATGAGGCTCGCCGTTCCCATGTCGGGTTCTTTGAGGACCAGCACGGCCATGATGGCGACCGGAACGCAGAGCGGAAAGAGTCCGCGATAGAGCGACGTGATGCGATCGCCGCGCGCCGAAAGCATCGCGGAGAGGTAGACGATCAACGCCAGCTTCGCAAACTCGGATGGTTGAAAGCTGACCGCGGAGACGCCGACCCAACGGCGGCCGCCGTTGACCTGCAGCCCGAGGTGCGGAACGAAAACCAGCACCAGGCCCCCGATGCCTGCGAGCAGCAAGTACGGGGCAGCACGCCGCAGCGCCGCCAAGTCCATGCGATAGGCTGCGTATGCCGCAACGATGCCGAAGCCCAGCCAGACGAGCTGGCGCTTCACGTAATAGGCGATGTCGCCGTGCTCGGCGTACGCCGTCGCACTGGACGCCGAGAAGACCATCACCAGGCCGATGGCCACCAGTGCGGCGACGACGCCGAACAACACCGCGTCCGGCGGTGCGCTCAGATAGGACCGGATCGGCGCGCGCTCGCGCTCCGGCCGGCGCGTCACGGCCGCGGCGCTACGCACCGGCCGGTTCCCGCAAGGCCGACACGGCCGCAACGAAACGTTGGCCGCGATCCTCGGCCGATGCAAACATGTCGAACGACGCGCACCCCGGCGAGAGCAGCACGACGTCGCCCGGCGCCGCCAGCTCGCGCGCCCGCGCGACCGCGGCTTCCAGCGACTCCGCCCGTTCGCCCGGCACGCCCGCTCCGGCATCCAAAATCTGTGCGGCCGCCTCGCCGATCGCGACGACGGCTTTGGCGCGGGCGCGCATCGCAGCGCCCATCTCGTCGAACGCCGTACCCTTGGCACGTCCCCCCGCGATCAACACGACCGGCCGGTCGTAAGCCTGCAAAGCAGCGACGACCGATCCGGGATTGGTCGACTTCGAATCGTCGACGTAGAGCACGCCGTCGATCTCGGCGACGCGCTCGAGCCGGTGCGGCATCGGCGTAAAGGTGCGCATTCCCTCGCGCAGCGCGTCCGGCTCGCAGCCGACTGCCAATGCCGAGAGCAGCGCCGCCATCGCGTTGGCGACGTTGTGGTCGCCGGCCAGCGGAATCTCCTCGCGGCCCAGGATCGCAACCGGGCGCGGATCCCCGGCGATCGGCGCGTAGATGAGGCTCCCGCCGCGCAGATACATGGTCGCCTGTTCGCGATCGCCGCCCAGCGTGTACCAGAGCTGGCGCGCCCGTACGCGCGGCTCGCCCTGACGCCAATGCAGCGACGCGATGCGCGCGTCGTCGAGATTGCCGACGAAGGCGTCGTCGAACGTTTGATTGGCAAAGATCCGGTACTTGGCTTCGGCGTACTCGTCCATCGAGTGATAGCGGTCGAGATGGTCCGGCGCGAGATTGAGCAGCGTCGCCACGCGCGGCCGGAACGAGCGAATCGTCTCGAGCTGAAATGACGAGACTTCCGCCACGACCCAATCGCCGGTCTGCGCGTCGAGCACTTCGTAGATCAGCGGATTACCGATATTCCCGCCGACCCGAACGGTGCGGCCGCAGGCACGCATGAGATGACCGATCAGCGCGGTCGTCGTCGACTTCCCTTTCGTACCCGTGACGGCGACGATCGGCGCTTTGCACAAACGATACGCCAGCTCGATCTCACCGATGACGGCCACGTTGGCGCGGTGGATCGCCCGCACGACCTTCGAGGTGGGCGGGACTCCGGGCGAGAGCACGGCCGAATCCAATGCCTCGACCACCGCACCGAGACGTTCGGGATCGACGAAGCGCGCGCCCCAGCCCTCGACCGCGGCAATCGCCTGCGATAACTCGGCTTGCGGCTTTTCGTCGGTCGCGTATACGCCCACGCCGCGGCCGCGCAACACGTCGACGCACGCGAGACCGCTCTTCCCCAAACCGATGACCAGCACGTTGGAGCCGGGCGCGAAATCGAACATCACGTCAGCGAACCAACGCCCATCCGAGCAGCGAGCACACCAGGGAAGCGAGCCAAAACCGCGTCGTGACCTTCGTCTCGGGCCAGCCCTCCAACTCGAAATGGTGGTGCAGCGGACTCATGCGCAAGATACGCTTTCCTTGCGTGAGCTTGAAATACGTTACCTGCACGATGACCGAAAGCGCTTCGGCCACGAAGACCCCGCCGACCAGCACGAGCAGCAGCATTTCGCCTTCGAGAATCGCGACGCCGGCGATCAACGAGCCGAGCGCCAGCGATCCGGTGTCGCCCATTATCATCTTGGCCGGATAGCGGTTGTAGATGAGGAAGCCGGCGCACGCACCGATCCCTAGCGACGCGCCGATCGCCGCCGCCGGAACCAGCGTTTGCACGCCGATCGCAGCCAGTACGGCCAGCGGCGGAATCGTCGTGCCGGCCGCGAGACCGTCCAGCCCGTCGGTGAGATTGACCGCGTGAATCGTTCCGGTGATCGCGAAAATGCCGAGCAGCAGCCAAAGCCAATGCGGCGCGACGATGGCGAAGTCGCCGGCGCGAAACAGCACGTCGCGCGGAAAGATCGCCGTCACGCCGTCGATCGCTCGCAGAAAGATCACCGCGATCAGCGCGGTCGCCAAAAACTTGGTACGCGCGCTGAGCCCCCGGTTTGCGGCGTGGCGAACTGCGAGGTAGTCGTCCAAGAAGCCGACCGCGGCGCATGCCAGCACCAGCGTCGCGAGCTGGCCAAAAAAGGGTGCCCGGGTGGCGAACAGCGCGATCGCCGTCGCCAGGACGAAAACCAGGCCGCCCATCGTCGGCGTCCCGGTTTTCTGCCGATGCGTTTCCGGCGCGTCTTCGTAGGCTTGCTGGCGGATCTGCAGCCGTCGCAGGAGCGGCAGGAGCGCGAATCCGCCTAGCGCCGCGGCGGCGAAACCGAGCGCGATCCACCACGGAATCGTGCGCAGCAGCCAGTCGCTCACGCGCGCGCCTCCTCGAGCAGCGGATTGGCGCCGCCGCCGCGCCATTTGAGGACGACGACCGGCGTCTGCTCGTCGCCGTTGCCGTGGGGGTTGTCGAGCAGCGCGCGCTCGACGTTCGCGCGGCGCACGTCGCGCGACGCGCCCAGCACCTTGGCCTTCTCCAAATCGTTGGCGTCGACGATCGCGCAGGCGACGCCGCCGCGCTCCCGCACCGTTTCGGCAAACGCGTCCGGGTCCCGCGGCGCGAACACGATCGCTCGCTCGTAGGGCGGCATCGTGCCGGTGTAGCCGTCGATGGTCGCGATCGCCTCGCCCATCACTTCGTAGAACGCGCCGCGGCGTCCGGCCAGCCGGCCGACCACGTGAGCGATCGTCGCCCCAATCACGCGCCAGCGACCCGCCCGGTCGATCGCCAGCTGCATCGACTCGGGCTGGCTGACGGTGGCCATCGCGCCCGCGCGCCGCGAGAGCGCGTAGGCGAGCTTCGACGGCCGCACGTGCTCGGCTACCACGAACTCGCCTTGCGCGATCGCAACCGCGGTCTCCGAAATCGCGATCACGTCGCCGAGACGCGCGATCCCCGCGACCGCGGCCGCGACCAGCGCGGGCAGATCGTCGCCCGGCGATACCAAACGCGTGCGCACCGGAATCGCGACTACGCCGTTCGGAAGCTCGGGGCGAGTGACCGATAGACTGCGCGTCGCGACGCTCACGACGTGAGCTCCTGCACGATCTGCTCGAGTTTGTACTTGCGCGAGCCTTTCAACAAGACGACGTCGCCCGGGCGCGCGTGCTCGCGCAGCCAGCGTGCGGCTTCGGCGTTACTGCCCACCCGAACGATGCGCTCCTCGTTCAAGCCGCCGCGCCGCGCACCGCGTGCCAGCGCGTCGGCGTACTCGCCCCCGACCAGCAGCGTGCCGACGCGTTTGGCGGCGTGGGCGCCCACGCGCTCGTGCAGCGCTACCGATTCGTCGCCGAGCTCGGCCATGCTGCCCAACACGGCGATGCCCCGGTCGCACGCTTCGGCCGCGAATGCGTCGAGCGCGGCGATCGTCCCATTCGCGTTGGCGTTGTACGCGTCGTAAATGATCCGCCACCCGTCGGGAAGCGAAATCGACTCGAAGCGGCCGGCCGGCAAGTGCAGGTGCGCGATCGCGGCAACCACGGCCTCGACCGGTACGCCCAGCTCCAACGCGCCCGCAACCGCCGCCGCCAGGTTGGCGCGATTGTGCGCGCCCGGAACCCGCACGTCGACCGCGTACGCGCCGGCCCCGCGCGTTTCGAAGAGCGAGAGCTGCGTCGTCCCGACCAGCACCGTGGCCGGCGGTGCGGGAGCGATCGACGCTCCGGCTTCCCGCACGGCGAACCAGTGCGGCGGCGACGCCAATTGCGGCGCTCGCGCGACCGAAACCGCGTCGTCGGCGTTGAGGATCGCGCGCGCCCCCCTTCCGAAAAGCGCCCACTTCGTCTCGGCTAACCGGTCGCGCGACCCCATGATCTCCAGATGCGCGTCGCCGACGTTGGTCAGAATCCCGAACTCCGGTCGCGCGATCGTCACCAGCGCCTCGACGTCGCCGTACTTACGGGCGCCCATTTCGACGATCGCGACGTCGTGCTCGGCGTCGCTGGTCGCCAGCAGCAGCCGGCTGACGCCTATCTCGTTGTTTTCGTTGGCGGGCGCAACCGCGACGCGCGATTCGTAGCGCGCCGAAAGCAGCTGCGCGAGAAACACCTTGGTAGTCGTCTTGCCGGCGCTTCCGGTGATGGCGATCGTCCGACCGGAAAAGCGCGCCCGCGCGGCCGATGCCAGCGCCATGTACGCGCGCAGGGTATCGTCGACGATCAGCGCGGGGACGCCGGCGACGGCCGCATCCGCCCGATCGAGGATCAGCAGCGCGGCGCCGCGGCGAACCGCCTCGGCCGCAAACGCGTGACCGTCGAAGCGCTCGCCGTGCAGCGCGAGAAACGCGTCCCCGGCCCCGAGCTCGCGCGTATCCGTGCAAATGCGAAACGAGCCGAGCGACGCGGCGTCGCCCGACGGCGTCCCGCCGGTAGCGGCGATCGCGGCGTCGAGCGAAAACTTCACGTTGCCGCCGTCCGCCGGCCGAGCGCTTCGCGCACGACCGCAACGTCGTCGAAGTCGAGCACGCGATCGCCGACGATTTGATACCCCTCGTGCCCCTTGCCGGCGACCAGCACGACGTCGCCGGTGTCGGCTTCGGCGATGGCGCGCTCGATCGCGCGCCGCCGGTCGACTTCGCCGACCCACGCATGCGGGGCGATGCCTCTGCCGATTTCGTCGACGATCGTTTGCGGTTCCTCGCTGCGCGGATTGTCGCTGGTGACGTAAATCCGGTCGGCGAACTTGGCCGCCACCGCGCCCATCTGCACTCGTTTGCCGCGGTCGCGATCGCCCCCGCAGCCGAACACGACGGTCAGCCGGCCGGTGCACGTTTCGCGTAGCGACGACAACGCATTTTCGAGCGCGTCGGGCGTATGCGCGTAATCGACGATGGCATCGACGCCGCCGCCGCGCACGTGCTCCATTCGTCCGGGAACGCGCTCCAGCGACGCGAGCCCTTCGGCGGTCACGCTGGGATCGATTTCCAAGATACGCGCGACGGCGATCGCGGCCAACGCGTTCCACACGTTGAAACGTCCCGGCACGCGCAGCTCGTACGCCGTTTCGCCGACGTTGAAGCGGCTGCCGCCGGCGGCGACCTCGATGCGCTGCGGACGTACGTCCGCGGCGGCGGCCAGGCCGTACGTCGTCACCTCGACGCCGCGGGCTTGCAAATCGGGAACCCAGCGCGCCCCGTATTCGTCGTCGAGATTGACGGCGCAACTGTGCGCCATCGAAAAAAGCCGGCGCTTTGCGGCAGCGTAGGCTTCCAGCGTCTGGTGAAAGTCGAGATGATCGCGCGTCACGTTGGTGAGCGCCGCCGCTCGAAAGACGACGTCGTCGACGCGGTCGAGGGCCAGCGCGTGCGAGCTGACCTCCATCGCGACCGCGCGCGCGCCGGCATCGAGCATCTCCGCCAGCAACGCGTGCAGCTCGGGCGGCAGCGGCGTCGTGTTGCTCAACGGCCACGAGCGCGCGCCGAACTCGGCACCGACCGTGCCGATCGTGCCGCACGGCGTGCCGGCGCGATCGAGGACCGCCGCGATCATGCGCGTCGTAGTCGTCTTGCCGTTGGTTCCGGTGACGCCGACGACGTCGAGTTTCCGGGAGGGATCGCCGTAAAATGCGGCCGCCAGCGCCGAAACGGCCCGGCGCGTGTCGGGGACGTGCAACATCGTGACGTGCGGCGGTACGCGCGGCGAGCGCGCCGCCTCGACGACGACCGCCAGTGCGCCCTTAGCGGCGGCGGTGGCGACGTAATCGTGGCCGTCGGTGCGCTCGCCGGGCAGTGCGACGAAGAGCGCGCCGGGTTCTACCCGGCGCGAATCGATCTCGAGGCTCGTGACGAGGCGGTTCGTGTCGCCGTTGATCTGCGTGCTCGCCGGCAATCGAGCGACCAGCGCCGCGAGCTCGACGCTGCGCCTACCGGACATGCGGTCGAGGACTCGGGGGCAGGTTCGGCAGCACGCCCGCGTGGAGCATAGCAAGCCGCGCGATCTCGGCGAATGCCGGCGCTGCAACGAGGCTTCCATAGTAATAGCCGATCGGCCGTTCGACTTTCACGTAAATCACATACCGCGGATGCTGCGCCGGGACCCACCCGATGAACGAAGCCGCGTAGTAGCCGCCCCGATATTCCCCGTCGACGACCATCTGAGCGGTCCCCGTCTTGCCCGAAGTGCTATAGCCTGGAACTTGCGCGGTCGGGTCGCCGGTTCCGTGCAAAACGACCATTCGCAAGAAGTTCTGCAGCTCGGCGGCAGTGCGCTTGGAGAAGACGCGCCGCACGACGACCGGTCGCGTCTCCCGCAACAGCTTGCCTTGCTGGTCGTAGACGGCGTGCACGATGTGCGGCTCCATGAGCAACCCGCCGTTGGCGATCGCCGAGTAGTAGCGCGCCATCGCGATCGGCGTGACCGAGACGCCTTGACCGAACGACATCGTCGCCAGCGACGACGCGCTCCATTCGTCGGGGGGCGGCACGATGCCGGGGTTCTCGCCGGGCAAACCGATGCCGGTCGGTACGCCGAACCCGGCGCGATGCTCCATGTCGTAAAACGTCCGCGCACCGATCGACATGCCGACTTCGGCCGCGCCGACGTTGTGCGAGAACTCGATGATCTCGCCGAGCGTTTCGGTGCTGCCGTTGCCCGGCATGCCGTCGTCGGCGTTGTGGATCGTGCGACCGCCGACGAGGATCGAGTCGCGGGCGGGGAAACGCGAGGCGAGCGTGACTTTGCCCGAGTCCAGCGCTGCCGCCGCGGTCACGAGCTTGTAGGTCGAGCCGGGTTCGTAGGCGTCCATGACGGCGCGATCGCGGCGGTGCGCGTCGTCGTACTTCCAAAAGCGGTTGGGATCGTAGTTCGGCAAGTTGGCCAGCGCGAGGACGTCGCCCGAATACGGATCCATTACGATCGCGGTTCCGTCGAGCGCGTGAAAACCGTTGACTTCTTTGGCGAGCGCACGTTGCGCGACGAACTGGAGGTACGAGTCGATCGTCAGCTCCACGTTGGAACCGGGCTCGGCCGCGCGAACCGTCCATTCGCGGCCGAACGGAATCGGCCGGCCGAACTCGTCGGCTTCGAGCGAGACGCGGCCGGAGCGGCCGCGCAGCAGCGCGTCGTCGGCATATTCGATCCCGTCGAGTCCGTTCTCGTCGGTGCCGACGAAGCCGAGAATCGTCGACGCCATCGTTCCACCCGTGTCGACGCGCAAACCGGAGTCCTCGGCTTTGAGCTCGACGCCGGGCAGGTTGAGGGCGCGTACGCGTTCGGCTTGGTCGTGAGGAACCTTGCGCGCGATCCATAGGAACCAGGACTGCTTGTCGTGCAGCTCGGCGACCACCGACGGATCGAGCTTTCCGAAAATCCGCGACAGCTTGGCCGCCGTCCCTGCCGGATCGTCGATCTGGCGCGGCACCGCGTAGACGCTCTGCGACGGCAGCGAGCGCACCAGTACGTTGCCGTTGCGATCCAGAATGCTTCCACGCCGCGCGAACACGTCGACGGTGTCGGAACGCTGCGCCAGCGCCTCACGCGCGTAGGCGGCGCCGTGCGTCACCTGAACGTCGTAGAGGCGGTACACGAGAAATGCCGCTACCGCGGCGCAGGCGTAGAACAACACTTTCGCGCGCAGCGGAGCGACGCGCGCGAAGGTCCGGTGATGCATCTACCGCGTCGGCGTGAAGAAGCCCGTTAGCGACGAGATCACGGCCATGTGTTCCGGCGACTGCACGACGTGCTGCTCGACCGGAAGGTGAACGACGGCAATCGATTGCGGCTCGCGCATGCCCAAGCGCGCCGCCAGCGCCGCCAGGCGATCGTCGGAGCGCAGCGCCGCGATCCGGTCGTCGAGGCGCATGGATTCCTCTTCCAGTGTCTCGCGCTCGTGTTTGGCGTTAGCCACCGCGTACGAGAGTCCCGTCAGGCTGGAGGTCAGCACGACGTAGCTCATCAGCACGACGAGCAACACGCCGAGCACTCCCGAGAGGCGGACGATTGCGGCATAGCGAGCGCGCGATTTCTTGACGATGCGACGGTGCGTGGCGCCGCGCGCGCTGCGCGGATTGCGAATGCGTTCGGGACGCTCGAGAGAGCGGGGCTGAATCACTCAACTGGCCTTCCGTCGGGCGGCGGCACGCAGCTTGGCGCTGCGCGCGCGGGGGTTCTGCGAGACCTCGTACTCGGTCGGGACGATGGGTTTTTTGGTGAGAACTTCGAGCCGCTCGTCGCTGCGAAACGTCTGCTTGACGATGCGATCTTCGAGCGAGTGGAAGCTGATCGCGACGACGCGGCCGGCGTCGCGCAAGCGGCCGATGGCGGAGTCGAGGCCGAGACGCAGGGCGTCGAGCTCGTCGTTGACGACGATCCGAAGCGCTTGAAAGACGCGGGTCGCCGGATGAATGCGCTCGCGGCGCCCGGGACGATAGAGCACCCCCGAAACGAGCGCGGCGAACTCGGTGGTGGTTTTCGGGAGCGTGCCGGCGCTGCGGCGTTCGACGATGGCGTGCGCGATGCGCCGCGCGCCGCGCTCTTCGCCGTAGTGAAAGAAAATGTCGGCGAGCTCGCGCTCGGAGGCGGTCGACAGGACGTCGTAGGCACTGCGGCCCCCCTGCGGGTTCATGCGCATGTCCAGCGGCGCCGGCTTTCCGAGCGAGAAGCCGCGCTCCGGGTCGTCAAACTGCATCGAGGAGACTCCCAAATCGAACAGCACCCCGTCGACCGAGGCCACCCCGAGGCGATCGAGTGCTTCCGAGAACTCCCGGAAATTGGTTGAGACGAACGTGAACCGCGGATCGCCGAGCGATCGAGCCCGCAGCGTCGCCGCGGGATCGGCATCGAACGCGATGAGCCGGCCATCGCTCATCCGGTCCAAGATCGCTCGCGAGTGACCGCCCGCACCGAAGGTCGCATCGACGTAGATCCCATCCGACCGGATCGCCAGGCAGTCCAACGCCGGCTCCAAGAGCACTGGGACGTGCGTCATGCGTCGGGCACCACATCAGTAAAGCCCCAGATCGCTCAGGAACGTCGGCATCTCGTCTTCCGGCTGAACGCCGACCTGGTAGCGCTCCTTGGCCCAAATCTCGATGCGCGTCAGCAGCCCGACGGAGACGACCTGCCGTTCGATCCCGGCGTAGGCGCGCAGCCGGGGCGGAATCCCGACGCGGCCCTGGTTATCGAACCCGACTTCCTCTGTATGCGCGAACAGATAGCGGACGATCCGGCGGAAGCGGTCGTCCTTTTCGGGCGCTTCCTCTAAGCGCTGGCAGAACTCGTTCCAAGTGACCGTCGGATAGAGGGCCAGACAGGGGTCTTGGAAGCCGATCGTAAGCACGAAATTCGAGCCGAGCCGCTCCCGAAAGCGCGCAGGGACGATAAGACGAC